>ERZ1673699.2288-NODE-2288-length-12940-cov-6.804346_pt1 | contig 12940 bp, 16 predicted proteins | sample MGYA00580229_ERZ1673699 | MGnify/ENA primary metagenome ERZ1673699 (study PRJEB41218, sample SAMN15661785) | gut metagenome | host: Homo sapiens | place: Canada: London | collected 2015-08-20/2019-03-30 | study: EMG produced TPA metagenomics assembly of... | reverse complement strand
AGCTTGTCTTCGCTGGTCACATCAGCCTGGAAGTAGCGGTCCTTGGAGAAGGAGCGCTTCTCGCCGGTCAGGCCGCGGCCCTGCATCGCGCCCATGGAGCCCATGCCGCGGTAGCGCTTGTACTGCTTGCCGCCAACGACCACGATCTCACCCGGGGCCTCTGCGGTGCCGGCGAGCATGGAGCCGAGCATCACGGTGGATGCGCCCGCCGCCAGCGCCTTGGCCACGTCGCCGGAGAACTGCATGCCGCCGTCGGCGATGATCGGAACGCCTGCGGCCTTCGCCGGGACGGACGCCTCAAGGATCGAGGTGATCTGCGGCGCGCCCACACCCGCCACCACGCGGGTGGTGCAAATCGAGCCCGGGCCGATGCCCACCTTGATCGCGTCGGCGCCGGCGTCGATCATCGCCTTCGCCGCGCTGCGGGTGGCCAGGTTGCCGCCGATGACGTCCACGCGGTCGCCGAAATCCTTCTTCACGCGCGAGACCATCTCGAGCACGCGGTTGTTGTGCGCGTGTGCGGAGTCCACCACGAGCGCGTCCACGCCGGCTTCAACCAAAAGGCCCGCGCGGTCGAAGGAGTCCTCGCCCGTGCCCACACCAGCGGCGACGAGCAGGCGGCCGTCGGCGTCCTTGGAAGCGTTCGGGTACTGCTCGCTCTTGACAAAGTCCTTCACGGTGATCAGGCCGGCCAGGGTGCCGTCCTTGGCCACGATCGGCAGCTTCTCCACCTTGTTCGAGGACAGCAGCGCCAAAGCTTCTTGCTTATCGACGCCCTCCGGCGCCACCACGAGCGGCATCGGGGTCATGACCTCGGCGACCTTGCGATTGAAGTCCGCTTCGAAGCGCATGTCGCGGTTGGTGATGATGCCGACCAGGCGGCTGCCGTCGTCCACCACCGGCAGGCCGGAGATGCGGAAGCGGGCGCAGAGCGCGTCCACGTCTTCAAGCGTCATGTCCGGGGTTGCGGTGACCGGGTTGGACACCATGCCGGACTCGGAGCGCTTCACAATGTCGACGTGCTCCGCCTGATCCTGGGCGCTCAGGTTGCGGTGCACCACGCCAATGCCGCCCTGGCGCGCCATCGCGATCGCCATGCGGGACTCGGTGACCGTGTCCATCGCGGCGGACGCAATCGGCATGCCCAGGCGGATGTTCTTGGTGAACTGGGAGGCGGTGCTCACCTCGGACGGGACGATGTGGGACTCCGCTGGCAGCAGCAGCACATCGTCGAAGGTCAGGCCGCGAAGCGCCACCTTGTCCGGATCGTCCCCACCAGTCCACACACGCTCGTTAGCCATCGCTTAGTCTCCTCTCCCGCGCAGATGTTTTCCGCCATGATATAACGCTGCGCAAATACCGACCGTGCTACCCAGTTCGGTGGTCTTTCCAGCAGGCGATCCAGCCGGTTTGCCACACCGTATAGGGTTAGACGGGTGAACTACGACGACATGATGCCACTGGACCCGTTCGCGGACGACCCCAACGACCCGGCATCCTTCATCGAGGACGATGAGCACGCCGAGCCGCTGTCGCCCGCAGAACGCGTCGCAGTGATCCAGGATCTCTCGCACGTGCGCGACGCGAAGCGGATGCTCAAACCCCGCGGGATTCTCGGGGTGTCGTTCCTCTGCGAGGACTGCGACCAGGTCCACTACTACGACTGGGAGATCATGGAGCAAAACATGATCGCCTCGCTGAACAACCAGCTGCCGCCGGTGCATGAGCCCAGCGCGAACCCGAATATCGAGGCGTACGTGCCCTGGGACTACGCCATGGGCTACCTCGACGGCCTAGAGGGGCGCTAGGAGCTGCTGCCCGCCGGCGGGTGGACGATCGGGCCGCTCTCTGCGCCGCCGGAGACACCGGCACCCTCGCCCGCGCCGTACTCAGCGGGCGGGTTGACCATCGTCGCCGGGTCGTTGACCCGCAGCGACGGGTGCTCCTGCTCCGCACCCGTGCCGGCCGCCGGCGTTTCGCCGGTCGTGCCCTGCCCCTGCGTCGGTGCGGTGCCGCCCGTGTTGCCTACGGTCGCGCTCGGCTGCGGGCTCGACGGTTCCGACGGGTTCGCCTGTGTGGGCTGGGTGGCCTGCGGGGGCTGACCCGGGCCACGCTGCGCCGGGTCCTGCGGCGCCTGCGTCGGCTGCTGCGCCGGCGGCGCCGGAACCGCCGGAGCCTGCTCCGGGGCCGGCCGCTCGGTGGAGGCCTCCTTGGCCGGCACCGTGGTCGCTTCCGTGACCGTCTCCGTCACCGTCGCGGCCGCGCCGTCCCTGGCAGCGCGGTGCTCGCGCTCCTTGATGGTGGCCACCAGGCCGCGAGCCTGCTCCAGCAGGACGCGGGCGGATTCCTCGTCGCCGCTTTCGCTGGCGACCTCAAGCTCGTCGAGGGTGGTGGCAAGCTCCACCACGGTGGTGTCCTCGTCCGCAGCGCCGCTTTCGAACAGGACGGCACCGGTGCCGACGCACACGACAGTCGCCGCGGCCGCACCGATCAGGCCGGATAGCCACGGGCTGACGCGGCGTTTCGCTTTCTCCGCGCGCTTCTCGTCCAACGAGGCGACGTTGCCAGCGGGCTGGGAATCCTCCACGAATAGCTGCGGGGCGGGCGGCATCGGGCGGTCGACATCGGCCTTCAGCTCCAGCAGGGCGGCGGCGAGGGGGTCGTTGCCTGCCGAAGGATCGTCGCCAAGCATGAGCGCCTCAATGAACGCGTCGCTGTGCGCGAACTCCTCAAAGTGATCGTCCTGCCGTGTCATAACTCCGCCTGCCCTCCGTCCAGTTGCTTCCGCAGTTTGGACAGCGCACGGTGCTGGGCAACACGCACCGCACCCGGTGTGCTGCCCATGACTTCAGCCGTCTCCTCCGCGGACAGACCCACAAACACTCGCAAAATTACGATGTCGCGGGCCTTCTCATTTAATGAATCGAGCAAAGCCCTCACAGCGTTACTCCCCACAGACACCATCGCCGCGTCCTCGGGGGTGATTGTCGCCACTTCGGTGTCGGGGACCTCCTCCACCGGGCTGAGCTTGTCGCGCGCCATCGCACGGTGCGCGTCCGCGACCTTGTTAAACGCGATGCCGTACACGAACGCCATAAACGGCCGGCCGGTGTCGTTGTAGCGGTCGATGCTCGTCGCCACCGCGAGGCAGATCTCCTGGGCCACATCTTCGGGGGTAGGCATCCTCCCTCCCCCGATGCGCGCCCTGGCGTAGCGCAGCACGCGCGGGTGGATGATGGAGATGATGCGCTGCAGCGCCCGCCTGTCGCCCTGCGCAGCGGCGGGAACCAGGCCAGAGAGCTCAGCGTCTTCATCGCCTGCAGCCACGCGCATCTCCTCCCAACGTCAGCCTGCTCCGGTTTCGCGTAACCCGTACATAATAAACGCACTTGCTCTTTTGTTTGCGCTACCGACCTTTTGCCAGGAATTCACCTGCCCGTAACCAGGAGCGTTGGTGCAGTAAGACAGGGGTATTTTCACGTGGTTCGACTGCGCGACAGCAGTCTGTAACCGGGACGAAACCAAACGTTAACCAGAGCAGTCCAGACTCGTTGCCGGTTACACGTTTGAGGTACTTCCACAAAGGAGCACTCCCGATTATGTCTTTGCCGCACCAGCTTCCCGGACCCAACGCCGACTTCTGGGATTGGCAGCTACACAGCAAGTGCCGGGGGGAGGCCTCCGAAATCTTCTACCACCCCGACGGGGAGCGCGGCCGGGCGCGCACGCAGCGGGAGAACCGCGCGAAGGCCATCTGCTTCGAGTGCCCGGTGCTTACCCAGTGCCGCGAGCACGCACTGCGCGTGGCTGAGCCCTACGGCATCTGGGGCGGCATGAGCGAATCCGAGCGCTCCGCCATCCTGCGCGGCACCGCCGGCGGCATGAAGGTCGCCGCCGCTTCCGCCAAGTAATTTTTGCAACCACCTGGCGGGGGTTTCGTAAAACCTGACAATCACGATTTGCGACCAGGGGAAATAGCAGCCAAAAACGGCCGGTTCGTCAACTTTTGCGAAACTACCGGCCTGAGATACAGAAAAACGCCCCGTTTTCGGGGCGTTTTTGCTTATCGACGAACCTTCGGCCGATGCGCGACTAGTGCGCGTGGCCCTCGTGCTCGTCTCCTTCAGCGGGTTTGGTCACCACAGACGCTTCCGTAGTGAGCACCATGCGCGCCACAGACGCGGCGTTGACCACCGCGTTGTGGGTGACCTTCACCGGGTCGATGATGCCCTGCTCGATGAGGTTGCCATACTCGAGCGTGGCGGCGTTGAAGCCCTCGCCATTTGGCATTTCGGCGACCTTGGACACCACAACGGCACCGTCGAGGCCCGCGTTGTCGGCGATCCAAAACGCCGGCTTGGACAGCGCGCGAGCCACGGCCAGCACGCCGGTCTTCTGCTCGCCGTCGAAGCCCTCGGCGAAGGCCTCGAGCTGCTTGGCAATCTGCACCAGCGCGGAGCCGCCGCCGGCGATGATGCCCTCTTCCGCCGCCGCGCGGGCGGCGTTGATGGCGTCCTCGACGCGCAGCTTGCGCTCGTTCTGCTCGGTCTCGGTGGCGGCGCCGACGCGCAGCACGGCCACACCGCCGGACAGCTTGGCCAGGCGCTCCTCCGCCTTCTCCTTGTCCCAGGTCGAGTCGGTGGACTCGATCTCGCGGCGGATCTGGTTGCGGCGGTCCTCCACGGCCTCAGCCGTGCCAGCGCCGTCGACGATGACGGTGTCGTCCTTGGTCACCGTCACGCGGCGGGCGGAACCGAGGTGCTCCAGGGTGGCGTCCTTGAGGTTGACGCCGACCTCCGGGTCGATCACGGTCGCGGCGGTGACCACCGCGAGGTCGTCCATAAACGCCTTGCGGCGCTCGCCGAAGTACGGCGACTTCACGGCGACGACCTTGAGGATCTTGCGGATGGAGTTGACCACCAGCGCCTGCAGCGCCTCGCCCTCGATGTCCTCTGCCACCACGAACAGCGGCACGGACTCGGAGGCGGCCTGCTCCAGAAGCGGCAGGAAGTCCGGCAGGGAGGAAATCTTGCCGCGCACGAGCAGCACGCGGACGTTTTCCAGCACAGCCTGGCCGGCGTCCGGATCCGTCATGAAGTACGGCGAGAGGAAGCCCTTGTCAAAGGAGATGCCTTCGGTGAGATCCACGTACGAGTCGATGGACTGGGACTCCTCGACGGTGAGCACACCGTCCTTGCCCACCTTGTCCATAGCGCCGGCGACCATTTCGCCGACCTCTGGGTCGCGCGAGGACACGGTGGCCACGTTCGCGATCTCGGCGGAAGACTGCACCTCGGTCGCGCGGGCCTTGAGCTCCTCGACAACCTTCTCGGCGGCAGCCTTAATGCCCTTGTTCAGCTCGATCGGGTTCGCGCCGGCCGCGACGTTGCGCAGGCCCTCGGCGACGAGCGCCTGGGCCAGAAGCGTTGCGGTGGTGGTGCCGTCGCCGGCGATGTCGTTCGTCTTCACTGCGACGGACTTCACCAGCTGCGCACCGAGGTTTTCAAACGGGTCCTCGAGGTCGATGTCGCGGGCGATGGTCACTCCGTCGTTGGTGACGGTCGGGCCACCCCAGGACTTGGACAGCACGACGTTGCGGCCGCGCGGGCCGAGGGTGACCTTCACCGCGTCGGCGAGCGTGTCCACGCCGCGCTGGATACCCTCGCGGGCCTCCTGATCAAATGCGATGAGTTTTGCCATGGCGCTTACTTCTCGACGACGGCCAGCAGGTCACGAGCGGACAGAAGCAGGAACTCCTCGCCGCCGTACTTCAGCTCGGTGCCGCCGTACTTGGAGAAAATGACGGTGTCGCCCTCCTTGACGTCCACGTTGATGCGGTTGCCGTTGTCGTCCAGGCGGCCCGGGCCGACAGCGATGACGACGGCTTCCTGCGGCTTCTCCGCAGCGGAATCCGGGATAACCAGGCCGGACGCGGTAGTGGTCTCGGCCTCGGCGATCTGGACGAGGACCTTGTCCTCCAGCGGCTTGATGTTGACGTTTGCCATGATCAGCAACCTTTCATTGGTGAATGATTCAACAGTTCAGGTCTGAAGAGGCGCAGCCGTCGTCGCGGGTGAACAACTGTGCTTCACACAACCTGCTTTGGCACTCTACCCCCGAGAGTGCCAGCCAACAACCACAGGCCGTGCGGCGGTGCGGTCTAGCGGTTAAGCACCGCGTTTCGCCAGAGATCGAACTCCTCGGCGTTGTCGTCGCGGTAGTTCTCCACCGCGCGGATCGCCTGCAGCACTTCCGCGATGGTGTCCTCATTAACGCTGCCGCCGTCGGCGGCGGTGAAGATCACCGGGCCGCACACCGCGCGGGTCGGGTCGGTGAGGAACTCCGGGTTGTCCGTCTCGGAAGTGTTGCGCGCCAGCGACGCCACCGGGTTCGGCTCTTGGCCCAGCTGCGCCGCGTCCGGGCGGAAGATCGCGTGGAAACGGTTGCCGTCCTGGTCGAAGGCGACATCGGCGAACTCCTCGGTCACGCCGCCGAGGGTCTCGCGCACCGTCTCCTCGTCGAAGACGATGCGGCGGTAGGTCAGATCCGGGTTGACCAGGAACCCGAACCGCTCACGGTCGGCCTGGTTTTGGTCGAACTGCTCAGTAGTTTCAGCGGACACGGGTCATCCTTTCGTCGAACAAGACGTGCAGGCCCCAAGCGTATCCGCATCCAGCACTTCGTGCCTTACGACGACACGAGCGGCACCTCGACCTCCAGCGAAGTGTCCGTGCCCACGCCCAGTCCGGACGGGGCGGCGCCTTCGTGGATGAGCTGGGCGGCCAGTGCTGCGATCATCACGCCGTTGTCCGTGCACAGGTTGAACCGCGGCACCCGCAGCTCGATGCCGGCGGCCTCGCAGCGCTGCTGCGCCAGCTCCCGCAGCCGGCGGTTGGCGGCCACGCCGCCGCCGAGCAGCAGCGTGCGCGCGCCGGTGTCCTCGCAGGCCATGACGGCTTTTGCGGTGAGCACGTCGCACACCGCCTCCTGGAACGACGCGCAGACGTCCTCCAGCGAGATCACGCGGCCGTCGCGCTCGGCGGCCTCGACGTGGCGGGCCACCGCGGTCTTTAATCCGGAGAAGGAGAAGTTGTAGCGGTGCTCGCCGCGCAGATCTTCGGCGCGCGAAAGCGCCCGCGGGAACTTCACCGCTTCCGGGTTGCCCTCGGCCGCGAGCTTGTCCACCACCGGGCCGCCGGGGTAGCCCAGGCCGAGGAGGCGGGCGACTTTGTCGTAGGCCTCGCCGGCGGCGTCGTCGAGCGTGGTGCCCAGCTCCCGCATCGGCTTGCCCACGGCTTCGACCTCCAGCAGCTGCGTGTGCCCGCCGGAGACCAGCAGTGCCACCGCGTGCGGCAGCGGCTCGCCGTCCAGGTTGGCCACCGCGACGTGTCCGCCCAAGTGGTTCACGCCGTAAAACGGCACCCCCCATGCGCCCGCATAGGCCTTGGCGGCGGACGCGCCGACCAGCAGCGCGCCTGCCAGGCCCGGGCCGACGGTCGCGGCCACCGCGTCCGGCTTGGCAATGCCAGCGTCCGCCAGCGCCTTCTCCATCACCTGCGGCATGGCCTCCAGGTGGGCGCGCGAGGCGATCTCCGGCACGACCCCGCCGAAGCGGGCGTGCTGCTCCATCGAGGAGGCGACCACGTCGGCGAGGATGTCCATCGTGCCGTCGTCGCGCAGCTCAACAATGCCCACGCCGGTTTCGTCGCACGAGGACTCGATGCCCAACACAATCACTGGTCTCGCCTTTCGCTCTTTTTCGGCCTCGTCATGGTGTACGCGTCCATGCCGGAGGCCTGATAGTAGTTCTTGCGCACGCCCGCGGTGAAAAATCCGAAGCTTTCGTACAGGCGGATCGCGGGCGTGTTGTCCACCCGCACCTCTAAAAAGCACGGGCCGTCTAACAGGTCCACGGTGTGCATGAGCTGGTCCATCAGCGCCCGGCCGAGGCCTTCGCCCTGCCGGGAGGGGTCCACGCCAATGGTGTGGATCTCAAACTCCGGGTCGTCTTTCGGCCCGAGCATGGCCAGGCCCGCAAAGCCTGCTAGCTCGTCGCCGTCGAAGGCGCCGAGGTAGAAGGTGTGGCGCGCGGCGATCTCGGAGCGGTACGCCGCCTCGGACCACGGGCTGTCGCCGGCGAAGAGCACCGCCTCGATGGCGGCCGCCGCCGGGGCGTCCGCGGCCGTCAGCTCGCGGAAGGCCACGCTCATGGCAGCGCCGGCGACTTCGGGGCCTGCTTCGGCGGCACAGCGTCGGGACGGCGCAGATACAACGGCACCAGCGGCTCCGGCTGGGCGTCCAAGTCGGCGACTGCAACGAGGCCGGCAGGTGTTGGGGGTTGGTAGGTCACCCTTTGGGCGTCGACAGGCAAAAGCTCCGCTAGCGACGACGGCACGCTGACCACGTCCACCGCGGGCGAAGAAAGGTCCGCCGGCTTGCACACGTCCGGGCCTGCGACGCGCTCGCCGCCGGAGTAGCGCGCCCAGTACACCTCGCGGCGGCGCGCGTCGGTGACCACCAGCGCCTTGCCGCCAAGCGACGCAGCAACCGCGTCGTGCGTGCACACCCCGTGCACCGGAATGGAAAGCGCCTGCCCCAGCGCCGACGCCGTGGACATGCCCACGCGAAGGCCCGTAAACGGCCCCGGGCCGCACCCAACCACGATCGCGCCGAGATCCGCGAACTCGACGCCCGCCTCCCCCAGCAGCCGGGTGATCTCCGGCATGAGCGTCTCGTTGTGCGCGCGGGTGGCAACTGCCGTCTCCGCGAGCACACGGTCCCCGTCCACGATGCCTGCGACCAGGTCAGTCGTGGCGGTGTCCAGGGCGAGGACAAGCATTACTGGCCCAACCCGAGGGTCCAGCGGCCCTGGTTCATGTGGAACGGCATCGCCGTGTTCAGCGGGAAGGACTCGGACTGCGGGACGGTGCAGATATCCACCTTGTTCAGCTCCACCGGGTCCACCATGGGTGCTACGCCTTCGCCGCCCGGGATGAGCAGCACGTAGCCCAGGTCGCCGCCGAGGTCCAGGTCGTCGACGCTGATACCGAAGGCCTCAACCTTGGCATCCACCAGCTCCTGCGGTTCGCCCGGGCACAGGGTGGTGTAGCCGAGGTAGCGCTCCGGGTCGTAGATGCGCGCCGGGTCCACCAGCTGCGCGGCCACGGCGTCGCCGCCTGGGCGGGTCTGCTGCAGCGAGCGCGACAGGGAGTTCGTCGGCTCGACCTGTGCGAGATCGTTGGAGCGGGACTGCGGGATGAAGATGATCCCGGCCAGGAGCACGAGCCACAGCACAGCGGCGAGCACGACCCAGCGGCGGGACTGGCTAGTGAGGTTGAGCATGCGTGTAAGCCTACATCCCGTCCTCGACGCGCCAGGATATGATGCGCGCTTCCGTCTCGGCGTGCGTGCGCCGATCCAGCGTGACGTGCACGTAGCGCTGCGCGAGTTGCTCCACCAGCCCGCCGCCCCACTCGGCCACCACGACAGCGTCTTCGAGGGCGCTGTCCAGGTCGAGGGCGTCGAGCTCGCCCAGCGGGTCGTCGCCGAGCCGGTAGGCGTCGACATGCACCAGCGAGGGACCATTGCCTATCGACGAGTGCTCCCGCGCAATCACGAACGTCGGACTTGTCACCCTGCCTTTGACCCCCATGCCCCTCGCGATGCCCTGCGTGAAGGTGGTCTTGCCCGCGCCGAGCGGGCCGTCGAGCACCACGAGGTCGCCCGCCTCGAGCGCCTGCCCCAGCTCTTCGCCGAGTTTTTGCGAATCCGCGGCGCTCTCGCACAGCCGCTCGCCCTGCTCCGGAAACGTCGACTTCATCTACTTTCCCTCCCCGATGTACGTGCGGGTGGTGCGACCGCGCGGGGCGCAGACCACCTCGTAGTTGATGGTGCCGGCGCGCTTGGCCAGCGCGGTGGCGTCGCCGAAGATTATGGCCTCGTCTCCCGCTTTGACGTCCGCGTCGTTGTCGCCGAGCCAGACCACGATCTGGTCCATGGACACCCGGCCCACCTGCTGGTAGGTCCGGCCCGCGATGTCGACCTCCACAGCGCCCTGCCATAGGCGCTGCACCCCGTCCGCGTAGCCGGCGGGGATCACGGCAGTGAACCCGTCCGCCGGCGCCTCCCAGGTGCGCGCGTAGCTGGTGGCCTCGCCCTTGCGCATCGGCTTGACCGTGACCACCGGCGCCGACCACGTCATCGCGGGTTTGAGTCCGTGGTCGAGGCCGTCGACCGGCTCCAGGCCGTACAGGCTCACCCCCGGCCGGACCATGTCGAAGTGCAGGTCCGGTCGGGTCCACGTCGCCGGCGAGTTCGCCGCGTGGTTGCGCGGCACCTCCAGGCCCACCTGGCGGGCCTGGGCGATCGCGCGGCGAAACGCGGCGGCCTGCTGGTCGGTGTACGGGTCTGCTGGGTCGTCGGCGCAGCTCAAGTGCGTCATCAACCCCGCCACCTCGAGCTTGCCGTTGCCCTGCGCGTCCAGGGCGAGCTCGAAGGCCTCCTGCCAGCGGACCTCATCGATGCCGGAGCGGTGCATCCCCGTGTCCACTTTGAGGTAGACGGTGGGGGCCGTTGGTGCGTCGATAAGCGAATGCAAATGCGTGAACGACGGGACGCCCACATCGACGCCAGCGGGGAGCTCCTCGTGCGGATCCCACAGCCAGGCCAGCACCGGCTTAGTGGTCAGCTCGCGCACCCGGCGCGCCTCCGCGAAGGTGGCAACGCCGAACGCGTCCGCGCCGTTTGCCTCCATCACCGGCACGCAGCGCTCGACGCCGTGGTTGTAGGCGTCCGCCTTGACCACGCACATCAGCTCGGCGGTCGTCTGCTCGCGCAGGCGGCGGGTGTTGTGCGCGATAGCGTCCAGATCGATCGTTGTTGTCAGCACGGGCCTATTACATCACGTGGGTGACGCCCAAAACGATGAGCAGCACCGCCACCGCCCACGTCGCTGCGGCCGTGACCTGGCTGGGGTGGGCGCGCGCCCAGTCGAAGCCGCGCGCCGCCGCGCTGTGCGGCTTCGCGCGCACCCAGCCGACGGCAAGCGCGGCGAGTGTGGGCAGCGACAGCGCCACCGTGGCGTAGAGCGGGATCGCGGCGTAGCGCACCTGCGCGTCGAGGCCGGCCGCCGACAGCAGCGCGAGCCCGCCGTAAAACGGCATCGACGTCGCCGACTGGATCAGGCCGAGCACCACGCCGGTGGCCACCGTGGCGGGTCCAGGGGTGTGCAGCGGGCGCATAATCTTCTGCACCAGCGCCTGGTTGTCGCCGCCGCGCAGCGCCAGGATGGCGGTGAGGATGCCGGTGGCGATGAGCAAAATGCCGAACACCGGGCCTTCGACGAAGCGCTGCACCACGGGGCCCAGGCCGTCGAAAATCACCAGCATGATCAGCGCCAAGCCGGCCACGCCGCACCAATCGCCCGCGATCAGCAGCGCGGTGGTCTTGGCGTAGTTGCTCCGAGCGGCGATGCCGACCGCGACGATGACGCCGATGAGGAGCAGATTCACCGAATCAATGAACGCCAGCTGCAAAGCACCGAGCATCCGACCTCCTGTGTGTGGGGTTTGTCGGACTCACCCTAGCGGAGACAGGTTTGCAGTAGGATTGCCCGCGTGTCTGCGAAGCTGAAGAATCTTTCCGACCTGTCCAAGCGCGGCCCGCACCGCGTGCTGGAAGGCGACCTGGGCTACACCGGCCTGCCCGGCAAGGTCTACACCCCCGCCGAAGGCAAGAACCTGCCCGGCGTGGCGTTCGGCCACGACTGGCTCAAGGACGTCGCCGCCTACGAGGACACCCTGCGCCACCTGGCCAGCTGGGGCATCGCCGTGGCCGCGCCGGACACCGAAACCGGCTTCAAGCCCGACCACACCGGCCTGGCCGCCGACCTGGAAACCGCCATGCAGATCCTCGGCGGCGTGCGCCTGGGCAACGGCAACATCTCCATCTCCCCGAGCAAACTCGGCATCGTCGGCCACGGCATGGGCGGCGGTGCCGCCGTGCTCGCCGCGGTGGACAACCCGAAGGCGAAGGCCGTGGCGGCGGTGTACCCGGCCAACGTGGCACCGTCCGCAGTTGAGGCGGCGCGCAACCTGTTCGTCCCCGGCATGGTCGTCGGCCCCGGCGAAGACGGCGACTCGCTGTTCGACCCCGGCAACCCCGCCAAGCTGGCCTACAACTGGGCCGGCGAGGTGGTCTACCGGGCGCCGAAGAAGGGCGACCAGCAGTCCTTCTCCGAGGACAACCTGGTCAAGCGCATCCTCGGTGTGGGCAAGTCCGACCGCGGCCTGCAGGAAACCGTCCGAGGCCTGCTCGTGGGCTACCTTCTGCACCAGCTCGACGGCGACAAGGCCTACGCCTCCTACTCCGAGCCGGACGCGGAAGGCTCCGGCGTGGGGTCCCTGACCGGCGAGAAGCTGTCCAAGGCTGCCGGCCTGGCGCGCGACAACGCCGGCTTCTCCCTGTTCTAGCCCCTTTCCCCGTCGTGCTTACACGACGGGGTTTTCGCCGTTCGGGCCAATCGCGCGCAGCACCGCCTGGATCTGCTGCTTTTGCGAAGCGTTACGACGACTCCGCGGCATACTGTAGTCCCCACGCGGCACCGTCACCGGCTGCCGAGGCATCGTCTCCCGGGCCCGCGCGTGGTGCTTGGCGGTCATCTCCATCTTCTGCTGCGTTTCCTTCATCAACGCCTCGAAGTCCGCCATGCGCTTCGCGGTGCGTTTTTGGTACTGGGCCACAAACTGCTCGAAATCCATCGCTACCACTCCCCTGACTTCTTCATTGCCCACGGATCAGCTTCCACCCCACCGGCTTCGGTGCCGGTGTTAGTTCCGGTTGTGTCTCCTGCCTGCGCCGGCTGCGTTTCCAGATTCTCCAACTTCTTCGGCGGCGGCGCCGGCTCCTCCACCTGCGACAGCTCCGGCGGCGGGGCCATCAC
>ERZ1673699.2276-NODE-2276-length-12993-cov-3.615706_pt1 | contig 12993 bp, 10 predicted proteins | sample MGYA00580229_ERZ1673699 | MGnify/ENA primary metagenome ERZ1673699 (study PRJEB41218, sample SAMN15661785) | gut metagenome | host: Homo sapiens | place: Canada: London | collected 2015-08-20/2019-03-30 | study: EMG produced TPA metagenomics assembly of... | reverse complement strand
TTTATGCTTCGTCCGATCACTTTTCACTTCTAAACGATTCCATCAACCCCATCAGTGGCTGTGTGTTATATCCATTATGCGGCATCTCAGATACTTACCAGCTATTTTATTCTGCTGCCCCCATGATTTACAGTGTATGCCTGAGTGTCATCTATCTGCTTCTGGCAGCGTTTCTCTTTCAAAAGCGAAAAAGTGAAACTGCTGGAAAAAGTGCATCCAGCCCCATTTTGCAATCGATTTATCGTATTACAGTCACAATGATTTATTGTGTTGTTGTTGCAGCGGTTATTCTCTCAGAAGCAAATGCCATGCAGGACGCAACCGGTCGCTTTGAAATAATTGTTGCCTATCTCGTTGCAGTTGCAATCTATTTCCTGTTTGAATTGCTGACAACCAAAAGCGTTCAGAAGATGTGGAAAGCTGCTCCCGGATTACTGGTTGTACTGGTGCTGAACGGTGTAATGATTTTTGGTATGCATAGCATCATACAGCGTGCTTATAACTTCCAGCCAACAGCAGAAGAAGTGACCGGAATCACCTTCTTGCCGCAAAGCACCAATAATGGCAATCAGGTTTCTTATGATGATTACGTTCAAAGTCATTATATGGGAACAATTACAGACAAAGATTTAATTGCTGCCATTCTTGACAACTTAAAGAGTGATGTACAGGATATGAAAGAGGGCGGAAGCCAGCAATATTATAATGATGAAAAGCGATATGCCTACGCAGAATTTAACTTTAAAATCATTACAAAATCTGGAACTCGTTATCGGCACATCCGGATTGACCCGAAAACACAGAGAGCCCTTGCGGAACAAACCTATGAATCCATGAAAGACGATTCCAGTTGGAGAAATCCGCCTGAACCAATTGAACAGACATTGTGGACTTACGATCGCAATGGAAGCTACGGAGGGATGAATGAGCGGAACGCCAGCCAATTGTTTGAAACCCTAAAGACAGAATTACAGACTGTAGATTTTTCAGCCTGGTATACGGCAAACTATTCAACAGAAACTGCTGTCTTTTGGTTCGATTATGATATTTACGACAATAACAGCAATTATCAAATTTCCATTCCAGTTTATGCTTCCATCTATCCAAAAACCGTAGAACAATACCAAACGTATCTATATGAACAGCAGCAAGAAGATCTCTCCAAGTTAAAAGATTTCGTAAAGAACGATATGCCAAAGCTGCAATTTGCAGAAGATTATGATATTAGTTTGTCGATTCACATTTCTGGAGAAACTGCAATCGAATATCCATACAGCAGTCCTGAAAATACCAATCTGCTTTCTGAGATTCTCGAAAAAGGATTGCTGGATCATCCTATTACAGACGCGGATTCTTATGTCGAATTAGATGTTGATGTTTATGATGATGAATACACGAACACCTACGACGACGACAGAGATTTCTATGGCGGAAATTTCTGTATTGCAGCAGATACAGACTTTTTGAAATCTTTGTTGCAGCCATCCTCCAAATAAAATACTCCCTGAAAAACGAGTTCTTTCCAGCAAGAAAGGCTCGTTTTTCGCTTTCTTTGCATGATTTTGGGTTTGACTTTACAGTGAACCTGTGTTATAATAAATCCATGTCATTACGAATCAGAACGGAGGAAACAGCGTGAATATTGAGCTCTATGAATTATGCCTGCCAAAATCAGAATCTGCACCAACCGCCCTGTATATTCGGACAGAAGGGACGGTTACACGGACTGCAAACCATCTGCAATTGGCATGCGAAAGTGCCGTTTCCTTCGATACTTGGTTTGGATGTTTCGATTATCTGCAATGGCGGCGGTATACAACCTTAACAACCCCCATTGCAGCTTTTTTCATAAAGGGAACGATGTTGGTACAATGCTATGTTCGCACCGCAAAACGAACAAGCCTGCTCTATGAACAAACCGTCACCAGTGATGGGTCACAGCCACAAGTATTTCCGTTTTCGATTTCCAATCTTCCGGAAAACGGCTTTCTGTATTTTCGCTTGCAGGCAAAATCAGAGAACTGCTTATTTTTGCGTGGCTGCTATTTAGCAGATGTTTCAGAACTTCACGCTATTCAAGTGGCTGCAGTAATTTGCACCTATCAACGGGAATCCTGGGTTTCCAATACCCTACAGCAATTTTTACAATGGCAAAAAGAACATCACACCCTTCCAGTAGACATTTTTCTGATTGATAACGGACAAACCTGGACAGAAGAACAGTTGCCGGATTCCAATCAAATTCACCTGATTCCCAATCAAAACACAGGCGGAAGCGGCGGATTTACAAGGGGCATACAAGAAGCCCTGTATCGAGAGCAATATACCCATGTTTTGCTCATGGATGATGATATTATTGCAGACTGGAACGGTGTTCAGAGAGCCATTTCTTTCTTGTCCATCTGCAAACCAGAACAGCGGAAAACCTTGACCATTGGCGGAACAATGATGGACATCATGCAGCCTGCAATGCAGTTTGAAGCTGGTGCATGCTGCCAAAATCGCTGTCTAACTGGCATACAGCCGCAGGCAGATTTGACTAAACATACTTCCCTGCTGGCACGGATGCAGCCAATTCCTGCGAATTATGCTGCATGGTGGATGTGTTTGCTGCCCGTTGCAGCTATGAAACAAGCGGGGCTACCGATGCCATTTTTTATTAAGATGGACGATGTGGAATATGCTCTGCAAATCAAAGAGCAGGTTGTTATGATGACCGGCGTTTGTGTCTGGCATGAAAATTTTCATCTAAAATATGCACCGTGGAATGAATACTATATCACCCGTAACGGCTGTATCACCTATGCCCTCCACGGGCAAGCAAAAAATGCCATTGCTGTTACGCTAGAACTTTGGAGAACTGTTCTGCATTTGCTTTTTCTGCACCGCTATGATACTGCAAAATTCGTATTACAAGGATACCGAGATTTTTTGCGTGGATGGAAATGGCTGCAAAAAACAGATGCCATCTCCCTTCATCGGCAAATTCTACAGCAGCAGCAAGCTGCAACAGAACAGTTCCAAACAGACTGTACAGAAGTGCCGAATTCTATCCCACAAGTTTCCTTTTTTGAAGCAACCCGTGCAGCCGTTCAGAAGCAAAAATCTGTATTTTTATTTCATCCATTCACGAAAAAGGGATTTTATGCAAGTCGAAAAAAAGGGACTGCGTTTCAATTGTTGTTAAAAATGGGTGGGATTTCTCTGCGAATGCTGACAACATATCGTTCAGTTGTACAAGGATTCCAAAAAAATAGAACGATTCTTTGTGAAGATGCTGCTTGGAATCGGCGAAATCAACACAATTCCGAGGAAAAATAACCCGATTTCTAAAAAACATTCTGAAAAATCCATTTTTCCAAAATAGGAAACCTGCACCATTGACAAATGACATCCTCTGTAGTATAATATGTGGTATCCAAAAAAAAAGAAAAATCACTTGTTTTCCTGTTTGACAATCTGCAAAATGAGGGATTTTGCAGAAAAGAAGAGAGGCGTCATTTTTATGAAAAAACAACAAATTTTTGCATATGCTTGTTCTGCTGCCTTACTTGGCACATTGATTGGATGCGGTCAAAAGACAGAAATTGACCAATCTGTTCCAGATACTATCATTGAGGTGGCAAAAACCACTGCTTCTTCAGAAACTACTTCTGTCACATCTGAAACATCTGGGATTACTTCTAGCAGCACGGGCAGTGTAACCAGTTCCGTCAGCACGAACACCACAACAGCTACCACCATTCACTATGCCGGAAACCCGAATTTGACTGTTCGGAGAACAGAAGCTCCAGCCACACAGCCAACTGTTGCACAAACTACAGTTGTTACTACAATCCCAACGGAAGCTCCAATAGAACCTGTTACAGAAGCTCCGACAGAGGCAACCACAATCGTTGAAACAACTGTTATCAGCACATTGGTTGCACCAAATGGAACTTTTACGGAAGACGACATGCGGTTTACGTTTGACGGAATTTCCGTGAAACCGGGTGAAAGCAGCATTGATTTCCGAAACCTCATGCAAGAAAAAAAATATGTCTTTACTGAACCAGTCGATGGCATGCACTTTATTTCGTATGACGAACAGGGTATCAAGCTGGAATTGGTTGATAATGATGATGCAACCTTGAAAGCCATTACGCTTTCCAACGAGAAAGCATCCACAGAAAAGGGCATTCATGTTGGTTCTACAAAATCTGATGTAGAAGCTGCTTATGGCTTCGGCGTTGAGGAAGATGGTGTCTATCGGTATTTGATTGATACAAATGGCGATGGAGAAAATGATTACCAGTTAGATTTCGCATTAGACGGATATGGTGTGGTACAGTCGATCACCTATTGCTGTATCACTGTTGGCGGTTAAAAAAATGTATTGAGAAACACGAAAGCGGTAGGTTTGAATATCAAACCTACCGCTTTTTACTTTTCTTTACTTTTCTGCCTGTTCCAGCAAATCTAAAATCGCATTCTTTGGCAATGCACCTACATTCTGGGTAATAACCTTACCCTGTTTCAATACCACCAATGTTGGAATGCTCATGACACCGAATTTCTGTGCCAATTCCGGCGACTCGTCCACGTCCACCTTGCAAATCTGATAGTTCTGATATTCTTCCGCAATTTCATCCACCAGCGGAGATACCATTCTGCAAGGACCGCACCAAGTTGCATAGAAATCAATCAGAACTGGTTTTTCTGCTTGCAGAACCACTGCTTCAAAATTATCCTTTGTTACTGTTGTGACTGCCATTTTTCTCATCCTTTCCTGTTTCTGCATCATTGCTTTTATAATACAGCATACAATGACAATATCCTTCAAATTCCGGATCTGCAATTTGTTTCCGGAATTCTTCGCACATACATTTATATGCTTCTGTCCGTTCTAATCGACAAGGACAATAACCGCCCTTCTTTCGCAATCCTTCCCGAATTGCAGCAACCAAATCTGCATCCGGATTGAGCCGAACACTCATACCATCACACACCTTATTCTATGACGTTTCGCCTGTCTTTATGATACACAATCTATGAGAATTTTAAAAGTAGTTTTTATGTCGTTTTTGATAATAATTCCTATTAAGCATTTATTCTGCTTCCTGTGCTTGTTGCAAAGCTTCTCTTGCACTTTGCAGCATCAACTTGCTGGGAGAATCTCCAGCCATAATTCGAGCGATTTCCTGCACCCGTCCTTCGAAATCCAATGGTGTTACATGGGTACTGGTTCGTTCCCCTTCCACCTTCTTTTCAATCAAAAGATGATGACTTGCCATCACTGCAATCTGTGACAAATGCGTCACGCAGAGAACCTGTCTATTTTTTCCGACTTCTTTTAGTTTAAATCCGATTTTCTGGGCAGCCTTTCCGCTGACACCCGTATCAATTTCATCAAAAATCAAGGTCGGAATCTGATCTCTGTCTGCAATGACACATTTTAATGCCAGCATAATTCGAGATAGTTCCCCGCCAGATGCAATTTTTGCAAGCGGCTTTGGTGCTTCGCCCTTGTTGGCAGAAATCAATAGTTCCATGCTATCCATTCCCTGAATGGTTAGCTTTCCAGTTGTATGAGCAACCTGTAAAACAACATCCGGCATATTTAAAAAGGTCAACTGCTCCATGACCGCATCTGTAAACCGTCTTGCCGCTGCTGCACGCTGCTGAGAAAGCTGCTTTGCCTCTGTAGAAACCACTTCTAATAAGTGATTTTTTTCTTCTAATAGCGTTTTGATTGCAACCGCATCGTGTTGCATCTGTTCCAGTTGTAATTCTGCATCGTTTGCACGTTCTAGCAATTCATCGCAGGTACACAGATATGTTTTAGAAACCTGCCGAAATAATTCTGCCCGTTGCTGTAATTGCTGATACTGCATTTCATTGTCAGAGAGTTGTTCCATCTTTTGAAACAAACTTTCTGATAAGTCCAACAATTCTACTTTTACCGCTTCCAATCGCTGCAACCATGATTCTTGTTCGGGCTGATCTGCTGCCGGAAAAGTTGCAGCCTGTAGCTGCTGTTCTGCTTCTGCTAAACTGGCAGTTGCACTCTGTTCGTTCTCCTCTAATAATTGCCAAGCGGAACGAACTGCCATTGCTGCATCTTCTGCCGCCTGCAACTGCTGCATTTTTTCTGTAATTCGGTCTTCTTCTCCCGGTTCTATTTGCAGAGCACGCACTTCTTCCAGTAGCGTTTGCAGGTATGCTTGCTTTTGTTTCCGTTCTTTCGCTGCCTTTTGTGCCGCATTCAACTGTTTTGCAATCTTTTGTAGAGCACGAAAATGTGTTTGATAAGATTGCAGCAAGGGCAGTGTTTCCCCAAACTGGTCAATCATCTGCAAATGCTGGTCGGCTGACCGTAAAATTTGATTGTCATGCTGTCCGTGAATGTGAATCAGTCTTGCTCCCAATTCTCGCAGTGCAGAAACCGTTGCAATTCGATGGTTGATGCGTGCTGTGCTGCCGCCGTCTGCCATAATTTCCCTCGTCAACAACAACTCTCCATCTGGAGCAGAAAACCCCAACGCTTCCAAACATTCTAAGACGGGTGTTCCCAATTCTGTAAATTGTGCAGAAATGACTGCCTTTTTACAGCCTGTCCGGACAAAATCCTTTGTTACTCGCTGCCCTAAAACGGCATTGATACCATGAATCAAAATGGATTTTCCGGCACCCGTTTCGCCGGTAAACACATTAAAATGCTGAGAAAACGGAATGCTTGCCTGCTCAATAACAGCCAAATTTTGAATATAAAGTTCGTTCAGCATATCGTTTCCCCTTCTTCCGTTTGCATCCAGACTGCATATTGTTTTGCGAAAAAGGCAGCCTGTTCTTCTGACCGCAGCAAAATAAAAATGGTATCATCTCCGGCAATCGTTCCCACAATGCGATGGTCTTGCTTGGCATCGACAGCCGCACAGATTGCCTGTGCCGTACCGGAACGGCAATGTAAAACGGCAATTTGTCCGGCATAATCCGTTCGCAGAATGGCATCCCGCAAAAGATGGTCAGAAATGGGTGTCTGTTCCGGCAGACGGTAACAACAAACACCGTTTTCCAAATGCTGTTTCACCAGCTGTAATTCCCGAATATCTCTGGAAATGGTCGCCTGTGTGACAGAAATTCCCTGCTCCAACAAAGCTTGTATCAAATCTTCCTGCGTTTCCAGCTCTTTTTGCTGAATCAATTCCATGATTGCGGCGTGTCGCTCTTTTTTTCCCATTTTGTCACCTTCTCTTTTTCAGATTCCCCTTTTAGTGACTGCATCATTTTTCGATTCAAGGAATCAAAAAATGTATTTCCACTCAAGTCAATCAGAGAAATTTCATGTGGGGAACGGTAAATTTCCATTCGATGATAAGCATCCAAACAGATTGGCGGTGCACCGTCTGCACTGATATACACATCCCGAACATCCTGCTCCTGCAATGATACACACAGCCGGCTTTCCGGTGAAAATAGAATTGGTCTTGCAGAAAGCGAATGCGGACAAATCAATGTCATTTCAATACAGGAAAATTCCGGTTCAATGATTGGCCCACCAGCAGATAAGGCATATGCGGTAGAACCAGTTGGTGTACTGAACAGAACACCATCTGCCCGATATTCGCCCAACAAAACATCATTGCGATATACTGAAAAATCTACAACGTGTGCATATTGCCGTGCAATTGTAATATCATTCAAAGCCGTGCAGTGCTGTACAACATGTCCATGCAAGTCCAGCAAATCCCCACAGAGCAGCATCCGACTGGACACCCGATAATCTCCCGTCCGAAGCCGTGCAATTTCTTGGATTTGGCTCGGTTCTAAGGCTGCCATAAAGCCCAGTCTTCCTGTATTAATTCCCAGCAATTTGGTGTTGGTATGAATCAAGTGATTTGCACAACGAAGAATCGTTCCATCTCCGCCAATTGCAATGGCAAATTCCGCTTCCTGTACTGCCTCTAAAAGTGGCTGATATTGCACAAAAGACTTGTCAAAAAACAGTGCCCGTAATTCTGGGTCTGCAATGGGCGTGATATTGCAAGCCTGCAAAACATCACAAACTTCTCTTGCACAGGAAAGTGCAAGCTCTTTTTTTAAGTTTGGGAACACCACTGCTTTCATGGCAGAACCTCCTCTTATTTTTGACTCCATGCCTGTTCTGCGACTGCTTCTGGTGCATACGGAATGGGAGAAACATTGCCACGCTGTACTTGCACCAGATATTCGATATTGCCAGAACCGCCCCGAATCGGCGAGGGACAGAGATACTGGATATGTAAGCCTTGCTGTTCCAGTGCCATACAAACGGTATGCAACACTCGCACATGGACATTTTTAGAACGAACAATGCCATTCTTTCCAACATCGGAACGCCCTGCTTCAAACTGCGGTTTGATGAGCAGAACTGCCCTACCAGTATCCGATAAAAATCGACAAATATCCGGCAAAATCCGTTCCAAAGAAATAAACGAAACATCCACTGAAATAAAATCAATTGGTTCTGCAATGGCAGTTTGCGGCAGCGTCCGAATATCCGTCCCTTCCATACAGACAACCCGTTCATCCTGCCGCAGGGAATCCGCCAGCTGCCCATGTCCAACATCGACCGCATAGACTTTTTTTGCTCCATGCTGTAACATACAGTCGGTAAATCCGCCAGTTGAAGCCCCGATATCCATACAAGTTTCCTGCTCCAGAGAAAGATTTTGCTGTTCCAGAATCCATTCCAGCTTTAAGCCACCTCTGCCAACATATCGCAAATCTTCCCCTAACAAGGTAAGAGCAGCGGTTTCTTCGGTCAACTTTGCTGGTTTGGTACAGACAACGCCATCTACTTGAATTTGACCATTGGTAATCAGATTCTTTGCACGCTGCCGACTGCCGACCAGACCACGTTGCAGCAATAATACATCCAACCGTGTCATACAGACTGCTCCTTCTCTTTCTGTTCCACTGTCTGCCGGATTTTTTTCAGCATAGCAGCTTCTGACAAGCCGATTTCATCCAGCTGTGCGGCAATGGATGCCTGTGGAATGAACTGTTTTGGAGCAATCCGCTGATAACTGCCCGTATATCCCATTTCTAACAGTAAATCTCCCAACAGCTGGGAAATGCCGCCATAATAGTAGGCCTCTTCAAAGAACAGAATTCGCTGATAAGAGCGACAAATAGAGGGTACTAATTCTGGCAACGGAAAAATCTGCGTCAGCTTCAGCAAATCACAAGAAAATCCCTCTTTTTCAGCTGCTTGCTTTGCACGATATAACAAATCATATGTTCTGCCGTAGCCAATCAGCAGCGTATCTGTTCGACATCCTGCGGTATGCGTGTAAGCAGTATTCAACGCACTTTTATCAAATATAGTATTATCTGCCCCTCGTGGATAGCGAACACAAGCCAAGCCGGTATCCTGATACATTGCCTGCCGTAAACAGAGTGTCAATTCATCATAACAGGCTGGTGCGTAAATGGTTGTGCCCGGAATGGAAGTTAGAAACGATACATCAAATAATCCATGATGCGTTTCCCCGTCTTCTCCGACTACGCCAGCTCGGTCAATGCCTAAGACAACGTGGAGCTTTCCAATCGCAACATCATGCAACAACTGGTCATAGGCACGCTGCAAGAAAGAAGAATACACTGCAAAAACAGGTAACTTTCCCTGCGATGCCAATGCAGCTGCAAACGTAACCGCATGCTGTTCTGCAATGCCAACATCATAATACCGCTGCGGATAGGCTCTGGAAAAATATTGCAGCCCGGTTCCGTGTTCCATGGCTGCGGTAATCGCACAAATTGAAGCATCTTTCTTTGCAAGGCGAACCAATTCTTTCCCGAAAATATCGGAATAGGTATCCTTTCCGGAAATTTCCGGATTGCCAGTTTCCACATTGAAGCGAGAAATTCCATGAAATTCGCCCGGGTTTTTTTCAGATGGCAAATAGCCTTTCCCTTTTTTCGTGTGAATATGCACGAAAACCGGACATTCGTATGCCTTTGCCGCCTGCAAAACTTCTTCCAAATCTTCTAAGTTATGCCCATCCACAGGTCCTAAATAGACAAACCCAAAGTCTTCAAAAATCGTTGCCGAACGGAAAACCGTATCCCGCAGGGCATCTTTGGAAGATTTAATCATTTTCGCAACCGGTGCACCAATGACAGGCGTTTTTTGCAGCTTGCGTTCTACTGCTTTCTTTGTCTTGACATAGTTTTCGGAATTGCGAATGTTGGCAAGATATTTTGCCACAGAGCCAACATTTTTAGAAATCGACATGGCATTGTCATTCAAGATAATAATCAGCCGATTTTTGCTCTTTCCGGCATTGTTTAGCCCTTCAAATGCCAGACCGCCAGTCATTGCTCCATCGCCCAGCACAGCAATCACATGATGGGGGTCACCGTTTTGCCGCATGGCTTCTGCAACCCCACTGGCAACGGAAATGGCAGTACTGCTGTGTCCGCTGATAAATGTATCATGCGGCGATTCTTCCGGCTTTGGAAAACCAGAAATGCCGTTTTCTTTTCGGAGCGTGGAAAATCGTGCATACCGCCCCGTTAAAATCTTATGAGTATAACATTGGTGTCCAACGTCCCATACAAATTTATCCTGCGGAGAATCGAAAACACGATGCATGGCAACCGTCAATTCGACCACTCCGAGATTCGATGCCAGATGTCCGCCATTTTTAGAAACCGTCTGGATTAAAACAGACCGAATTTCCTTGCAGAGCTGCTGACATTGTTCTGTATTTAGTTTTTTTAGATCCTCCGGCAGCTGCATGGTCGCCAAAGAGAACCGCTTCTCTGCCGGTATATTGTTTTCATTCATAACATCCCTTCTTAACCATTCGTTTTCATCAGAATCCAATCTTGTTCCGACCTTTTAATGTTTTCGAGATAACAGCGATTGTGTCAACGCCATCAAAAATTCTGGGTTTGGAAGTGTTTTTAACATCGCCATCGCTTTTTCTGTCAAAGCAGCCGCTTCTTTCTGTGCTGCCTCTAAGCCCAACAATGTTACAAATGTAACTTTGTTTTCTTCGGCATCGCTGCCGACTGGCTTGCCCAACACATCCGTGGTGCTGGTAACATCCAGAATATCATCCACAATCTGAAATGCCAGCCCCAAATAGCTGCCATACGTATCAGCAGCTTTTATTTGTTCATCCGTTGCATTTGCTGCAATGCATCCCATCCGACAAGCAACCCGAATCAGTGCCCCCGTTTTAAACGCACACATGGTTTTCAGTTGGTCAACCGTTACATCTGCTCTGCCTTCCTGCTCCATATCTAGTACCTGTCCGGCAATCATACCATGATGACCGCTTTCTTCTGCCAGTTCTGTAATCAATCGCACTTTCTGTGCATCAGATAAAGCGGTACTATTTGCCAAAACAGAAAAAGCATGAATGCTAAGAGCATCCCCTGCTAAAATCGCCAGAGCTTCTGGGAATGCCTTGTGACAAGATGGTCTGCCACGACGCATATCATCATCATCCATTGCTGGCAAATCATCATGAATCAAAGAAAATGTGTGAATCATTTCAATTGCAGCAGCAGCCGGCATTGCCTGTTCTTCTGTTCCACCGAACATCTTGCAAAATTCTAATACCAATACAGGGCGAATCCGCTTTCCGCCAGCTTCCAGAGAATACCGCATGGCTTCTACAACAGAAGTCCGCTGCAATGCACTGATGGCATCATCCGGCAGCAATTCCTGCAACGCTGCTTCCACCTTTTTTCCATCCTGCTGCAACAACTGTTTCATTTCTGACTCTGTCATCATGAGAAATCCTCCTCTTCTACGGTCAAGGAAAATTGTTTTTCTGCTTCCTGCAATGCCGTCTGGCAGGCATCTGACAATTGAACGCCTTTTTGATACAAAGCAAGTGCTTCTTCCAATGGCAGTGTGGATTGTTCTAACTGCTCTGTGACTTGCTGCAATTGTTTCAAGTTTTCTTCAAAAGTCATGTTTCTTCCTCCTGTGCAAGCACTTGCACTGAAATCGTTCCGTGTGCCAGCTGAATCGTTAAAACATCCCCAGCTTGTACCGCATCGGCATGGGAAAGAATCTGCTGCCCATGCCGAACAATTGCGTATCCTTTAGACAAAATTCGGTTTGGATGATTGCTCTCTAGTTTTGTCTGTTGCAATTGCAGCTGAAATTGTTTTTCCTGCAATAGTTTATGCATCTGTTGCTGTAACCGATGCCGATTTGCCTGTACTTCTTTTTTTAGTCCGACAATTCGCTTTTCTGGTACAGCAGCAGACAATAATTTTTGTTGTTCGCTCCATTGTTGTTGTTTCTGCTGTAATATCGCAGCCATTCGCGTTTTCAGCTGTTTTCGATTTGCCTGTATCTGATATTGCAACTCCAACATAGACGGAACTGCCAATTCTGCCGCTGCCGATGGTGTTGGTGCTCGTAAATCCGCAGCGTAATCCGTCAATGTCTGGTCAATTTCGTGTCCAACAGCAGAAATGACCGGAATGGGGCAGCGAAATACTGCCATAACCACTTCCTCTGTCTGAAATGCCTGCAAATCTTCAGCAGAGCCACCACCTCGTCCAACAATTAAAATATCACAATCGGATTGTGATGCCCGCTGAATCGCATGTGAAATAGATTCTGGTGCAGAATCGCCTTGTACCTGTGCTGGAAATAACATCACCTGTACCAATGGAAACCGCCGCCGAATCACCTGTTCAATGTCATGGATAGCAGCACCAGAAGCAGACGTTACCACACCAATCTTTTTCGGAAAAGCTGGCAAGGGACGTTTTCTGGCAGCATCAAATACACCAAGTGCAGCGAGTCGTCTCTTTCGCTGTTCTAATGCTGACTGCTGTGCACCCACTCCATCCATCTGTAAATCTGTAACACAAAGCTGAAATGTACCCTCTCGTTCATAGAGCGTTGCCGTTGCAGCTGCAATAACAGAGATTCCATTTGCAAGCGGAATGGAAATCCGACTCGCTTGATTGCGAAACAAAACTGCTCGAACACTG
>ERZ1673699.2272-NODE-2272-length-13016-cov-5.958105_pt1 | contig 13016 bp, 12 predicted proteins | sample MGYA00580229_ERZ1673699 | MGnify/ENA primary metagenome ERZ1673699 (study PRJEB41218, sample SAMN15661785) | gut metagenome | host: Homo sapiens | place: Canada: London | collected 2015-08-20/2019-03-30 | study: EMG produced TPA metagenomics assembly of... | reverse complement strand
GTCGATGAAGACGGTGAACGCCGCCGCGTTGGTGATGTCGCTTCTGCGTTTCACGCTGGAGGCGCCGCATCGTTTGCAGCGCCACCTGGTGGTGCCTTTGCTAGTGGTGCCGTTTCGTTTCATTTCACCGCCGCAGTAGCAGCGTGGTTGGTTCTTTGACATTGCGACACCACACCACGCCGCGCATAGCACATCACGGCAGCCACACCGAGGATTGAACGCTCGAGACCTAGATATATGCCCCCGAAGCATATATTTCCTGAAACCTACAGGTCAAACCCTGAAAATCGTCGATTCCAGACACACTTTTTGTCGTTTAACCCGAGGATGCTTACTTCTAAACGCTTACTTCTCGACGAACCTCCGGCTGTGACCGCCGCGTCACTCGAAAAGTAAGCATCCTGGGGTAAGCATCTAGGAGCCAATGGTCCCCGATCCCGCGTCAGGGAGACGCATCCCTCCAGGTACGTAATATGGCCGTATGACGAAGGACGCTTTAGCCCCCGTTTTGGAGCTGCCTCGCGGCGAGTTCGCCTTCCCGGGTCCGCTTCGAGACGTTCTTGTTCAAGCGATACTGGACGGTACTAAAACCGCGACTGCTTCTTTGCTGGTTGAATATCCCGGCGGTTTCCAGCCGCACGAGGAAGTGGGTTCCCTTGAGGCCGTCCTTGACTCACATGACAACGTGGTGTGCGTCATCCGTACGACGGACGTGCAGGTTCGTCGCTTGGCGGACGTGAGTGACGAGCATGCCATTGCTGAGGGGGAGGGCTACGCAAATGTCAGTGAATGGCGCGTTGGGCATGAACGGTATTGGCGTTCACCAGAATTCGTGGAGTACATCGGAGACCTTGATATCGATGACGACATCCAAGTGGTGTGCCAACGTTTTATCGTCGATGAGCGCTACCCGATCAAGCCCGTGGAGCCGTGGCCGAGCACTCACCGCTGATCTACAGTCGGTACACCTCGTAGTCGCCTGGAACACCTGCACCAGGGACATGTTGTAGTCCGAGTTTGAGCGCAAGGCCAATGGACGCCTGATTGGACGGATCGATGATGGCGACGATGGGCAGCTGTGGAAAACGCTCGCGTGCGCTGGCAATCGCAGCGGCTGCGGCCTCCTTGGCGTAGCCCTTGCCCTGTGATTCGGGTGCGAAACGGTAGTAGAGGTTCAGGACGTCCTCGCCAGCCTCTGCACTGTGGCGTAACCCTGTAAAACCGATGGTCGTGCCGTCGAGCGTGTACACGGTGTAGTAGCCCAGCTGCTTTTCAATCCAACTCTTTTGCCAAGACTGTGCCAGCTCGACGGCTTCGTCTCTGGTCTTCATGGCCAGCTCGGGTCGATGCTCGTAGGTGCGGCTGTCGGAATGGATGTCAAAGATGACGTCGATATCCGTGTCCGCGGGCACCGACAACCTGAGCCGCGGGGTGCGCAGCGCAAAAGAATCATCCACGGTGAGTCCTGACCTGCCGCTTGTGCCACAAACACCGCAAAGAGAGGGCGCCCGCGACGCCCAACACCGGCAGAGCGGATAGGCGCACGACCCGGCGCACGGAGCGGTAGTCGCGCACCGCCCAGCCCTGGGCCTTGGCGTGTTTGCGCAGCGCCCGGTCCGGGTTGATCGCAACGGGGGAGCCGACCATTTCCAGCATGGGCAGATCGTTGATGCTGTCGGAGTAGGCGGTGCACTTGGACAGGTCCAGCTGCTGCAGTGCGGCCAGAGCCGCCACGGCGTGCTTCTTGCCAGGGCCGTGGAGGATGTCGCCGACGAGGCGGCCGGTGAACTTGCCGTCTTCTTCCTCCGCCACGGTGCCGAGCGCCCCGGTGAAGCCGAGTGTTTCGGCCAGCGCCTGGCCGATCTGTACCGGGGTTGCGGAGACCAGCCACACCTGCTGCCCGGCGGCGAGGTGCATGGAGGCCAGCTCGATGGTGTCGGCGTAGGACTTCTCCAGCATCCGGTTGTCCACGATCTCCCGGCACGCCTGCTTGAGCTGCGCCACGCTCTTGCCTTTCACAATGGCCAGGGCCTGCTCGCGGCCCTCGGCGATGTCGTCGGCGTTTTCGGAGCCGGAGACTCGGTAGCGGATCTGCTTGCGCAGGGCGGGCGCCAGCTCGGACAGGGTGATGAAGCGCTTCTTAAATAGCCCCTGGGCCAGAAGGATCAGCGAGGAGCCCTGGATGAGCGTGTTGTCCACGTCGAAAAACGCGGCGGCTTCGGTGTCCTGGGGGACCTCCGGGTCGGGCGGGGTGATCTTCTGGCGGCCGGCGGTTTCGAAGGCGCCGCCGACGGAGTCCACGCCGAGCGCGAAGTCATCGATGTTGATGCCGAAGGTCTCTTCCACCGCGGCGGCTGCGGCGGCGCGACCGGCGGTGCGCTGCGCGTCGTCGTCGAGAGGCGGCATGACGCGCTCCTCAAGAAAGCGGCGCAGGTTGCCCTGGGACTGGGACCACTGCGCGAGGAATTCGCGCTGATCAGACATGGAACTAGGGGCCCTTTCGGGTGGGGGTGTTAGCGTGTGCAATCGTACAACGCCCTGGCAATGGCACTCACAGGAGGAGCGGGGATGAAAAAGGTGGAGCTGATGGTCCGGTCCACGTGTGGTTCGTGCGAGCGGGTGGCGGGCCAGATCGCGCCTGTCGTCGCAAAGCATGGCGTTCAGCTCGCGCTTGTGGACGTGGACGAAGACCCCGAGTTGGCCGCGGAGTACGGCGACCGCGTGCCGGTGGTGGTCATTGACGGCGAGGAGTTCGCCTGCTGGGAAGTGGACAACGACGACCTCGACGCGGAGCTGTCCAACTAAAGGACTATCCTTTAGTTTGATTTTCAACCGGACTGGAGGGTTTTGCGTGAGTGTTCTGCTTGTGGGGATGTCGCACAGGTCTGCGCCTGTGGCCCTGCTGGAGCGGCTCAGCATGGACGCGGAGGTCCAAAACGGCACGGCGGGCGCGCTGGTGAAGCAGCCTTCGCTGTCCGAGGCGATGATCATCTCCACGTGCAACCGCCTGGAGGTCTACACCGTCACCAACGCGTTCCACGCCGGGGTGGAGGACGTGCTGCGAGTGCTTGCAGACGTCTCCGGCGTCGACGTGGCTGAACTGCGCCGTTACCTGTACGTGCGCTACTCGGACGCGGCCGCGGAGCACATCTTCACCGTCGCGTCCGGCCTGGATTCGATGGTGGTGGGCGAGCAGCAGATCATCGGCCAGGTGCGTTCGGCCTACGTCGACGCCGTGGAGCGCGGCACCGTGGGTCCGAACCTGCACTCGCTGGCCCAGGCGGCGCTGCACACCGGCAAGCGCGTCCACTCCGAAACGGGCATCGACGATTCGGGCGCGTCCATGGTCACCGTCGCGCTCGAGGAGGCGATGGAGCGAATGCTTGTCGACGACCTCCGGGGCAAAACCGCACTCGTCCTAGGAGCCGGCGCGATGAGCTCGCTGGCCGCGACGCACCTGGGCAAACAGGGCATAGACTCCCTGGTGCTGGCCAACCGCACCCGCGACCGCGCCGAGCGCCTGGCGGAGCACTCCCGCGAGGCCGGCGTGCCCGCCGAGGTGGTGGACTTCGCCGACCGCGCCTCGGTGCTGGACCGCGTGGACCTGGTGGTTTCCGCCACCGCCTCCGACGAGTTCACCATCACCCCGGCCGACATCCCCGGCCCGCTGGTGCTGGCGGATTTGTCGCTGCCGCGCGACATCGACGACGCCGTGGCAGGCATCGACGGCGTGCACCTGGTCAACATCGAGTCCCTGCACGAGAAGATGCGCGGCAGCGACAACGAGGACTCCCGGGCGCTGCGCCGCGCCGAGGAGATCGTGGCCGAAGAGGTGGACACGTTCGGCTCGGAGCAGCGCGTGCGCGAGGTCGCCCCGGCGGTGACGCGGCTGCGCCGCAATGCCGCGGAGATTTCTGGCCAGGAGCTGCAGCGTCTGCGCACCCGTCTGCCAGAGATGTCCGAGGACGACTTTGATCAGGTCAGCCGCATGGTCAAGCGTGTCGTCGATAAGCTTTTGCATCAGCCGACAGTGAAGATCAAAGAGCTGGCGGCGACGGCGGAAACGGTGAGCGTGGAAGAAGCGGTCACCGAATTGTTCGGGCTGGAAAGCCCCTCCGTGGCGGTGGACGCGCAGAAGCTGCCGCTGCCCGAGGAACTGCACGGCAAGGAGAAGTAGATGTTCAAAATTGGCACACGCGGATCCCACCTGGCCACCACCCAGACCGGGCACGTCCGCGACGCGCTGGGCGAGCACGGCCACCCGGCCGAACTGCAGATCGTGACCACCCCGGGCGACCTGTCGCAGGCGCCTGTGGAGCGCATCGGCGTCGGCGTGTTCACCTCCGCGCTGCGCGACGCGCTGTTTAACGGCGAAGTCGACATCGCGGTCCACTCGTTCAAGGACCTGCCTACTGCCGACGAGCCGCGCGCCCACATGATCATCCCCACCCGCGAAGACAGCCGCGAAGCACTCATCGCCCGCGACGGCCTGACCCTGGCCGAGCTGCCCGAAGGCGCGCGCGTGGGCACCTCCGCACCGCGCCGCATCTCCCAACTCAAGGCCATGCGCCCCGACCTGGACATCCGCCCGCTGCGCGGCAACATCGAGCGCCGCATGAGCTACGTCGAAAACGGCGAGCTGGACGCGATCATCCTCGCGTACGCAGGCCTGGTGCGCGGCGGCTACGGCGACCGCGCCACCGAAGTCTTTGCGCCCGAGGTGCTCATGCCGGCTCCGGCCCAGGGCGCGCTCGCTGTGGAGTGCCGCTCCGACGACGCTGTGGCGCGCGAGGCGATCGACAAGCTTATCGACGACGCCGCCACCGCCGAATCCACCGCCGAGCGCGCCGTCCTGGCCCGTTTGGAGGCGGGCTGCACCGCGCCGGTCGCAGCCTCGGCCGTGTTCGACGGTGCGGGCGTGACCCTGCGCGCGGGCGTGTTCGCCCTGGACGGCTCCCGCCAGCTGGTGGAGGAAGCCCAGGGCACTGACCCGGCCGAGTTGGGCCGCAAGGTCGCCGAGGTGCTGCTGGAGCGCGGCGCCGCCGATCTGATGGAGTAGGCCGATGCGGTAGGTTTGCGGATCGTCTAGCAGTCTCGCTCGTGGTGCTAGACGATCCGCATTTGCGCGTAGCATTTCCCCAGGTGATGTTGGAAATGCTTGTCGGTAGCGGCGGGATCGTCTAGCAGAGTTACTGCGCTGCTAGACGATCCGGGGGTTGGGGCTCCGGGAGGTGCGGATGGAGCGGAATACAGCGCTGGTTTTGTTCTCGGGCTGAAGCATTTTATGGTGGAGATACCATACGTTCAATACCCTCCGCGCAATCGGGTCGGTGGGCCGCACTGAGGCCGAGAGACACCGCGAACCCAGCCGCGCGGGGGCGGTTTATTTGTGCCTAGAAGAGATTTCTCCATGACAGAGCCCACTCACACCCCCCAGCCGGGGAAGGTGATCTTCGTTGGTGCTGGACCGGGCAACCCGGAGTTGCTCACGGTTCGCGCCCGCGAGGTAATGGAATCCAATTCTATCGCCCTCGTGGACCCTGAGGTGTCAACGGGGGTCCGAAGCGTCGTCGCGGCGGCGCTGCCAGTGCCGAAAGCCAAGATGGACGCGGCGAACGAGCGCTACGAGCAGATGTGCGCCGAGGCGAAGGCGGCCGGCGCGAGGCGTAAGCCGCCCCGCCCCGAAGACCCGACTGCTGCGGAGTTGCAGGAGGTTGGGCTGGATGGCGGAGTGATCGTCGAGAAGCTGAAGCTCGCACTGAAGGAAGCCGCGGACATTGTGGAGCGCGGCGAGGCTGGCGACGGCGACGTGATCCGCCTAGTCTCCGGCAACCCGCTGACGCGCGACTCCGTGATGGAGGAGATCTCCGCGGTGGCCGCCGAGGGAATGGAGTTCCAGGTGGTGCCGGGGATGTCGCTGCCGTCGACGGTGCCGTCGTTCGCCGGTATCGCGCTGGGTTCGACCTACACGGAAGCCGACCTGAACAACGGCGACGTGGACTGGGACCAGCTCGCCGCCGCACCGCAGCCGCTGGTGCTGCAGGCGAATCAGGAGCACCTGGCGGAGATGGTGGAGCAGCTCACGCAGCGCGGCTTCCAGGCGTCGACGCCGGTGACGGTGACCACGCGCGGCACCACCCGCCTGCAGCGCACGTTCGACGCGACGCTGGGCACCGTGGGCAAGCTCGACGCGGAGCTGGAGGGCCCGCTGGTGGTCACCCTCGGCAGCGCGGCGGACGACCGTTCGAAGTACTCGTGGTGGGAAAACCGCCCGCTCTACGGCTGGCGTGTGCTCGTGCCGCGCGCGAAGTCGCAGGCAGGGGTGATGAACGCCCGACTGTCGCAGCACGGCGCGATCCCGCAGTCCGTGCCCACGATCTCGCTGGAGCCGCCGCGCAACCCGGCGCAGATGGACCGCGCGATCAAGGGCATCGTGGAGGGCCGCTACCAGTGGATCCTGTTCACCTCGGTCAATGCCGTCGATGCCGTGTGGTCCAAGTTTGCAGAACTGGGCCTGGACGCCCGCTCGTTCGCCGGTGTGCACCTGGGCGCGGTGGGGCAGAAGACCGCCGACGCGCTGATCGCCCGCGGCATGCAGCCGGAGCTCGTGCCGCACCGCACGAAGCAGAACGCGGCTGGGCTGGCGGAGGCGTTCCCGGAGTACGTCGAGGACATCGACCCGGTTTCGCGCGTGCTGTTGCCGCGCGCGGACCTCGGTTCCGATGTGCTGGTGGACGGCCTGCAGGAGAAGGGCTGGGAGGTCGACGACGTGGTCGCCTACCGCACCGTGCGCGCCGCCCCGCCGCCGCCAGAGACGCGCGATATGATCAAGACCGGCGGCTTCGACGCAGTGTGCTTCACGTCCCCGTCGACGGTGAAGAACCTCGTGGGTATTGCGGGCAAACCGCATTCGCGCACGATCATCGCCTGCATCGGCCCGGTCACCGAGGCGGAGGCGCGGGAGCAAGGCTTGCGTGTCGACGTCGTCCCGGAGGTCGCCGACATCCCCCACCTCGTCGACGCCTTGGCGGACCACGTGGCAGGGCTGCGCGCGTCGGGGCAGTTGCCGCCGCCGCGCAAGAAGCGTCGGAAAGCTGCGAAGAGCACCGGCGAGGACACCGCGGCCGCGGCTGGCTAGAAATGCGCCAGCTGGGTCGTGTCGGGTGCGCGTTCTAAGATGTGGCGCATGGCTGATTACGACTTGATTCGACGCCCCCGCCGCTTGCGGCAAACCCCCGCTATCCGTGAGTTTGTCACGGAGACGCGCCTGCACCCGGCCGACTTCATCCTCCCGCTGTTCATCGCCGACGGCATCGACGCTCCGCGGGAGATCCCGTCCATGCCGGGCGTGTACCAGCACACCCCGGAGTCGCTGGTGGAGATCTGCCGCGAGGCGCTCGCGGTCGGCGTGAAGTGTGTGGACCTGTTCGGCGTGCCGCGTGAGGAGGACAAGGACGCCACCGGTTCCGTCGCCGTTGCCGACGACGGCGTGCTCAACCGGGCGATTGCGCTGTTGCGCAAGGAGTTCGGTGACGAGCTGATCATCATGGCGGACACCTGCCTGGACGAGTTCACCGACCACGGCCACTGCGGCGTGCTCACCACCGACGCGCACGGCAGGGAGGTGGTGGACAACGACCCCACCGTGGAGATCTACTGCGACATGGCGGTGGCCCAGGCGCGCGCGGGCGCGCACATTGTCAGCCCGTCCGGCATGATGGACGGCCAGATTGAAAAGATTCGCGGGGCGCTTGATCGCGCGGGCTTTGCCGACGTTGCCATCATGGCCTACTCCGCGAAGTACGCCTCCAAGTTCTTCGGGCCGTTCCGCGACGCGGTCGGCTCCTCGCTGAAGGGCGACCGCCGCACCTACCAGCAGGACCCGGCGAACGTGCGCGAGTCGCTGCTGGAGACGGAGCTGGACATCGCCGAGGGCGCGGACTTTGTCATGGTCAAGCCCGCGCTGCCGTACCTGGACGTGCTGGCCAAGATCGCCGAGATGTCCCCGGTGCCGGTGGCCGCCTACCAAGTCTCCGGCGAGTACGCCATGCTCAACGCGGCCGGCCAAAACGGCTGGATCGACTACGAGGAGACAATGATGGAAGCGTTGGTGTCCATCAAGCGCGCCGGTGCAGACCAAATTTTCACCTACTACGCCATCGAGGCAGCAAAGAGGCTCAATGGTTAGCTTGCCGCCAATGAACCCGGGATCGCCGAGCAGGGTGGGACCGGAGGCCGTCGAGAAGCAAAAGGGCTCCATGCCCGAAGCCGTGCGCTACATGCTCGCGGCGTGGGCCGTGATGATCGGCGGGGAGCTTTTGCACCAGATCTTCGCCGTCGCGGCGAGCGTGATCGACCCGTCCGCGCTGCGCGAGGTGGCCAAGGAGCGCGCCACCAACGGCGACGGCGAGGTCTCCGAGGCGCTGATGAACGCTAGCGTGTACGGCTCCATTTTCATCATGGCGCTGTTGCAACTCGGCGTGATCCTGCTGTTCGTCTTCGCCCTGCGCGCCGTGCAAAAGCAGGCGAAATGGGCGGAAAACGCCCGCCGGCTGCTGCAGATCTTCTCCGTGTTCTTCGCGTTGCGCATGCTCACGCTGTTCATGATGGTGCCGGCCTCCACCGCGGTGCCGACGGCGATGTTCGGCATAGATGGCGTGGTCCAGATCATCCTTGGTGTTGCGGGCGTGATGGGCGTGATCTATTCAGTGGATAAGGACTCCGTGGCGTGGACCAAGCCGCCCAAGGGCAAGTCCGGCAGTGCCACGGATTCGGCGGAGGCGCCGGAGGAAAAGGAGAACTAAGCGGTGGCAGGGATGTTCCCGACGATGGTGTCGGACCCGAACGACAGGAACCGGCGCTTCACCGGCGAGGTTGGCCCGGTGTGGCCGAAGCCGCTGAAAATCGGCTACTACCTGTGCCTAATCGCGGCGGTGCTGATGTTCGTCATCGCGTTTTTGACCATGGTGGCGGATTCGCCCAAGGACCTGGACGCGGACGTGGAGGGCATCTTCGAGCGCAACCTGCGGATCTACACCTGGGGCAGCATCATCCTCGGCTCCCTCATCACGTCGTGCTGCGCCTACTTGCCAAAAGGATCGAAAGTCGCGCGCCGTTGGCTGGCCGGGTTCATCGGTTTGGCGGTGTTTTTGCAGCTGGCCAGCTTCTTCGTCGGCGTGGCCGGCTGGGCCGCGTTCCTGGTGGTCGGTGTGCTCGTCTTTGCGCTGTTTTTCGTGTTCCGTCCGGCCGCCAACGCGTTTGTGGATAAGCGCAGCGGCGACGTTTGGGAAGGGGTGGAATGAGCAAGTACGAGGGAGAGGACCTGGAAAAGCTCAGCGCCACCGGGCGCGAAGGCGCCAAGTTGACCCAGCTGAGCGGCGAGGAACTCGACGATTACATTGAGGCCGCCCGCGACGCAGCTAGGGAAGCCGGGGTCGACCCGGCCACTGCCCGTCGTGACTTGGACGGCGAGCTTGTGCGCCCCAATGCCTCCTACGCCTTTGAACTGCGCGGGGTGGAGGACGGCCCGCAACTGACAGAGATCGAAGACGCCCTCGAATCCCTCGACGGCGTTTCCGCCCGCCTGGTGTACCCCACCCGTATGGCATGGGTGACGGCACCGGCGACCATGCCGCTGCCGCAGCTGATCAAGACCATCGAGGACTTCGGGGTGACCGCGGTGGTCACCGACTCCACCCTGCAGCGCCGCGCCCACGGCCGCTACTGGACGGAACACCCCATGCCGCGGCGCGCCAAGCACCACCGCAAGGAAGAAGCGGCGCACCTTTTGGCCCGCGCCCAGGGCTTCATCCAGAACAAGACCCGCGCGGAGCGCCGCAGCGGCGACGTGTTGTTTACCGCCCGCGACCTGGTCACCCCGGGCAGGCTGTGGCTGGCGGTGATGCTGACTATCCCGGTGCTGTTGCTGACCTACGTGCCCGCCCTCGGGTTCCCGGGCTGGCAGTGGGTGGCGTTCGCGCTGACCACCCCGGTGGCGCTGTGGTGCGCTTCCCCGTTCCACCGCGCGATGGCCGGTGGCGTGCGCCGCGGGCTCTCGGCGCTCGACGGTGCGAGCTCGATCGCCATCTTGGCGTCCTACCTGTGGTCCTTTGCCATGCTGCTGTTCACTGACGCCGGGCGCATCGGCTACCAGTCCAGCGGCACCTGGGTGCCGCTGGACATCGGCAGCGGCCCAGAGCTCTACCTCGAAGTCTCCTGCACGGTGACGACGTTGCTGCTGCTCGGCCGCTTCTTCTCCATGCGGGTGCGCACCAATCTGCTGGACGAGTTGGAGGCGCGCCGCCCGGGCGCGGACTCAATGTACGAGGTCACTCACCGCAAGAAAGGCGGCGGCAGGGAGGAGCTTCCGGCCACGGAGATTATGCGTGGCGACGACGTCCGCGTCCGCGCCGGCCAGGTCATCCCCGTCGACGGGGAAGTAGTCGGTGGATCCGGCGCGATCGGCTGGGAGCTGGTCAACACACACGCCAGCCCGCAGCTGAAGGTGGGCAAGCGCGTTGTGGCGGGCTCCGTGCTGCGCGAGGGCGACATCAAGGTCCGCGCGAGCCGCGTCGGCCACACCACGTTGTTGACCGCGGTGCAGCGCTGGCTGGAGGAGGCCTCGCGCCACCAAAACGCCGCCACGATGGTCTCCACCCGCTCTGCCAGCATGCTCATCCCGGCCGCTTACGCCATTGCTGTGCTGGATTTCGGTCTGTGGCTGCTATTTACCGGCAACATCAACACGGCGGCGTCGACAGCCTTGGCGATTTTGGTGGTGGTCGCCCCGTTCAGCCTCGCCATCTCGCCGGCGCTGGCCATCCGCCAGGGCATCGAGGCGGCGGTGCGAAACGGCGTGCTCATGCGCGACGGCAACGCGCTGCGAGTGCTCTCCCAAGTAGACACCGTCGTGTTCAACCGCGTGGGCACCCTGGTGCTGCCGGAGATGCACGTGGAAACGGTCACTGCAGCGGGCGGGGAGAGCAGCGAGCTGGTGCTGCGCATCGCTGGCGCGCTGTCTGCGGACTCGGACCACCCGGCATCCCGCGCCATTGTGAAGGCGGCCCGCGAGGCGCGCGACGCCCGCTCCGGCGACCCGCGCCTGCCGGACTGGATCGAGGTCGGCGACGACATCATCACCCCCGACGGCGAGTTCGGCGGACGCGTCACGGCCACCTGGGGCTCCGGCGAGCACGCCCGCACGCAAACTTTCGACGCCTCGCTGTGGCGCCCCACCAACCTGTCCCAGCTCAAGGGCAAGCTGTCGGTGGCAGCCACCACCGGCGGCACCCCGGTCGTGGTGCGTTGGGACGGCAAGGACCGCGGCGTGATCACCTTGTTCGACCCCGCCAAGGAAGACGCCATCCAGGCGGTGGACACCCTGGAATCCATGGGCGTGGAAACGGTGATGCTCTCGCGCGACACCTATCCGGTGGCGCGCCGCTTCGCGGACTTTCTGGGCATCTCCCATGTGCTCGCGGGCATCCGCTCCCAGGAGAAGCCCTCGGCGGTGCGCGCGCTGCACACCCAGGGCGGCATCGTGGCCATGGTGGGCGATTCCACCGTGCTGCCGGTGCTGCGCGTGGCTGACTCCGGCATCCTCTACGCCGGCGACGACCTCTACGGCACCAAGGCGCCCAACTGGAACAGCATCTGCGACGTCGTGCTCGTGCGCAACGACGTCATGGCCGTGCCCCAGGCAGTGGAGCATGCCCGCCGCGTCAACCGCATCGCCGACAGGAACCTGCGCTTCGCCGGCATCTACAACGCGGCCGCCATCATCCTCGCCGCCGCCGGCGTGCTGCCGCCGGTGGGTGCGACCTTGCTCATGCTGGGAAGTTCCCTGCTCGTGGAGTACAGCTCGCGGCGCGCCAGCCGGTTCCGGGTTCAGGGCCTGCGCCGGTAGGCTTGGGTGCCATGACCAGACGCGATCTCACCAACGCACCCCTGCTCGAGGCGGCCTACGGCCGCACTCCCTCGCGCACCCCGGTGTGGTTCATGCGCCAGGCCGGACGCTCCCTGCCCGAATACCGCAAAGTGCGCGAAGGCATCCCCATGCTGGACTCGTGCTTCATGCCGGAACTGCTCGCGGAGATCACGCTGCAGCCGGTGCGCCGCCACGACGTCGACGCCGCGATCCTGTTCTCCGACATCGTGGTCCCGCTCAAAGCCGCGGGCGTGGACGTGGAGATCGTGCCCGGCCGCGGCCCTGTGATGGGGGAGGCGGTGAGGTCGCGGAGTGACGTCGAGAAGCTGCCTTTGCTTGACGACGAAGTCGCCGCCGTGGCCGATGGCATCCGCATCATCCTCGACGAGCTAAGCGACACCCAAGCGCTGATCGGGTTCGTCGGCGCGCCGTTTACCCTGGCCAGCTACCTCATCGAGGGCGGGCCGAGCAAAAACCACGAGAAGACCAAGGCGATGATGCACGCCGAGCCGGAGACTTGGCACGCGCTGATGCGCCGCCTGGTGCCCACGATCATCGCGTTTCTGCGCACGCAGGTCGAGGTCGGCATCGACGCGATGCAGCTGTTCGACTCCTGGGCGGGCTTCCTCACCGAAGCCGACTACCGCGAATTCGTGCTGCCGTACTCGGTCGAAATCCTCGAATCCGTCGCGGGCGAAATCCCGCGCATCCACTTTGGCGTGAGCACTGGCGAGCTGCTCGGCGCGATGTCCGAGGCCGGCAGCGAGGTGATGGGCGTGGACTGGCGCGTGCCGCTGGATACGGCCGCGACCCGTTTCGCCTCCCCGCGCGTGCTGCAGGGCAACCTGGACCCGGCCATGCTGTTCGCCGGCACCGACGTGGTGCGCGGCGAGATCGCGCGCATCAAGGCCGAGGCCGCGCGGGCGATCAAGGCTGGCGACGCCACAGGGCACATCTTCAACCTCGGCCACGGCGTGCTGCCCACCACCGACGCGGACGCGATCACCGAGGCCGTGCGCATCATCCACGAGGAGAGCTAATGAACATCGCCATCATCGGCGCCGGCCTGGCGGGCCTGACCGCCGCGTAC
>ERZ1673699.2267-NODE-2267-length-13059-cov-4.569056_pt1 | contig 13059 bp, 8 predicted proteins | sample MGYA00580229_ERZ1673699 | MGnify/ENA primary metagenome ERZ1673699 (study PRJEB41218, sample SAMN15661785) | gut metagenome | host: Homo sapiens | place: Canada: London | collected 2015-08-20/2019-03-30 | study: EMG produced TPA metagenomics assembly of... | reverse complement strand
AGCTAGTCGACTACGTCGAAGCCCACGGCACCGGCACCATCCTCGGAGACCCAATCGAGGCCACCGCCCTTGGCCGTGTTCTCGGTTCCGGGCGCGAAACGGCAGCGCCGATGCTTCTCGGTTCTGCGAAGTCGAACATCGGTCACTCTGAATCCGCTGCCGGCGTAGTTGGCCTCATTAAGGTCATCGAGTCGATGCGCCACGGTGTCATCCCGCCAAGCATCAATTTCTCCGCCCCAAACCGCTACATCGATTTCGACAACGAGCACCTCGAAGTCGTTGAGGATCCCCGCGAGTGGCCGGAATACTCGGGCCAGAAGGTCGCCGGTGTCTCAGGCTTCGGCTTCGGTGGAACCAACGCGCACGTCGTCCTCACCGACTACCGCGGCCTGACTGCCGAGACCGCAGCGCAGGTCAACATCGACGAGGGCGCTCCAGTCTCCCTGCCGATTTCCGGTCTTCTGCCATCCCGTCGCGCGGCTGCTGCAGGCCAGATCGCTGACTACATCGAGCAAGAACATCCTGACCTGCTTTCTCTCGCGCGCACGCTTGCGCGCCGAAACCATGCACGCTCCCGTGCAGTGGTGACGGGCGTCAGTGAAGAAGACGTCGTCAAGCGTTTGCGTCAGGTAGCCGACGGCAAGGTCTCCATGGGAATCGCCTCTGCAGATTCCCCGTCTGTACCAGGCCCCGTCTTTATCTACTCCGGCTTCGGTTCCCAGCACCGCAAGATGGTTAAGGATGTGCTCGAGATTTCTCCAGCGTTTAAGGAACGCTTGGAAGAACTCGACCGAATCGTCGAATTCGAGTCCGGGTGGTCCATCCTTGACATCGTTGCCGACGACGCCCAGACCTATAACACTGAAACCGCCCAGGTAGCGATTACCGCAATCCAGATTGCTTTGACGGACCTTCTTGCATCCTTCGGCGTTCGTCCGGCGGGTGTTATCGGTATGTCCATGGGCGAAATCGCCGCTGCCTACGCTTCCGGCGGTATCACTGCAGAAGACGCCATGCTTATCGCCGCTCACCGTTCCCGCTTGATGGGCGAAGGTGAAAACTCGCTCGGTGAGGAAGAACAAGGCGCAATGGCTGTTGTCGAGCTTACTGCTGCTGAAATCGAAGCTCTGGACGGCAACATTGAACCTGCCGTCTACACCGGCCCTGGTATGACAACTGTTGGCGGTCCGCGCCCTGAGGTCCTCGCTTTGGTGGAAAAGCTGGATGCAGAAGGAAAGTTCGCACGCGCGCTTAACGTGAAGGGTGCAGGACATACCTCGGCTGTGGACCCAATTCTGGGCGAGCTGTATGCAGACATCGCTGGTATCGAACCACGGCCGCTGCACACGACGCTGTACAGCTCTGTCGACCGCGGTGAAATCTACCGCCCAGGGGCCCTTGTCCACGATGAGGATTACTGGATTCGTATGACTCGCCAGCCGGTCATGCTGCAGGATGCTACGGAAGCTGCTTTTGCCTCTGGACATACGCAGATTGTGGAAATATCACCGAACCCAATTGCGTTGATGGGGCTAATGTCGACTGCCTTTGCGGTTGGTAAGTCTGATGCACAGTTGCTGTTTAGCTTGAAGCGGAAGGTCGATCCGACGGAGTCTTTGTTGGACCTTCTGGCGAAGCTGTATGTGGCTGGTGCGCCGGTAGACTACACGGCGGTCTTTGGTTCGGGCGCGCTTGTCGACGCCCCGCATACCCAGTTCAAGCGCCAACGCTTCTGGACGAATGCCCGTCCCTCCTCTGGCATCTCTGGTTTGCCAGGTGCGCGAGTTAACCTGCCGGAGGGCAAGGTTGCGTTCTCGACGAATGCAGACCAAGCTCCTTCTGCTCTGGCAATTTTGGAGGCAGCTGCAGAGGCGGTTACTCCGGGGGCACAGATTGTGGCTTCGGAGGAGCATGGTGACTTGCCACCGCAGGGTGAGGTAACCACTGTGGTGTCGAAGTCATTGGGCGGCCTGTCGATTGCGGTTTACTTTGTGAACAGTCCGGCTACGCAGCTGGTTGCAGAGGGTTTCGCTTCCGCATTGAACTTGGCTGAAACCGGCATTCCGGGTGTGGCTGCGATTGCCGAACCTGCCGCACCGAGTGCACCGGCATCCTTTACTGACGTCAGTGACGTAGAAGCTGTGCGTTGGGACCCAGCGAAGGAAACGGTGGAGGAGCGGCTTTCGCTAATCGTCTCTGAGTCGATGGGCTACGACGTCTCTGACCTGCCGCGTGAGTTGCCGCTGATCGACCTAGGCCTGGACTCGTTGATGGGCATGCGTATTAAGAATCGCGTGGAAAATGACTTCCAGATTCCACCGATGCAGGTGCAAGCGCTTCGCGACGCCTCTCTCGCCGATGTCATCACCATGGTCGAGGATGCCGTCGCTGGTAAGTCTGTTGCTGGTGCTGCCGAGACCAGCGCCGTGGACGTCGGCGCTGGAGAAGTCGGCGCCGTGGACGCCGGCACTGCAGGAGCCAACTCTGCAGAATCTAGCGCTGCGGAGGTTGGCACTGTAGAAGCCGACGCTGAAAAGGACGGCGTCGACAAGCACGATGCAGAAAACAGCGCTGAAGGCGTGGGTGTTGCCCCTCGTGATGCCTCGGAGCGCATGGTCTTTGGTACCTGGGCAACGTTTACCGGCAAGGCAGCAGCGGGCGTGACCTCTCAGCTTCCGCAGATTGATGAATCTGTAGCGGCGGATATCGCGCAGCGCCTGAGCGAGCGTGCTGGCATTGAAGTCAGCACGCAGCAAGTCCTCGACGCACAGACCCTGGAGCCTTTGGCAGACCTCGTACGCGAGGGGCTGGAGACTGAGGTCGAAGGCAACATCCGCGTTCTCCGCGAAGCCGAGGGGCCCGCTGTCTTTATGTTCCACCCTGCCGGCGGAACGACGGTTGTCTACCAGCCACTGGCGCGTCGTCTGCCAAGTGATGTCGCAGTCTACGGCGTCGAAAGGCTCGAAGGCTCCTTGGAGGAGCGCGCTACTGCCTATATCGATGACATCATCAAGTATGCCCGCGGCCGCAAGGTAGTTCTCGGCGGCTGGTCCTTCGGTGGTGCTTTAGGTTATGAGGTTGCCTACCAGCTAGCGGACCGCACAAAGCGCGGTGAGGAAAGCGCAGAGGTTGCTTTCATCGCTCTGCTCGATACCACTCAGCCTTCAGATCCTGCTCCGGATACTCTCGAGGAGACTAAGGCGCGGTGGGGTCGTTACGCTGCGTTCGCAAAGAAGACTTATGGCCTAGACTTCGAGCCGCCATACGAAATGCTCGAGACCATGGGCGAAGATGCTCTAATGACTATGCTCGCAGAGTTCCTGTCTAACACCGATGCATCTGAGCACGGCTTGGCTGCGGGTGTCTTGGAGCACCAGCGCGCTTCCTTCGTGGATAACCAGATTCTGGGCAAGCTGGATATGAAGCGTTGGACTGATGTTGACGTCCCAGTGATTTTGTTCCGCTCGGAGCGCATGCATGACGGTGCTATTGAACTCGAACCGCGATATGCCGAGATTGACCCGGATGGTGGCTGGGGCGCTATCGTTGAGGATCTGGAAATCGTGCAGCTGCAGGGCGATCACCTAGCAGTTCCTGATGAGCCGGCTATCGGTATCGTGGGCAAGCACATAAATGATTGGATCGAGGAGAAGATTCGGTAGTGGCTACTACTGCTCATAAGCTGGAAGACCTGCGCCAGCGCTTGGAACGCGCGCAGGACCCAGGCAGCGAGCGCTCCCGCAAGCGCCGCGATGACGCCGGCCGCTCAACCCCGCGTCAGCGTATTAATGCGCTGCTCGACGAAGGTTCTTTCGTTGAAACGGGTGCGTTGGCAAAGACCCCGGGTGACCCAGATGCGATTTACTCGGACGGCGTCGTCACCGGTTATGGTCGCGTAAACGGCCGCCCGGTGTGCATCTACGCGCACGACAAGACGGTTTATGGCGGCTCGGTTGGCGTCATCTTCGGTAAGAAGGTTACCGAAATTATGGACATGGCCATCAAGATCGGCTGCCCAGTAATTGGTATTCAGGACTCCGGTGGCGCGCGTATTCAGGATGCGGTGACTTCGCTGGCGATGTATTCGGAAATTGCGCGTCGCCAGCTGCCACTTAGTGGTCGTAGCCCGCAGATTTCCATCATGATGGGTAAGTCTGCTGGCGGTGCTGTGTACGCCCCGGTTACTACTGACTTCGTTATCGCAGTCGATGGTGAGGCCGAGATGTATGTGACCGGCCCTAACGTCATCAAGGAGGTCACGGGTGAGGAGATTACTTCCCATGACCTTGGTTCTGCGCGCCAGCAGGAGCTAAACGGAAACGTTAGCGCTGTGGTTGCCTCGGAAGACGATGCTTTCGATTTGGTACGAGACTTGCTGGACCATCTGCCGCTGACTTGTTTCGATGAGGCGCCGGAGTTTGCAGCTCCCGAGGATTCGGAGCTCGAAGATCCAGAGCTCAATGAGTTCATGCCTGACGACACGAACGCGGGCTATGACATGTTGGAGCTTTTGGCGCAGCTTGGTGATGACGAAGAAATCATCGAGCTACAAGAAAACTACGCGCCGAACATGATTACCGCCTTTGGTCGAATTGATGGCAAGGCTGTCGGTTTTGTTGCCAATAACCCGATGCATCTGGCCGGTTGTATCGATGCCGATGCTGCGGATAAGGGCGCGCGCTTTATCCGTATTTGCGATGCTTATAACATTCCGCTCGTCTTCGTCGTTGATACTCCGGGTTACCTGCCGGGCGTTGAGCAGGAGAAGGCCGGTCTGATTCACCGCGGCGCTAAGTTCGCATTCGCGGTGGTGGAGGCAACGGTGCCTAAGGTATCGCTGATTGTGCGTAAGGCTTATGGCGGCGCTTATGCGGTTATGGGTTCGAAGAACCTGACCGGCGATATCAACTTGGCATGGCCTACCGCTCAGATTGCGGTTATGGGTTCGGCAGCTGCCGTTGTGATGATTGCGGGCAAGCAGCTCGAAGCTGCAGAGACCCCGGAACAGCGTGCATTGACGAAGAAGATGTTTATGGACTTCTATGACGAGACCATGACCGCTCCTTATGTCGCTGCAGAGCGCGGCTACTTGGATGCGATGGTGGAGCCGAGCCAATCGCGTTTGGCATTGCGTCAGGCATTGCGCCAGCTGGCCACGAAGACCGAAAGCGACTTGCCTAAGAAGCACACCATCGCGCCGATGTAACGCCCTAAAGGGGAGCGGACGATAAAGGTGGATGAAACGACCTCAGAAATGAAGGAGAAAGTAAATGTTGCTGTCTAGCGCACTCGATATCGTCGGTGAAATCATCAACTACGCCGTTATGATTTTCAAACAGGGCGCAGCAATGTTCAGCTAAGAACTTCTGCCAGAAGCCTTTCTGGCAGCCGAAAGCAGTCTTCCCACAGGGCAACTTGTGGGAAGACTCTTTTTGTATAACGGGGTTTACATTGCGGGGCTGGGAATTACGACTGGTCTGCCACCGCCGGGCGGCAGCCAACATATTCGACCTCTCAAGCGGCCCATTCTTCCGCGGCCGGTTGGTTTATCGGGCGAGTCATCGTTGATGGCGTTGTGGTAGTGGCATAACGGAACCAAGTTATTGATGTTCGTCATCCCGCCGTCTTCCCATCTATCAAGATGATGGAATTGGCATTCGTTGGCTGGGCGCCGGCACCCCAACCATGCACAGGTGGGATGCTCAGCGGCCAACATGGTGCGCTGCTTTGCTGAAGCGAAACGCCGAGTGCGGTATAAGTTAACCGGGCCCACTTCCGGATGGACGAGCGTGACGAAGCCGATGTCTGCGAAACGCTTCTGGATGAACTCAGCGCCGCTTAGCGTTCCGCCATCTGTGGCCAAGAGCTGGATATCGTCGCCGTCACCGCGGGCGATTTTATCTAGCTGTTCCAAGCGCACAATCACGTGTGTATGCAGCTGCGGCGCGCTGGAGCCAGCACCGCTAAATACCCGGCGGACTGCTCCGAGCAAGTCGGGGCCGGCTGCAGATGCTTCAGCCGCTGTTGCGGCGGCAGTGGGGTCTTTGGCAGTGGCTTTGATGGTGCCGAATAAATCGGCAATAGCGCGCGGGGAGTCAGTGATAACAAGGCTGTGTGGGCCATTATCGCGCCGTAGCACCTTTACCCCGCGGGCAACCTGCGGTGGTTTCCTTAGCTCTTTAAGGCGGGCGACAGCCACCTTGGCAATATCGCGCTCCCTGGTGGCACACAGTTCTTCGCGCAGCCGCCAAGCTTTGCGCTTATCTTTTACGCGGCCGACGTACCTTTCAATCTCTCGCAGCGATTCCAAAGAGTGCGAAGTATTTCGCGCCGCGCGCTGCATGGCGCTGAAAGCAGTCTTTCCAAAATAGATTTCATGCAAGGACAACAAGGACTGCGCAAAAGACTCGGTGGCGCCCATCGCCACCAACTCGCTGCGGTTGTGGCCCGCACATAACGAGACCACGTGCATACCGCGCGCAAGTACCCCGAGTAAGTCCCCCAACTTCATGCCCACACCATAAACGGGGTGGGGTGGCCCCGCAACTGGACCTAGCGGCGGCGGGAAGCGAGTGCGGCGATACCGCGCCAGCCGAAGAAGAACAGTGCCGACATCGTGGTTGCAACGATGAGGAAGCTGTAGTGCGGAAGACGGCCGTTAACCAGCATCCATAGAGCCATTCCGCCAATTACAGCAGAAAGCCAAACCACGAGGCCTTCCTTCCAACGACCGTCCATTTTGGTGGCGAGGATGATGACCCAACCAATTAGTGCGCCTACAGTCCACGGCCAGAAAGCATCGACCCAGCTACTGAAGGAGAGCCCTCCATGCGCAACGCGGGCGAGAACGGCGAAGATGGCGAGGGCGATGATGTCGATAATCGGTGCTGTGCGCATGAGTGTTTAAGTGTCCTTTCGATTCAGCGCTTGGTAGGTCAGCCCCTTGCTGGCGTAATGCACAAAGTAAATGACCCAGCCAATGATAGTGACCAGAGCAAAGGAAATAAGGCGGTAGATAATCGCAGCGGAAGTGGCATGAGCTGCAGTCAGACCAGTCGCCACCAGCGGTGCGATAAGAGCGGCCTCCACCGTTCCTAGACCACCCGGCGTAACCTGCGCCGAGCCCGCCAGCTTTGCGGCGAGGAAAGCGAGGGCGATGCCGGCCATCGTCGTGTGGTCTTCAGCGGCGCGAAGCCAAGGGATTTCTCCGGTAATGGCCCACACGCTGGCCCACAAAGCGAGCATGTCGCACAGGCGGTGCAACAGCGAGGAGATACAAATGACCGCAAACGGGCCGCGGCTCAAGTGCACCTCGTCGAGATTGTCCACTTCTTGGCGAACGCGCGCAAGCTTCGCGCCCTTGAGAACCCGCTGGTGGTTCAGCCAGCGTTGGATGGTTGCGGGGTGGGAGGTAATCCAGAAGATAGCGCCCATTGCCGCCAGCATCAGGAAGATGGTGGTGAGCAACGACCCCAATGCCATATCCGCGTTCAAGAAAAACACACCGGCGACGCCGATGATGGCCAGGAACATCGAGGAAATAATCGATGATAGGAACAGGAAATAGCTGCACAATGCCACCGATGCGCCCCACCCGCGCTGTACCTGGAAAGTCAGGATTGCAGCGAAAGCCGGGCCTGCGGGAAGGGTTGTGGACCAGGAATTGGAAGCCAGCGTAATTGCATAAGTTTCCCGCAGCGGGACCTCAATCTTGCCGGCCTTGATGAGCAGACGCATGACCTCCGCCATGCCGGCAATAGACCCGAATGCGAAGAGTACAACCAGCACGACTGGTAGCGGCTCCGCATGCCGAAGGCGGCTTAGGCCCTCAGAGATGAAGCTCAGGTGGTCGCGAAAGAACCATCCCAATGCGATCAGTATGAGCAGCGAAACAATCCAGGTTAACCAGTTCTTTTTCATCGCTCTCCCGTGCGCTTATCGGCTTGGAGGCGCTGCATGAGCTCACTGAATGGGATGAGGGAGGAGTCTTCCTCGAGGGAACGGCCGCTGCGTTCAGGGCCTTCGTACTCGTCTTTAGATGGCATCGCGGCAACGGTTGGTTGGGCAGCAGACGGTGCAGAGACCGAAGCTGGCTGGCTGGAAGCTGGGGCAGTGACGGGTTCGCGGCCGTGACCCAACTTGTCGTAAGCGCGATGGATGAAGCGGGGCGCCCACCAGTTGTCTTCCCGCAGCAAGTGCATGACGGCGGGGACGAGCAGCATGCGGACGATTGTGGCGTCGATAAGCAGTGCAAAAATCATGCCGAAAGCGATGTACTTCATCATCACAATGTCGGAAAAACCGAAAGCGCCTGCCACCACAATCATGATGAGAGCCGCAGCCGTAATAATGCCTCCGGTGTGCGCAGTGCCGATGGCGATGGCTTCATCTGTATCGGCACCGTCCGTACGACGGCGAGCCTCCACCATGCGGGAGACTAGGAAGACCTCGTAATCGGTGGAAAGACCGAAGACGATGGCAATGATAAGCACCAGAATTGGACTCATCAGCGGGCCGGCAGTAAAGCTCAAGGCGCCCGCTCCCAAGCCGTCGACGAACATCAGGGTCAAAATGCCGAGCGTTGCGCCGAGGGAGAGCAGCGTCATCAAGATGGCCTTAATCGGCAAGATGAAAGAGCCGAAAACTAGAGACATCAGCACGAATGTTGCCAGTACGACGTAGAGAGCCATCCACGGCAGCTTGTGGAAAAGGGCATCCAAAGACTCAACTTCCATGGCCGGAGTGCCTCCCACGTAGAGCTCAACGCCTTCAGGGGCTTCCACCTGCTCGAGTTCGTGGACGATACGGGCGTAGTCGTCACGATCCTTGATACCCGCAGCGAGGACAGTGGTGCCGTCCTTCGTTGGAGTAACAGGGCCCATCGGCTTGGTGAGTCCTTCGAGCTGGCGTACTTGCATGACGACGTCGACAAGCTGCTGATTGGTGGCGTTAGTTACCACTAGCTTTACCGGCTCAGTGCGGAAGGACGGGAACTGCTCGTTGAACTCGTCCTGAGCCATGCGGGTTTCATGTTGTGGCGGCAGGTAGGTCTCGTTGATGCCGCCGAACTTAACGCCAAGAACTGGCAAGGTAAGGGCAATGAGCAGGCCGCAGATGGCCACGGTCATGAGCTTGGCATGGCGCATGGCCCAACGAGGAAGCTTGTACCACACTGTGTCTTCTAAACGGCGGGCTTTTCGAGAAGTCTTGCGCACGGAGAACTTGTCGATGCGCTTGCCCAGCAGGCCGAAAAGCGCCGGCAAGACGGTCACAGACAACAGCGCTGCTAGGCCTACTGCAGAAATCGAGCCATAAGCCACGGACTTCAGGAAGGCCTGCGGGAATAGGAAAAGACCAGACAACGCCACGGTCACCATGCCCGCGGAAAAGACCACGGTTTGGCCGGCTGTGGCGGTAGTGGTGGCAACGGCATCGGGGGTCGAGCGGCCTTTATCCAGCTCCTCGCGGAAGCGAGAGACCATGAACAAGCCGTAGTCGATAGCAAGGCCCAAACCGAGCAGCGTTACGACGGCCTGGGCAAAGACGTTGACCTGCTGGAAGCCAGCGAGCACAGACAAAATACCCAGCGAGCCCAAGATAGAAAGGCCACCTACAACAAGCGGCATGCAGGCAGCGACAACCGAGCCGAAGACAATCAGCAGTAGGAGACCAACTAACGGAAGGGCTGCTTTTTCGGCGCGGGAGATGTCGTGCGCCATGCCCTCATCGAGAGCATCGGCCACAGCGGTAGCACCAGCGACTTTGACCGGGATGTCGGTGGCGGTGAGGTCGCTTTCAATCGCGCGGAAGTCCTTCAGCGTCTGTTCGCCGTCGCCTTTGAGGCTGATGGCGGCAAAGGCAGTGCTGTGGTCACGATTGACCAAGTTTGGGTTCTTGGCATCGAAGTAGCTGGTGATGCCATCGATTTCCTGCGGGTGCTGTTCTTTTAGCGTTGCGAGGTGGTCCTTTGCTGCGGCAAAGTTCTGATCAGGATCAGAAAACAGCAAAATGACATCGCCGGAGTTGTCGCGCCCGAAGGTTTCCTGTTCGATGCGGGCTGCGCTTGTCGACGCCGCGCCGGGGTCCTCCCAGCCTTCCTGGCTCATGCGCTCGCCTAAGCGAGTGCCGAAGCCGATGAAAAGCAGCAGGATGACGCCAACAATGACGAGCGGGACGACTTTGCGATGCGCATAGGAAAAGCGGCCCCAAGCGTAGAACATGGTCCTCCTAACGCTGCTTGAGTAGGGCGGTGAGCGGGCGGAATGGTTGCAACCAGGCGCCGCCTTCTGGCAGGTTGTCGAGGTTGATGCGCGGCAGTGGCTCGCGGAAGACGCCTTCGATGTCCTCGAGGTCGACGAATTCGATGTCATCGTGTGTCACGGCCCAGGAGGCATGCTCGTGGAAGCCGAGAACGCAGACGGGCTTGCCCTCGGCTGCGATTTCCTCGAGGAGGGGCTGGAAATTCTGGCCGTCGGCGGAGGCGACGATGACGCCTTCGAGTTTGTCGCGGTTGGCCTGGATGTAATCCACCATGTCTGGATCGACATCGTCGTCCTCGTGCAGCTTCGGCTTGGCAAAGACTGCGAAGCCGACGTTACGGATCGCCTCGACCCACGGGCGGATGACGTCAGCGCCGCCAGGGGTGACGTTGGTGAATACGGCAGCTTCTGGCTGGGCGTCGTTCTGCAGAGCGATATCGACGAGCCAGCGGCCGATGGCATCAAAACGTGGGCGGTGCGCTGCAGTTGGGCGGCCACCGAGGATGGCGCCTAGCCCCATGTCCATGTTGGGGGCGTCCCAGATGAGTAGGTAGGAACCTTGCATTAGATCTTCTCCCACAGGTACTCGGTGATGACGTGGTCTTTGTCGAGGCCCTTGCCCTCGAACTTGGTGATGAGCTGGCGGTCAGTCAGCTGCGGGCACTCGGGCCATGGCCAGCCTTTGTAGCGGAGGGTGGGCTCTACCTCGACGAGTTCGTTGATCCACTCTGCGTACCCCGCGTGGTCGGTAGCGACGTGCAGAACACCGCCCTTTTTCAGACGGGAGGCAAAAAGGTTGAGGGTGCCGGATTGGATGATGCGGCGCTTGTGGTGGCGGGCCTTCGGCCATGGGTCGGGGAAGAAGACACGGATGCCGTCCAAGGATTCTGGCGCAAACATGCGGACCATCACCTCGATACCGTCGCCGCGGATCATGCGGATGTTGTCGATGTCGTTGCGAACGACAGAGCCTAGGAGCTTGGCAAGGCCGGGCTTGTAGAGCTCGACGGCGATGATGTTGGTGTCCTGCTCGAGCGGTGCCATAGCGGCGGTGGAAGTGCCGGTGCCGGACCCGATTTCGACGATAGTCTTGGCGCCGGTGCGGCCGAACCAAGAATCGATGTCGAGGCGTTCGTCGGCAAGCATTGCTCCTAGGCGCGGCCAGTGCTCTTCGAAGAGGGCATTCTGGTTGTCAGTGAGCGTGCCGCGTCGGAAGGTGACGTTGCCGAGGCGTGGGTAATCGAGGTCGTTGCCGAATTTAGCGTTGAAGTCGGTCTGCAGCGGGCGGCCGTGAGGCATTTCGCCGGCTGGGGAGTTTTGAGGATTATCTGCAGTATTCATTGCTCTTTATTGTTCCCTGTGCTTATGTCTCTAACAAAGTGCCGCGCCGCTTTTCGCTGGGTGGTGGAGGGAACTTTACGCGGTGGATCTAACCGGGTTGAGTCTCGAGGGGGTGGATTATTCCAGACAAAGCTACGTCCAACTCTGAACATTTCAACCCCGTATTGGGGTGGGGTTAGGGGTCATATGCTGTATGTCACAACGGCATACGCTTGGTTAAGTTGTGGTGAACGGCATGGTTATAACCATATTGGCTTTGAATGCCTAATTTTGACCCTAATTCGCGGCGACGTGGGGTTAATCTTGTGGTGAAAGACCCGTGGGGGACGTGTGCTCCGGCCAAGAACCCGGTAGATGTTCCTCGGCGGTAAAAATCCTCACGAACCGGACCACTAGGAGATTCTTAGATGACCGCCACCATTAAAGGCCTCGTCGGCGAGCTGCCAACGAGCAACGAAAAGCTCATTTCTTGGATTAGCGAAAGTGTTGAACTCTTCCAGCCGGAGCGCGTGGTCTTCGTAGACGGCTCCCAGGAAGAAGCAGATCGTCTGGCAGGCGAGCTCGTCGAAAAGGGCACACTCATCAAGCTGAACGAGGAAAAGCGCCCGAACTCCTACTTGGCTCGCTCTAACCCTTCCGACGTCGCGCGTGTGGAGTCCCGCACTTTCATCTGCACTGAGTCTGAGGAAGATGCGGGCCCTACCAACAACTGGGCACCGCCGGCGGCGATGAAGGAGGAGATGACGGAGGCATTCCGCGGCTCCATGAAGGGCCGCACCATGTACGTGGTGCCTTTCTGCATGGGCCCCATCAGCGACCCAGAGCCAAAGCTGGGCGTGCAGCTGACTGACTCCGAATACGTCGTTTTGTCCATGCGCATCATGACCCGCATGGGAGCACAGGCACTGGAGAAGATCGGTACGGACGGCGACTTCGTGCACGCTCTGCACTCTGTCGGCGCTCCTTTGGAGGAGGGCCAGGAAGATGTGGCTTGGCCGTGCAACGAGACCAAGTACATCACCCAGTTCCCAGAGACCAAGGAAATCTGGTCCTATGGTTCCGGTTACGGCGGAAACGCCATCTTGGCCAAGAAGTGCTACGCGCTGCGCATTGCTTCTGTTATGGCTAAAGAAGAGGGCTGGATGGCTGAGCACATGCTCATCCTGAAGCTGACCAACCCAGAGGGCAAGAACTACCACGTTGCGGCGGCTTTCCCGTCTGCTTGTGGCAAGACCAACCTCGCGATGATTACCCCGACCATCCCGGGCTGGTCCGCAGAGGTTGTCGGTGATGACATCGCGTGGATGCACCTGCGCGAGGACGGCCTGTACGCCGTCAACCCGGAGAACGGCTTCTTCGGCGTTGCGCCGGGCACCAACTACGATTCCAACCCGATTGCCATGAAGACCATGGAGCCGGGCAACACCATCTTCACCAACGTTGCGCTTACCGACGACGG
>ERZ1673699.2261-NODE-2261-length-13087-cov-5.931707_pt1 | contig 13087 bp, 8 predicted proteins | sample MGYA00580229_ERZ1673699 | MGnify/ENA primary metagenome ERZ1673699 (study PRJEB41218, sample SAMN15661785) | gut metagenome | host: Homo sapiens | place: Canada: London | collected 2015-08-20/2019-03-30 | study: EMG produced TPA metagenomics assembly of... | reverse complement strand
GCTCGAGCCGATCCTCTCCGTGACCTACGGCTGCATCGTCTATCAGGAGCAGGTCATCGAGATCTTCCGGCAGCTGGCCGGGTTCTCGCTTGGTCAGGCGGACATGATCCGCCGCGCCATGTCGAAGAAAAAAGAGGCCGTCATCACGGCCGAGCGCGCCGCCTTCGTGCACGGCGACCCGGCGCGGAGCATTCCCGGCGCGGTGGCCAACGGCGTGCCCGAGCAGACCGCAAACGACATCTATGACGAGATCCTTGCCTTTGCAAGCTATGCCTTCAACAAGGCGCACGCGGTGTCCTATGCCATCGTGTCCTACCGCACGGCGTATATGAAGCGCAACTACCCGCACGAATACATGGCGGCGCTGCTGACCTCCGTGCTCGACAACACGCCGAAGGTCACGGAGTACATCGCCGAGTGCCGCGAGCTCGGCATCCGCCTGCTGCCGCCGGACATCAACGCGTCCGACGCCGACTTCACCGTGGAAAACGGCGACCTGCGCTTTGGACTCGTGGCCATCAAGGGCGTGGGGCGCGGACTCATTCAGGCGCTCATGCGCGAGCGGGAGATCGGCGGACCGTTCACGGCGTTTGACGAATTCTGCCGCCGCATGAACGGGCACGATCTCAACCGCCGCGCCGCCGAGAGCCTCATCCGCGCCGGCTGCTTTGACCGCATGGGCTATAAGCGCAAGGCGCTCATGCAGTCGGTCGACCGCGTGCTGGGCGGTGCCGCGAGCGAGAGCCGCATGAACCTCACCGGCCAGATGAACCTCTTCAGCACGCCGGATGACGGGGGAGAGCCCACCGACACGACGCAGCTCGTGCTGCCGGACGTGGAGGAGTTCACCCGCGCCGAGCTCATGGCCATGGAGCGCGAGACCACCGGTCTCTATCTCACCGGCCACCCGATGGATGCGTACCGCACCCTTGCGCAGCAGGCGAAGGCCGCGCCCATGGGCGACATTCTGGCGGGCTTTCACGCGCCGGATGCCGCCCCGCACCGCTACCGTGACGGGCAGCGTGTGGTCATCGCCGGCATCTGTACCGCGAGCCGCGAGCGCGCCACGCGCAAAAACACGCGCATGGCTTACCTCCAGCTCGAGGACGACAGCGGCAGTATGGAGGTCATCGTCTTTTCGCCCGCGCTCGATGCCTGCCGCGATCTGCTCGCGCAGGAGACGCCCGCGCTGTTCGTTTCGGGGCGCATCTCGACGCGCGACGAATCCGACCCTCAGCTCGTGGCGGATCAGGTCCTGCCGCTCAGCGAGCAGGGACTTGAGACACTGCGCATGCCGCCGCGCCGCGACCCGCCGCCCCGGCCCGAGGCACCGCCGCGGCACCGGCTCTGGGTGCGGCTGCCGGATAAGGAGCACCCGGCCGTCAGGCGCATCGAGCTGATCCTGCAAATGTTCCCCGGCGACGAGCAGCTCGTGCTCGTCTTTGAGGACACAGGCCGTCGCGCCGCTGCGCGCTGCTGCGTGCATCCTGCGCTCGTCGAGGAGCTGCGATCCCTCGCGGGGCAGGGAAACGTCGCCGTCACGGAGGAGAAAACGCGTTGACGCGGCGGGCATTATATGGTATACTAATCGCTAATTTATTTCCCGCCCCGGATAGGCACCGGGCGGGAGAACAACTCAGGAGTGTGATGATCCGCAATGGACGCTGGCCCTAAGCAGGATTTATGGAATCTTTTGCCTGTTATCATCGTGCTGCTCCTTGGTGCGGCCTATTTCGCCATCATGGAGACAGCCTTTTCATCCGCGAGCCGCATCCGGCTCAAAGCCGCCGCTGACCATGGCAACCGCCGCGCCGGTCAGGCGCTGTACGTGCTCGATCACTTTGATCAGGCGATCACGACGCTGCTGATCGGCACGAACATCCTGCACCTGACGATCGCGACGATCGTGACCGTGGCCGTGCAGCGGGTGTGGGGCATGTGGGCGGTCACCGCCGCGACGCTGGTCACGACCGTGGTCGTGTTCTTCGCCGGGGAGATGCTGCCGAAAAGCATCGCCAAGAAATACGCAGAGCGTCTGGCCATGGCCACGGCGCGTTCGCTGCGGTTTTTCATGGTGCTCTTTCAGCCCCTGTCCGTGCTGCTCACCGCCATCGGCAACGCTGCCGCCCGCTGCATCCGCGGCGAGCCCGCCGTGACCGTGACGGAGGATGAGCTGGCCGATATCATCGAGAACATGACCGATGACGGAGAGCTGACCGCCGAGCGCGGCGAGCTCATGAGCTCGGCACTCTCGTTTGCCGAGGTGCCGGTCGAGAGCGTCATCACGGCGCGTGTCGATGTCGCCGCCGTGGATGTGGACGACCCACCGGAGGAGATCCTCGCCTACGTGCGCGAGCAGCGCCACAGCCGCCTGCCCGTGTACGCCGACAGCATCGACAATGTCATCGGCATCCTGCAGATCCGCAAATACATCAAGGCCTGCATCAAAGCCGGCGGCAAGGCGGTGGACATCCGTCCGCTGCTCGACGAGCCGGTGTTCGTGCACCAGAGCACGCTCATCGCCGAGGTGCTGCCCGAGCTCAGCCGCCGCAAGGCAAATCTCGCCATCGTCACCGATAACTATGGCGGCACGCTCGGCATCGTCACCGTGGAGGACATCGTTGAGGAGCTCGTCGGCGAGATCTGGGACGAGGACGACGTCGTTGAGGAGTCGTTCGTGCCGCTCGGCGGCGGCCGCTATGAGGTCGATGCCGAGATGACCGTCGGCGAGGTGTTCGACCGCCTCGACTACACCGACCCAGAGGACGACGAGGAGCTGCGCTACAAGCTGCTCGGCGAGTGGACATATGAGCAGTTTTCCTACATCCCGCGCGAGCGGGAGGGCTTCCGCTATCACCGGCTCGACGTGCGCATCTCCGATATGCGCCAAAAGCGCATCGTCAAGCTCATCGTGCGCCTGCTGCCGGAGGAACCGGACGAGGCTGCGCCCGCTGAGGCCGCCCCGGAGAAAGGGGGCGAGCCGGTATGAGCATCGTGTGGTATTTTGTTGCGCTCGTTGTGCTGATCGCGCTGTCCGCGTTCTTCTCCGCGTCGGAGATGTCGTATTCGTCGGCCAACCGTCTGCGGCTGGAAAACGCCGCCGAGGACGGCAGCCGCCGCGCCAGGGCAGCCGTCGGCATCCTCGACCACTATGATAGTGCCCTGAGCGCCATTCTCATCGGCAACAATCTGGTCAACATCGCCTCGTCGTCGCTCGGCTCCGTGATCGTGATCCTGCTCGCGGGCGAACAGTGGACGTGGGTGTCCACGGTCGTGCTGACGCTGCTGGTCATCATCTTCGGCGAGACGATGCCGAAGATCGTCGCCAAGCAAAACGCCAACGGCATCGCCCTGCGCAATGCCTATGTCATCCGCGCGCTGTCGATCGTGCTCTATCCCGTGATCTGGCTCGTGGTCGGTCTCGTGCACCTGATCACGCGCCCGCTGCGCGGCGACACCGGTGACGGCGATCCGGAGGAGGCTGCCTCGCAGGAGCTGCAGTCGATCATCGAGACTGCCGAGGACGAGGATGTGCTCGACGAGGACCGCAGCGAGCTGCTGCGCTCCGCGCTCGACTTTTCCGACATCAGCGCGAGCGAGGCCATGACCGCCCGCGTCGACATGGTCGCCATCGACATCGACGACGACTGGGACGAGATCATGCGCGTCATCGACGAATCGACGTATTCCCGCCTGCCGGTCTACTCCGACAGTGTGGACAATATCATCGGATTCTTGTACCTCAACCGCTTTTTCAAGGCCATGATGGACGGCCGGCCGGAGGATCTGCGTGCGCAGCTCATCCCGCCGTGCTTTGTCTACAAGACCACGCGCCTGCCCGACGTGCTGGCAAAGCTCCGCCGCGAGCAGAAGCACCTCGCCGTCGTCACGGACGAATACGGCGGCACGCTCGGCGTCATCACGATGGAGGACGTGCTCGAGGAGCTCGTCGGCGACATCTGGGATGAGACCGACGAGGTCGAGCGCGAGGTCGTTGCACGCTCCGACGGAGGATATGAGCTCGACGGCGACATGACGATCTCGGACTTTCTTGAGCTGCTCGGCTGGAATGAGGACGCCCTGGACGATGCCGACAGCGCCACCGTCGGCGGCTGGACGCTCGAGCGCTTCGGCACGTTCCCGAAGCCGGGCGACAGCTTCCGGTACGAAAATCTCACCGTTACAGTCCTGGCCATGGACGGCCGCCGCGTCGAGCGTGTGCTCGTGCAGCCCGATCCGGCTTCCGACAAGGACGAATAAGCGCATACAACCCCGAGTCCGGTCTGTGCAAAAACTGCACAGACCGGACCTTTTTCTGTATGGAAAAGGTATCTTGTACCCGATGAGGGAAAATCTGCCCAAAAGGCGCAAGATGTGGCGATTTGTATCATAATTTCACTAATGCGTGAAAGATTTTGCACATCGAGCGTGCCAAAGTTTCATTTTTTGCTTGAAATTTACGCTTCACGCAGGTATAATGAACGCATATTGAATCTTCTGAAGAGGAAAATTTCAAAAAGGAGAGAAACCATTATGAAGTTCAACAAAATCGTGGCGCTGGCTCTGGCCCTCGTCATGGTGTTTGCGCTGTGCGCCTGCGGCGGCGGCGACACCAACAAAAAAGACGATTCCGGATCCACGGCCAAGGTCGACACCAGCACCGTCTCCGTCGGCGCAGTCGTCATCGCGCGTGACGATGTTCCGACCGACCAGATCTATGCGTTTGTGTCCACCATCTTCAATAACCTCGACGCCATCGCCGCTCAGCACGGCAAGGGCGCAGAGCTGAACCTCGAGGCCGCCGCCTCGGTCAAGGGCGTGCCGTATCACCCCGGCGCTGCCAAGTACTTCGAGGAGAAGGGCCTCAAGGTTGACGCGGTCAAGGACGGCGCCGGCACCGGCACCGCCGCTGCGCTCAGCTTCGGCACCGGCGGCGACACCGGCACGTACTACGGCTTCGGCAGCGTGCTGGCCAACTACGTCTCCACCAACTCCGACTGCAAGGTCACGGCGCTCACCTCCGGCGGCTCTCAGGCCAACGTTGAGGATCTGACCAACGGCAACGTCCAGATCGCCTTCGTGCAGAGCGACGTCATGAACTACGCCTACAACGGCCAGCGCCTGTTTGAGAGCCCGGTCACCGGCTTCTCCGTCGTTGCCCAGCTGTATCAGGAGCAGGTTCAGATCGTCACCACCAACCCCGACATCAAGACCGTTGCCGACCTCGCCGGCAAGAAGGTGTCCATCGGCGCAGCCGGCTCCGGCGTGTACTTCAACGCCATTGACGTGCTCAACGCCTATGACCTCAAGGAGAGCGATATCTCCGCTGTGTACCAGAGCTTCGGCGACAGCGCCGAGAGCTTGAAGGACGGCAAGATCGACGCCGCGTTCATCGTCGCCGGTGCGCCCACCACGGCCATCACCGACCTCGCCACCGCCGGCAGCGTCTACCTTGTCAGCCTCGACGACAGCCACGTGCAGTCCCTGCTGTCCGCTTCCCCGTACTACACCGCCGCCACCATCAAGGCCGGCACCTATTGATGCCTGACCCGGTGATGCGCCGCATCCCGTAAATGTTCGCTACGGCGTCAGTACCCCTGACGCCGTAGTTTTTCCATTCTACCCGGAACGGAGGTTTCCCCCTATATGTCTGACACAAAAAAGACCGCAGCTGCTGCGGAAGCCGCTTCTCTGCAGGAGGATATGGACGCCGTCATGCGCAAGTATGACCGCGAGTCTGCCACCCGCATCTGGGCGGGCAAGCCCAAGATCGTCATTTCCGTCGTCATGGCACTGTTCTCGGTCTACTGCATCTGGTCGACCCTGTTCAGCACTGCCGCGCTTGAGGTGCGCCTGACGGCGTTCCTCGGTCTGATCATCATCATGGGCTATCTGACCTACCCCGCCAGCAAGAAGCACGTGCACGTCAATCGCCTGCCGTGGTATGACATCGTCATCATGGTCATCGGTGCGGCTGCATTTTTCTACTACTGCTTTAACTACGGCACGCTCATCAAGACGCTCACCAGCGCCGCCAAGATGACGCCGTTTCTCATCGCCGTCGGCGTTGCCGGCATTCTGACGCTTGCCGAGCTCTGCCGCCGCTGTGTCGGCGTACCGATCCTTGTGGTCGTCGGCGCGCTGCTCGTATACACGTTTGTGAGCATGCTCAAGGGCGGCCAGACGTTTGATCAGGTGCTCGGCCGCGTGATCTACACGCTCTTTTTCGGCACGTCCGGCGTGCTGAGCACGCCCGTGCAGGTGTGTGCGAAGTTTATCGCGGTGTTCATCATCTTCGGCGCGTTTCTGGAGCGCACCGGTATCTCCAGCTTCTTCATTGATCTCGCCAATGCTATTGCCGGCTGGACCTCCGGCGGCCCGGCCAAGGTCGCGGTCATCTCGTCTGCACTGTGCGGCATGGTGTCCGGCTCTTCCGTCGGCAACACCGTCACCACGGGCTCGGTCACGATCCCGATGATGAAGCGCACCGGCTACAAGCCCGAATTTGCCGGAGCGGTCGAGGCGGCGGCCTCCACCGGCGGCCAGATCATGCCGCCCATCATGGGCGCGGCCGCGTTCCTGATGGCCGAATACATGAATGTCACCTACGGTCAGGTCACCCTCTGGGCGATCCTGCCTGCCGTGCTGTACTTCGGCGGCATCTTCATCTCCGTGCATCTCGAGGCCAAGAAGCTCGGCCTGCGCGGCATCCCGCGCTCGGAGCTGCCCCGCTTCAAGTACCTCATGCGCAATGTCTACCTGCTGCTGCCGCTCGTGTTCTTGATCTGGGTGGTCACGGCAAACATCCGCTCGCTGCAGTATGCGGCCTCCATCGCCATCCTCATCTCCATCGCCGTGAGCCTTGTCGGTACGATCCGCGACGCTGCGGCCGAGGCAAAGGAGACCAAGACCGGCAGCGCCGCCGGCATCGCCGTCAAAAAGACTGGCCTGATGATCCTCGAGGCGCTCGAGGCCGGCGGCAAGGGCAGCATCACGGTCGCCGTGGCCTGCTCCATGGCCGGCATGATCGCGGGCTGCATCACCGTTACGGGCCTGGCGTCCAAGCTCATCAGCGGCGTCGTCGCTTTGAGCAGCAAGATCCCGAACCCGACGCTCTCGCTGCTGCTGGCGCTGTTTCTGACCATGCTCTGCTGCATCGTGCTCGGCATGGGCGTGCCCACGACTGCGAACTACTGCATCATGGCCTCGACCTGCGCGCCGATCCTCATCACGCTCGGCATTCCGAAGATCGCGGCGCACTTCTTCGTGTTCTACTTCGGCATCGTCGCCGACATCACGCCGCCGGTCGCGCTGGCTGCCTATGCCGGCTCTGCCATCGCCAAGTCCGACCCCATGAAGACAGGCATCAATGCGACAAAGCTCGCCATTGCGGCGTTCATCGTGCCGTACATGTTTGCGATGAACCCGTCCATGCTGCTCATGGATCAGGGCGTGCTCGCCGCAGTTCAGGTCATCATCTCGTCCTGCCTCGGCATCTTCGGTATCGCCGCCGCGCTCGAGGGCTATGTCGTCACACGCGCACCTTGGTGGCAGCGCATCCTGCTTGCCGCAGGCGGCCTGTGCCTGATCGACCCCAGGCTTATGACCGACCTTGTCGGTATCGCGGCGATCGTGATCGTCGTTGTGCTGCAGATCGTTTTTCGCAAGCGCAGCGCAGCTGCCGCGGCATAAAAAATCCGGAACCTTTTTCGCAGGAGCACGTCAGATATTTCTGGCGTGCTTCTTTTTGCGCGCCGTGCGCCGCGGCGCGCAGGGCTTTACACGTGCCGGCCGATGGCGTATACTATCTCTATACAAGACACGGAAAGGAGCAATCTGCATGAAACGAAGCATTGCGGTGCTCATATTGGCGCTGGCGCTTGCGCTGACTGCCTGCGGCGGCCAGAAGGCGGCAGATGCACAGGCTGAGGCGAAGGACATCACGCTCTGCCCGACGTATGACAACGGTAAGGGCGGGTATTTTTCCGTCACGCTGCCTGCCAGCTGGGGCGATCATTACGTGACCGAGTGCGGCGCGAACGACGGCGGCTATTACGTCGGCTTTTATGAAAAGACCGATCATGACAACGGGCTCGGCGGTTTTTTGTTCATGCTCGAGGTCTTTCCCACCGATTATGACTATACCGAGCTGCCGGAGTATCAGGCCATCTGCGGCCTGACGGTCGACGGGGCGAACTACAACCTCATTGCCGAGCTGCCGACCGATGTGCAGTTTGCAAACGAAAATGCGGATCTCTACCGCAGCATGTCCAACGATTTTTCAATCATCCTCAAGAGCCTTACGTTCTCCAAGGGCGTCACGCGCACGGAGGTCACCGCGCCGGTGCCGCAGTCTGAGAGCGACACGTGAGCAAATGATGAAAACGCCGTCTCCCGGTCGGGAGACGGCGTTTTTGCATTTTGGCGCGGTTTTGCCGTCCGGCACACATATTTTGCCGAAAAACGGGAAAACTTTGTCATGTGTGAGGTTCTGATGCAAGGCCTCACGTGTGTCACAAAACGGCGGCCATTCCGCCGAGGAGGATGCCAAGATTATCCGACCAGATGTCCGGAAACTGACTGAGCGGCAGGGGATTTTCGCCGCTGCCCGCCTCGATCGTGAAGCCGGGGCGGCGGAAGTCCTGAAGGAACCAGTCCTTGTAGCCCGCGTGGCCGGCTGCGTAGGGCGTCTCGGCCACGTCGTAGCCGCTCACGGCGGCGAAGCGCTCGGCGATGGCCTTGCTGCCCGGCACGTCATAGCCGTCGTACTGCCAGTAGATCACGCGCCCCTGCGTGTGGTACGACAGGGTGAGCTGCGGGTCGAGCGCGCGCGTGAAGCCGTACATGGCGAGGCTCTCCGGCGCTGTCAGCGGCGCCGGACCGACATAGTCGCGCGGTCCGGGGCGCGTGTAGCCCGCGGCGAATTTGATCTCGCGCGCGGTGCTCCATCCGGCGGGGTACTGCAGGTTGAGGTCGATGCCGCGGATGTTCGCCTTCCAGCCGGACGGGAAGGGGATCGCGGGGTAATTCTGCGCGAGCGTGTGCGCGGCATCGGTGCGCTCGCGGCTGAGTGCGCCGGTCACAAGGTCGATGCCGTCCGGGTCGACCGCCGGAGCGAGCACGAGCGTGACCTGCCGCAGCAGCGCGCGGATGTCCTGTCCGCCAAGCTCGCCGCCGTCGCCAAGCCGGGCGCAGAGCTGCTCGCAGAACGTGAGCAGCAGCGGCGTCGTGATCCACTCGTTGGCGTGGTGTGCGGCGTTATAGAACACGCATTTTTCGCCGCTGCCGAGCGTCAGATACCACAGCGGCTTTCCGAGCACGCTGCGCCCGAATTCCCCGATCGCAAGCGTGGGATAGCGCGCAGCCAGCCCGCGCACCACATAGCCGATGAGCGCCGAGGAATACGGGATGCGCACCGGCGTGACCGGAAACGGCAGCGGCACAGTCACCGCCCGGCCAATCGGCAGACGCTCCGGGTCAAGGTAGGGGTTGGCCAGCCGAATGGCCTCCACGCTCGTGCCGTACTGCTGCGCGAGGGCGGAGAATGTGTCGCCCGCGCGCACGGTGCGCAAAACGAAGCCCGTGTAATACGGCAGCAGCGCGCGGTGCGTCTGTGCGCCCGCGATGCCGTCCGGCACGAGGGCGTTCGCCGCCTGAAACGCGCGCACGGCCGCCGCGGTCTGCGCGCCGAAGATGCCGTCGAGCGCGCCCGGCATCTGTCCCGCGCGTTCGAGCGCGAGCTGCAGCAGCGCCACGAGTGCGCCGCGGTCGCCCGCTTTCAGGGTCTGTGTCATGAAAATTCCTCCGATGCATCGAATTACCAAAGCTGGTTCCGTACATCGTATGCGTGCCGCCGCAGGCATTTGCGCCCGCACAGGCAAACGAGCAAGAATGTTCCGCCGCTATTTTGCCCGAAAGCCGGCATACTGATACTGCACGCAAAAAAGGGGGGATTTTTTGCAGACAAAACCAAGGAGACTGTGCCGCACGACCCTGCTCGCGCTCGCGTTTGCGCTTTGTATGGGCGTGGCTGCGCAGGCGGCGTCACTTGTGCCGCTCGGTCAGGCGGTCGGCATCCAGATGACCACGGCAGGCGTGCTCGTGGCGGATCTGGCCGAGGTGGACACGCCCGGCGGCACGTGCACGCCCGCAAAGGACGCGGGACTGCGCCCCGGCGACGTGATCTGCCGCATGGACGGGCGGGAGATCGTGTCATCGGCGGACTTTCTGGCGGCGCTCGACGCAGCGGGGGACACCGTGAGCGTGACCGTCCGGCGCGGCGGTGCCGAGATCACGGCTGCGGTCACGCCCGCCGTCATGCCCGACGGCACGCGGCAGCTCGGACTCTGGCTGCGCGACGGTGTGACCGGCGTCGGCACGCTCACGTACTACGATCCGGCCACGGGGCGCTATGGCGCGCTCGGCCACGGCATCGCGGACGAGACGAGCGGCGCGCTCATGCCGCTGCGTGACGGCAGCGTGCTCTCGGCCGTCGTTGCGGATGTGCGTCCGGGCGGGCACGGCACGGCCGGTGAACTGGTCGGCAGCTTCGATGCCGATGACCGCATCGGTGCGATCGAGCGCAACGGCCTGTTCGGTATCTTCGGCACGCTCGACGCGCCGCCGGACGGCACGCCTGTCGAGACCGCGCCCGCAAACGCCGTCAAGACCGGCAGCGCGACCATCCTGTCCACGGTCGCGGGCGACACCGTGCAGGCGTACACCGTGAACATCACGCGGGTCTATCACGACGGGGCGAGCACGCGCTTTGCCATCACCGTCACAGACCCTGCGCTGCTCTCGGCGACCGGCGGCATCGTGCAGGGCATGAGCGGCAGCCCCATCCTGCAGGACGGCAGGCTCATCGGCGCGGTGACGCACGTGCTGCTCTCCGACCCCGCCAAGGGCTACGGCGTGAGCATTGACGATATGCTCGCGGCGGCACAGGAACAGGCAGCATAAGCAGGCTGATTGGGCAAGCGTGCGCGGGTGTTACCCGCGCACGCTTTGAGACTGTCAAAAAGTATTACTTTTTGACAAGAGGGTATGCGGCCTGACTGCAGCGCACGCGCTGTCCGCCAGAGGCGGCCGGCGCGCACGTTTGCAGGCCGAGCGGTATTTTCTTCGCCGCACATGTCGCCGAAGAAAATGATCGGACTTTCTTTGCGCCTGCGGGCGCAAACTCTACGAGGTTCTTTGACAAGCTGGAGCGAGCGCGGGTGTTACCCGCGCACGCTTTGCACCTGTCAAGAAGCCAGAAAAAAGCCAGCCGCGGCAACGCCGCAGCTGGCTTGTTTGCTGTTTATGTGCGCTGTGCAGACGGTATGTCCTTGCGCTCAGCGCTTTTTCTTGTTGCCGAAGATGCCGCTGCGCGGTTCGCTCACGGCCTCGTTCATCGACTCGGCGTAGGCGTGCAGACGCTCCTTCTGCTCGGCTGTCATATTCTTCGGCACGGTGATCGTGATCGTGACGAACTGGTCGCCGCGGCCGCCCTTGCTCTGCAGGTACGGGATGCCTTTGCCGCGCAGACGGAACACGCTGCCCGGCTGCGTCCCCTCGGGGATGGTGAGCTTGACGCGGCCGTCGATGGTCGGCACTTCGATCTCTGCACCGAGCGCCGCCTGTGCAAACGTGACCGGCATCTCCATGAGCACGGAGTTGCCGTCGCGCTCGAAGAACGGGTGCGGCTTGACAAAGACCGTGATGAGCAGGTCGCCCGCCGGTCCGCCGTCAAGTCCGGCATTGCCCTTGCCGCGCAGATTCAGCGTCTGCCCGTCGTCGATGCCGGCCGGGATCTTGACCTTGATGGTCTGATTCTTGCGCACGGCGCCGCGTCCGCCGCAGCGCGGGCACGGCTGGTGGATGATCTTGCCGCGGCCGCCGCACTTTTTGCACGCGCCGCTGGTCTGCACCATGCCGAAGGGGGTGCGCTGCGTGGTGCGCACGCTGCCGGTGCCCTTGCAGTCCGGGCAGACCTCCGGCGTCGTGCCGGGGGCGCAGCCGGTGCCCTTGCAGTCCGGGCACTGCTCGACGCGGCCGACGTTGATCTCCTTCTCGCAGCCGAACGCCGCCTCTTCAAAGGTGATGTTCAGGCGCACGCGCAGGTTTTCGCCGCGGCGCGGGCCGCTGCGCTGGGTCTGGCCGCCGAAGCCGCCGCCGAAAATGTCGCCGAAGCCGCCGCCGAAAATGTCACCGAAGATATCGCCGAAGCCGCCGAATCCGCCAAACCCGGCGCCGCCGGGGCCGCCGGCGGACGGGTCAAACGCCGCATGGCCGAACTGGTCATACTTCGCGCGCTTGTCGGGATCGGACAGCACCTCGTAGGCCTCGTTGATCTCCTTAAAGCGCTCCTCGCATTCCTTGTCGCCCGGATGCAGATCCGGGTGGTTGGCTTTGGCCAGCTTGCGGTAGGCTTTTTTGATCTCGTCCTCGGATGCGCCTTTTTCGACGCCGAGCACTTCATAATAATCTCGTTTTTCAGCCATACATGAACCTCAACTGTCTATGGATTCCCCCGTGCGGGGGGGTCAGAAAGCTCCAAATGCGGGCGCGCTTTTTGTGGCGCGCCCGCGTTGCTTAGCCCGTGGTCGGGGGGCGGGGTGTTTACTTCTTGTCGTCGTCAACGACGGTGTAGTCCGCGTCGTAGTACTGCTGGCCGTTGTCGCCGCCGTTGCCGCAGTCGCCCTGGCAGTTCGGGTCGCAGCCCGGGTTCGCGCCCGGCTGACCCTGCGGGTTGGCCTGCTGGTACATCTTCTCGCTGAGCTTGTAGAACACCTGCGTCAGCGCCTCGGTCGCGGCCTTGATGGCTGCGGTGTCGCTGCCCTTGAGGGTCTCCTTGAGCTCGTTGAGCTTGCTCTCGACCTCGGCCTTCTCAGCCGCGTCGACCTTGTCGCCCAGCTCCTCGAGCGTGCGCTCGGTCTGGTAGACCATCTGGTCGCCCTGGTTGCGGGTGTCGATCTCTTCCTTGCGCTTGGCGTCCTCTGCAGCGTACTGCTCTGCCTCGTGCACGGCCTTCTCCACGTCCTCCTTGGACATGTTGGTGGAGGAGGTGATGGTGATGTGCTGCTCCTTGCCGGTGCCGAGATCC
>ERZ1673699.2256-NODE-2256-length-13117-cov-5.252182_pt1 | contig 13117 bp, 8 predicted proteins | sample MGYA00580229_ERZ1673699 | MGnify/ENA primary metagenome ERZ1673699 (study PRJEB41218, sample SAMN15661785) | gut metagenome | host: Homo sapiens | place: Canada: London | collected 2015-08-20/2019-03-30 | study: EMG produced TPA metagenomics assembly of... | reverse complement strand
TCTTTCCAATGTGTTATAAAAGAGTTCATTGGCTTTAATGGCATTTTCATTTGCGATAACATCTATAACTGCTGTCATTTCTCCATTTGCTTTTGGATTTGCAACAGTGATTTTATAGTCTAATCCTTTCATGTACAATTTCTCCATTGCCTTGAGCATATTTGCTACTATTTTCTCTTCATTTCTCTTGTTCAGCTCTTCCATCTTGAGATTCATTGCAAAAGCGGCTCCTGCAAATTCAACCTCTGCACCTTTACTCTTGGCATAACTGACGAGTTGGGGGATGCTAACCGTTGCCTGAAGCGTGGTGAACATCTTACCGTCAGGCAATATTTCGCTTGAGAGTTCCTTGAAACTTTTTACGTTTCCAAACGAAAGAGTAATGATTTCATCCTTTATAAGTTCATCGTTTAGGAGTTCTGTATTAGATGAAACAAATGTTCCATAAGCCTGTTCAATAGCACTGCGAAGGGCAACTTTTGTAGCCTCATCCTTAGTTGTGCCGTCAGCAGAAACGATAAGTGTGATTTCTTCACCGTCCTGTGCATATACCTGAACTAAGCTTAATGCCAATAAGACAAATAAAAATAGTTTTGCTCTCATTTTATACAATTTTAAAGTTAATACCACCAACTACGAACTATTGTCCTATAGATTGTTGTTGGACGATTCTTTGCATACGCAACAGCAACGGTCTTATATGCATCAACAATACTTTGCTTATATTTTTCGTTGTTTTCGTATTGCTTCATCCTTAAGTCCCAATCCCGCTTATCATCAGCCTGTAGTTTCTGTTCAATAGACGAACGCAAGGCTAATACTTCTGCATAGTTGCTGCATCGTGGATTGATTTGGCTAATAATATCTGCGACTTCATTGGCGCTCTGCATGTTTTGATTGGAGGTAGCCCATACCGTTCTTGCCTTTTCCAACAGAATGGTAGATTCTGCATCTATCTTCTGCTGATAGACTACTCCTGCTTGCCGTTGACATTGAGTAAAACAATCTCTGCAGACATCAGGAACAGAAATCAGTAGAAAAATTGCTTCGTCGAATGCCTGAGTGGCAACCAACCCTTGGACTTTTCGGATGATGATAGGGCATTGGTTCGTGTAATACTCTATTATTTTCTCCTTTGCCTCATTGAGCATCTGCTGAATTCTCGGATTCTCGCTATTGATGCTGCGGAAGGCATTGATGAATGTCTTGTTAACGTTCGTGCCGATGCCAGCTGCTTGTATTGTAACAGAGGCATATATTTTATTTTCTACAACGTCCCCCACCATCAGTGTTATGTCCATCTTCTCTGATATACGGGCTGGAGTTGTTGGAGTGACTTCCTTCTGTATGACATCAACTATTGCCGTCAGCACAAACCGCTCAGCATAGCCGTTATCCGCATAGCCGTTAGCAGTCAGTACACTTTGCAACTTAGTTTCTAAACTCCGTGCAGCTTCTTCTGGTATGTTTTCGTCAACAACTTGGGCGTTTATACTGATATTCTGTGCATGGCATACAGAGACCATCACAATACCTATTAAATATAATACTATCCGTTTCATACCTATTTCTCTCCTAAAATTATAATGGCTTCGCCAAGCCCACGAATGATTACTTTCGATGTGATGTTATAAGGTTCTTGTTGCAGAAACTTCCGTAGACTTGTTGCAAATGCTCGTGCATCCATGGCCTTCCCTTTTTCATCTTGTAATGGAATTCGAACCTGCTCAAACTGGGCAAAAGACTCTGTCCCGTCGCTTAGATTATAAGCACTATTGACGCAATTCTTCTGTAACCATGATTGAATACAGTCTGTCAGTTCCTCGCCATTGAATTCTGTTTCAAGATTATTGTCCCAACTATCCCAACAACATATAGTCAACGAAATCTCACGTCCGTTCTTTTTCTGGTCTGCGAACCACTCGTCCATTTGCTTGTCGAAAGGCTTGATATGTTCCTGTACAGCCTTCTCCAACAAGACAGGTGCGGCATCTTTTGATACTTTAGTCGTACCTGTCGAGGTGGCGATACGCTTGTTGGTATAGGCATCAAAAGCTTCAAGCGTAAATGTTGCAGAGCGACCAGATTCCTCTCGATTCAAATTCCACCAAATCTGAATTACAATGTCTGACTTGATGCGTCGTTTTAGAATGTCAAGTGGGCTCTCTAAAATATTTGCTCCACTGGTTTTGCTCGTAGTAACATTGTCCTCGGCTTGTTTCACACTGAGACTTTTGATTTCCTGTTCAGCATCCTTTAGGCTATACCCTAATGAGGTCAATACCCCGCCAATCTTACTGATAACTTGTCCCAATTCTATGTCCTCTTGGAATGCCTGCTGATAATTGGGTACTTTTACGTCTGTACCCTGATTGTCGTAAGTAGTTATAAAATAGCGCTGCGTACACCAGTTGTCGCTTGGCAATATCATGATTGTCGGCTTCTTAGTCTGACTCACAGCAGAAAGTGACAAGGCAAACTCGCAAATAAATAACAAAACCAATCTCTTCATTGCTCAATCCTTTTTTGTTTTACGTTAATACTTCTCGTTAGTGGCGAAATCTGCATTAACGTCCCTGCACAAGAAACGGCGCAGACCACCATTCCCACACCAGGCCTACCACAGCCTCTATAAATCAATGGAGAGCCTACGCCGTTAGGGGCGTTCCTCCTTAGACTTATAGGTTCGCTCGTCTATCCTGTCCGAGGTGGTAGTTCGTTGTGGGAAAGTTGAGCAAATAAAATATTGTACTCACTGTGCAAATATAATCATTTTTTTCCAGATTTAACACATAGCGGAGCTATTTTTCTTTATTATCAGCCTCATTTTTTCTTCGAAAAAGCATAAAATCCTTTGAACTTTGGAGATTTTTGACTAATTTTGCTGCAGAAATCAGATGGAGTATATAAATATGGCAACACCAGTAAAGATTATCCCAACATTGCACGGTGAAGCCGCAAGGGCATTCATAGAGCGTGCAGAAGAGCGTGAGCGCAACCCTCATCCCACTCCCATATATACGGAGAGTGAGAAGAAGGCTTATTACAGAATGCTTGAAGAATCAGGAATGCCACTATGACAAACGGCGAATTCCTGAGCAAATACGTTTTCAAGGAACTGACGGAAGAAGTGCTCGCAGAGTGCGAGCATTTTTCTTGTGGAGTTGATGATCTTGACGAATACTTCCAAAAAGATGTGCTTGCCTATTCACGTCGTATGGTTAGTCGTTCGTATGTGTTTTGTCCCAAGGAATACCCTCAGAAGATTGCTTGTGCTTTCTCTGTTTCCTACGACAGCCTACGAATAACTGATTTGTCTAACCGTAAGCAAGAGGAGTTCCGTGAATTGAATGATCTTAGCGAAAAACGGTTAAAACGTTACCCAGGAATCCTAATAGGGCGTTTGGCTGTTAATCAGGAAATGGCACATCAAGGCATTGGTACAGCCCTTATGAACTTTATCAAGATGTGGCTGGGACATGGAGGCAAGGCAGGTTGCCGTTTCCTTATTGTTGATGCCCGTAATGCTCCAGATGCTTTAGCCTATTATGAGAAGAACGGATTTACCTACTTGTTCCCATCTGAAGAAGTTGAGTCCATAAGTACCCGAAAGGATAAGGTTGTTGTTCCTCAGAGTACCCGTCTGATGTACTTTGATTTGAAGGACTCAAAAGAATAATAATTTTCAGAAAAGGTTTGGTTATCCACATTTTCTCTGTACCTTTGCCCCCGACAATGAGCCATTGAAACAGGCTGGTGGCTCAGTGTCGAGCGGTCTAACACTACGCAAATTGAGGAAGAATACGGAAATCAGTAGGTTTCCAGTTCGTAACCCCGAAAAGTGCCTTATCTCTCAAACTACCGATAACCACAGATAGTTTGAGATTCCTTCCAAAGTTGCTAAAAAATAAATGTTCATAGTTCGTGCGAACTATGAACATTGTAGATAGAGGAGCGTCTATGCTTAGAATCTATAGTCTACCTGTATGTCAACGACAGAATAGTTGTGGCTGTCCTCCTTCAGAGAACGATCGTTGACGAGGGCATATTCTGCGCTAATGAGTAGATTTTTGGTACACCAGTAGTTCATTCCTACTTCGTATTGGGTTTTAGATTGGTTCCATTCCCCCGTAGGACGATACATGTCATAGCGTGCTTTGGCGTGAAGCTTTGATTTCACTATGGGGGCTATCACCAATGCGTAAGCACCGTCAGCTTGGTCGCCAGCCTTGTAATTGATGTTGGCATCGGTAGCCGTGGCAGCCGACTGCTCTGTCTTTGTAAAGCTCCAACCGGTAGAATGCAAATATTCTGTTCTAAATGTCCAATCGTTAACAAGGTATTCTGCCGAAAAGGCGTAACGATTTTGACGCAAAGAACGTATGCCAGATTGTGTCTTATGCACAGGGTTACCTTTATCGTCAACCGTCATGATGGGTTGCTGGTGCTCATCAACTTCGTTCCATGTTCCTTTTCTTGCGTACGTTCCCGTCCAACCAAAGGCTCCTATTCTTAGTCCAGCAACAGGCATTACCCACATACCGCCAATGATATCTTTCTTCTGGTCGACATCTTTCATATTGATGCCCTGTCCGTTGAATACACCTATTTGATAATGTAGGAGGTTGCGTCCATGACTATTGCGCAAGAAGTCGCCTTGAACTTGCAGTCCTATGTCTCGTCCATTAGAGGCATGTCCACCAGCCCTGTCGTTAAATCCTGTTAGTTTTAAGATGCTTTGAGCATAACTCATAAAACCTTGAGCCATAGGGTGCATTGGGTTCTCAAAGCTGATAGGACGCTTGAATTGTCCGATTTTTACTCGAAAGCAATCGTATTTCTGCCACTCGGCAAATGCGTCAACAATGCGAGGACTACTTCCTAAGGAATTGGTATTGCCATTGAACTGGAGTTGTGTCTTCCAATAAAAGTCGTTTTTGATTCTTCCGTCCAAAGATAAGCGTACCATTCGGATATTAAAGGAATTGGATTCCGCATTTTCTTGTGACCGGTATTGGTATTGAGTCATACCATATCCAGAAAGTTTAACATTGTTGAGCCATGTTGGCATTTTGGTCTGAGCACCTGACGAGATAGCAGTCGCTACAATCAGGGCTGTGATAAAACCTCTTTTCATAGATTGAAATCGTTAGATATTAAAATTTATAGTTTGCAAAACTAATATATTTTTTCGATTCGTGACATTTTTTTCGTTAAAATATACACATTCCATCATTTTTGTATTGCATAGGAACGAATGAACTGACTGAAATTTTTGGAGAGAAAGGATAGCTTCGTTGAAATTCTGAAGTAAGTATATTTTAATAGCAATTATTACTTAAATTATTTGTCAAATTGAAAAAATAGAGCTATTTTTGCCGTTGTTTACAAACATATAATCAAACCGTATGAAGAATTTCTTGGTCTCGGTGATTACACTTTGTGTAATTCTACTTTTGGGAAGTTGTGCCAGTGGTAAGAAAGTTCCCTATTTCCAAAATATCGATGAAATTAGTTTAGCAGGGTCAAAAGGCCTTTATGATGCCAAAATCATGCCAAAAGACATGCTTACCATTACGGTAAGTACTACCGATCCAGCTGCTGCGGCACCTTTTAATCTATCGGTTGGCTCTTCGGTAGGGGGACAAGGAGAGTTGTCTTCTGGTGCAGGAAATCTTCAAGGATATTTGGTTGACAATGACGGAAACATCAATTTTCCCGTCATAGGCAGACTTCATGTGCAGGGATTGACGAAGACTCAATGTCAGGACTTGGTGCATAAAAAGTTGTTACCTTATATGGCAGCAACGGAAAATCCTATCGTTACGGTAAGAATGTCGAGCTACCGAGTGACTGTTACGGGAGAGGTAGCCAGACCGGGAGTTATCCCTGTGTCTACCGAAAAGATGAGTGTCATCGAGGCATTGGCGCAAGCAGGAGATTTAACCGTTTATGGTAAGCGCGATAACATTATGTTAATACGTGAGGATGAGACAGGACAAAAAAGCATGGTCCGGCTGAATTTGAATGATGCTAACTTGCTTAACTCTCCTTATTATTATTTACAACAAAACGATATTCTATACGTTGAACCCAACAACGTGAAAGCCAAAAACTCAGGTATCGGTCCTTCAACCACTTTATGGTTCTCCTTTGTGGGCATAGTTACTTCAGTGGCATCACTCCTGTTCAATGTATTAAGATAATTGGTGAAACGAGAAAAATGTTGAAATATAAGAATGAAGAATAGCAGAAATTTTGGTATTCTTCATTTTTTTACTTTATATATGTTACCCAACTTCATTGAAAGAGGTGTAAATACGAACTTATAGGAAATAAACGACAAACGATAGATGGAACCTTTAAAGCATGAGTGTGGTGTTGCAATGATTCGATTGCTCAAACCCTTAGAATATTATCAAGAGAAATATGGTACATGGCAATATGCGCTCAACAAATTGTATCTCATGATGGAGAAACAGCACAATCGAGGACAAGAGGGTGCAGGCATGGCATGTATTAAGTTGGGTTCAGAGCCTGGCTATGAACACATGTTTAGAGAGCGAGCAGAAGGGAAAAATGCTATCACCGAGATTTTTGGACATGTTAGAAAGCAGTTTAAGGATGCTTCTGCAGCGCAATTGTCAGACATGGATTACATCAAGAAAGAGCTCCCTTTCGCCGGTGAATTGTATATGGGGCACCTCCGTTACTCGACAACAGGCAAAAAAGGATTGTCTTATGTTCATCCTTTCATGCGTCGCAATAATTGGCGAGCCAAGAATCTATGTCTATGCGGCAACTTCAATATGACCAATATTGATGTCATTTTCGAGAAACTAAAGCAGCAAGGACAGTGTCCACGTATCTATAGCGACAGCTATTTGATGTTGGAGTACATGGGCCATCGATTGGACAGAGAGGTGGAACGTAATTATGCCAATGCGAAAGCGCAAGGACTTGAAAACATGGATATAACGCATTACATAGAAAATAATGTGAAGATGAGTAATGTGTTGAAAACAACCATGGCAGATTTTGACGGAGGATATGTGGTTTGTGGCATTACAGGCTCGGGAGAAATGTTTTCCATGCGTGACCCTTGGGGCATTAGACCTGCCTTTTATTACAAGAATGAGGAGGTCGTAGTATTGGCAAGCGAACGCCCTGTTTTGCAGACAACTTTCGATTTGAGCTGTGATGATATACAAGAGTTGCAGCCGGGACAAGCATTGTTGGTGAAGAGAAACGGTGATTGCTCTATCGAAAAGATTCTTGACCAGTGTGGAAATTCGCCCTGTTCTTTTGAACGAATATACTTCAGTCGTGGTTCTGACCGCGACATCTATAAGGAGCGTAAAAAGTTAGGCGAACAGTTGATGCCTGCGGTTCTTCGGGCTATTGACAATGATATAAAGCACACTGTGTTTTCTTTTATTCCAAATACTGCCGAAGTAGCTTTCTATGGCTTGCTTCAAGGCTTTAAGGAATACGTCCACCAAGATAAAATAAAGAAAATACAGAATTTAGGTCATATCCCTACCCAAGCAGAATTAGAAGATATCTTATCCGAATCAGTGCGAATGGAGAAAGTAGCTTGGAAGGATATCAAATTGCGAACGTTTATTACGGAGGGTAACTCAAGAAACGATCTTGCCTCTCACGTGTACGATATTACGTACGAAAGCTTGGTTCCTTATCAAGATAATTTGGTAATTATTGATGACAGTATTGTGCGAGGCACTACCTTAAAGGAAAGTATTCTTCGAATATTAGACCGCTTGCATCCTAAAAAGATAGTCATTGTCTCCAGCGCTCCACAAATTCGTTATCCTGATTATTATGGCATAGATATGTCCAGTTTGGATGAATTTTGTGTTTTCCGAGCTGCTATCCAGTTGTTGAAAGACGAAGGAAGGGAAGAGGAAATCACCGAGATTTATCGTGCCTGTTTAGGAGAAATGCAGAAGCCTGTTGAAGAAATGCGTAACTGTGTCCGGGATGTTTATGACACTTTTTCAGTCGAGGAAATCAATAAAAAGATAGTAGAAATGCTTCGTCCAAAGGGAGTTACCACACCTATCAAGTTGGTGTTTCAATCGATTGACGGATTGCACACTGCCATTCCAAACCATCGAGGTGATTGGTACTTCACTGGTAAATATCCAACACCTAATGGAATGAAACTTTGTAATCAGGCTTTCATCAATTACTACGAAAGGAATTATCAGCAGAAATAAAGAAAACAAAAGCAAATGAAGTTGACTTGTTGTTTGCTGAAGTATCGCATATAGCTACCATAATGATAAAATGCTCAATATAATGAAGAATGTAACGCTTGTATTATCTGATGGGACTCGTTTTCACGGGAAGTCCTTCGGATATGATGCACCAGTTGCCGGAGAGGTTGTTTTTAATACAGCAATGATGGGTTATCCAGAAAGTTTGACCGATCCCTCATATGAAGGACAGCTTTTGACACTCACATTTCCACTGATTGGAAACTATGGTGTGCCACCTTTTTCTATTCAGGAAAATAAGATTCCTACATTCATGGAAAGTGAGAGAATCCATGTCTCAGGTCTTATCGTGTCTGATTACAGTCAGTTTTATAGCCATTGGAATGCCGTTGAGAGCTTGGCTGACTGGTTAAAGCGGGAGAAAGTACCCGGCATCACAGGGATAGATACTCGCCAATTAACCAAAGTGTTGCGAGAACATGGCGTTATGATGGGGAAGATATTGTTTGATGATGAACCAGACAACATTCCTGAAGCAAACTATGAAGGCGTGAACTTTGTAGATAAAGTTAGTTGCAAAGAGATTATTCACTACAATGAAGGAGCAGGTAAAAAAGTTGTCTTAGTTGATTGTGGTGTAAAAGCGAATATTATCAGGTGCTTGTTGGAGCGAGGGGTAGAAGTTATCCGAGTACCTTGGAACTATGATTATACAGACATGGACTTCGATGGATTATTCTTAGGGAATGGTCCTGGCGACCCTAATATGTGCAATGAGGCTGTGGAAATTCTCAAAAAACAAATGAGCAAGTCCACAAAACCTATCTGTGGTATCTGCATGGGAAACCAACTGTTGGCAAAAGCCAGTGGAGCTAGTATATATAAGTTAAAGTATGGGCATCGTTCGCACAATCAACCCGTGAGGTTGGTGGGTACGAATCATTGCTACATTACCAGTCAAAATCATGGATATGCCGTGAATGGAAAGACCTTAGGCAGTGATTGGGAAGAATTATTTGTGAACATGAATGATGGAAGTAACGAAGGCATTCGCCACAAAACCAATCCTTGGTTCTCATCACAGTTCCATCCTGAGGCATGTTCGGGACCCGTGGATACGGAGTTTATGTTTGATAAGTTTATAGAAACATTAAAGTAAGAGACATGAAAGACGAAAATATAAAAAAGGTACTATTACTGGGTTCTGGCGCTTTGAAGATTGGCGAAGCCGGCGAGTTTGATTATTCTGGTTCGCAAGCATTAAAGGCTCTTCGTGAAGAGGGCATCCAAACGGTACTCATTAATCCTAATATTGCCACGGTGCAAACCTCTGAAGGGGTTGCTGATAAAATTTATTTCTTGCCAGTTCAGCCCTACTTTGTGGAGCGTGTCATCGAAAAAGAGCGTCCTGATGGCATCTTGTTGTCTTTTGGTGGACAGACTGCATTGAACTGTGGAGTAGAACTTTATAAGAAAGGAATCTTAGAAAAGCACCATGTTCGTGTTCTCGGAACTCCTGTACAAGCGATTATTGACACCGAAGATCGTGAGTTGTTTGTAGAGAAACTCAATGAAATTGATGTAAAAACCATAAAGAGTGAGGCATGTGAAAACATCGAACAGGCACGGCATGCAGCGAAGACATTAGGTTATCCTGTCATTATTCGAGCCGCATACGCATTAGGTGGATTAGGTAGTGGGTTCTGTGATAACGAAGAAGAACTAAACAAACTTGCGGAAAAAGCTTTTGCCTTCTCTCCGCAGGTCTTGGTAGAGAAGAGCTTAAAGGGTTGGAAAGAGATAGAATATGAAGTGGTTCGCGACCGTTATGACAACTGTATCACGGTTTGTAACATGGAAAATTTCGACCCATTAGGCATCCATACAGGTGAATCTATCGTGATTGCTCCTTCTCAAACGTTGACCAATAGTGAGTATCACAAGCTCCGTGCTTTGTCAATCAAGATTATTCGTCATATTGGTATTATTGGCGAATGTAATGTACAATATGCCTTCGACCCAGAAAGTGAAGATTACAGGGTCATTGAAGTGAATGCACGTCTCAGCAGAAGTTCGGCATTGGCAAGCAAAGCCACTGGTTATCCTTTGGCTTTTGTCGCTGCTAAACTGGGCATGGGCTATGGACTTTTTGACCTCAAAAATTCAGTCACTAAAACAACCAGTGCGTTCTTCGAGCCTGCTCTCGACTATGTAGTATGTAAAATTCCACGTTGGGATTTATCTAAGTTCCGTGGAGTAGACAAGGAGTTGGGGTCTTCGATGAAGTCGGTTGGTGAGGTGATGGCAATTGGCCGTAACTTTGAAGAAGCGATACAGAAAGGTCTTCGTATGATAGGGCAGGGCATGCACGGCTTTGTGGAAAACAAAGAGCTGGAAATAGAGAATATAGATGTTGCTTTGCGTGAACCAACTGATAAGCGTGTCTTCATCATTTCCAAAGCCATGCACAAAGGATATACGGTGGATCAGATTCACGAATTGACGAAAATTGATAAGTGGTTCCTCCAAAAACTGAAGCATATTATCGATATAGATGAAGCGTTGAAGAGTTGTACCAGTATTAACGTGCTGGATAAGACCTTGTTGCGTAATGCAAAAGTGTACGGTTTCACCGATTTCCAAATCGCACGTGCCGTTGGTTTGGAGGATGAAATGGCAAACATGCACCAAGCCATGTTGGTGGTGAGAAATCTTCGTAAGCAGTATGGTATATTGCCCGTTGTGAAACAGATTGACACGTTGGCTGCCGAATATCCAGCTCAAACTAACTATCTCTATATGACCTATTCTGGTGTGAGCCATGATATAAGCTATGAACAAGACAAACGTTCCATCGTTGTGCTTGGTTCGGGGGCTTATCGCATCGGTAGTTCGGTAGAGTTTGACTGGTGTGGTGTTCAGGCTTTGCACACCATACGTCGTGAGGGATACCGTTCTGTGATGATCAATTATAACCCAGAAACGGTGTCTACAGATTATGATATGTGCGACCGCCTGTACTTTGATGAACTGACTTTTGAACGAGTAATGGACATCATCGACTTAGAAATGCCGCATGGAGTTATCGTATCAACGGGTGGACAGATACCTAACAACCTCGCCATGAGACTTGACGAGCAGCATGTTCCTATTCTCGGAACAGCGGCAAGAGATATTGACAATGCAGAAGATAGGGCTAAATTCTCGTCTTTGTTGAATGAGCTTGGCATCAATCAACCCGAGTGGAGAGCCCTCACTTCGATGGATGATATCAATGAGTTTGTCGAAAGAGTAGGCTTCCCCGTCTTGGTTCGTCCGTCTTATGTCCTTTCTGGGGCAGCCATGAACGTATGTTCTAATAAAGAAGAGTTAGAGAGATTTCTCAAGTTGGCAGCGAATGTCAGTGAAGACCACCCCGTTGTGGTGTCTAAATTTATAGAGTATGCCAAAGAAATAGAAATGGATGCTGTTGCGATGAATGGGGAGATTATGGCTTATGCCATCTCCGAACACATTGAGTTTGCAGGTGTTCATTCAGGAGATGCAACCATTCAGTTCCCGCCTCAAAAGCTATATGTAGAAACTGTGAGGAGGATTAAACGAATTAGTCGGCAAATTGCGAAAGCGCTGCACATCAACGGACCTTTCAATATTCAGTTCATGGCTCGTGAAAATGACATCTTAGTCATTGAATGTAACTTGCGAGCATCGCGCTCTTTCCCATTTGTCAGCAAGGTGTTGAAGCTCAATCTGATTGATTTGGCAACAAAAATCATGTTAGGAGCTAATGTGGAAAAACCTCAAAAGAATTTGTTTGATTTAGATTATGTAGGTATCAAGGCTTCTCAATTCTCATTTAATCGCCTGCAAAAGGCGGACCCTGTCTTAGGTGTCGACATGTCTTCTACCGGTGAGGTGGGTTGTTTGGGCGATGATACCAATCAAGCACTGCTGAAAAGTATGTTGAGTGTGGGGCATCGCATCCCTCAACATTCCGTATTGTTGTCGACAGGAGGCGCCAAACAGAAAGCAGAAATGCTGGATGCTGCCAAGATGTTGAAGGCTCATGGCTATGAGTTGTATGCCACAGGTGGCACAAGTCAGTATCTAAGTGATAACGGTATTGAAAACACCACAGTGTATTGGCCCAGTGAAGAGGGAAAGGAGCCGCAAGCACTTTCGCTACTTCATGAGAAGAAAATTGATATGGTGGTGAATATCCCCAAGGACTTGTCGCCTCGCGAGTTGACCAATGGTTATAAAATTCGTCGAGCAGCTATCGACTTAAATGTTCCTTTGATTACCAATAGTCGATTGGCAAGTGCTTTTATTTCAGCCTTTTGCACACTCAGCTTGGATGATATTGATATCAAAGCTTGGGACGAATATAAATAAATGCACTGCGTAAACATCGAATTGTTCGAAGCGACCATTCGATAATGTTGCGATGAGAGGATGTAGACTGAATGGATGACACCGTGTTGTTGTCCATCATCTACATCCTCTCATTTGTTGAACTCTACTGAATATGATTCGGCAGTCCTGCGATAAGCAACTCTTGCTTAGCATCTTGACTGTTCAAGTAAGGACACAAAAAAACCATTACTCCCGAAAGAGTAATGGTTGTTCTCTCAATTTTTGTTCGTATTGATTACTGAGCGTTAGCTACTGAATCAACAGCACCTGTAACTGAGTCAACAGTTGCTGCAGCAGCAGAGTCAGCTGCTACCATAGCAGAGTCTACTACAGAGTCAGCTGTTGCTTCCAAAGAGTCAACAGCAGCGTCTGTTTGACTTGTTTTGTTACCACAAGATGCGAATGAGATAGCTGCTACAGCTACGAACATTAAAACTAATTTCTTCATTTCTTTGCTTTTT
>ERZ1673699.2253-NODE-2253-length-13129-cov-7.379838_pt1 | contig 13129 bp, 9 predicted proteins | sample MGYA00580229_ERZ1673699 | MGnify/ENA primary metagenome ERZ1673699 (study PRJEB41218, sample SAMN15661785) | gut metagenome | host: Homo sapiens | place: Canada: London | collected 2015-08-20/2019-03-30 | study: EMG produced TPA metagenomics assembly of... | reverse complement strand
AAAAAAGAGGAGCAGAAGAACGAGCGCTACAACCGCATTGCGGTGGAAGCCGCCAAGCAGTGCGGCCGGGGCATTCTGCCGGATGTGGCCCTGCCGCTGGCAAACTTTGGTGCCGTGTGCCGCACCTTTGCACAGTACGACCTTGTGCTGTTCTGCTACGAGTGCGGCGGCGCGCCCCTGCGCGACCTGCTGGCCGCAGCAAAGCCCGCCGATGGTGAAAAACTGAAAATCGCCATCGTGACTGGTGCCGAGGGCGGCTTTGCCGCCGAGGAAGCCGAGATGGCTGCAAAGGCCGGTGCCAGAACGGTGGGCCTTGGCCCCCGCATCCTGCGGTGCGAGACCGCCCCGCTGGCCGTGCTTGCTTCGGTAATGACCCTGACGGGGAATCTGGAATAATGCTTTGTGCTGCCCGGCAGCGCCTGCGGGCCTTCCGGACAGCAACAAGGGGCCGCTCCTTTTCGGGAGCGGCCCCTTGTTTTTTTATTGTTCCGCTGTGCAGACGCAGGGCAGATCAGTCAATGAGACCCTTGTCCTTTGCATTCTGCCAGGTAAGGCAGACGCGCAGCTTGCTGACCGGGAAGCACGGATGGAACTTGTTGTTGTCCTCATCGAACTTCATCAGCTCCTGCTCCACCATCCAGTGTGCAGCCTTCTGGGCATCGGTGTCGGCGGCGTCAATGTCCGCATACAGGTCCTCATCGGTCATGTTCTGCGGCTCCGGCTTGCCTGCACGCTCCCAGACCAGCTCTGCCAGCTCGATGCGGTCAGACGGCAGGGGGAGGCCCTGCATGTTCATCAGACGGTAGATGCCGGTGCCGGTCTCATAGGCACCCAGGATTACAGCGCCGCCGATGATGACACCGGGCAGGACGGGGTCCACAGGGTCTACCGGGTCCACAGGATCCACAGGGTCTACCGGGTCCACAGGGTCTACCGGGTCCACGGGGTCCACGATTTCGTACACGGCTCTGACCGTCACGTTGCCTGCGGGCATATCAAAGGTCGCCTTGGTCTGGTCCTCCTCATTGGGGAATTTCAGCAGGTCATTCTGTACAACGCCGTCCACCATCACGGTCCAGCCCAAGAACTTCAGTCCCTCGGGGGCTTTGTCTGCGGTCAGGGTGACCGGGGTGCCTTTGGCGATCTCGTCATCGGGGGTAAGCACGATGACATCGTCCCCGTTCTTGATCGTTGCCGTGGCACCCTCGGCGGTCAGGGTGTAGCCGGGTTCCCGGTTGGTCAGGTAATAATAGCGCTGTGCCTTGTCATACGCCACGTAGTAGTTCTCGTTCTGGCCCTTAAGGTGCAGCTTGTTTGCATTGCCTGCGACCGTGAGCTGACGGCCTTCTTCCGGGTCGGCAACCTTGATGGTGGTTTGGGTGGTAAAGGTATCGCTGATGGTGATCTCCTTGTCGGACTCGAGGTAAATATCGCTCCCGTTCTCCTCAAACTTGGCGCTCTTCAGCTCTGCGGAGGTGCTGCTGCCCCGACCGAGATAAATGCCGTATTTGCTGTTTTTGATCGTGCTGTTCTCAACGACCAGCTTGCCGCCGTCCCCATATCTATAATGATAATACGACCCTGCCGGTTCGCCCGAAGAAATGGCAGCATTGTCACCCATGCACTCCACAGTGGCACCATTGACGCTCAATGTGCCGCCGTTCCATACCTTCAGTGCAGGGGACATGCATCCAGGATACTGGTTGGTGTTGGTATAAGTACCGCCGAAAAGGTTGGCGGTGGCATTAGTCACAAACACATCGCAGTAGGTTCCGGTGACATCGGCATTTGTGACGTTCAGCGTTGCATTATTGGCGACGCGCAGCGTCGGACGGTCTTTGTATACCTGGGCGTCCGGATTGCGGGAGTAAGAGCCGCCGACGACATTGACCACACTGTTGTCGATGGCGTTCAGGACCCAGCCCGCGCCGGAGGCTGTCACACCATTGAAGGACGAGTTGGTGGAATTCTGGATCAGAAACGTCGAGCTGGTGCTATCGTGGCAGTTGTAGGTGCCGCCTTCGACGGTCACATTGGCTCCCTTATCTGTTTCAATAGCACGCTCGACGGCGTACATGGTGAGATTGTCAAACGTCCAGCTGCCGCCGCACAGATAGCATGCGGAGACGCGGCCACACTGTTCGTTATAGGTGCCGCCGTGAAGCACTGCGGTGCCCGTGAAGGTGTTTTCGGCATAGAAGCAGCGGCTGTAGTTCCGGCCCTCTGCCGTCTTGATGGTCTGCCCCTCAGCGTTGACGGTCACGCTCTTGGCGTTGCGGACTGTAATAAAGTTCGCACAGTCGTCTCTATTCCCACCCTTATCAAAGGTCGTTTCTCCGGTGACGTTGATGACCACATCCTCGTCCTCAGCGTCGATCACGATCCCCTCTGTATAGGTACCGCTCATGGAATAAACCTTGCTGCCGCCATGATCTTCAATGAACTTCTTGTTGATGGTCTCGCCGCCGGTCAGGGGGCAGGCCGCTGCCACCTCTCCGGAGGGCTCTGCAGACGCATCGGAATTTTCCTGTGCGCTCACAGTGCCTTCAAATTCTGTACTTCCCTCCAGAGCAAATGCGCTCACGGGAAGGACAGAGGTCATCATGCAGCCTGCAAGTACCGCACTGATGAGCCGTGTGCCAAACTTCTTCATAAAGATAACTCCTCTCTCGTTTTTTTCGTGCATGCAGGCTTTTTTCGCCTGCCCGCGCGTTTTAAACATTTAAAGTATAGCATTTCTGCAGCAAGGCGCAATCTTCATTCTGTACGAACCTTTTTGATACCCCCCCGTTTTTTCGTGCGTTCTGTAAAAAAATGGAAGAGAAAATGCTTTCGCAGCCGCAGAAAAAACAGCCCGGAACGACCCACAGATCGTTCCGGGCTGCTGTGTCAAAAATGGTTTGGAGCGTCAGAGCTCCAGCAGGGCTTTCTTCACATTCAAAAGGTTCTGCGGGCTCACCGAGAAGCTGCGCAGGCCCAGCTGCAGATACTGCACCGTGTTGGCCGGGTTGCCCACCGCAAGGCCGCAGATGGTCACCGGCACATTGCGCACCTTTGCGGCATCCAGCACCATAGTGATAAGCTTTTTCATGGCGCTGCTGGCCGGGCGGTAGTAGTGCTCGGCGCTGGCAAGCTCCCGGTCTGCCGCGTGGGTGTACTGGGTCAGGTCGTTGGTGCCGACCACAAGAAAATCGACCCCGTGCTCTACAAATTCCTCAGCGGTCAGGCAGGCAGCGGGTACGCTGAGCATCACGCCGAACTTTGTATCTTCGTTGAACGCCACGCCGCGCTCCCGCAGGTGCTCGCGGCAGCGCTCCACCACACGCATGGCTGCGTCCCAGTCCTCCACATTCGTCACCATGGGGAACATCACCCGCAGCGGGCCGCGGGCGGCGGCGCGCAGCAGCGCACAGAGCTGCGTCTCGAACTGGTGGGGCTGGCGCAGACTGTTGCGGATGCCCCGCAGGCCAAGCTTGGAAGACTGCAGGCCCTGATAGGCGTCGGAAATGGTGCGGTCTGAGCCAAAGTCGAAGGTGCGCACCGTTACCGGGCAGCCCTTAGCGGCAGCAAGACAGGAGCAGTAGAAGAAATACTGTTCCTGCTCATCGAGGATGCGGCCCGGCAGCATCATGTAGCCGGTGCGCAGCAGGCCCACGCCCTGTGCACCGGACTGCATGGCCGTGTCGATGTCCTCCGGCCCAAAGCAGTTGGCCAGCAGCTCAAAGGGCTGGCCGTCCTTTGTCCTGCTGGGCAGAGCATGCAGCTGCCCCATCTCTTCGTTCTCTCGCTGCAGCTCGCAGATGCGGGTCTCGGCCTGCTGGCGGGCGGCAGCGTCCGGGTCCAGCGTGCACTGGCCCCCGGTGGCATCCAGAATCACGGTGCGGCCGTCGCAGTCGTCCAGAAAATCCCGGCCCACCTGCACGATGCCCGGGATATTCATTGCCCGGGCAATGATGGCCGCGTGGCTCTGGCCGCTGCCCTCTGCCGTGATGATGCCTAAAATCATGCCGGAAGGCACGCTGAACAGGTCGGTGGGCATCAGCCGCTCTGCCGCAAGGATCACCGGGTGATCCAGCGCCAGCCACATGCGGGGGCGGTTGGTGATGATGTTGATGACCCGGCGGCTTGCGTCGAGAATATCCACGCTGCGCAGCTGCATGTAAGGGTTATCCTTCATGTTGGCCAGCTGGTCGGCGTAGCGCTGGCCCACCTGATTCATGGCCGCTGCCGCGCCAATGCCCGCATTGATGCAGAAGCGCACCTCGTTCATCATGCCCTCGTCGTCCAGCATCATGCTCTGGAACTGGAAGATGGCCTGCTCACTGGGTGCGGCACGGTCTGCCATGGATTCCAGCTCGTCCTGTGCCGTGCGGATGGCATCGGTGAGCAGCTGCAGCTCCCGGGACGGTTTAAAGGGGCCCACGGTCGTGGTCTCCACATGGTGCTCCAGACGGCTCACCTGCCCCAGCACAAGGCCGGGAGAAGCGCAGGAACCTTTATACACTTTCATGTTCGGTCACCTCCGGCAAAAGCTCGGCTTCCGGCGTGGTCAGGGTGCGCCAGACCAGCGCCTGCAAAAAGGTATTGGGCAGCAGCGCGGCCAGTGCGGCCCGCGCCGCATCGGCACTGCCCTCAAACAGCGGTGCAAAGCTTTGCATCCGTGCCTGATCGCACTTTGCAAGGAATGCATCGCACAAAGTATGGGTGGTGTAGTAATGGGCCGGGTCCACACCGGCATCTTCCGCGGCGGCTTCCAGCGGGGCAAGGTCGGCATCCTTCATCTTGGCCAGCAGCAGGGCCGCATCCGCCGTCAGGGTGACCGGGTATTTCTCCCGCACGGCCTTTTGCACCCGCTCAAATTTTGCGTGGAACGCAGCAGCGTCCGTGCAGCTCTGGGCATCACAGGAGACAGCATAGGCACACCCCCGCAGATATCCCATAGCGCGGCGGGTATCATAGTAGCCCAGCTCGATATTGCGGCGGGCGGTGTCGGGGTCAAAGTGCAGGATATCGCCCAGCTCCCAGTAGCTGCGCACCATCACGGTGGGCAGGCCGGTGAGGTTGGGGCGGGTGATGCCCACGCCTTCCAGATCGACGCACACCAGTTCATCCGCGCCCATGCGTTTGGCAAGACCGGTGGGCATGTTGTCGCTGTAGCCGCCATCCAGAAACTTGACCCCATCGATCTCCCGCGCACGCAGCGCCGGGAAGCAGGCAGCGGAGGCCATCAGGTAGTCCTTGACCTTTCCTGCCGGGATCTCGTCCAGCGTCAGCTCCCGGGGCTTTAAGCCCCGCTGCTCCACCGTGACAAGGCCGAAGCGGATGGGAGCCGCGCGCAGGGCATCCTCGTCCAGAACCCGCTCCACGATCTCTTCCAGCGGGGTCACATCCATGCCGCCGGCTTTCACCACGCTGCGCAGGAACTGGTGCAGGGCCGAAAGGTCGGCATCCTCCTCCGGCAGCTCCATCACATCCTTGCTGCGGATGGCCAGCCACATATCGCGGGCCGTCTCGTACTGGTCCAGCACGAACATGGCACCGTTCAGGCTGCCAACGCTGGTGCCGGTAATGATCTGCGGGTGCCAGTCCAGCTCCATCAGCGCGCGCCACACACCCACCTGATAGCTGCCCCTGGCTCCGCCGCCCGCCAGCACCAGAGCTTTGCACGGAGCACTGCGATCATCCATTGCATCCGCCTCCTTTGATCGTTTCCGGTTTTGTTCAGATTATAGCATATTTCCAGAGAAATTTCTTCCGTTTTTTGTAAATTGATGCCTTTCTCCCGGCAAAGAAACATGGTATACTTGTCAGGATCTCAAAAGGAGGCATTCTCATGCACTGCAAGCAATGGATCTTTGATATGGACGGCACCCTGACCGACAGCATGACCGTGGTGTGGGAGGGTGCCCCCGACGCACTGCTGCGCCGCTATGGCCGCACCCCGCAGGGGGATCTGCGCGCCACACTGCTGAACATGGGAATGCAGGAGGGCGCACAGTATCTGATCCGGGAGTACGGCCTGCCGCTGACCGAGGAAAGCTATTTTTCCGTGATGCGCGAGGTGATCGCCGAATTGTACGAGACCGTGGAGCTGAAACCCGGCGTGCGCACGATGCTGGCAAAGCTGCAGGCCGAGGGCGCACGCATGTGCATCTGCTCCAACACCTGGGCCGAACAGTGCCGCACCGTGCTTACCCGGCTGGGCATCGCGCAGTATTTCTCCTTCATCGTGGAAGCGCAGGGCGTGCTGCACAAAAGCCGCCCGGAGGTGTTCTTTGAGTGCATGAGCCGTTTGGGCGGTGCAGACCCCGCCGCCTGCGCCGTGTGCGAGGATGCCGTATACGCCGCCGCCACCGCCCACAAGGCCGGGTATTACGTCATTGGCATCGCAGACCGCACCTCTGCCGCCGACGAGCCGGAGATGCGCCGCATCTGCAGCCAGTTCGTGCCCCGGTGGGATATGCTGGACTGGACACGTGTGTAAGAAAAAAGGGCCGCAGCGTGCGGTTCTTTTCTTTATCCGATCCTTCTTTGCTCTTGCATTTTGTGCGCAAGAAGAGTATGATATTATAAATAGGACTGCCCCAAGGGGGAAGTGTCCTCATTTGTAAGAATACACTCTGTGATTTTTAATATAAAGGTATAATATCCGTAAAGAGGAGACCTTCCGTCATGAACAACCCACTCGTCAGCATTATCGTGCCTGTGTACAACGTGCAGAATAGTGTTGCCCGCTGTCTGGAGAGCATTTGTGCCCAGACATGGAAGGATATCGAGGTCATTCTGGTCAACGACGGGTCCCGGGACGAAAGCTTTTCCATCTGTGAGCAATTCCGTGAAAAGGACCCCCGCATCGTTCTGGTGGACAAATCCAATTCCGGTGTGTCGGAGACCCGCAACTGCGGCATGTCCCTTGCAAGGGGCAAGTATGTGCAGTTTGTGGACAGCGACGATTATCTCGACCCTGATTTTACTGAGCGGCTGGTGACTGCCGCCGAAGCGAACAACGCTGATCTGGTCATTGCACCTTACTGGATGGTGATTCCCGCCAACTCTTCCAAGGCCACGCAGGCACTGGAAAACCTGCAGGAGAACCTTGGCATCGATACCGAGAAAAAGCCTGATGATATCCGTGAATACGGCTTCCTGCCCGAGGGCATCTACGACCGCGATACCTTTGCCCTGCGCCTGATGGAGAAGCCCGCATCCTTCTTCTACAGCGTGCTGTGGAACAAGCTCTACCGCCGGGATATTCTGGCAGACCATCATCTTCAGTTCACCAGCGAGGTGCGCTGGGCCGAAGACCTGGTTTTCAACCTGGAATACATTTTGTACGCCAATGTTTTCGTATCCATTTCCAAAGCGGGCTACCACTATGTGCAGAACCCCCAGAGCATCTGCCACACCCAGATCAATCTGGCTTCCATCGTGCAGAACAAACTGCAGGTGTTCCGCTATTACAAGGAGCTGTACACAAAGCTGGGCCTGTACGATCAGGTGCAGCCGCAGCTGTATAAATTCCTGACCGCGTTCTCCGAGAACGCCTATCCCTCCGGTTCTCCCCAGAAGATCATCATGGACATGGCCAACCACTGGGGCTTTGGTGTTCTGGATGCTTCCGACAAGGAAAAGAAACACAAAACCGAACCCGATGCCTGATCTCCGGGCACAAAAAAGAGCCGTGAAAGCGGCTCTTTTTTGTTTGCCATTTTACCGGTCGATCCAGCTGCGGAAGGCTTCGCGCACTGCACCCTCCCGTCCGCGCGGGATGGGGATGCGCGCACCGCTGCACATCTGCAGCTCGCCCGCCGTCAGCAGCTGTGCCGCCGCCAGATTGACCACATAGGAGCGGTGCGGCTGCAAAAAACGCCCGTCTTCCAGCAGCGGCTTTGCTACCTCGGCAAAGGACACCCGCAGCGAAAGGGACACCACATCCTCGCCGCTGAGCAGATGGAAGTGCACCACATGGTGGGTGCACTCCAGATATTCGATCTGCGCATAGGCCAGCGCCCGCAGGCCTTCGGCGGTGACAACGGTCATTGCCGGGCCGTACTCCGGCTCGGTGGCGCGGGCAAGCAGGGCCGAAAGCTCCTGCTGGTGCACCGGCAGAAGCAGATACTGCATGGCATCCACCCGGAAAGCACTGTAGGCGTGGGCCGGTGTGCGGGCCGCAAAGGCCAGCGGAGCCCTGCGGCCCCGGCGGCGCAGCTCCGCAGCCGCCGAAAGCCCTGCCGGGGCCGCTACAGCGCCCAGCTCGATGAGATACAGGTCAAACCGTTCTCCCTCGGTGTCCCGGCGCAGCAGCGCATCTGCATCCGGCAGCTGCTGCACGATGCACGCATCCTGCCGCCGGGCAAAATATTCCATGCACTGGCGTTCCAGCCCACTGCGCAAGGCCGCGTCCGGGCTGCATACCGCAATGTGAAATACCATCTCACATTCTCCTTTCCGCCAGCCGCCCGCCTTGATTTTTGCGCAGGGCTGGAGTATGATAAATAAAACTTTGCTGCATCGAAAAAAGAAAAAACGGAGGGACCCGCCATGCCGCAGCCGCTTGTCAGCGTTATTGTGCCCGCCTATAACGCGGCGGGCTTCATCTCCCGCTGTGTGGAGAGCATCACATCCCAGAGCTACCCGGAGCTTGAGATCCTTCTGCTGAACGACGGCTCCACCGACGACACCCTTGCTGTCTGCCGGAAGCTTGCTGCCGCCGACAGCCGCATCCGTGTGGTGGACAAGCCCAACACCGGCGCAGCAGACACCCGCAGCTGCGGCCTTGCCCTTGCCCACGGCGAATACATCCAGTTTGCGGACAGCGACGATCACCTGCTGCCGGGCTGCACCGCAAACCTGGTGGCTGCTATGCAGCGCAGCCATGCCGACCTTGTGCTGGCTCCCTACCGGATGATGGTGCCCCGCAAGGATGGCGGCTATGACACCCGGGAGTACAGCCTGCTGCCCGCCGGGGTGTACAACAAGGTGGATTACCTGTGGCAGCTCACCGGCAATGCCGCTGCCTTTTACTACGGCGTGCTCTGGAACAAGCTCTACCGCCGGGATCTCATCCAGATGGCGCACATCCGGTTCGAGCATGTGGTATACGCCGAGGACCAGCTGTTCAACACCCGGTATCTGCAGGTGGCACAGCGGTTTGCCGCCATCGACGAAGCCGCCTACTGCTACATCCAGAACCCGCAGAGCGTATGCCATACGCAGGTGAGCGCGGCGGACATGCTGCGCCACCGCAGCCGGATGTACCACACCTACAAGGAACTGTGCATCCAGCTGGGCGTGTACGATAAATTCCGCCTGCGGCTGCACGGCATCTATCTGAGCCTGTTTGAAAGCCCTCTGCCCAACGGCCCGGTGCAGAAGCTTTCCGACGCATTTGCCCGCACCCACAGCCGCATCTGAGAAAAGGAGAACCTATGGAATTTCCCCTTGTAAGCATCATCGTGCCCATGTACAACACTGCCGGGTGCATTGCCCGCTGTGTCAAAAGCATCTGCACCCAGACTTATAAAAGCATTGAGATCCTGCTGCTGAACGATGGCTCCACCGACGACACCCTTGCCGTCTGCCGCGCCCTTGCCGCCAACGACCACCGCATTGCACTGGTGGATAAAACCAACACCGGCGCAGCGGATACCCGCAATCAGGGCATTGCGCTGGCCCACGGCAAATACATCCAGTTTGTGGACAGCGACGACTGGCTGGCCCCCGATTTTACGGAAAAGCTGGTCTCCGCCGCCGAGGCCCACACCGCCGATCTTGTGATCGCGCCCTTCTGGATGGTGTACCCGGAAAACTATGTGGAGCACATCCGCCCATGGGAAAAGGCGCTGCAGCATGTGCTCCAGCGCAATCCGCCCCGCACCCAGGCCTATGGCTATCTGCCTGCCGGGGTGTACACCGGACAGGAGTACGCAAAGCATCTGATCCAGAAGCCGAACACCTTCTACTATGGCAGCCCCTGCAACAAGCTCTACTGCCGTGACCTCCTGCGGAAGTACAGCCTCCATTTCCGCAAAGAATTGTTTGCGGAGGATCAGCTGTTCAACACCGAATATCTGCGCTATGTGCGCACCGCCGTTTCCATCCCGGACATCGGCTATTACTACCTGCAGAACGGCCAGAGCGTCTCCCACTCCAGAGTGACCACCGCCGACATCCTTTCGCTGCGGCGGCGGGTGATGCTCCTGTACCGGGACATCTACACCGAACTTGGCATCTACCCGGAAACGCGGGCGGCCATCCTGCGTTCGCCCTTTGGCGAAAACGAGTTCACTCTTCCGCCGCTGGACACCCCACAAACGCACTGCTGCAAGCTGTGACCCTATAAAAAGCACCCGGCTGCCGCCGAGAGCCGCTCTGGCTCCTGCACGGCTCCGGGTGTTTTTTGCGCTTTCTCAGCAGCCGATGGCGGCACACTTCTCCGCCAGCCAGCTGCGCTCTTCGTCGTTCAGGTGCGGTGCCAGCTTTGCAAACACCTGACGGTGGTAATCGTTCAGCCATGCGATCTCGTCCTTATCCAGCACACCGGGCAGGATGGGAGAGGTGGCAATGGGCACGAACATCAGCGGTTCAAAACCAAGGAAGGTACCGTACTGGTTATCGGCCTTGTGCACGCACACCAGCTCGTTCTCGATGCGGATGCCCACGAGGTCGGTCTCGTAAACGCCCGGCTCGTCGGTGACCACCATGCCGGGGCGCATCCGGGTGGTGTTGCGGCTGTTCAGGGCATGGGGGCCCTCGTGCACATTGCCCACAAAGCTGACGCTATGACCGGTGCCGCAGCGGTAGTTGATGAGGTGCCGCCACAGCGGTTCCCGGGCAATGGTGTCGATCATCTTACACTCGCAGTAATCCAGCCAGACGGCTCTGGCAAGGTCGATGTGGCTCTGCAGAGTCCATGTGTAGAAGCGCTTTTCGTCCTCGGTCAGCGGGCCAAGCGGGTAGGTGCGGGTGATGTCGGTGGTGCCGTCCATGTAGGTGGCACCGCTGTCCACCAGCAGAAAGCCCTTCTTTTCCAGCACAGCGTGATTTTCCGGGGTGGCGTGGTAGTGCATCATGGCTGCGTTGCCGCCGTAGGCCGCAATGGTGCCAAAGCTTTCCACAAGGAATCTATCGTCCGCACTGCGGTACTTGTGCAGAATTTCATCCACCGTCAGCTCGGTCAGGGTCTCACCGGCAGCAAGGCGGCTTTCCAGCTCGATCTGGAACCGCACCATGGCCACAGCGTCCCGGATATGGGCCTGCTTTGTGTGGGCAAGCTCCGTTTCGTTCTTCACGCCCTTCATCATCAGCAGCGGGTCGGTGCCGTCCTTCACGGTGAGGGCAGGGTTCTGCTCCAGCACCTGATACACGGCGTAGTTCACCGTGGCGCACTCGGCCAGCACGGTCTGGGGTTCCGTCTCAGCAGCGAGGAACTTCAGCACATCGTCGTACTCCGCCAGCGTGATGCCGTTGGCTTCCAGCTCTGCCTTTGCCTCCGGGGTGACGCGGGCCGTGTTGATGAAGAGTACCGCGCGGCTGGGGGTCACATAGCAGTAGGCCATGGCATAGGGAGTGCACTCAATGTCCATGGCGCGCAGGTTCAAAAGCCATGCCAGATTATCCAGCTTGCCCACAAACTGAGCGGTGCAGCCCAGCTCCTTGAGCTTGCTGCGCAGCTGATCCAGCTTTTCCGCCGGGGAGAAGCCCGCATATTCCTTCGGCAGGATCCACGCTGGGGTATCCGGCAGGGCAGGGCGGCCCTCTGTCCACAGCTCGTCCTCAAGGTTCAGGGTCTTGATGGAAGCGCCCTTCTTTTCCAGTGCCTTTTTCAGGCCGTTCACGAGGGCCGTGCTGGCGGTCAGGCCGCACAGGCCCAGTGCTTCGCCCTCATTCAGGGCATTTGCGCAGTATTCCTCCACGGTGGGCACGCCGGGTTCCCCCATGCGCTGCAGCTTGATCTCGGTACCCGCAATTTCCTTCTCGGCCTGCACAAAATAACGGCCGTCGGCCCACAGGGCGCTCTCGGTGCGGGTGACCACGAAGTTGGAGTTCTCGCCGTGGAACCCGGAGAACCAAGTCAGGCTGGTGTAATGGCAGGGCAGGTATTCGCTGGCGTGGGGATCACCCACAGGGATCAGATAAACGGCCACGCCGTTTGCAGCCATGGCGGCACGCAGAGCGGCAAGGCGCTCGGGTACGGTATTCATGCTCATATGATTTGCTTCCTTTTCTCTCACCGGAAAGCCCGGCAGCGGTGCATTTCTGTTTGGCCTTATTGTATCATTCCGGGAAAAAGATTGCAATGCAGGGGCAGGACGGTTTGGAATGACCTCCGCTGCCGGAGAGCATCCTCGCTGGCTGGACCCTCTCAGTCAAAGCCTTGCGGCTTTGCCAGCTCCCCCGAAAGGGGGAGCTTTATTCGTGCCGACCTTCAGAAAACAAGCTCCCCCTGAGTGGAACGACTTCCCCCGGCCGGGGGAAGATGGCGAAGCCAGAAAGGGGAACGGCTGGCGAACGCAGTGAGCCTGAGAGGGTTGGCGTCCTCTCAGCAAAACCGTCAGGTTTTGACTGAGGGAGTTCGTTCTCCCTCAAAATGCCGCCAATTTGCAAAAAAAGTTACAATTTTTTCTTGAAAAAGGCCGTTTTCCCATTGACAGCCTTGTTATAATAGGAGTGTAAGATTTTTGAGCCAGCACTCTGCGGCTCTGTGTGCTATTCAAAGAAAGAGGCAATTGAATCATGACCAAAATCGATATTTTCTCCGGCTTCCTTGGTGCCGGTAAAACTACCCTGATCAAAAAGCTCATCAAAGAGGCCTTTGCCGGCCAGCAGGTGGTGCTGATCGAGAACGAGTTCGGCGAGATCGGCATTGACGGCGGCTTTCTGAAGGAAAGCGGCATCCAGATCAACGAGCTGAACGCCGGCTGCATCTGCTGCTCTCTGGTGGGCGACTTCCGCACCGCCCTGCAGCAGGTGGTGGAGCAGTACCACCCCGACCGCATCGTCATCGAGCCCTCCGGCGTGGGCAAGCTGAGCGACGTGACCCGCGCCGTGGAAGGCGTGGCCGAGCACCTGGATGTGCAGCTGAACAGCTTTGTCACCGTGGCCGATGTGAACAAGGTCAAGATGTATA
>ERZ1673699.2248-NODE-2248-length-13139-cov-4.286227_pt1 | contig 13139 bp, 5 predicted proteins | sample MGYA00580229_ERZ1673699 | MGnify/ENA primary metagenome ERZ1673699 (study PRJEB41218, sample SAMN15661785) | gut metagenome | host: Homo sapiens | place: Canada: London | collected 2015-08-20/2019-03-30 | study: EMG produced TPA metagenomics assembly of... | reverse complement strand
GATGACATTACGATTCTGGCATTGGGTGAGTATAAAGCCCTGCAAAAGTGCTTTCACATCTGACTGAGCCGCGCATGATGCAAGAGATTCTAAAATGAAAAGGATTGAACAGACTGCGGGGCAAACTGATTCATAATAAATAGCAGAGAGTGCTATACAATGATTCGTACCACCAGCGTAAAACTAAGGCTTTGCGGTGGCTCTTAGTACATACCGCCCACGAGCATCTCGGTACCGTAATGTTTGGGATTTTCGCTTCCCATCATATTTTGAATGCTGCGTGGTGGAAGCACCTGCTTCGCGGAAGGCACACGCCGCTCTGCGTTTTCGGAACAGTTGTAAATTTAGCCCCTGCAATCATAATGCCGGTACTGCCGATCAGCGGCATGATCCTAAGCAGACTTTCTCGACTCATACTGGTGACAGCAATGTGATAAAGGGCTTGGGATACTCCCAAAATCGCCGCGTGTCCGGACAGCGGCTGCGCCTGCTGTTCCCTCAGATCTGAATGTCCGCAGATCGCGATGTCCTCGCTTTTTCGAAAGTGGGGACATTTTTGTTCTCCGCTACGAAAAAACGGCAGAAGAATGTCCGCTGAAAAGCAGAGAGGCTTCTGCACGTCCGAAAAGGATTTCAAGTTACCTGACAAACAGCGAAAAGCTGGTGGCCTAGCAGCAAAAGATAATTTGTAAAAACAGCTTGAGAGAAAAGAACCTATCTGCTATAATTCTGTTGCTGCAGCAGGCTCTTTTCTCTCTGCGGGAACGGAGGGTACAATGGGCAAAAACGCAAAGGACAAAGAATGCAGCAAGTGTCTCCCGGAGAGAGGACGGTTTATACAGCACAAGATTTGTGTACAGCAAAGGAGAGCGTCAGGTCAAGCGCTTTTCTGCCTTTCCGGAAGCCTTTGAGAATCAAGACTTTTTAAGGAGATAGAGAAAACTATGAAATTAGGTATCGAGGGCGATTCCCCCGATCCTATATCTCAATATTACTCTATAAATACCGATAATTCATAATTTCAGCGTGTTTTCTGCACAAATATCCACTATATAACTTCATGTAATTCTATACTGTTCCACGCCAAAATGGTGTAAAAATGGTGTATGAAAAATTGAATTGCAGGCGCGAAAATGACACACTACTACCGCCCTCAAAAATCGAATGAAAGCTCTGATGAAACACACAGCCATCGGCATGACCGTCCAATGGATATGCCGATGGTTGTTTCATTTTCTGCTGCATTTCGGGGCGAATATGGAGAAAAATATCGCCAGTACGTCGCTTGAATTTCCTGCCTATCTTGCCACTCCGCCTTGTGATAACGGCATTTCGTGTGCCAATAAAGGGTGGAATCTTACCTTTGCAGGGCTTTGCTTGAATAGCAAAGCCTTATCTGAAATCATTTGTCGAATTTCGTATTTTGTCAGTTATAACTTATATTTTTGTAATTTCTCCATTGAGTTTCAATCGTAAATGTGATATACTGTGGTTAGCCACGGAAGGAGGGTGAAGTTTTATGATTAAACGCGAACTGTATATGAGCCGTATCCGTCCGTTCATCGGAACGGAGCTGGTCAAGGTCATGACCGGTATCCGCCGCTGCGGAAAGTCGGTCATGTTGGAGCTGATTCAGCAGGAGCTTGCGGAGTCCGGCGTCAGTCGGGCGCAGTTTATCTCCATCAACTTTGAAGATATGAGCTATTCCCACCTGCAAACTGCGCAGGCTTTGCATGATGAGATCACCGCAAGAGCCGCAGAAATAGAAGGCAAGGTCTATCTCTTTTTCGATGAGATTCAGGAGGTCAAGGACTGGGAGAAGTGCATCAACTCTCTCCGTGTTTCGCTGGATTGCGACATCTACATCACCGGCTCCAATGCAAAGCTGCTGTCCGGTGAGCTTGCGACCTATTTGGGCGGACGCTATGTGGAGTTTGTGATCTATCCGTTCTCCTTCGGAGAGTTCATGGAGCTATATCGCTCAATTGCGCCCGATACCTCCATCCAGCGGTGTTTCCAAAAGTACCTGCTCGCCGGAGGAATGCCCTATCTCGCAAATCTCCGCTATGCGGATGCGCCGTCCAAGCAATATCTTCACGATCTGTTCAACTCTGTCCAGCTCAAGGACATCGTGAAGCGGAATAAAATCCGGGATGTAGATTTGCTGGAACGGATCATTGCCTATGTGATCGCCAATGTGGGAACGACCTTCTCGGCGACCTCTCTTGCAAAGTTCCTGAAAAACGAGCAGCGCACCGTCGCCCCGGAAACAATTCTGAACTATATCAAATACTGCTGCGAGGCGTACCTTTTCTATCAGGTGAAGCGGGAGGACTTGCAGGGCAAACAGATCCTTGCCTCCAATGAGAAGTACTATATTGCCGATCACGGCATCCGCGAGGCGGTCTTTGGCGGCAATATGCGGGACATCAACCTCATTTTGGAAAACATCGTCTATCTTGAGCTGCTGCGCCGGGGTTATGAAGTGACTGTCGGCAGGACGGGCGATAAGGAAATTGATTTTGTATGCGACAAGCGCGGCGAAAAGCTGTACGTTCAGGTGTGCTATCTGCTCGCCTCCGATGAAACGGTTAACCGCGAGTTTGGCGCGTATGATAGCATCCGTGATAACTTCCCGAAGTACGTTGTTTCTCTCGATGAGTTCGACATGAGCCGAAACGGGATCAAGCACCGAAATATCCGCGATTTCCTCTTAGCTGAGGAATGGAACTAAGTACAAAGCCCAGCATCACGCCGTTTGGCGTGATGCTGGGCTTCTTAAAACTCAAAATGGCAAATCCAAATGATAGGCATCTTTGACTTTTTGCAATTCCTCCATAATCTTATGGGGACAATTAAAAAGGAGTTCCTGTAGAGAAGGGAATAAAGTATACTCTCGCGGATTTCCATAGCTTGTCCAACTGCTTGCATATACAAGCTCATTTTGAACAAAAAATTCAAGGCAACTTCCATAGTTGTTTGAAAGTGTGGAATCAAGTGTGTTTTTGCTCTCCCACTGCCTTATATTTTCGATTTCTCCTTCTGCCATCCAACGGTCACCAAACGCGCGCATTCTCTCTTCCACGATATAAGCAATAAACAGCCGTATATTAATGTCAAGCGTGTCATCTGACCAGATTTTTTTGAATATGTTGACGGCTAATTCAATATGCTGATCTACGCATTTTTTAAGTGGTGGAAGTATCTGTGCTGCGTTTGCAGAGTATTTGCGAAAAGTGTCGATGCCAAATTCCAGAGTATACCGCCTGTGCCTTCTGCGCGGATATTTCGAGTGATTCAGAAAGAACGATTGCCTGTACGCCCTGTCGCACATCGCTTTCCGGAACGCCGCATACAACAGCACGCTCATGTGCGTCATTCAAATCGCGGAGTTCGTATCCGCACCATCCGCGCATGATTTCCAACATTTGATCTTGCTGATAGCGCCAACAAGCACCGTTACTCGGATATAACATTTTCCCTGTAAACGGATGCTGGATTGTATAAACCATACCTTGATGCGTGGCAGCTTCCGGTGCAAACGCGTTATCTGTTCGCCAGAGTGTTCTGTCATTGTCTGGATTTTTGTATTTTGCATCCATTTCCGCTGTGCGGGGTAGTTTGTTCGGGTTCCAATCAGGCAGTTTGCTATACACCACAAGATGTTCTACCTCGTTCACAATACCCTTGGAGTCATTGCGGGTGGAATATGTACGCTGCCAGGAAATATTGGAAACAAAGCAGTTACTGCCGAAAATCTCATCATAAATCAACTTGAGATTGGCATACTCCGTATCATCAATGCTGATGAAAATAACTCCGTCGTTCGCCAGCAGCTTTTGCAGCAGCTTCAAGCGTGGGTACATCATGCACAGCCACTTGTCATGGCGGGTCAAGTCCTCGCCCTCCTTGCCGACAACCTCGCCCAGCCATTTTTTGATCTTCGGGTCATTGACATTATCGTTATAGACCCAGCCCTCGTTGCCGGTGTTGTAGGGCGGATCTATAAAGACGTAATCTTTGATACAAGCCCGGTCGCCGGAAAAGTGTAAAAATAGCGAAAACCGCAGGAAACAAGGCGTTTCTTGCGGTTTTCGCTGTATTTGTCGGTGTTCAATTTGCCCCGTCAGAGCACAGCCATGGTGTGCCCGATGCTGACATCTGGGCTCCAGCACAGCTGGCTCAAGGAATAATTAAAATGTATGCCAAAATTAAATGGTTCGGGCAAAATTAAAAAGTATTAGTCGACGACTTCAATCCAACCATTATTCAAGCACATGGTCAGGTTATACTTGACATCCTGACCGGCCTTATCCCCACTCTCGAAATTCAAGACCACATACTCTCCGTCGCATCCAACAACACGAGCGTATGCTTTTTTCGATTTGTGGAACACCCGTCTACCAATGAGCTCGCCATATGCGCTTGTATCGCTCTGCAGTCCTTCCTCTTCCGGCTCCGGAGTAGAAGGTGGAGTTTCTTCCTTAACAGGCTGCACAGGTGCAGCTCTATTCGACTCCGGCGCTTTTGCCACTGCCTTCGCATTGGGCTTACTGGCAGTCTGCGGTTGGGCTTTGCGCTCCTCTGCAGCTTTTTTCTTCAGCTTAAGAAGCTCTATAATTTCCGCGATATGAGTAGGTGTGAACCAGAAATCATAGTCGTTGATAGCAACTGAAACGTGGTCGTTCTCCTCAATCTCATTTTCCGACACATCAAGGATAGAATCTATGAGCCGGTCTGCCAGATACTTATCATTTCGCAGCGTTCTAAACTTTGCGGCGCAATTCGGACAAAGGCAGACATTCAACGGGTCGAGCTCTACATCCGGCTTCTGTTCCAGCTGGCACATTTCCACATTGGAGAACGGCTTGTGGCACAGCTGGCAGGCATACCGATAAGACGAGTTTACGCGATACATATTCATCAGGTATGCGCGGACATCGTCTTGCGGTCGACTGACGCGGATACGCCTGACGACAGTCGCATATACGGTTGGGCTGGCATAGGACAGTATTTGAGCGGCATGCTTCTTCAGCGCCTCCCAGTTCTTAATGGAACCGGTCGGGAACTCAAATTCGTCCTCCTCAGATTGACCAGAAGAGCCTTCCTGTAGAGACAGACCACCAAATTCACGACTGAGCTGCTCAGGTGTAATGTGGAAGCGGCGCTCCAGCTCAATTTCAAAGTAGGACTGTTTCTTCTCATCCGGCAGAGCATCGTAATCCTTCACAATGGCCTCATGCTGGTCAATTTTCCCTTTCTTAAAGCCCAGAATGTCGTACAAATTTGAATCGAGGCTGACTTTTCCGTATAGTGCCTTGTTCAAATCGTGTTTTGATATAGCCTTGTGCGAGACCAGCTCCCCAGACTCAGTATAGAGCCATTTTCCGTTCCAGTCAGAAAAACGCCAATTAAACCCATCCCTATTCAGAGTATGGATTACATCTGCAGGCTCGTCATATTTATTTGGCGTTCCTCCGCCGATATAAACCGTACCAGCAAGGCGGGACATGTTCTCCTGCAGTGTCTTAAAAATCACCTGTGATTTTATTAAGGCGTCTTTAGCTTTCGCATGCTGGGAGATGTAGAGAAGGGCCTCTTCCAACTTATCAATGCCGAGTTTCCAGCGAAAGTCTCCGGTCGTTCTCCACTCAGGCTGTCGGCCAGGATTGCCGGTATAGTATTCACCCCAGGTTTTTTCGTCCCCGGTGATGATTTTGTCTGTAACGCCAAGCGCCCGTAGGTCATCAAAGGTGATTCCGGCTGACTGGTATGCGTCAAAATCGACAAAGTAGATATCCGGCGCAATGCCTTTGTAGTATTGCTCCAGCATTAGACCGGTTTCGGACTGAGGGAACCGAATAACCTTTGAATGTGGCCGTGCCCAGTATGCCTTTCCTCCTGACCTGCACTTTATGTAGAACGCTTTCCGAACAATCTGTCTCAGGTCAGCCTCGTAGTCAGAATTCCTGAGATACTTGACAAGGGCGTGAATGTCTTGTACGTGCTCCTCAAATGAACCGCTAAAATCTGTACCAGCATACCGCTTTTCAAGAGATTTTACAAAGTGCTCGTACTCGTTGGGCGTCTTCAGGTGCAGCACATTTTCAAAGAAGGCGCGGCACTTCTCAAATAGATATGGATGGACAAATTCCACCTCGGCCTGCATCGCCTTCTTCGACGGAAGAAATACATTGGGCAAATAAGAAGACTGCGATTTTCGGTATGGAGCAACCATGCAGTTGGATGCTGTGCGGACAATCACAGCGTCGAGAATATTTCTGTAATTTGATTCGGAGAAAATATTCGGGACAGTCTCATACAGCTTGTAAAGCCTAACGAGCCAGTCATTATCTCGGTTTTCCAAAAAACTGTGATTGTCGTTGAAGTAGCTTCTAAGGTCTTCCGGACGGATAACCTCTATTCCCAAAATGCTGGAGAAATAAGAGAGCACATCTTTGTACGGGCCTGTCTCCGTCAACGAAACCGGAAGCCATTCATAATGTCTTTTGCCGTTAATAAGTTCCGAGATTAACTCGCTGGGCAATAGCTCTGCAATTTCTCTGCTTCTCGCAATAACTGCATTGGCAGCCTTAGTGTAGCCCTTCCCATCCTTAACCGGCAAAACGCGCTCCGACGAAAACAAATCTCGCATTTCTTCGTATAAAGGATAGAAAAGCGGATAGACATCAAAGTCGTCCTCATCAAGAGGCAGAATCCGAATCAGACTCAAGTCGAGGAGCCCCATATCGCGCAGCTCAAGGACACTCTGCCTGAGGAGCTTGGCCGTTTGTTCAGCCAGAGCCTCGTTTTCCTCTTCATCGGCAGGAACACTGCTCCGGTTTGGAGTAGTGCGGAACGGGCCTTGGACAATGAAGTCAAGTTTGCTTTCGGTCTCTGTCGGGAAGTAAACGGAGATATACGGATTCTTTGCTTTTTGGAAAGTGGTTTTTCCTTCTTTGTCTGTTGCGACAGTGAACGCAACGTCAATTGTACGGGTAGAAACCATCGAATCAATCGGCATCGAAAATTTGATGAATGACAGAGACTCGTCCGTCTTATCATCCTCGGATTCAATTGCCGACACGCGGGTGCAGTGATCATTTACCGGCTCAGCATCCAGTAAATATTCCCCTGATGCTTCTTTGCCCGGAATCTTGATTTCGTACTCAATGAGTTCGAGGTGCCGCATGAAAAGGAGCGTAGTCACTCCGAGATTTTTGAGTCGCTTTGTAATAGCTTCATTCAGCGCAGCCAGATTTTTAAATCCCGAAAACTGGAATCCAACGCTATATGGGAACACGAAGAGGGTCGTATAGCCAGCCGGAACATCAACGGCAAGGATATCTACGGGCTTCGTGAAGTCCTTTATCTCAACAGCGAAGGGATGGCAATTTTCTGCCAGCTCCTTTTTGCGCGGCGAGCTATACAGCCTGACCGTTTCACATATGCCAAAGACTGATTTGAAGCCGACACCGAATTCGCCAATCTGGTTTAAATCATTAACCTTGTCCGACTGCCCTATGTCGCACAGGCCCTGCAGGTTCTCCGTAGTGAAGGATTTTCCATCGTGCATCACTTCAAGCCTGTCAGAGTATTGGACAAACCGAATTCCGGTAGCTCCTGCGTCTTCCGCGTTCTGGAGCAGTTCGTAGACAAAGTGTGATTTATCGGTATAGAGCTGAATTATCCGTTCGAGCGACCGCCTGAGCATGCCGTCCCTATCTTGATTCTGGAGAATCTCATCAGCTATATTCAAAGCGCTCACCTCTTTACTTTACCGTGATAACCCCGTTTGCAATCAACGTAGTATGTATATCTGCCTTCGCAATCTTCGCTTCAATCTCTGAAACCTTCTGCTGATAACGCTGTGTAGCGTTTTCCAATTCAGAGCGATGCATAGTTGCAATTCGTTCATCCCCGGCCTCAGCAATTTTTCTTTCCAAGAGCAATTTCCGGTTTCGGTAATTGTTCTTTAAGCTCTCTAATTTATAGCGAGCGACTTGCCTTGTAGACTCTATATGCTGGGCTTTCTCAGCTTGCCACATCCGGACATGGTGTTCCTCCAAAGCATCCCATGCCTCCGGCTTTAGCTTTGAAGAATAGTCAACTGCGGCAGCTGTCAGGATGTATTCCGGGAGCTCTGCTGCAATTCTCGGCTCTTCACAGATTGCTACCAATTTGAAATTTGAACGAATCCCAACATAATCCCACGCATAAATAGACATCGGGTAATCACCGGCTGGAATCTCGTCAGAGTAGTATTCCAAGTGAATATAAACGAGCTTGTTGGTGGCAAAATAGAATGCGGCTTGTTTGACCAGCGGGTGCACCGGAGTAACGAAAAAGGCGGTTCGGTTTTTCTCGGCAGCTTCTGAATCAAAAGTAATCGGGTGGTTCGGATTGTTGCCCTTAAGATAAACCTCCCATTTCCTACGCAGGCTGTTCCGCAGGCCAGTCAGATTTCTGAGGTCAGACAGGATTTCAGAACGCGCCACTGCACTTAGGCGCAGTGTTTTCAGAGCACCATCACCAAGGATATAATTGCTACCACCTAATCGGTGATTGAGATACATCTCGACAAGGTGCTGAATGCTTCTGGCCGACAGGAAGGGACTTTCTGCCTCCTGAATTTCCTTTGACATCGTATAGTTCGACAAATCGAACCCGAATAGCTCCTTCTCCTCGCTTTCCAGCTTGTTCAGCTCCTGGGCCTTGCGCACCTCATTATCGGCCATCTGCTCCAGCTTTGCTTTTCGCTCTGCATCCGTAAGGCTGGTATCCAGTGCTATCAGCTCAATTTGCCTGCCGATTTCGCCGAGAATCTCCTCGCATTCACCGATGCTCCCTTCAAAGACACCGATGCGAGAGAGGCAGCGGTCATAAATGTCAGCATCCACAGTATCACTGGTGATAACGTTATAGATGTTTACAACTTCGCTCCCTTGGCCTCGGCGGTCGATACGACCAATGCGCTGCTCGATGCGCATGGGATTCCAAGGCAGGTCATAGTTTATCATCATGTCACAGAACTGATAGTCCAAGCCTTCAGAGCCGACTTCTGTGAAAAGCATGATGTCAATGGCTTCCGGGTCATCCTTCGGGAGTTCAAACCGAGCCCGGAAATCCAGCCGGTCATCATTTTTAACGCTACCATCGATTTGCTCGACACGAAATCCCGCTTCTCGCAGCTTTCTTTTGATATAATACAGCGTGTAGCGGAATGTGCTGAACAGGATGATTTTATTATTTTCAGATTTCTGCTTTTCTCGGATAATCTGGAGCACCCCATCGAATTTCGGGTCGTCCTCCGGCAGGTTATCCGCCATTTCCAGAATGTTCTTTGCGATGGAGTGGAATGTCTCCAAGTCCATCTCACTGAACTCGCCTTCATCAAAATCAAATTCCGGGTCGTCCGTCATCTGCTCGAATCTGCGGTCAATGATACCCCGAATGTGCGGAGCAAGGCCAAAGATGCAGCTTGCAGCCTGACGGCGAATCGTTGACATCATAAATTTGACGCCACGGCCACCGTGCAATTTGGACAGCGCAGCGACTTCAAAAGTCAAGAGAGCATCATGGAGCTCCCGCTGTTGGTCAGTAAAATCGCTCTCCAGCGTATGCGTTCTCCGAATGCAGAAATCTTGGATATCCTTTCTGCGCGTCCGGTTGAGCATCATATTGAAGCTATGGAGAGACTCAATATCGGTAATGAGTTTTACCCGCTCCTCACGGGTGATGGTGTCCTGTCTGAGAACCTTCCGGATTTGCTCAAATGCCGGATTGTTTGCGATTACATTTTCGCCCCATTGGGTCGTGAGAACACTATCCAGCGTTTCCAGTGCTTCTGCTTTCCAGTTTTCCTTCGCAGCTCGAACGATGTGGGCGCACTGAGAGATATACGGATTCGGACGCGACATCATCGTGAAGCTCTTCTTGTCGATTACGACATCCGGGCGCAGCAGATTAAGCAGCGTGTACAGGTCGTCGTCACTTGTCTGCAACGGAGTCGCGGTCAGCATTACGACAGCGTCTGCGTGTTGACAGAAGTAGTGGACGCACTTATATGCAAATGCCTTGTCCTTCTCCATGCTGCCATTGCGCAGATGGTGGGCCTCATCAATGATGACCAAATCAAAATGCGGTGCCGGGTCTAATTGTTGGAGGCCGAAGCTCTTATGGCTCTTGGATTGGTTCCCTTGGTATGTCCTCGCATCCAGAATGGAATACGGGACGATGACCTTTCCATAGCGGGTAGGCCATTCGCCGTCACGGTCGGTATCAGAGATAATCTGCCGAAGAGTATCGCCATCCAAGGGCGTGAATTCCTCGTCAAAGCGCTTCATCTCATTTTCCCACTTGCGGTCTGCGACAAGCGGCTTCGGGCAGATAATCATGATGTTTTCCAAATCGGAGCGGGCCTGCAGCTCCTTGATAATCAGACCGGCCTCGATGGTTTTACCGACACCGACGCTGTCTGCAATCAGAATTCTTGGTTCGTCTGCCTTTATCAGCTTCAATGCCGGTCGGAACTGATAGGGCACGAAATCGATACGGGCAGCATTAAGGGAATACAGATTTCCGGCAGACGGATTGTTAATCTGGTAGGCAGAAAGGTAGCTTCGCAGGGTCTCAGAATCCACCCACTCATATTCAGGTGTGCTGCTCACCAGCGCAATCTGACCCTCATAATAGGTCTTTAGCGCACCTTCGACGAACACCTCGTACTTCTTGGTGTCGCCAAGCTGCGTAACAGAAAATACCATACCCTTGGTGTCCGGGCTGCCGACGATGTAAACGAGGCTTCTTTCTGTGATATCGTTCTCTTGCACAACCTCCGGTTCCACGATGACATCTGCCTGCTTGGGCACGGTAACGGTTGGGCGAAGCACTGGCTGCGGAGGTGTTTCATCCTTAAATGCTTCGGGCCGCTCCACCCTTGCTTTGAGCTGTTCCAAATCAGGAATCAGTCCGCTCCGGTTCATCTGGGTGAAAAACCGGATGAGGCATTCAATGTCCGATACGATGGTATCCTTGCCGGGAAGTTCCGCGCTGACATGCGCCCAGTTGTTCCGGACGCCAATCATATCGCGGATGCACTCCCGCTCACTGGTCGGAAGATAGGCGTAGCCGCGCATCGTGTACCAAGACTTGTTGGCAACACGAAGAAGCGCTGCAAGGTCTAATTCCTCCAGCTTGGAAAGACCCTTTTTCTCAATGAGCTCTCTCTGGGGATAACTCAGATTGGAGAGTACGCACTCCTCCCACCAGTCTTCGCCGGATTTGGGCAGCATCACAGAAAGCCACGACGCCAGTGCTTGCGCGGCCTTGTGAAGATAATCGTTCATCCGGGATATGATGTTCTCGTCGTACATTCTGCTTCACCAGCCTTTAACCAAAAAATCCATCCTCATCAAAAATATGGTCAAGCTCGTCATTGGACATCGCGTGAGAAACGCGGTCACGGACGGCGCTGCGGGACATATCCAGTCTCTTGATGCGCCCGTTAAGCAGTCGGATAAGCTGAAGCCTGCCGACACCGGGATTCTGACGGGCATACTCAGCAAAGCCCTTAGCCTTGCCCAGATTGTCCGTTCTGGTGCCATCGTGAGGCTCCAAAATATCAATGACAAAGCCCATCTCGTCCTTCCGGATAATCAAAAAATCGGGATTCATAGATTTATTATCCGCGTTCTGATCATAGGGGATGCACAGTGACCATGACTTCCTCGGCGGATTGCGGAGCCAGCAGATATAATCCGATCGGCCACGTTCGGCCTGAAGGACAGCCTTTTCCCAATTGTTCAGGTTGATGACCGCCTTGCCGGTCGCATTGTCCACAAACAGATGGTCGGTATAAGCCTCGCCGACATTACTGCGCTCGATGCTGATGGTCTCCGGCAGCCGGAAGTTATGCTTACTGATGATGTCGCCATCGGAAACGATGCTGTCATACTTCTTCCGGTACCGCTCAGTCAGGCCGGTGATACGGCGGCGATTTGCGTCATTTATATCGTGGAAGCGACTGCGGGCATAGTTATGGAGCATATCCATGCAGTCTGCGTCGGCAGCAAAGATGATAACGTCGATTTTATATCCGGCAGGATTATCGTCATCTGCGTATTGGGTGCCATAGCGGATGCCGACACCCTCATTGCCCAGCTTGAGCTCCGCAAGACGGAACTGACGGTCGAGGTCGGTGTCCGTGGTGGAGAACAAATCCATCTCCGCGTGGTCGTCCACAGACTCGCCGAACACATCAAATGTCTGCGTTTTCAGCTTGAACTGCAGCACCTGTGTGGCCAGTTCGTCGTATTTGCCCTCGTCCTTTGTCTTTTTGATGAAAGTGCGAATCATCTCCACGATTTCATTCACAACATCATAGGAGGCAGAGGGCTGAAGGCCGGACTGCGTCAGGAGCCGGGTGAGGCTGAACAGGGATTTCAGATAGTCGTTGATTCTGACCCTGCGCACATCGTAGGTCAGAAGTCCGGCATCATTGATGGCCTTTACGATGGCCTCGCGGTCAAGCTCCGGCTCTTCGGGAACGTCTTCCGGAGCAGGCTGCGGTTCCGTTGCACCGGAAGGCTCTGCCCCTGCAGCAGCTCCATTTGCAGGCGTTTCGGTGCTCACGCCACTAACCGGGCGCATGGTATCCGTGGTACCGGAAGCAGGTGCCGCTGGTGCGCCGAATGAGGTGCTACCACTTTGCGAGGGCGTCTGCTGCGTCGCCTCCTGCGCGGAAGGTTCATTGCCGGTCTCAGGGGAAGGGCTGTCTCCCAAAGACATCTGGCCGGGAACCTGCGGCTTCGGCCTCGCGGGACGCTGGGCGGGAGCCGGTCTGGTAGGCCGGACAGTCCACGTTTCAATGGTACTGTTCTCAAAGGAGTCGCCGATAACATCGGTAGGAATCTCACCGCCCTCGGTACTCTGAAGTGCTTTGACCACATCCTCAACGGTCTGGGCATCAAAGTACGGCAAGTAGAGGTGCACGTCGTTCAAAACATCGTCCACCTGAATATGCATCTGCATGGGCGTTCTGACCATTCTGCCTAGGAGCTGTGCAATATAAGTCGCGTCTGTAGCACGACGGAAAGACATCATGGTTTCTGCACGAGGGCAATCCCAACCGGTAGACA
>ERZ1673699.2245-NODE-2245-length-13174-cov-4.540514_pt1 | contig 13174 bp, 14 predicted proteins | sample MGYA00580229_ERZ1673699 | MGnify/ENA primary metagenome ERZ1673699 (study PRJEB41218, sample SAMN15661785) | gut metagenome | host: Homo sapiens | place: Canada: London | collected 2015-08-20/2019-03-30 | study: EMG produced TPA metagenomics assembly of... | reverse complement strand
CGGTGGGCGCGACGCTGCTGGGCTTGGTCGTACCGCTGGCCCCAAACGCAGCATTGCTCATTACTTTGCGTGGCCTGCAGGGCGCGGTGATTGCCGGTGCCCCAGCCACGGCTATGGCCTGGCTATCTGAAGAGCTTTCTGCCACCGATCTCGCCCGCGCGATGGGCCTCTACATCGCCGGCACCTCCATCGGCGGGCTGACCGGCCGTCTCGTGCCCACCGGCATCGTGGAGTTCAGCTCTTGGCGCTGGGCGTTGTTCGGCTCAGCCTGCGTCTCGTTGTTTTTCGCCCTCGTTTGCATCTTGTTGCTGCCTGCACAGCGCAACTTCACCCCTAAGGCACTGCGCTTTGGCAACGAGCTACGCGCCATCGTTGGCCATCTGCGAAACCGCAAGCTGGTGGAGCTATACCTCGTGGCATTTCTGGCGATGGGCACCTTTGTCTCGATGTACAACTTCTTAGGATTCCGGCTCATCCAGCACTTGGGCCTGGCGCCAGCGCTGGCGGGTTCGGTGTTCCTTTTCTACTTGAGCGGCACGTGGGCCTCGGCTCGCGCAGGCCGGCTGGTACAGCAGATCGGCCATGGAAAGACGCTTTTTGCTTCCTGCCTTCTTTTCACGCTCGGCATCTTTGCCTGCGCTGGGCCTCTTCCGCTAGTTCTGCTGGGCATCGTGGCGCTGACGGTCGGTTTCTTTGCCGCGCACTCCACGGCTTCTGGCTGGGTGGGACACCTGGCCACCCATGACCGTGCGGAGGCCTCCAGCATGTACGTCTTTTGCTATTACTTCGGCTCTTCCGTCCTAGGCGCGGTGGCAGGCCTGCTTTTCGACGCCCTGCCCTGGGCCGGCTTCATCGCCTGTTACGGCGGCGCGGCGCTAGTACTGACAGGTCTGACTTTGACCTTGAGAAAAAACGAATAAACTCGTGTTTTATGGATAAATGGTCAGCGCGCACGTGGCATCGCCGGGCCTCGCGTCCCGTGACAATCTGGATGATGGTCTTTATCGTTGCAGGCGCCATCCAGGCTTTTATCCCGAACGCGCGCTGGGTGCTCATTCACATCTTCACGCTGGGCATTCTGAGCAACTCCATCGTGGTGTGGTCCCAGCACCTTTCTGAGAAGTTCGTACAAACCCGCCTGCCGGATTCCGCCCGGCCCGCCCAGCTCACCCGCATCTACGTGCTCAACGCGGGCATTGTGCTGGTGCTTATCGGTCAATTACTTCTGCATGCGTGGCCACAGCACTGGATACTCACCCAGGTCGGCGCCACGATAGTTGCTGCGATGATTGCCTGGCATGGTGTTTCCTTGTTCGGCCAGTGGCGTGGAAGCAAGGGCAAACACTTCCGCCCCGTCATTGCCGCCTACGTCGCCTCCGCCTTCTTCCTCGCGGTGGGCGCTGCTTTGGGCGCACTGCTTTCGGTGCATCCTGCTCACCCACAGCTGCTCATCGCCCACGTCACGGCCAACGTCGCCGGCTTCGTGGGCTTAGCCGCGGCCGGCTCGCTGACCATCTTGTTCCCGTCAATCTGGCGCACCAAGGGCGTCAACAAGCGCATGTGCCCGAGCTTCCTTTTGTTGGCGCTCGGCGTTGTCATCACCTTGGTCGGCACCATTGTTAACCACCCAGAGTTCGGGCTCGCGGTCTACTGCGTGGGCTGGGTCTTAAGCCTTGAGGGATGGGTCACCAACGTACTAAACGTGGCTAAGGATCCGCGCGGGCGGGTGAACTACCCTTCGATCTCCGTTCTGTGCTCCGCCTTCTGGCTGGTAGGCGCGCTGACCTACTACACCGTGCAACACTTCTTTAACCCTGAACCCGGCATTCCCACGCTTGGACTGGTGGTGGGCTTTGCCGCGCAGCTCCTCTTTGGCGTGATGAGCTACCTGCTTCCCATCACCATGGGCGGCGGCCCGGCAGCCACCCGTGCGGGCCTGCAAGAGCTCAACCGCTTAGGGCTACTGCGTGCCACCTTCATCAACGGCGGCGTGGCGATCTGGATGTCTTCGACGACCGTCTGGGTCACCCTGTGCGCCGCCCTCTTGTGCATCGGCTCCCTCGCGGTTTACCCGGTGCTCATCGTACGCGCGGTGAAAGCCCAAAAGGCAGTGCTGCTGAAGAAGGCCGAGGGCCCTGCCCCGGAGACCACCATTCCGTGGCACCAGCTGGGCATAGGCGCTGCCATCCTGGCACCACTGCTGCTGTTCTAGTACGCAGACTCGTCGCTTACAGCGGCGGTTCCGGCGTATCCAGGATCGGAGGATGCTAGAGAGAATAGATAAAGCCCCAAAGGCTAGATACTAGAAAGCGCAGGCACGCCCGGCGCGCCAGCACTGATGAAGTCGCGCACGGCACGGGTGGCCTGCACGTCGCCAGAATTGTAATCAAGGATTTGCTGGCGAACTTCCATATCCCCTGCCAAAGCTTCGCGGCGGGCGTTGACGGATTCTTCGCCGTCGAAGTCTTCGGGCCATTGAAAACCGGCAACGGGAGCCACGGTCTTAAGGCCGAGCCCGTAAGGTCCCACAAAGTTGCGCTTGACGTGGACAAACATGTCGACCCATTCGGGCGAGGCGATGAACTCTTCGACCTCTTCGAGCTGGGGGACGCCAAAACGCTTGGCGGACATGCGCATCCAGTGGTTCTCACCGTGCGCGGAAAAGCAATAGGCCGCGAAGGTCTTGCCCGCGGCATGCGCCTGGGCACGCAAGCCCATCAGCCACTCCCAGAACTCCGCGAAGTTAGCGGCCTCAGCGCGCCCGCCGAGCGGTTCCCAGGTTACGAAGGCGTGGTACTCCCCCTCATACCAAGCACCCCAGAGATAAGCCCCCTGGTCCAGGTAGGCCTCCATGTCCACATCGACTTCGACGTCGGCACGTGGCACGGTGAGTCCGGGCTGAGCGCTCTGTGTAGTTTCATCGCGGCGCAAAAGTGACTCGCCCACGCGCCAGGCCTTGGCTAGCTGGGAGGGCTCGCCCAACTGGGCGTCGATAAGCGCTTGCACCGTCTCGATGCCCTTTTCGCGGTAGGGCTTGGCGCGATCGCCCGGCAGGAACAGTGAAATGTCGTCGCGGGCGCGCAGCTCAGGCTCGCACAGCTTCCAGAAACGGCAAGTTGCACACTCTTTGACGCGGCGCGGACCCGTGGGCAAAGGCTGCGCCAGCGCACTCGCGACGTCGAAACGTGCGGTGTCGGTGAAAAATACCCGCGAGCGATCCTGGCCAATCGCTCCGCCCCGGCCCGAATTTAGATCAAGGTCCTCCAGCGCACTCGCGGCAAATGCCAGACGATAACCGTCGACGGAATGATGCCGCAGTTTATAAGGCTCCTCTAGTGGTTCACTAAGGCCTACCCTGTGGGTGGGCACCGCCAACGTGCGCGCATTTTCGTTACGGCGCGCTACGCGGTGATTCGAGACGATGATCGGCGTATAGGCCTCACCCTCACGCAGCAGAAGGTCTATTTCTACCTTCCATTCGTCGGTGGCGAAAATGGCTCCCGTGATGTGCGTGTATCCATAAGCCAACGCTTCTAGCGTGGCCATAGAACGCTCCCACTCGTCACCTTCCAAGTCGATGCGCCGGAAGCGGCCGGGAGCCTTGACCGGCAGGTTCGCCATCGCGGCTTCTACAGCGGCCACGTGCCTTTCGGCCCGGGCCTTGGAGGCCTCAGTTGGCTGGATCTCCGGATGGGCACGCCGCTGCACCAGCCTATAGCGGCACCCCACGAGGTCCGCAGCACCAAGCACATCCTTCACAACGGGTGAGCTTAATAGAACAGCAAGGTAAAGTTGAACCCAGACAATTAAGTAAAGGAAAAATTTATGAGCATCGTGAAGAAGATTAAGAAGGCTCGCCGCGAAGCACGCGCCGAGGTCAAGGCCGCTAAGACCCGCGTCAAGGCAGAGGTTAAGGAAGCATCCAAGGCCCAGCAGCGCCAGCAGAAAATCCTGGCCAAGCAGGAAAAGGCGCTTATCAAGTCCGAGGAGAAGGGCCTTAAGAAGCGCCGCAAGCACGAAAAGAAGATGGCACAGCTCGAGCTCGATAAGCTCAAGCACGGCCGCCTTAACAAGGACAATGTCAAGCGTTACGCCGGCGCCCTGCGCACCGCTGCCCCACTGCTGCTGCCGCTCGTTTACCGCGGCATCGTTGCGGCACAGGGCCAGATTGAGACCAAACGCGCTAAGAAGGCCGGCCTGACCACCGATCAGATGGCGGCATTCTCCGGCCACGGTGCTTCCTTAAAGGCTCGCACCGCAGGCATCCGTAACACCCTCAAGGATTCTGATCTCCCGGCCGGCTTCAAGCGTGACGTGAAGGAGCGCCTCAACGAGGTTGACTCTTCCATCGACAATGCTGAGTATATGACCGACCAGCAGCGTCGCCGCGTACACAAGACCATCAACGCGGAGATCGACACCATCACCGCTGAAATCCAGCAGCGCCTGTCCGCATAAGGTCGACCAGCAGAGCAGTTCTCCACGCCGCCTTTTTTATTTTTTATTAGGGCTCAACCAAGTTTTGGACCCCTATTAAGAACCTTAAAAAGGGCGGTAGGGCCGAGAAAGCTCTACAGCACGCCCTGCTCGCGAGCAGCCGCCACAGCGGAGGTACGCGAGCGCACGCCCAGCTTGTCGTAGATGTGCACCAGGTGGGACTTCACGGTTGCTTCAGACAGCATGAGGTCTTGGCCGATCTCACGGTTGGAAGCGCCGGCAGCCACCAGCTTGAGCACCTCTAGCTCTCGCGGGGTCAATGAGGTGCGCGGAGTGCGCACGCGGGTCATCAAACGATCTGCCACGATCGGCGAAAGCGCCGAGTCACCATCTGCGGCGGAATGCACGGCAGCGAGCAGCTCGTTCGGCGGAGCGTCCTTGAGCAGGTAGCCCACTGCGCCAGCCTCAATGGCGCCGAGAATATCGGCGTCGGTGTCATAGTTAGTCACCACGAGAACCTTCGGCGGATGCGCCATGGAGGATCGAATAGCTGCGGTTGCCTCAGCACCGCCCATCACGCGCGTGCCTTCCACGCCGGCGCCGAAGCGCAAGTCCATCAAAATGACATCGATTCCGCCGGCCTGTGCCGCGGACACCGCGGCCTCCGCAGTTGCCACCTCGCCTACAACCTCGATGTCTTCAGCGCCTTCGAGTACGGATCGCAGCCCGAGGCGAACGATCTCGTGGTCATCTGCCAACAAGACCCTAATCACGCGCGCTTCCTCCTAAAGTGGTCGAGACAATCATCCAAAAGTTTAATCTACCGTGCCGCCCAAGGGCATACTAACTGACACCGCAGTACCGGAACCTGGTGTTGACTCCACCACGACCTCACCGCCAAGCTCCTCCGCGCGCCGGCTCATAGCGCTGAGCCCAATATGCCCCAGGCCCGCGGGCTGGTCCTGTACCTTCGCTACGTCAAAGCCATGCCCGTTATCCACGACGTCGACACGCACCTCGTCCGGGGCATAAGTCACGGTGATGCGCGCGCGGGTGGCACCCGCATGCTTGACGACGTTGCCCACCGCGCCCTGCGCGATACGCAAAAGCGCCGCCTCTACCTTCATCGGCAGCTTAAGTTCTTCACCTTCTGCCTCCACCTCGACGTTCACGCTGCTAGTGGCCGCGAAATTCTCAGCCATGCGGTTAAGCGCCGCCTCCAGTGAGGTCTCCGCCAGCGCGGGAGGTTGGAGCGCCGCAATCATGGCACGGGCTTCGTGCAGGTTATCGGCCGCAGTTCGCCGCGCGAGTTCGATGCGCTCCTGGGCTCGCTGGATGTCTTCCTTCCCCAAGTCCCGATCCGCCGCATGCAGCAGCATCTGGATGGAGGAAAGCCCCTGAGCTAGGGTGTCATGAATCTCGTGGGCAATGCGCTGGCGCTCTGCGATCATGCCGCTTTCACGTTCCGATTCCGCCAGCTGCGAACGCGTCTCGATGAGCTCGCGATTCATCAGGGACAAGGCTCGGAATGCGTAATAGATGGCCACCGTCACTAGCGCGGAGACCGCAGGTCCCATGACACCGCCGAAGGTCAGCCCACCCGGGATCTGCATGATCACCGAAATCGCCGTCGCCGCAATGACGCAGACTATGCCCACGTACAGGTCCAGTACGTAGAGATACAAAAAGAACAGCGCGAAGACCAGGTAAATCGCAACAGGAGCGACGAACATGTCTGCCATCCACACGACGGATAGAATCACCAGCCATAGGTATCGCACGCCCTTTGGCCATTGCTCCAAAAAGACCGAGCCTGCGAAGTAAATTGCCGCAAACGCCGTCAGCAGCAACAGGTTAATCACGGCCTGCCACAACGGCAGGCGCACCGTGCTGAAGATGGCCACCACGAGCAAGGTCGCGGTAAGGATATGAATACCATTGCGCAAAGCCTCAGTCTCTGAGGAGCGCTGGTCTATTATGGACATCATGCGCAAAAGCCTACTGTCCGGCCTTCTGGCCGTCACGCTCGCCCTCGGCGCCTGCAGCTCCCAGGAGACCGCACCCGCGCCTCACGACGCCGCGCCGTCTTCCGCGGCTCCAGGAGACGGCCTGCCCGTCGATGCCACCGCCGAGCCGAATGCCGAAGAAGCTTGCCCCTATCTCGATACCCAGTGGGTAGCTGATACGAATGGGCAAAGGATGACCCGCACGGCCGTCGACAAGCGCTTTAGCACCCCCGCGTGCATCTTCTGGTCCTATCCGGAAGACCCGCAGGCCACGGTCGTAGTCCGCGAGATGCCGGACGTTGAACAGGCCCGTGCCGTGGTGGATTGGGCCGCCCCGGTCGATTCCACGGAACTAGCCGAGTTCGCAGGCTGGTCCGGCGGCCGCGGCGTCTTCGACGAAGCGTATTCCGTATACGCCGTGCAAAAGGACAACAAGGCCGTGCTGGTGTGGTCGAATCAGCTCCAGACCTTGAAGGCTGAGCTCATCGCCCAAGAGGCGATTAAGAACTTAGGCCTTTAAACCGCCACGTCGTTATACGGCATCATCGTCGAAACCCACGGGAAAACAACCTCCATCAGGAGGAAAAATACGCCAACCGCAATCGCGAGAGCCAGCACCGCTTTAACGGCGGTGGGCCCTGGCAAAAGATTCCATAGTGCGCGATACATCTAGCTCTCCTCCAGTACGGCAGGGGTCTTTCCCTCTACCTTTGGTTCATGTGCGACTTCCATGGCATGGACAATCATGCGCTCCGCATTCGAAAATTGCGGATGACAGGTGGTTAGGGTCAGCAAGGCTTCCGATGCCTGCTCGACCGGAGTTTCCCAGCCTGGCACCGGGGCGATGACCCCGACGTCGCCAGGCAGCGTGATATGCCGACCGCTCAAACCTTGGTACTCAGGCTTAGCCTTCTGTTCAGGGCTAAAGCAATCAGCTGGCGCGCCGTCGATTGGCAACACGCGGTAGGTTATCCACTCCGACTGGGTCTCGACCACGATGGCATCGCAGGTCTCGAGATTGGCCAAGTCATTAAAGGGCGCGCCCTTACCCACGCGATGCCCGGCGACGGCGAAGTTGCCAAGCTCACCAGGCATCTGACTGTCGGTGTAGCGGCCTGGACCACGCAGCAGATCCTCTTCCTGCGTGCCCTCAACGATGGCGAATTGGAAATCCGAGCCGAAGGTTGGGATATGCATCCGAGCAAAGGCCTCACCCAGCTTGGGCTGGAGCTTTCCGCGCGGGTTATGCCACTGCGTTTCCAGATTTTCGCTCGCTTTTTCCTGCAGGCGGCCGGACTCAAGGTTGGTCCAGTAGGCTTCATAAAAGGCAAAGAGAAGCAAGATGACGCCAACGGTCAGCAACAGCTCACCGATGACGGTGCTCACTCTATTCTTATTCATATCTTAAGCTTAACCGCTGTACAGTAATACTGCCCTATCCGCACCCTGCGAAGGATCACTATGCTCGAAATATTCATGTACCCGGTCTCCGGAATCATGAAGTTGTGGCACATACTTTTCGCCCAATTCTTCGATAGCTCGCTGGCGTGGTTGGTAGCAATCGTCTTCCTTGTGATCACAATCCGCAGCTTTATTGCACCGCTGAATTGGCTTTCGGTGAAGTCGGGGCGCATTGGCGCGCTCATGCGCCCAGAAAAGGTCGCTCTCGATGCCCGCCTCAAAGAGGCAACCACGGTGGAAGAGGCGATGGAGATCCTCACCGCGCAAAAGGAACTGCGTGAGCGATTCAAATTCAACCCGGCGGTAGGCTGCCTGCCCATCTTCATCATCATGCCGATGTTCTTGGGCCTCTACCAGGTGGTTTTGCGCGCCTCCCGCGAGGGCAACAGCGACCATGTGGGCCTTTTAAATCCCGCAGACGTCGCGGCATTCCGCACCACTTTGCTCAACGGAGTACCAATTACGGATTTCGCCCGTGAGCACAAGGAACTTGTGATTCCCATCTTGGTGCTAGCGCTTTTGTTCACCGTTCTGAACATGGTCATCACGCTTTACCGCTCTTATCTGACCACGCAGTTTGATAAGAAGTTCAACCGCCGCATGCTGTGGTTTACGGTCCTGCTCATCTTCTTGGTGCCATGGCTGCTGTGGAGCACCGCAATGAACGCACCTATCCCGGTGGCAATCATTTACTACTGGGGCTGGACGTATCTTTACACGCTCATCCAGACAGTGGTTTATGAGCTAATCCTGCGCCGCCGTTACCCGCTACCAGAGGAAGTCCATGCCTTCCGCCGTGAGACCATCGGCCGCTGGCGTTCCAAGGAAGAAAAGCGCAAAAAGAAAGCCCGTTCCGGCAAGGAGGCAAAGAAACAGGCTAAGGCGAAGCGCAAGGAAAACATGCGCATCGTGGCGGAGGCTCGCAAGCAGCTTAAATCGAATAGTCAGCAGGAGGCGCAGAAAGAAGCTGAATAGCCAGTTCGCGCGCGGTCTTCAGCGGTGAAAGCTCACGGGTAAGGCGCGCGCCTGCCATGCCGCCGTCCAGGAAGATGAGCAGCTGGCTTGCCTGCGTGGCAGAAGGATAGCCGTTCTTTGCGGTAAGCAGCGCAGTCATGGTGTTGTGCACCCAGGTGCGGTGCTCTACGCAGGCTGCCACGATGCCGCGTTCAGCATCGGTTTCAGGGCGTGGATATTCGCCCGCCGCGTTTAGGAAGTGGGAGCCGCGGAATTCGATTTCTGGCTGTTCATCGATTGCTTTATCGAAGAAGGCCAGCACCTTCTGGTGCGGATCGGTCATGTTTGCGGTACGGGCTTCCCAATCGGCCCGATACTTTTCATCAAGCGACTCCACATATGCAATGACGAGGGCGTCTTTAGAACCAAAGAGGGAATAAAGGGAAGCCTTGGCCACATCCGCCTCGCGGAGAATACGGTCAATACCGATGACGCGAATGCCTTCGGTGGTGAAAAGATTGGTTGCGGACTCGAGGAGTCGGCTACGCGGACTCGGACGGTTCCTGCGCGATTTCTTTTCTGGCATATCCTCTCCTAAAACGACAAAACCGGTTCATCTATACAATATAGACAAACCGGTATGTACGCTAATTAGCGTTGTTTACTTGGGAGACTTCTTGGTAACCAGGCCGACAATCCACAGCAGCAAACAAGCACCGAGGGTTGCAACGACAATCATCAGAATCCAGCTGTTGCCGGTGCTGCCGCCGATGAGGGACATAATGCCCGCGCCCAAAAGGCCGCCCAAAATACCAACGATCAGGTTAGTCATCAGACCGTGATCACGCTTCATAATCTTCTCTGCCAACCAACCAGCGATAATGCCGACGATGATCGAACCGAAAAATCCAAGGCCCATGCCCATAGCTATCTCCTTTTATTAGTTCTTTCAGCTACAAGCACTATGGTGCCAGCAAAAAAATAAATACAAAAGGGACGATCTGCGTTTTCGCAGGTCGCCCCTCGAAGCGTTGATGAATCGTTAGCCAATTGCCAGGAAACCCCCAGAAACTAACGCCCTATTCTCCGGAATCCGGACGCACAACCATCATCGGGCATGGTGCCGACTGCAGCAGCGCACGGGAGGTGGAGCCAAGCAGCATGCCCTTGAAGCCGCCGCGACCGTGGGAGCCAACGACGAGCAGCTGGGCGCCATCGGCGGCGTCGGTAAGTGCACGAACCGGGCGGTCACGAGCAATAACCTTCTTGACCTGAACGCCTGGGTACTCCTCCTGAAGGGAAGCGATGCGCTCACTGAGCAGTTCCGCCTGCTCCTTTTCCACGTCTGCCCACTCAGCCTGTGCTGCGGAGAGGCCAGCGAGGGAAGCCTGGACCTGCATGTCCATCCAAGTGTGAACTGCGATGAGCTCAGCGCCACGGGCATCTGCCTCCTTGAAGGCATACGCGGTAGCCTTCTGGGAAACCTCAGAACCATCGACACCAACAACAACCGGACCGTACTTGTTCAGCTCGGTGACGTTGTTGTTCTCACGAACCACAACAACCGGGCAGGCAGCGTGGGAAACCACGGAAGCAGAAACGGAACCCATCACCATGCCGGAGAGGCCACCCATACCGCGGGAACCCATGACAATCATCGTGACGTCCTTGGACATTTCCAGCAGCATGTCAATCGGGGAGCCTTCAGCCACCGTGTGGCCGATCTTCAGATCCGGCGCAACCTCATGAGCGATGGCGCGGCCTTCTTCGATCTTTTCGAGGGTTTCTGCCTGCAGATCATCGAAGAGCTCCTTCGGAGGGACCATGCCCTCTGCGTACAGGAATTGCGGCATGGTGTAGCTGGAGGCAATGCGCAGTGGGATGCCGCGCTTGGTTGCGGTGTTAGCAGCCCAACGAACAGCGTTCTTGGAGGCTTCCGAACCGTCTACGGCAACAACAACAATGTCTTCCTTGGCCATGATGATTTCCTTTCAGCTGGTTATACCCTCAGTCTAGTACGTACTAACCAATCTCCGCAGTAGTTGCAGCGTCTGCATTAGCTGGGAAAAATACGGAGTACAAGAACTCCGCAATCTGTGCGATTACGGCGCCAATGCCGTTGGAGAAAAATTCAATTACCGGTGCGAGAAGAGAGTCAAAATCCATGGGAAACAGACTAGTACATATGCGCAAGGGGTTCAGTCCATTGCCAATTAAAGATGGTCTGAATCCGACTAGGGTGCGCGTACCGGCCGGACCAATTACAGCCTGGGCATTTTTGGAAGAAGTGATTACAGCACAGCGCCACCGCAGTCCGCTTGACGACGCGGCGGCGCTCCAGGCGCGCTTCGACAACAATGAGGTAGTTCTGCGCGACCAAACGGTATTGCGCCCGGAAACACTGCTCAGCACCGACACTGACGTGTACTTCTACCGCATGCCGGCGCCCGAAACACCGGTGCCCTATGACATCCCGATCATCTTTGAAGACGAGCACCTGCTCGTAGTAGACAAGCCGCCATTTATGGCTACGATGCCGCGCGCCAAGCACATCGTCCAGACGGCCACTGTTCAGATTCGCCGCAAGACCGGAATCGACGAACTCTCACCCGCACATCGCCTCGACCGACTTACTTCCGGAATCTTGGTATTTACAAAGACGAAGGACGTACGCGGCGCATACCAGACACTATTTGCGGAAAGGCGTGTGCAAAAGACTTACGAGGCTATCGCCCCGCTTTCCGACGTTGCGGCGGGCACCGTGTGGGAGTCACGCATCGAAAAGACCCCTGGTGAAATCCAAGGGCACATTGTGGACGGCCCCGTAAACGCGATCACCATCCTCGCCGACGTGACGGCTGTGGATAACACCGCTTACGAAAGCATTCATGGCAAGCAACCCCCACTCGCCCGCTACACGCTCAAGCCAAAGACGGGTAAGACCCATCAGCTAAGGCTCCACATGTGGCAAGCCGGCGTACCCATCCTCGGCGACCCCGTATACCCCGTCATCTTTCCCGCCGACGCGGAGGACATGCGCGTCCCAATGCATCTGACAGCCACGCACATCGCATTCACCGATCCACTCTCAGGCAAGCCTCGCGAGTTCTCCTCAAATTTGCCACTCGTCGCCCATAATTTCTTGCACCCATAAATGATGTAATTCGTACGTCGATCCCATCGAACTTTTCACCAGGAAAATCACGAGAGTCCAGAAACTCATCGTTTGCCCAACCCACTAAACTGAAAAGAAATAAAAACAGCCAACCCGCATTCGAAACTGTCAAAAGCCAAGTCGCGCTCACATAAAAATACAGAGCGCAATAGAGCATTCATGCTCAAGCTCTCGCGCCCTGTACCCGGCCAGAAAGCAGTCACCCCAGACGCGAGCAATCCACCAAACAAGCACGACCCGTTACAGCAACCACGAACTAACCACAGACTTAGAGTTATAGTCCGCAGCCTAAGATCACCCCGAACGACTAAGACAGAAACCTCCGCAGACGATGAAAGCGGAGCAGCCGCAACGCAAACGAAACGACAAAAATTGAAAAGGCCACTTACCTCGGTGAGGAACGATCCCCCGAAACTAAACCGGCACCATGAGCGCCATAGCAACTCCGTGCCCCACTCATCGCCGCAACCAAAGGACGAACCAGTCCACGGCTGCAATCGCAATATTGAATTCGGCGGCGAAATGTCTACTTTCATGCGATCCATCCGTAGGAAGCTTTTCGAAATTGTGCCTTAAGCCGCGACTAAGGATGCCGAAGTGGAACAGTCACCGACACCGTCGCCCACGAGCGATAGTTCAGTCCGGCCTGGCGCCGTTATCGTTGAAACCGTCTCTACCTGCACATTCACAAGACGGACAATCACCAATTACACAGCTATGCAAATATAGAAACGCAATTCCCATCCGGCTCAGAATGGGACTACTCACGGAAAGCGTCTCGACTAGCCGGACAACGAAAAGCGCAATCTAAACGACATGCAAAGACGCAGGGATTGAGCATTCCTTAGGGAACCGGCAAAAAGTCGGTGTACAAACAGGAGCACCATTGGAAAATCGGTGCGGATTTCATGAATCATTGACACAGCAAGTATCCCTGCGATCACAAGATCTCGAATCATGGATTCCCGGATCCAAGGCCGATAACAACCAGCTTGATTGCCCAAGTGCCGTCACAATTATGCGACGAAAGATGAAGTATTATGCTTCTCCAGAGCTAGGCGCCTTGGGAAATGATCTCATCGGCATTAACCAAGCGGGGGCCAATCCAAAACAACCATCGAAAGCCCCATTCCTGCTCAAA
>ERZ1673699.2240-NODE-2240-length-13200-cov-5.278965_pt1 | contig 13200 bp, 11 predicted proteins | sample MGYA00580229_ERZ1673699 | MGnify/ENA primary metagenome ERZ1673699 (study PRJEB41218, sample SAMN15661785) | gut metagenome | host: Homo sapiens | place: Canada: London | collected 2015-08-20/2019-03-30 | study: EMG produced TPA metagenomics assembly of... | reverse complement strand
GTAGAGGCCGCGCTTGTCGCCGAAGTGGTAGTGGATCATCCGTTTGGTCATGCCGGTTTTCTTGGCCAGCGTTTCCACTTTCGCGCCGGTGTAGCCTTTGCGGGCGAACGCGGCCAGGGCGGCGTAGACCACGGCGTCGGGGGAGGTCGCGTCGGCACCGTCGGTCACGTCCGTCCCCTTTCGCTCGAAATACCCCTCAATCGTGCACCAGATGTCCGCTCCCGGACGCATAGCGCTGAATTTCCGCCCCGGCCGGGGGTAAGTTACTGTGAGGCAACACACAACCCGTTTTAGCGAAGGAGCAAGACACATGGCAAAGATCGTGGTCACCGGCGCAGCCGGCAACATCGCCTACTCCCTGCTGTGGCGCATCGCCGCCGGCGACGTGTTCGGCGACGAGCCGGTGGATCTGACCCTGTTAGAAATCCCGGAGGCGGTCCGCGCCGCCGAGGGCACCGCGATGGAGCTTAACGATTCCGCGCTGCCGCTAGTGAACTCCATCGAGGTCACCGACGACGCCACCAAGGCCTTCGACGGCGCCGAGGCCGCCTTTCTAGTGGGCGCGAAACCGCGCGGCAAGGGCGAGTCGCGCGCGGACATGCTCGCCGCCAACGGGAAGATCTTCATCGGCCAGGGCAAGGCCATCAACAACGGTGCGGCCGACAACATCCGCGTACTGGTGGTGGGTAACCCGGCCAACACCAACGCCTACATCGCCTCCAAGGCGGCGCCCGACGTGCCAAATGACCGCTTCAATGCGTTGATGCGCCTGGACCACAACCGGGCGCAATCGATGTTGGCGGACCGGTTGTCCGTGCCGTCGAGAAGCATTGAGCGCCTCGTGGTGTGGGGCAACCACTCCGACACGCAGTTTCCGGACGTCACCTACGCCACCGCGGGCGGCAACCCGGTTGAGGTGGACCGCGAGTGGTACACCGGCGAGTTCATCCCGCGCGTGGCCAAGCGCGGCGCCGAGATCATCGACGTGCGCGGCAAGTCCTCGGCGGCGTCCGCGGCGTCGGCGTCCGTGGACCACATGCGCGACTGGGTGCAAGGTACCGGGGAGCGGTGGGCGACGGTGGCGTTGCCGTCGACAGGCGAATACGGCGTGGACGATGGCCTGGTCTTCGGCTTCCCGGCCGTAAGCGACGGCAGCTGGCAAGTCGTTGAGGGGCTCGAGCTTTCCGACGACCAAAGGACCCGCATCGACGCCAACATCGAGGCCCTGCGGGAGGAAGCCGCCATCGCCGACAAGCTGTTTTAGGGCGCTGGTTAAGATAGGGCGCGTGACTCAGAACGATCTTGCGAACGACCTGCCCAAGTCGTGGGAACCCAGCGCCCACGAACGCGACCTGTACGAAGGTTGGGTAAACGCCGGTTACTTCACGGCGGACCCGGCCTCGGACAAGCCCGCGTACTCGATCGTGCTGCCGCCGCCAAATGTGACCGGCCAGCTGCACATGGGCCACGCCCTCGACCACACGCTCATGGATTCCCTGGTGCGTCGCAAGCGCATGCAGGGCTACGAGGTGCTGTGGCTGCCGGGCATGGACCACGCAGGCATCGCCACCCAGACCAAGGTGGAAGCCAAGCTCAAGGCGGAGGAGGGCAAGGACCGCTACGACTACGGGCGCGAGGAGTTCATCGAGCGCGTGTGGGAGTGGAAGGAACAGTACGGCGGCACCATCACCACGCAGATGCGCGCCATCGGCGACTCGGTGGACTGGTCGCGCGAGCGCTTCACGCTTGACGACGGCCTGTCGCGCGCCGTGCAGACCATCTTCAAACAGCTCTACGACCGCGGCCTGGTCTACCGCGATTACCGCCTGGTCAACTGGTCGCCGGTGCTGGAAACGGCCGTCTCCGACATCGAGGTGGTGTACAAGGACGTCGAGGGCGAGTTCGTCTCCATCCGCTACGGCTCGCTGAACGACGACGAGCCGCACCTGGTTGTGGCCACTACCCGTGTGGAAACAATGCTTGGCGACGTCGCGATCGCCGTCCACCCCGACGACGAGCGCTACGCCGACCTGATCGGCCAGGTCTTCCCGCACCCGCTGCGCGAGGACCTGCAAATTGAGGTCATCGCCGACGACTACGTGGACATGGAACTGGGCACGGGTGCGGTGAAGATCACCCCGGCGCACGACCCGAACGACTACGAGATGGGCCTGCGCCACAACCTGGACATGCCGACCATCATGGACGAGAAGGGCCGCATTGCCGATACCGGCACCCGCTTCGACGGCATGACGCGCGAGGACGCCCGCGTGGCCGTGCGCGAGGCGCTGGCGGAGCAGGGCCGCATTGTCAAGGAGGTGCGCCCGTACGTGCACTCGGTGGGCCACTCGGAGCGCTCCGGCGAGCCGATCGAGCCGCGGCTTTCCCTGCAGTGGTTTGTCAAGGTCGACGAGCTGGCGAAGATGTCTGGCGACGCGGTGCGCGAAGGCGATACGAAGATCCACCCGGAGAGCATGGAGAAACGCTACTTCGACTGGGTGGACAACATGCACGACTGGACGATCTCGCGCCAGCTGTGGTGGGGCCACCGCATCCCGATCTGGTACGGCCCGGAGGACGAGAACGGCGAGCGTGACGTGGTCTGCGTCGGCCCCGATGAGGAGCCGCCGGCGGGCTACGAGCAGGATCCGGACGTGCTGGACACCTGGTTCTCCTCTGCCCTGTGGCCGTTCTCCACGATGGGCTGGCCGGAAAAGACCCCGGAGCTGGAGAAGTTCTTCCCCACCACCGTGCTGGTCACCGCGTACGACATCCTGTTCTTCTGGGTGGCGCGCATGATGATGTTCGGCACCTTCGCCGGCCAGGAAACGCCTGAGATCCTGGGCGAGGGCGCAGACGGCCGCCCGCAGATCCCGTTCGAGCACCTGTACCTGCACGGCTTGGTGCGCGACGAAAAGGGCCGCAAGATGTCCAAGTCCCTGGGCAACGGCATCGACCCGATGGACTGGGTGGAGCAGTACGGCGCGGACGCGCTGCGCTTCGCCCTGGCCCGCGGCGCGAACCCTGGCGTGGACCTGCCGATCGGCGACGACCACGCAACCGCCGCCCGCAACTTCGCCACCAAGCTGTTCAACGCCACCAAGTTTGCGCTGATGAACGGCGCGCACGTGGGCGAGCTGCCGGCGCGCGAGGCGCTCACGGACGCGGACCGCTGGATCCTGGACCGCGCCGAGGAAGTCCGCGCCAAGGTGGACGCCTACCTGGACGACTACCAGTTTGCCAAGGCCAACGAGCTGCTCTACCACTTCGCGTGGGACGAGCTGTGCGACTGGTACCTCGAGATCGCCAAGACCCAGATCCCCCGGGACGAGGCTGACGCCTCATCGGAGGAGAAGGACCGGGGCGAGACCACGAAGGTCGTGCTCGGCCGCGTCCTCGACGTGGTGCTGCGCCTGTTGCACCCGACCATGCCGTTTGTCACCGAGGTGCTGTGGAAGGCGCTCACCGGCGAGGCAACCGTCACCATCGCGCCGTGGCCGACCGCGGACGACACCAACGGCGGCGCCGAGACCGGCACGAAGGCCCGCACCCGCGTCGAGGACGCCATCAAGCTCATCACCGAGCTGCGCCGCTTCCGCTCCGACCAGGGCGTCAAGCCCTCGCAGAAGGTGCCGGCGCGCGTGGACTTCGCGTCCGCGGACCTGGCGGAGCTCGAAGACGTGGTCCGCCAGATTGCCAGGGTGGAGGAGCCGGGGGAGGACTTTAGCGCGTCGGCAAGCATTGAAATGCGCCTGAGCCAAGCCAACCTGGATGTCGCGCTGGACACCTCCGGCACCGTGGATGTCGCCGCCGAACGCAAGCGCCTGGAAAAGGAGCTCGCCGCGGCGCAGAAGGAGCTGGACACCACCGGCGCGAAGCTGGCCAACGAGCAGTTCCTGACCAACGCGCCGGAGCCCGTGGTGGAAAAGATCAAGGTGCGCCAGCAGGTCGCGCAGGAAGAGTTCGAGCGCGTCACCGCACGCCTGGAACAGCTGCCGGAGGCCTAAGTGGCAGACAACGATTTCGAGCTGCCCGAACTTCCGGAGCAGTACGATATCCAGCAGACCGACGCCGGCCTCACACTCAACCTCGGCGCGCCGGGGGAGAGCAACGAGACCGAAGCGCTCGCCCCGCGCGGCGTGAGCGAGGAAGACCTGGTTGCGCTGGCGCAGGTGGAGCAGGAGCTCACCGCCCGCTGGCCGGAGACGGACATCGACCCGTCGCTGGAGCGCATCGAGCTGCTCATGGATTTCCTCGGCGAGCCGCAGAAGTCCTTCAAGGTCATCCACGTCGCCGGCACCAACGGCAAGACGTCCACGGTGCGGATGGTGGAGTCGCTGCTGCGCTCGTTCGGCAACCGTGTGGGCCGCACGACCAGCCCGCACCTGCAATCCGTCACCGAGCGCATCGGCATCGACGGCGAGCCGATCCACCCGGCGGATTTCGTGCGCATCTACCGCGAGATCGAGCCGTACATCCAGATGGTGGACGAGCGCACCGGCGTGCCCATGAGCTACTTCGAGGTCATGGTGGGCCTCGCGTTCGCGGCCTTTGCGGATGCGCCTGTCGACGTCGCCGTGGTCGAAGTCGGCATGGGCGGGCGCTGGGACGCCACCAATGTGGTGGACGCGGACGTGGACGTGATCATGCCCGTCGGCCTGGACCACACCGACTACCTGGGCGACACTCTCGCCGAGATCGCGGGCGAAAAAGCCGGGATTATCCGCAGCGAGGACGCCGTGGCCGTGATCGGCCAGCAGGACCCGGAGGCGATGCACGTGATCCTGGAGCGCACCGTGGAGATCGGCGCGCCGGTGGCGCGGTTCGGCCAGGAGTTCGGGGTGGCAGCCAGCGAGGTGGCCGTGGGAGGGCAGACGCTCACGCTCAAGGGCCTGTCCGGCGAGTACGCCGACGTGTTTATCCCGCTGTCCGGGCCACACCAGGCCCACAACGCTTCGGTGGCGCTGGCGGCGGTGGAGGCGTTCCTCGGCGCGTCCTCGGAGCGCACGCTCGACGCGGACACCGTGCGCGAGGGCTTCGCCGCCACCACCTCCCCGGGCCGCCTGGAGCGCGTGCGCGCCACCCCGACCACGTTCATTGACGCCACCCACAACCCGCACGGCGCCCAGGCGCTCGCGGCGGCGCTGGAGCGCGACTTCGACTTCACGCGCCTGATCGGCGTGCTCGGCATTTTGGGCGACAAAGACGCCCGGGGCATCATGGAGGCGCTCGAGCCGGTGCTCACCGAGGTGGTGATCACGCAGAACACCTCCCCGCGCGCCACGGACGCCTACGAGCTGGCGGAAACTGCCCGCGAGGTCTTCGGCGACGAGCGCGTGCACGTCGAGGAGCACCTGCCGTCCGCGTACGAGCTCGCCGTGGAGCTGGCCGAAGAGGCGCTTGCCGAGGTGGGCGTGCAGTCCGGCTCCGGCGTGATCATCACCGGCTCGGTGGTCACCGCCGGCGAGGCCCGCGCCATGTTTGGAAAGGACCCGCAATGACACGCAAGAACCAGCAGATGGGCCCGCTCGGCCCCGGCAAGGCACCGGTCAAGGACCCGATGTCGGGACTGACCGGCGTGCTCGCCGGCACGCTGATCATGGAGGCCATCACCGTCTTGCTCATCCTCACCGTCATCCTCAAAGTCGACGGCGGCGAGCACTGGACCACTTTCAACTGGGTCTACATCACCGTCATCGGGCTGGCGCACGTGGTCATGGCGTTCTTCCAGAAGAAGCCGGCCGCACTCTGGATCGACCTGGCGCTGCAGATCCCGCTGATCTTCGGCTTCTTCATCCACTGGTCCGTCACGGCCGTGGGCATCATCTTCGGCATCGTGTGGTACTTCGTCATCCGCATGCGCTCCGAAATTGTCCAGCGCATGCGCGGCGGCTACCTCACCACCCAGCACCTGGGCACTTAAAGGGGCACCTAGAGGTCCTTGCGCAAAATCTTGCCGGCGGCGTTGCGGGGGATCGCCTCCACAAACGCCACGGCGCGCACCTTTTTGTAGGCGGTCACCCTAGCTGCGACCCACTCCATCACCTCGGGTTCGCTCAAGAGCCCTTGCTTTACGACGAAAGCCTTCGGCACGCCGCCGCGCTCGGCCACTGCCACATCATCGATCTGCGGGTGCGTGAGCATCAGCGCCTCGAGTTCGGCGGGGGCGATCTGGAACCCGTGGAATTTGAACACGTCCTTGGCGCGGTCCACGACCGTGACCGTGGCGTCCGGGTTCACCCGCGCGATGTCGCCGGTGCGCAGCCAGCCGTCCACGATGGCGTTGCTGGTGGCCTCCGGGTTGCCCAGGTAGCCGCGCATGACCTGGGGGCCACGGACGTGCAGCTCGCCGTTTGCGCCGTCGGGAAGTTCCGCGCCGGTGTCTAGGTCCACCACGCGGAACTGTGTGTTGGGGATGGCAAACCCGATGGTGCCCGGGTTGGACTTGCCGGCGATGCCGACGTGGGTTACCGGCGAGGACTCGGTGGTGCCGTAGCCCTGCAGCATGACAATGCCCAGGCGCTCCTCCACGCGTCGGGCCAGCGCCTCGTCCAACGGGGCGGCGCCGCAGACCATGTGGGCGCACGCCGCGAAATCGGCTGGGTCGACGGCGGGCGAGTTCGCCAACGCCAGCGCGATCGGCGGGGCGATGAAGCTCAACTCGATGGCGTGCTCGCGGTGGGCGCGGGCGAACTCGGCGAGGTTGAAGCGCGCGGCGGTGAACACGTGCCGGCCCGCGGCAAGCGAAGACAACAGCAGAGTGTTCAGCCCGTAGATGTGGGAAAACGGCAGGGGAGCAGCCACGCGGGTGCCCTCGCCGATGCCGCTGGCGGCCAGCGCCGCGTTGAACTGCACGGCATTGGCGGTAATGGAGCGGTGCGTCAGCTCCACCCCCTTGGGCAGCCCGGTGGTGCCGGATGAAAACGGAATGGCGGCAACCGTGTCCGGGTCCGCCGGCACGAAGTCGTCGGCGGGGCCGGGGGCGAGATCGCCCGGCTCGACGCGGTGGGTGGCGCCGGCGAGGGTGGAAAGGGGGGACGCTTCGGCGTCGATAAGCGAATGCCCGATCACGCACGCCGCCGCACCCGTGCGCGCGACGGCAAGCAGAGCGACGGCGAAGTCGATGGAGTTTGGCAGACGCAGCTCAACCACGCTGCCTGGGCCCACGCCGCGGCTGCGCAGGCGGGTGGCGGCGGCGTCCGCGAGCGCGCCCAGCTCGGCGTAGGTGACGGTGCGGCCGGTGTCGTACTCCGTGATGGCGGGCAGGCCGCTGCGCGGGACCAGGCGGTCGAGTGACACACAAGGCAGCGCGACATCCGGCAGGGGAGAGCTGTGCACCATGGGCAACAAGGCTACGGTATGGCCCATGCGCATCGTGAGTTTTGCCCTGGCCGCCGTGTTCTCCATCGTCGCGGTGGTGGCCGTGTACACCACCCTGCCCGGGTGGGTGGGTTCTACGGCGATTGTTGCCGCCGGGCTGTTCTTGGTGCTCGGGTTCTATGAGCAATACAAGCGCCGAGAGGTTGTCGCACCCGAGCTTGACGACGAACAACGCGCCACCGTCAACCGCATGAAGAACGAGGGCAACTTCCAACTGGCGGTGCAGCAGGTGCAGCTGTGGTTCCGTAACACCACGCCGGAGGACGCGGCGCGCATCGTGCGAGAGGCGTAAATACGACTTTGGGGTAAGATTCTGGGCTATGACTGAACGCACTCTGATCCTGATCAAGCCCGACGGTGTTGCAAACGGCCACGTCGGCGACATCATTGCCCGCATCGAGCGCAAGGGCCTGAAGCTCGTGGAGCTGGACCTGCGCACCGCAGACCGCGAGACCGCTGAGAAGCACTACGCCGAGCACAAGGACAAGCCGTTCTTCGGCGAGCTGGTGGACTTCATCACCTCCGCTCCGCTGGTTGCCGGCATCGTCGAGGGCGAGCGCGCCATCGAGGCGTGGCGCCAGCTGGCCGGCGGCACCGACCCGGTTGCCAAGGCCACCCCGGGCACCATCCGCGGCGACTTCGCGCTGTCCGTGGCGGAGAACGTCGTCCACGGCTCCGACTCGCCGGAGTCCGCTGAGCGCGAAATCGGCATTTGGTTCCCGAACCTCTAAATGCACGTTGTGAACACCGCAGCCACCCGGCTGCGGTGTTTTTTCACGCCTAGGCGGGGGAATTTCAGTCGGGCCGGGCCAATTGTTGTATAAATAGAGTCGCATGTAACCCGCACGGTGAGAAAGGTGGACGGTGGTGGCATCTCGCAGCGAACAGGCACGGGCGGTTGAGAAGCGCTCTGCGATCCTGGATGCGGCGATTGGCCTGTTGCTTGCGGAGGGGCTCAAGGGGCTGACGCACCGGCAAGTCGCGGCGGCGGCAGCGGTGCCGGTGGGATCCATCGGCTACTACTACTCCACACGCGACAAGCTCGTGGCCACCTGCTTCGAGCGGCTCGTGCAGGGCCGCCTCGACGCCTTCGAGCATGCGCACACGGAAGCGGTGGAGCTTTCGGACCCGGTGCAGCTGGCGGAGGCCGTTGTCGACGTGGTGGCGTGTGGCCGGCCGCAGCGTGCGCGTGCGGTGGTCACCGCGTTTATCGAGGCCCAGCGCGAAGCGGGCGAAGTTGGAGAGTACGTTCGCCGTACCTTCGACGAGCTCAAAGAGCTCATCGCTGAACTGCTGCAACGCGCCGACGTCGATTTCAACGCTGCGCGAGTACTGCAGATCGTAGTGGGTACCGCTCTGACCGAAACTCACGAAAATGCCCCCGTGGCCGCAGTTGCCGACCTTTTGCGGCTGGCCGAGAAGTAATCCCTGCCCCGCACCACAGTTCATGCTGTGCCACAATGGTGGGCACAAGCGTCGCCACACGGCGCTAGGAAACTTTCACATGTACCGCACCGTGGGGTTCGCCGCGCGGCCGCTTTAGGCACCGTTTTGCCAGCGCCCGGCTAACCCCAGCGTGTTGCGGCTGAGCAAAATTGGAGAGTGACGCACATTGGCTGGTCACAAAAATATTTACGCCGAGTTTGACCGTTCCCAGCTGGCGGAGAAAACCCGCGTGTTCGCCCTAGCGAAGGCCCTCGGCGTGCCGTCGAAAGAGCTCGTGGTGGCGCTGTCGGAGCTCGGCGTGGTCAAGGTTGCGCAGTCCACGCTGACGCGCGCTGAGAGCGAGCAGCTTCTCGACGCCCTCGCGAACACCGCCGCCACCGACACCACCGACGACGAGACCGCCGACGATGCCGCGGACGAGAAGATCCGCCAGCGCGTGCGCAAGGACGTGGAAAACGAGATCCACCAGATCGAAGAGAAGGTCGAGGCGGACCTGCGCGAGGGCCCGCTCACTGACGTCGAGCCGGAAATCACGCCCGTGCCGGAGGAGACCACCAACCGCGCACCCGTCTTCAAGGCCCCGGAGCGAAAGCGCCGCCGCGCCACCCGCCAGGCCGCCCCGAGCGAGACCGAGACCAAGCCTGAAGACGAGGCTTCGCCGGAGGACGTCGATAAGCAAGAGTCCGAGGTGATCGAAGAGCCGAAGGCGATCAAGGGCTCCTCCCGTCTGGAGGCGCAGCGCCGCCGCAGGACGGAAAAGCGTGAGGAGCAGCGCAAACGCTCCCGCATTGTCAGCCAGGCCGAGTTCTTGGCGCGCCGCGAGTCCGTGGAGCGCCACATGGTCGTGCGCGAGCGCGACCGCCACGACGGCCACGGCAAGATCACCCAGGTCGGCGTGCTCGAAGACGGGTTGCTGGTCGAGCACTTCGTCACCGCCGAGAGCCAGTCCTCGATGATCGGCAACATCTACCTGGGGCGCGTGCAAAACGTGCTGTCCAGTATGGAGGCCGCGTTCATCGACATCGGGCAGGGCCGCAACGGCGTGCTCTACGCCTCCGAGGTGGACTGGAAGGCCGCCGGGCTGGGCGGGCGTTCGCGACGCATCGAGCAGGCGCTGAAATCCGGCGACCAGGTGCTGGTGCAGGTGACCAAGGACCCGGTCGGCCACAAGGGCGCGCGCCTGACCACGCAGATCTCGCTGGCCGGCCGTTACCTGGTGTACGTGCCGGGCGGCCGCAGCGCAGGCATTTCCCGCAAGCTGCCGGCGCCGGAGCGCAAGCGGCTCAAAGAGATCCTGAACAACGTCGTGCCAGGCAAGGGCGGGGCGATCATCCGCACCGCCGCCGAGAACGTGCCGGAAGAGGCCATCGCGGCGGATGTGAACCGCCTGCACAACCAGTGGACCGCAATCCAAGACCAGGCGGAGAAGGAAAAAGCGTCGAAGGGCGCGAAGCCGGTCACCCTCTACGAGGAGCCGAATATCCTGGTCAAGGTCGTGCGTGACCTGTTCAACGAGGACTTCACCTCGCTCATCGTGGACGGCCGTAAGCCGTGGAACACCGTCCACGCCTACGTGCAGTCCGTCGCCCCGGACCTTTTGGACCGCCTGGAGAAGTTCGACCGCTCCGCGCACGACGGCAAGGACGCCTTCGAGGTCCACCGCATTGACGAGCAGCTGCAAAAGGCGCTGTCGCGCACCGTGTGGCTGCCGTCCGGCGGCACCCTGGTCATCGACCGCACCGAAGCCATGACCGTCATCGACGTCAATACCGGCAAGTTCACCGGCTCCGGCGGCTCGCTGGAGGAGACGGTGACCTCCAACAACCTGGAGGCCGCCGAGGAGATCGTGCGCCAGATCCGCCTGCGCGACATCGGCGGCATGATCATCATCGACTTCATCGACATGATCCTGCCCGAAAACCAGGAGCTCGTGCTGCGCCGTCTGAACGAGGCGCTCGGCCGCGACCGCACCCGTCACCAGGTCTCCGAGGTCACCTCCCTGGGCCTGGTGCAGATGACCCGCAAGCGCCTGGGCAACGGCCTGCTCGAGACCTTCTCCACCGAGTGCGAGTGCTGTGGCGGCCGCGGCATCATCGTGACCGACGACCCCGTCGAGCACGACCCGTACTCCGAGCGCGGCCGCGACGAGCGCTCCAAGCGCCGCTCGCGTGACGACGAGCACCGCTCATCCCGCGGCCGCAACAAACACGCGGACAGCGAACGCGACGCTGGCCGCAGCGAGCAGCCCTCACGCCGCTCCAAGCGCAAGCAGCTCAACGAAGACGAGATGGACAACCTGCTCAACTCGATCTTCAGCGACGACGGCGGTGACACTGCCGAGGCCGACACTGGCGACGCTGGCGGCACTGCAGAAAACGGCAGCTCCGAGGGGCGCCGCCGCTCCTCGCGACGCCGCGGCCGCCGCGGAGGCAACCGCGGGCGCGGACCCCAGTCGGACCGGTCGGACCAAACGGATGCGCAGGACAAGCAGGCGAGCGACAAGGACGCCCCGGAGCAGAGCTTCGAGGAGGCGGTCGATGAATTCGACAACTCGCCGCGCCGCAAGCGCCGCACCCGCGGAAACTCCCGCTCCGATGTGCGCCCCCGCCGCGAGGACTACCAGGACGCCACCCAGGAGACCGCCGCAGGCGCTGACTCCGGCGCCGAGAAGGCTGAGCCGGCCGAGAAGAAGCCGGCGGCGGGCCGCCGGGGCCGCCGCCGCGCTGTGCGCAAGTCCAACGCCACGTCCGTCGCAGCAGCCAACGCCCGCGCGGCCGAGAAGGAAAGGTCGAAGAAGGAAGAGGGGCAGGCGGAGCGACGTCGAGAAGCAAAGGCTTCCCCGCGACGCGGACGCAGGCGCGCCACACGCCGCAGCAGCTAACGCGGTTTGGTAAAGCGCATGGTGCCGGTGTAGTCTTGCCGAGTCGCTGTTTCGGGGCGTGCCGCCTCGTTGCCTACGCATGCGGGCACGGCAGGCCACGATAGGCCCCGAAGCGCTCAAACTGTTCCATTTCCGCCCCCGAGCATGCAGGGGGCGGGCGAGTAGAGATAAGGGGTAACCCTCTATGTACGCGATCGTCAAGACCGGCGGCAAGCAGTACAAGGTTGCCGAGGGCGACCTCGTCAAGGTCGAGAAGCTTGAGGGTGAAGCAGGCGACAAGGTCGAACTCACCCCGATCCTTCTCGTAGATGGCGCAGACGTCACCTCCGGCGCCGACGCACTGTCCAAGGTCAACGTGACCGCAGAGATCGTCGAGCACGGCAAGGGCAAGAAGGTCAACATTCTGAAGTACAAGAACAAGACCGGCTACAAGGTCCGCCAGGGCCACCGCCAGCCGCAGACCACCGTCAAGATCACCGGCATTAAGTAACCACTAGGAGAATTTGAACAATGGCAACCAAGAAGGGTGCATCCAGCTCCTCGAACGGTCGTGACTCTGAGTCCAAGCGCCTCGGTGTGAAGCGCTTCGGTGGCCAGCAGGTCAAGGCCGGCGAGATCCTCGTCCGTCAGCGCGGCACCAAGTTCCACCCGGGCGACAACGTCGGCCGCGGCGGCGACGACACGCTGTTCGCACTGACCGCAGGCTCCGTCCAGTTCGGCATTAAGCGCAAGCGCCGCATCGTCAACATCGTCCCGGCCGACGGCCAGGGCGTCGCCTCCGAGGTCCTCGAGCAGGCCGAGGCAGCAGGCGTTGTCGACGAAGGCACCGCCGAAGAGGCAACCGCCACCGCGTAACCGCGAAGCGTAGGCGCCGCCGGTCCATTCGGGCCGACGGCGCTTTTTGCTTATCATCGTCCGTGTCCTAAAGAAAGGCGGCAAACCACCATGGCCCAATTCGTTGATCGCGCAACCCTGCACCTGCAAGCAGGCGACGGCGGCCACGGCTGCACATCCGTCCACCGCGAAAAGTTCAAGCCGCTCGGCGGGCCGGACGGCGGCAACGGCGGCCACGGCGGCGACATCATCCTCGAGGTGTCCACCCAGGTGCACACGCTGCTGGACTTCCAGTACCGCCCGCACATCAAGGCACAGCGCGGCGCGAACGGCGCGGGCGACTGGCGCAACGGCGCCCGCGGCGAGGACCTCGTGCTGGAGGTGCCGGTGGGCACGGTGGTGCGCAGCGAGGACGGCGAGGTGCTCGCGGACCTGACCGTGCCGGGCACCCGCTTCATCGCCGCGGAGGGCGGCTTCGGCGGCCTGGGCAACGCCGCCTTGGCGACGGCGAAGCGCAAAGCCCCAGGCTTCTCGCTGAAAGGCGAACCAGGCGAGGCGCACGACCTGATCCTGGAGCTGAAGTCGATGGCGGATGTGGGCCTGGTCGGATTCCCGTCGGCAGGCAAATCCTCGCTTATTTCCGTGGTGTCCGCCGCGAA
>ERZ1673699.2238-NODE-2238-length-13220-cov-14.714926_pt1 | contig 13220 bp, 10 predicted proteins | sample MGYA00580229_ERZ1673699 | MGnify/ENA primary metagenome ERZ1673699 (study PRJEB41218, sample SAMN15661785) | gut metagenome | host: Homo sapiens | place: Canada: London | collected 2015-08-20/2019-03-30 | study: EMG produced TPA metagenomics assembly of... | reverse complement strand
CTTCACTCCGTATAATACTGCGCCTGTGCGTTCCAGAGCGCGTAGTATTTGCCGCCCCGATCGGCGAGCAATTCGGCGTGACTGCCCTGCTGAATGACCGCGCCCTCGTGGAACACGGCGATCTCGTCGCAGAATTTGCAGGAGGACAGGCGGTGGGAGATATAGATGGCAGTCTTATTGCCTGCGATCTCATCGAACTTGCTGTAGATCTCTGCCTCGGCGATGGGGTCCAGCGCCGCTGTTGGCTCGTCGAGGATGATAAAGGGCGCGTCCTTATAGAGCGCACGGGCAATGGCGATCTTCTGCGCCTCGCCGCCGGAAACCTCGACACCGTCCTCGGAGAGATTTTTGTAAAGCATGGTGTCCAGACCCTTTTCCATCGCTGCAAGACGGTCTGCGAAGCCTGCATCGATCAGAGCTTTCCTTGCCCGGTCACGGTCATATTCCATGCTGCCCGCCACATTCGCGCCCAAAGGCTGGCAGATGAGCTGGAAATCCTGAAATACCACGGAAAATATGCCCATGTAATCGTCATAGCGGTACTTGCGGATGTCGATGCCGTTGAGCAAAATCTGCCCCTCCTGCGGGTCGTACAGGCGACACAGGAGCTTGATGAAGGTGGTCTTGCCGCTGCCGTTTTCGCCCACGATGGCAAGCCTTTTTCCGACCTTGAACCTCATATTCACATGGCGCAGCGCCCAGATGTCCGAGCCGGGATAACGGAAGGATACATCCCGAAACTCCACGTCATACTGACGATCCGACCTCTTTTCGGTGGTGAGACTCCCCTGATACATGGAATTGGGAATGTCGAGAAACGTATAGATGGTCTTGAGGAACTCAGCATTGGCCCGCATATGACTGACGGTGCTCAGTAGCAGGGCGGCGTTGCCGGAAAATGTGGTCACGGCGCTGACATACTGGGTCACGCTGCCGATGCCGAAGGCACCACCCAGCGCCTTCAAGCATACGAACACATACACAACGCCGGAGAGAACAGCGGATAGAGAGGCGGCCAGCGCCTTGCTCAGTCCCACAGTGGTTTGGGACGCCTTTGCCACGGGAGAGCCGACGCCGAAGATATTCACTGTGCGGACATAATGCTCCGCCAGTTCGCTCTGGCGGTACATTCTGCGATCCATGTCTTTTTCCTTGTCCCCCGGCTGCATGAAAGCGAAGTGGCTGAACACGCGATTGCCGAAGCATACCTGCTCTGCCAGCGTGTTCCAGGCAGAATAGGCTCTGCCGACCAGCGCCGGACCAAGGCAGGTAACGGCGGCAATCAGCAGAAGGATGCCCACAAGGAAAAGCGGGTGATTGAGAGCGGTCAATTTTCCCGCCGAGGTCGGGACTTGCCGGGTGAACAGGCTCACCGTCAAGGCGGCAGCCCCTAAAATGCCGGTGATGCCTTGGACTGCCTGCGTATAGTACAGCTTGAGATGGGCAAAGCCCCAACCGGACCAGTCGGCATTCTGCCGGATCTGAGAGAACAGATCACGTGTTTCCTGCCTGTCACAGTCGGCATAATCCATCCGCAGAAATTTCTCGGTATACAGAACTTCTTTCTGTCTGTCAAGCAGTTCGCTCCGGACATTTTTCCACCTCTCCAGCACGGCCTTGAGCAGCTCTGCCGCAGCACTGACCGCTACGATCCAAAGGACCCATTTGGCCAGAATCTCCGGTCTGCGAAGGGTGGATAGTTCATCGACAAGCCGGGCGGAGAGCCAGATGACCGCATAGGGCGATGCTGCCTCCACAACAGCACAGAGGATAAACGGCATAAAGCAGCCCGGTGCGATCCGGCGCATATCTCGTGCCGCCCGGCGGTGGATGGCAAAGGTCTCCCGCAGGCTCATGCCCTCAGCTTTCTTCTTCATCCTGCACACCTCCTTCCTGATAATAGCGGCTCTGCACGGCAAATAGCTCCGCATAAGCACCGCCCTTTGCCAGTAACTCCTTGTGGGTACCCTCCTCGGCGATGCCGCCGTCTGCTATAAAGAGGATGCGGTCACAGAAGCGGGTAGACGCCAGCCGGTGGGAGATGAACACGGAGGTCTTACCCGCCGTCATATCGCTGTACTTTTGGTAAATATCGTTTTCCGCAATGGGGTCCAGCGCCGCCGTAGGCTCGTCCAGAACGAGGATGGGCCCGTCCTTATAAAGCGCTCTCGCCAGCATCAGCCGCTGGGTCTGGCCGCCGGAGAGCTGTACGCCGTCCAGATACACCTCCCGGCCAAAGTGGGTATCCACCCCTTGGGGGAATTTGGCAATAGCCTCTGTCAAGCCGGCCTGTGCAAGGCAGTGATCGACTTTTACTCTGTCGATATGCTCGGTGGTCTGGGCAACACATTCCGCAATGGTGGTATCCAAAATGGAAAACCCCTGAAATACAGCGGAAAACAGGCGGTAATACGCGCTGCGGTCAAATTCACGAATATCCTGCCCGTTTAGCAGCACGCGCCCCTCGGTGGGGTCGTAGAAGCCGCAAAGCAGCATCACCATGGTGGTCTTGCCCGCACCGTTCAAGCCCACCACCGCCAGCTTTTCGCCGGGATGGATGGTCAGGTCTATGTGTCTGAGAATATCCCTCTCCGTGCCCGGATAGTGGAAGGACACGTTCTCCAGCCGCAGCTCATACCCGTCGGCTACGGGCGGCTGCACTCCGCCCTCAAACCGAAACGGCTCCGGAATGTTCAGATATTCCTGTATTTTGGACAGGTCGATGCTCTCCTTATGCAGTTGGCTGCACTGGGTCAGGATGCCGGTCACCCACGATGCAGCGCCGCTGACGGCGGTAAAGTAGAGCAAAAATGTCGATGCAGGCCAGCCATGTACCAGAGTTTGCCGAATCAGATACGCATACGCGATGCCGTTGCGAAGAAGCGTCAGCGCCATGTCAGCCACATTAGCCCAGAGATAAGTCCTTTCCCGGCGGGCGATGAAGGCGGAGAGTGCCTTCATGGATTTTTCCCGCAATTCCCGCAGCCAAGGGGCTAAACCAAAGACGCGGATGTCCTTGGCAAGCTGTATCTGCCGAGGCTGCGTCAGAAAATAGTGCAGTTCCTTGTCATACTGTTCCCGTTCATCCCGGTGGCGGTACTCCCACTCACTGATGTAGTGGGAAACGAAGAAGTCTGCTGCGGCGGTCAGCACCACCAGCAGAATCAAAAAGCGGCTCAAGCGGGAGAACAGCAGCAGATATACGGCAAAGCCGCCGAGATTTGCCAGCAGCTCCGTCAGCGTTCGCCAAATATGCTCCGCCGCATCGTCGTTGCCGCTGGTGGCCCGCTGCGCCTGCTCCTCCATCTTCAGAATTTTGGAGTCGTGGACATTTGGGTAGGAGGTCTCGCCGCTTTTCCGGGAGATCATGCGGATGATGGCACAGCGAACATCGATCTCACCGGGCATCCGGATGGCATCGCAATACGCCGCAGCCCCCTGTAAGAGAAGAAGTGCCGCTGTGAAAAATCCGATAGTTGTCAGCAACTCTCCCACGGGAACGCCCTGCTCCACCCTCGTAAGAATTTCCGGTGTGACATAGAGCTGCGCCAAATCCAACGCCACTTTGATGGCCGCGACCACAACGCAAAGGAGCAGCACTCTCCTGCGCTTCTCCCAAGCGGTCCGCACCATAAAGCAGACATTTTGCCGGACGCTGTACTTCGGTTTTTCTCTGTGTTTCATGTCGTTTCACCTCACGCACATAGCATAGCAGAAAAAATCGCCCCCGGTTGATTCCGGGGACGAATCGCTTTTTCCGGGGGATGAATTGCAGCTCTCACTCCTGCGGAAGCAGTATTTCAGTGGTGAATGCACCGTCCTCGCTGTTGCGGCTGATGTATCCGTCCAGCCGCTCCACGATGGCGTCGATGCGAACAAGGCCAAAGCCATGCCCCTCGCCCTTGGTGCTGCGGAACAGCCCTCCCTCCTTCTGCATTTTCTTCCCGGCGGTAAAATTGGTGAAGGAGATGTAGAGCTGGGTGTTTTTCATATCCATATAGACCCGGATGAGGCGCTTATCCTCCGGCAGCTTCATGCTGGCCTCAATGGCGTTGTCGAAGAGATTGCCGAGGATGCAGCAGAGATCGATCTCCGAGGACTTCAGCCTGACGGGGATGTGGGCATCCGCCACTACCTCGATGCCCTTTGCCTTTGCAAGGGAGATTTTGGAGTTCAAGATGGCGTCGGTCATGGGATTGCCGGTCTTGATGACCGTGTCCACGGTTTGCAGATCGGTGTCCAGCAGGTCGAGGTAGTTTTGGATGGCGTCCCAATCTCCCGCGGCAGCGTAAGCCTTCATGGTCTGAATATGGTTGCGGTAGTCATGCCGCCAGCTGCGGATCTGGCGGTACATATTGTCTACCTCCCGGTAATGCGTTTCGATCAGCTCCTGCTGATAGGAGGCGAGCTGCTTTTCGATTTTCTTTGCAAACAATTCCATACGCCTTACCTCATGTTGATAATGGCACGGTTGACGCCCTCATACGCGCCCCGCGGCAGCGGGATGGCGGTTCCGTCGCTCAGCCGGATCTCCGTCTTGGTGACGCGGCTGATCTGCGTCAGATTCACGAGCGCAGAGCGCCCCACGCGGTAGAAGCACTCGTCGAGCTGCTTTTCAAGCTCGCCCAATGTCATTTTCACCGTCACATCCATTCGCGCGTGAACGGTCACATAGTTGCCGAGCACATCTGCATATCGAATCTGATAAATCGGCACACGCACCATTTCTCCGCCGGCCTCGAAATGCAAGACCCGTTCGTTTTTCGTTATCTTTTCCACGGCGCGGTCCAGCACCGACCGGAGCTTTTCTTCCTTCACGGGCTTCATCAGATAGTGGAGTGCCGCCACCTCGTATCCCTCTGAAATGTAATCGGAGTAGCCGGTGATGAAAATGATCTGCACCGTGTCGTTGCTCTTGCGAAGCTCTTTTGCCATCGTGACGCCGTCCATCGCGCCCATTTCGATGTCCAGCAGGAGAATGTCGTAGTCGTTTTCTTCTGCGTAGCGGAAGAGGAAGCTCTCGGCGGAGGGAAAATCGTCGATATGCACCGTGTGACCGGCGGACGAAGCCCAGGCGCGCACCATATTCAAAACATATTGTCTGTCCGTACCGGAGTCGTCGCAGATCGCAATTTTGTACTTCATACCCTCACCAACCCCATCTAAGCGATAATCTGTAATAAGCATATTGTGACGCGGCACGGCATGGTGTCCGTCACCATCCCACCCACGTCCCATATCCGCTTGGCATCTGTCCTGTGATATTCTTATTCTATCAAAAAAGCCGGAATAATCAAGTGGCGCGTCAAAGCCTCGACTGTATTGATCTTAATCGATGCAGTCATTTCTTACCATTTTCAAGGATAGGCAGCAGTATCCGTAAATAACCCTACCTGTGTTCCCCAAAAAGGGAAAAGCGACTGAAAGAGAAATTCACTCCTGCATCGCTCTATCTCGAAAATACACCTACGATGTTATCAGTCACATCCTTTCATATAGATATGCGGAATCCCTTCCTTCGCTTGTTTTACAGTGCTCATTTGAGCTTCGAAGGCGGCGATTTCCTCCAGCGTTAACGGCCTGATATATTGCACCTTATGCTCGCTAACATGGCTTTTTAACCCCTCGAATATTACGCAAAAGTCTGAATAACACTTTTCCAAATCCGTATAACCGCAATCAGGATCAAACTTATCATTTTCAGCAACTTCAAGCGCTCGCAAAAAACCGTTGCGCTGCAGTTTCCCCAGAAGTTCGACTACTTCTTTATCACACCCCTGAAGCAAGGCCGACGATAGTAGTCTATCCGTCGTTTCAACGACACCTTTTTTTAGCTGACTAAAATCCTCATATAGATCAAAATGTCGCGTCCAACCTTCATCCGCATCAGCTGTCGCCATCTTCATATAATAAACCGAGCTCTCGGCTACATGAATCTTTCCTTTTTCAAATCCGGGCAAATAGGTCTGTGCTACAAGCAGTATTTCCTGTATCTTCTGGCATATTTTAGTTAAATCGGGATCAATGATTCGCAAAGTTGCCTTCTCTTCTTCCCGTCTCGGTATATAGACCTGAAACACATAAAATATAAAATTGATTATTACCCCGATGCTCAAATCTGAAAATAGCTTGTACCATTTCTCAATACCAGAAATCAGTTCTGGTATGTCATATGATATGTAATACGATAGAGTTATACTAACAGCAACTATCAACAAAATAAAAAGGACTCTGTTTCTTTTGGCAAAAGACTTAATTGCTGAAAACATAATCTTGCTCCTCATTCGATTCGGTTGTCCACCTTTCCTACCAGCATATCACATATTCCATTATACTATTTTCTTACGTATGGCTCAAGGCAATCTATAAATTTCAAAGGCACAAAGGAAAAAGCGATACCGCACCGCTCTTTCCTTTACCGCCTTTCTCGCTGAATCTTAGCAGATATGTACGATCTGTTTTGTAGCAGAATACGTTTTGGTTTACTTTGTAGATCATGCAAATTTTCTCCTTTTGGGCTGTTCCACAGCCTGCTCGATTTCCAGCCCGTCCCGCAGTGTCACATGGACGCGCTCTCGGGACAGAACGGTGACCTTCTCCAAGAGCTGATAGATCACATCATCATCCCATTCCGCAAGCTCGCTTGACGCGGTTTTCAGCACCGACGCGACCGCTTGCACACGGCGGTTCGTCTGCTCCTGTTCCTGACGAATTTGCAGAATCTTGGCTTTGCGGCGCTTGAACTCTGCCATTGCCGTGGAGATGGATTGGAACTGTGCAGTGTAGCTGTCAGCGTTATTCGCATCGGCGGCTTCTCGCAGAAGATCGTTGAACTGCTGTCCCAAGCCTTCCATGGCTCGGTCAATGTCTCCGAGACTCATGCTCTCGCCGGGGATAGGGGCAAGCTCCTGCTCCATCGCGTCGATGAGCTGTGCGGTCAGCGTGCCGTGATCGGACATGGCAGAATTGATGGCGTTCAGCACAGCCTGTTGGAGAGGTCCTTCGTCCAGCGTCGGAGAATGCAGGCAATATCTCTTTCCATAGTCCAGGCGGCTTGTACAGCGCCATACCGCGCGCTTTTCGCCGTACTGCGTCCATACGACACGGCGGTAGCTTTGTTCCCTTGGTTACGGTATTGTTCGTTGCGAAAGGAGCTGATACCATGCCGAAAAGACGAGCGAACGGGGAAGGGAACATCCGCAAACGAAAGGACGGTCGATGGGAGGGCCGGTACACAGTCGGTCACGATCCGGAAACTGGCAAGGCCATCATCAAAAACGTCCTCGGCAAGACGCAAGCGGAAGTAAAAGAAAAACTGAAAAAAGCCATCGAGGAAAACGTCGGCATCGACTACGGCAAAGCGAAAACCTACACCGTGGGAAGTTGGCTTGAGATGTGGATGGAAAACTACGCTAAAATCAAGCTGCGCCCCTCCACGTTCAAGACCAGTCAAGGCTTTCTGAAAAACCACATCAAACCGCAGATTGGCAGCATTCCGCTGGCAGAGTTGATCTCTCTGGACTTGCAGCGGTTCTGCAAGCACCTGTTGGACGGTGGCCGGGTAGACCGCATTGAGGCCAAGAAAAAGCCGAAAGGGTTAGCACCGAAAACCGTGCGGAACATCCATCAGATGATCGGCTCGGCATACAACCTCGCCCTCGAACAGCGTCTTGTCACGAAAAATCCAACGCAGGGCTGTGCCTTGCCGAAGGTGGAGCACAAGGAGATGAAAACGCTGACTGCCGACCAACTCAGCGCCTTCTTCCAGGAGGCCAGGGACAGTGGTGTGTACGAGCTCTACTACCTCGACCTTGCCACCGGACTTCGGCGCGGCGAACTGTTGGGACTGAAATGGACGGACGTTGATCTCGACCGTGGTGTGCTGAAAATCCAACGGGCAATTTCACGGCAGAATGGCAAAGTAGTCGAAGCACCACTGAAAACAAAAAACGCCTACCGCACACTGCCGTTGTCGGCAGACGCGATAGACGTTCTGATGCAACAAAGAAGAAAAACGGGTAACAGCGAGTGGGTATTCCCATCGCCCACCGGAGGTCCCATGTCCCCGGACAGCGTGTTGCACATGCTGCACCGCGTTCTAAAGCGGGCAGGGCTGCCGAAGGTGCATTTCCATGACCTGCGCCACCCGTATGTCAAGCACACGACAAAAATTTTTAGCTTGCGCTTGATGGATTTTCAAGCGCAGGCTTATCCTGATGCTCGGCGAAAAACTCGCGGAGCTTGTCAGCTTCTTCGGGGAGGACAAAGCCAAAGCCTTGTCCGTCCACTCTGCAATAGAAAGCGATTTTCATGACTGCCACCTCAAGCGAAAATGTCTTGGATTTTATATGCGATCTCAATGCGCTTGTCAGGGTACACCAGTACCCGGTCGATCAGCAGCTCGGCCAGCTCGGTGGTCAGTGCGTCCGCATCAAAAATCGCCTTGGACGCTTCCTTTCGGCTGTCCTGCCGTGCCTGTTCGTCCTGCTTCTGCTTCGCCTGTGCCAATACTGCGGCATAGGCATTTTTCGTTTTCAAAAGCAGCTCGTCACACGCGGCCTTTTCCGCCTTGTAGGTGTTCAGGTCGATCTCGCCCATGAGATAGCGTTCATACAAGGCGCGCTTACCGTCTTGCAGCGCCTCGATCTGCTGCTCATATTCGGTGCGTTCCGGTACGGAAGCATCTACCCGGAGCGTACCGTCCGGGGCAAGCGGTGCGGCGGCTTCCATCTGCTTTTTCAGCGTCAGGAATACCGCCTGCTCCAGCTCTGCGGCGTTCAGACGCATCTTGTGGCAGCGGCTTTCTACGTCCGCCTCGGAATGGCGGCAGTGATAATACGAGGTTTTCTGCATGGTGCGGGACAGCGCATGACCGCAGCAGCCACAGAAGGCTTTGCCCTTCAGCGGGTAGTCCCGCTTCTTTTTGTTGGGCTGGGAAAAGCGGAGCTGGCTGGCCTGCACGGTATCAAACACGGCTTTCTCAACGATGGCCGGGTGATGGTCGGGGATGATATACCACGATTCTCTATCCTTCAGGCGGCTTCTGGTGCCGCCTACTTCGAGAACCGCCCGCTTTCCGATCACATACACGCCGGTGTAGCGTTCGTCCTCCAAAATGCGGAGAATGGTGGATGCACTCCAAATCCCGTGACAGCGGGAAATATCGTGGGAATAATTGCCGTGCGCCGCTTTGTACTGGCCGGGGGTAGGGATGCTTCTGTGGAACAGCTCCCGTGTGATGGCGGTGGCGTTGATGCCCTCGGCGGCAAGCTGGAAGATGAGCTGCACAACGGCAGCAGCCTCCGGGTCAGGCTCCATTCTGCCATCGGCGCTTTTGCGGTAGCCGTAGGGACAGATTTTGCTCTGATACTCGCCGCGCTGCATCTTGGCGTACTTGGCGCTCTTGGTTTTGATGGACATATCGCGGCTGTAATACTCGCTGATGAGATACTTGAACGCCACGTCCATGCCGCCGGTGTCGCCCTTGAATTTGCTGCTGTCAAAATCGTCGCTGATGGAAATGAAGCGGGTATGGAACAGCGGGAACACGCGCTCGATAAAATAGCCGGTTTCAATGCTGTTTCGCCCGAAGCGGGAAAAATCCTTGACGATGATGCAGTCGATTTGATTGGCCCGCACCAGCTCAATGAGCTTCTGTACCTGCGGACGCTCAAAATTCGTGCCGCTGTACCCGTTGTCGATGAACTCCATGATCTCCGCGTTCAGGGCTTCCGGCATGGAGGCCGCATATTCGTGGAGGACAAGACTCTGGTTTTCGATACTCAGACTGTCATACTTGTAGTCCTCAATGGAGAGGCGGATATAGAGAGCAATCACATATTTCTGCATTGTTCCAGCACCTCCGCATAGGTTTCAAACTCGCTCTGGAAGCGATAGCGCACCGTAATCTGCTTGTCGTGGGATACCTCAATGCGGTCAATCAGCCGCTCGATAAGAGCGCCGGTCAGCGCACGGTCGGTCTTGATTTGTGCGGCGTCCTGTTCCAACGCCCGGTGCTGCTCAATCTGCGTATCTATCGTTCGCAGGCCGTCCTCCAACTGCTCCATTTCCACGGCGAGGTCGGCAATGCGGCTTTCGTACTTCTCCTTGTAATCGAAGTATTCATCCTTGGTAAGAACACCTTGGACGAGGTTTTCATATAAGCTCCGCACGATACCGCGAAGCCGCTGGATTTCCTGCTTGCGGCTGGTGATCTTCTCCCGCAGCTCAGCGCGGTCAGCGGCCTGCCGGGGCAGCTCCGCAAGCGACAGGCGGTAGTCGCCCAAAGCGGTGTTGAGCGCTTCCTGAAGCATATCCGCCAGCATATCCAGCAGCGCATCCTCGCGGATGGTCACGCCGGGGCAGGCATCCTTGCTGATTCGGCTCTGGCTCAGACAATGGTAGAAGTACACATCGTCGGACTTCTTGCGGATATTCCGCTGCCGGTGCAGGCTGCCGCCGCAATAGGCGCAGAACACCTTGCCTTTGAACAAATTCGGCGTGTAGGCTTTGACCAGCCGCGCCTTGGCGCGGCTGGCGGTCTGATTGAGAATTTCCTGCACCGCCGCGAACTGTTCCCGGCTGATGATGGCCTCATGGGTGTCCCGCACCACCGTCCATTCCTCGGCATCGGCCTTGACCTGCCGGTGATCCACGGTTTTGGTCTGCCCCTGAACGAGATCTCCGGTGTAGACCTCGGAGCGGAGAATAACGCCGACTGTTCGGGTTTGCCACTTGCCGCTGCCGAGCAAATTTTCGTGGGTGATCTTGCCCTGCATCTTCTTATAGTGGCTGGGGGTGAGAATATCCGCCTCATTCAGCCGCACGGCAATGGTATTGAGGCCAGCGCCCTCGGAAGCCCAGCGGAACATCCGCTGCACCACAACGGCGGCAACAGGGTCGATGATAAGCTGGTGGCAATCGTCCTCCGCTTTCAAATAGCCGTAGGGAGTACGCGCACCGATGAACTTGCCGTCCTTCATGGCCTGCCGCTGCTGCGCCCTGATCTTGCGCCCAATGTCCAAAGCGTAGGCTTCGTTTATCATGTTCCGCAGCGGGATGATAATACCGGCATGGGCATCCTCCGGGGCAGCGGTGTCGAAGTTTTCGTTGACCGCAATGAAGCGGACGCTGCGGATGCGGAAATACTGCTCGATGTAATAGCCAGTGTCGATGGTGTTTCGTCCCAAACGGGAAAGGTCTTTGACAATGACGCAGTTTACATGACCGGCCTCAATATCCGAGAGCATCTGCTGAAAGCCCGGACGGTGGAAGTTTGTCCCCGTCGCGCCGTTGTCGATGTAGGTATCGTACACGCTGATCTCCGGGCACTGCTCCAGATAGCGGGCAATAATCATCTGCTGGGTTTCGATAGATACGCTGTGCGTGTGGGTATCCTCCACCGAAAGGCGGACGTAGATCGCGGCGCGGCAAGCGGCGTCGGCCTCCTGCACGGCTACCGCAGCCGTTTCTTTCCTGCTTTTTCTCGCCATGCTCAGCCCACCTTTCTCTGTTCGTAATCTTTCTGCTGCGCTGCCAGCGCCAGAAGCTGCAACGCCTTTTTGTATTCGTCCTCATGGGTAAAGGTAATATCCAGCTCCTTTTTGCCACGGACGCGGATGCTCTGTACCATGTGAATAAGCGCCCTGCGGTCTAAGGTTTCCAGCGTGGAGAACTGCGTAAACTGTGAAATCCAGCGGTTGCGCTCACTTCGATTTTCCAGCACCTCCGTGAGCTTTTCCTTGAGAACGCGGACGCTTTCGCGGATGTCCTCGGCCTGCTTGGTGTACTTTGCCTTATAGGAAGCGTATTCTTCCTTGGTAAGCATACCTCCCACAAGGCTCTCATAAAGCCGTGCCTTGAACTCCAGCACCTGCTCCAACCGGCGCTCGTTGTCGGTGATGTGGTCGCTGTATTCCTTGGCAAGCGCCTGATTGATGCTGGACTGGTCAATGCCAGAAAGCAGCGCCTTCAGAGAGGCAATGTTGCCGATATAGGCTTTCAGGCTGTCCCGCACACAGTCGATCAGACTGCTTTCTTTCAGCATGACCGGATGGGTGCAGCCCTTTTTCTTGCCGGTGGGACAATAATAGTAGTGGTACTCCTTGCCGTTTGCACGGTTGGTCTTGCGGGTCATGCGGCTTCCGCAGCACCCGCAGATCAGAATACCGGAGAACAGATACACCGTGTCCTCGTTGGGAGAAGTCCGGGTATCCAGCCCCTTGATGCGCTGCACCAGCTCGAAATCCTGACGGGCGATCAGCGCTTCATGGGCATCCGGGACGCGCACCCACTCGGAGGCGGGGCGCTGCTCCATCTGCTTGATCTTGTAATGCGGCGTACCCTGTTTGCCCTGCACCAGCGTTCCGGTGTAGGTTTCATCCTGCAAGATGCGGATGATGGTGGTAGCCGACCATTTGCAGTCGGCCTTGTCCGCATAGCCCTTTTTCGCGTAGGGCAGGCCGTTGTTCTTCTTGTAAGCCAGCGGGGAGAGGATACCCAGCCGGTTCAGCTCTGATGCGATCTTGGAGGCACTTGCGCCCTCCAGCCGCATACGGAAGATGTCGCAGACAACGCGGGCGGCGTAGGGGTCAGGGACGAGTAGGTTTTTATTATCCTCGGCTTTCATGTAGCCATACACCGGGAACGCGCCGACGAAATCGCCGTTGCGCCGCTTCACGTCCAGTGAGGTGCGGGTCTTGATGGAAATGTCCCGGCAATAGGCTTCGTTCATAATGTTCTTGACCGATACGGTCAGATCATCGCCGCTGTCGTGGGCGGTGTCGATGCTGTCGGTGATGGCAATGAAGCGCACCCCGTAGGCCGGGAATACCCGGCGCAGATACCGGCCAGTTTCGATGTACTCGCGCCCCAGCCGGGAGAGGTCTTTTACAATGACGCAGTTGATGTTGCCATCGGTGACATCCTGCATCATTTCCTTGAACGCGGGGCGGTCAAAGATGATGCCGCTGTATCCATCGTCGATCTTTTCGGAAACGACCTCAATATCCGGGTTGTGCTCCACAAAGTTTTCAATGAGCTTGCGCTGATTGGAAACGCTGTCGCTTTCGCTGGAATGATCGTCAGTGTAGGACAGGCGGATGTAAGCGGTAGCTTTGTATTTAGGCATGAAAAAGCACTCCTTTCTCCCGGACTGCTCCCGCATGAAAAGAGTGGTTATCTGGCTATTAGGTTTTCATCCTTTTCCACACCGATCATAG
>ERZ1673699.2237-NODE-2237-length-13234-cov-12.679794_pt1 | contig 13234 bp, 9 predicted proteins | sample MGYA00580229_ERZ1673699 | MGnify/ENA primary metagenome ERZ1673699 (study PRJEB41218, sample SAMN15661785) | gut metagenome | host: Homo sapiens | place: Canada: London | collected 2015-08-20/2019-03-30 | study: EMG produced TPA metagenomics assembly of... | reverse complement strand
CTGGTCACCGCTGTGGAAAAGACCAAGGGCACCAACATCCATGTGGGTGCTGAGAACGTTCACTTCGAGAAGTCCGGCGCTTTCACCGGCGAGATCAGCGCTGACATGCTGGTAGATCTGGGCGTGGAGTACGTCATTGTGGGCCACTCTGAGCGCCGCCAGTACTTCGCCGAGACCGACCAGACCGTGAACAAGCGCGCTCTGGCTGCTCTGAACGCCGGTCTGAAGGTCATCATCTGCGTGGGCGAGAGCCTGCAGCAGCGCGAAGAGGGCGTGACCGAGGAGCTGGTGCGCATGCAGACCAAGATCGCTCTGCGTGACGTGACCGCTGAGCAGATGGCCAACGTGGTCATCGCTTACGAGCCCATCTGGGCCATCGGCACCGGCAAGACCGCTACTGCGGACCAGGCTGAGGAAGTCTGCGGCCAGATCCGCAAGGTCATCGGCGAGGTGTACGGTGAGGCTGTGGCTGAGGCTACCACTATCCAGTACGGCGGCAGCATGAACGCCAAGAACTGCGAAGAGCTGCTGAGCAAGAAGGACGTGGACGGCGGCCTCATCGGCGGCGCATCCCTGAAGGCTCCTGACTTTGCAGTCATCGTCAACGCAGCCACCAAGGGCTAAGGGCTGACGAAATTATGCTTTCCAGCGCCCGGCTGCGCCGTAATCCAGCGCTGAGCCGGGCGCTATTTGTTCAAAATTAAAGGAGATTTCATTTTATGGCAAAGAAACCTGTTCTTCTGTGCATCATGGATGGCTTCGGCTGGGTGCCGAACGAGACCTTCGGCAACGCTGTTGTGGCTGCCAAGACCCCCCATCTGGATGCTCTGATGGAAAAGTACCCCATGACCACCATTGATGCTTCCGGCATGGCTGTCGGTCTGCCCGACGGCCAGATGGGCAACTCCGAGGTCGGCCACACCAACATGGGCGCAGGCCGCATCGTGTACCAGCAGCTCACCCTCATCACCAAGTCCATCCGCGACGGCGAGATGCTCAAGAACCCTGTGCTGGTCAAGAACATGAAGGCCGCCATCGAGGCCGGTAAGGCCATCCACCTGATGGGTCTGGTGGGCACCGGCGGCGTGCACAGCCATGCCGACCACTGGTTCGGCGTGCTGGAAATGGCAAAGCATCTGGGTGCAAAGGAAATTTACCTGCACTGCATCACCGACGGCCGCGACACCGACCCCCACTCCGGCAAGGGCTTCCTGGCTGACCTGCAGGCCAAGCTGGACGAGCTGGGCGTGGGCAAGATCGCCAGCGTTTCCGGCCGTTACTACGCCATGGACCGCGATAACAACTGGGATCGCGAGGAGAAGGCCTATGCTGCCTTCGTCTACGGCGAGGGTGAGCACGCTGCCAACGCTGCCGAGGCCATCGAGGCTTCCTATGCCGCAGACAAGACCGATGAGTTTGTGCTGCCCTGCGTCACCTGCGAGGGTGGCCGCGTGCAGGATGGCGACACCGTCATCTTCATGAACTTCCGCCCCGACCGTGCCCGCCAGATGACCCGCATCTTCTGCGATGACGCCTTCACCGGCTTTGAGCGCCGCGGCGGCCGCAAGCAGGTCCACTACGTCTGCATGGCCGAGTATGACGCCACCATGCCCAACTGCGAGGTCGCCTATCCTCCCGTGGAGCTGAAGAATGTTCTGGGCCAGTACCTGTCCGAGAACGGTAAGACCCAGCTGCGCATCGCCGAGACCGAGAAGTACGCTCACGTCACCTTCTTCTTCAACGGCGGTGTCGAGGCTCCCTACGCGGGGGAGGACCGCTGCGTCATCCCCAGCCCGAAGGTGGCCACCTACGACCTGCAGCCGGAGATGAGCGCTCCGGAGGTCGCTGCAGAGTGCAAGCAGCGGATCGAGAGCGGCAAGTATGATGTGATCATCCTGAACTTCGCCAACTGCGACATGGTCGGCCACACCGGCGTCTTTGAGGCCGCTGTGAAGGCCGTAGAGGCCGTGGACGCTGCCGTCAAGGAAGTTGTCACCGCTGTGCTGGATGCGGGCGGCTGCGCCTTCCTGACCGCCGATCACGGCAATGCGGAGAAGATGAAGAACCCCGACGGCACTCCCTTCACCGCACACACCACCAATGTGGTGCCCTTTGTGGCCATTGGCTGCGGCGATGTGAAGCTGCGCGAGGGCGGCTGCCTGGCCGACATCGCACCCACCATGCTGCCCTACATCGGCCTGCCTGTCCCGGCAGAGATGACTGGCAAGAGCATCATCGTGGAGTAAATCAAATCCTTTTAAAAAGCGGAGTGACTGCGGTCGCTCCGCTTTTCTTTTTGCCTCACCCGTGATACAATAAACAGGAATATGCATTGAGGGAGACTGAGCGGATGGAATCAACGCGCAAACAAATCGTACTGGGCATTCTGGCCCATGTGGACTCCGGCAAGACCACCCTGTCGGAAGCCATGCTCTACCGCGCCGGTGTGACCCGCCGCCTGGGCCGGGTAGATCACAAGGACGCCTTTCTGGACACCGACGCGCTGGAAAAAGCGCGTGGAATCACCATCTTTTCCAAACAGGCCCTGCTCACAGCGGGTGATACCGACATCACCCTGCTGGACACACCGGGCCATGTGGATTTTTCCACCGAGACGGAGCGCACCCTGCAGGTGCTGGATTACGCGGTGCTGGTGGTCAGCGGCACCGATGGCGTGCAGAGCCATACCGAGACGCTCTGGCGGCTGCTGCGGCGCTACCATGTGCCCACTTTTGTGTTCGTGAACAAGATGGACCTGCCCGGCATGGAGCGGCAGGAGCTTCTTGCCCAGCTGAACCGGCGCTTGGGCGAGGGCTTTGTGGATTTCGGGGCAGAACAGGCCGACCGGGACGAGGCGCTGGCCCTGTGCGACGAAAACCTGATGGACCGGATGCTGGATGCCGGACAGCTGCAGGACGCCGACCTCATCCCTGCCATTGCGCGGCGGCATGTGTTCCCGTGCTGGTTCGGGGCGGCCCTCAAGCTGGAGGGTGTGGATGCCCTGCTGGACGGGCTGGACCGTTACACCCGCCCGGCTCCGGCACTGGAAGCCTTTGGAGCCAAGGTGTTCAAGGTGTCGCAGGACGAGCAGGGCGCGCGCTTGACCTGGCTGCGGGTTACCGGCGGGGAACTGAAGGTGAAAGCCCAGCTTACCGGCGAAGCGGACGGCGAGCCCTGGGCCGAAAAAGCCAACCAGCTGCGGCTGTATTCCGGTGCCAAGTACACACTGACAGAGGCCATTGGCCCCGGGCAGGTGTGTGCCGTGACCGGTCTGACCAAGGCCCGCCCCGGCGAGGGACTGGGCGCGGAGCGGGACAGTGACCTGCCGGTGCTGGAACCGGTGCTGAGCTATCAGGTGCTGCTGCCGGAGGGGGCCGACGTGCATGCGGCACTGGGCAAGCTGCACCGGCTGGAAGAAGAGGAACCCCAGCTCCATGTGGTGTGGAACGAGACGCTGGGTGAGATCCATGTCCAGCTGATGGGCGAGATCCAGCTGGAGGTGCTGCGCAGCCTGCTGGCCGAGCGGTTCGGGCTGGAAGTGGAGTTCGGCCCCGGCGGCATCCTGTACAAGGAGACCATCACCGAGCCCATGGAGGGCGTGGGCCACTATGAGCCGCTGCGCCATTACGCGGAAGTGCACCTGAAACTGGAACCCCTGCCCCGCGGCAGCGGCATGCAGTTTGCCGCCGACTGCCGGGAAGAGGTGCTGGACAAAAACTGGCAGCGGCTGGTGCTGACCCATCTGGAAGAAAAACAGCACCTTGGCGTGCTGACCGGGTCGCCCCTCACCGATGTGAAGATCACCCTCATTGCGGGCCGGGCCCACCTCAAGCACACCGAGGGCGGCGACTTCCGGCAGGCCACCTACCGCGCAGTACGGCAGGGCCTGATGCTGGCCAAAAGCCAGCTGCTGGAGCCGTGGTATGCTTTTCGGCTGGAGGTGCCCGCCGAGAACATCGGCCGCGCCATGAGCGATATCCAGCGCATGGAGGGCACCTTTGACCCGCCGGAAAGCGGGGAGGAGACGGCGGTGCTCACCGGGTTTGCGCCGGTGTCCACCATGCGCAGCTACCCCATGGAAGTGGTGAGCTACACCCGCGGCCGGGGCCATCTGAGCCTGACACTGGACGGCTACCGCCCCTGCCACAACGCGCAGGAGGTGATCGCGGCCATCGGCTATGAGCCGGAGCACGACCTCGACAACCCGGCAGATTCCGTGTTCTGCGCCCACGGGGCCGGTTTTGTGGTGCCCTGGGATCAGGTACGCAGCCACATGCATGTGGACAGCGGCTGGGGCAAAAGCACCCGTCCGGAGCAGGAAGCGGCTGTGCCTCAGCGCCGGGCCATGGCCTACCGCGCCACGCTGGAAGAGGACGCCGAGCTGCTCAAAATTTTCGAGCGCACCTACGGCCCCATCAAGCGGGACCCGCTGGCAGCCTTCCGCCCGGTGCAGAAGCGGGAGCGCCCCGACTTTGCCGCCGAGCAGTGGGAGATCGCGCCGGAATACCTGCTGGTGGACGGCTACAACATCATCTTTGCGTGGGACGAGCTGAACGCCCTTTCCAAAGAGAGCCTGGACGCCGCCCGCCACAAGCTGATGGACATCCTGTGCAACTATCAGGGCTTCCAGAAGTGCGTGCTCATCCTGGTGTTCGATGCCTACCGGGTGCCCGGCAGCCCCGGCAGCATTGAGCAGTACCACAATATCCATGTGGTCTACACCAAGGAGGCCGAAACGGCGGACATGTTCATCGAGCGGGTCACCCATGAGATCGGCCGGAACCGCCGTGTCCGGGTGGCCACCTCCGACGGCATGGAGCAGATCATCATCCTGGGCCACGGTGCCCTGCGTGTCTCCGCCCGCATGTTCCACGAAGAAGTGCAGAACGTGGAAAAGCAGATCCGCGCCCTGGTGCAGGGGGAAGCGTGATGCTGCAATTTTCCGTTACGACCTCACCCGTGAAAAAGCAATGAGAGCAGCCCGCAGGCTGCTCTCGTTGCGATAAAAAATAATTTTTCCGCTGAGAATGCCCAGAGTGAAACGGAGGGCATTTCAAATCGTCCGGCCGGAGGTGGAATGATGGCTGTTGAAATTACCGAAGAATTTGTCTGGCAGAATATCCCCCGCCGCCCGCGGGACAGCCATAAGGGCACCTTTGGCAGTGTGCTGGCCGTGGCGGGCAGCGCATTCTACCGGGGCGCTGCACTGCTGGCCGCAGAGGGCGCATTGCGCACCGGGGCGGGCATCGTGACCCTTGCCAGTGTGGAACCGGTGGTGAGCGCCGCCGCAGCCCGCCTGCCGGAGTGCTGCCTGTGCCTCTGCAGGGCAGGGGCCGAGGGCGGTATTTCCCCGGAAAACGTGCCGCTGCTCCGGCGGCAGAAAGCAACCGTTCTGCTGCTTGGCCCCGGCCTTGGCGGCACCGCCCAGAGTGCGGCCCGCGCCGCCGAGACACAGGCCCTTGTGCAGCAGCTTTTGCCCGGTTTTGCGGGCAGTGCCGTGCTGGACGCCGACGGCCTGAACGCCGCAGCCCGGCTGCTGGCAGAAGAGGCAGCCTTCCCACACCCGGCGGGGGAGCTGATCGTCACGCCCCACCCCGGCGAGATGGCCCGGCTCACCGGTCTGTCGGCGGCGCAGATCAACGCCGACCGGGAGGGCACGGCCCTGCGGTATGCGCAGGCGTGGAACGCCGTGGTGGTGCTCAAAGGCGCCCGCACGGTGGTAGCGGCCCCGGACGGCCGGGTGCGCGTGAACCCCACCGGCAACCCCGGCCTTTCCCGTGGCGGCAGCGGGGACGTGCTGGCGGGCATGACCGCCGCCCTGCTGGCCTGCCGCCTGCCCGCCTATGAGGCTGCCGCCTGTGCGGTGTACCTGCATGGTGCCGCCGCCGACCGTGCCGCCGCCGTCCACGGCGAATACGGCATGCTGCCCCATGACATCCTGCCGGAACTTGGCAGGATGTTTGCGGAACATCAGCGATAAAAAAGCCTCCCCACTGTGGTGGGGAGGCTTTTGCGCCCTTAATCCTGCTCCAGCTCCAGCAGATACTCTTTTACCTCCAGCCCGTAGGCGTAGCCGGTGAGGGAGCCGTTGGCACCCACTACCCGGTGGCAGGGCTGGATGATGGCAATGGGGTTGCAGTGGCAGGCCCCGCCCACGGCGCGGGCGGCCTTTGGTTTGCCGAGGGCCGCGGCCAGCTGACCGTAGGTGCGCACCTCGCCGTAGGGAATCTTGTTCATCTCGGCCCAGACCGCTTTCTGGAAGGCGGTGCCTTTGGGGGCCAGCGGCAGGTCGAACTCCCGCCGTGCCCCGGCAAAGTATTCGTTGAGCTGCTCTTCGGTTTCCTGCAGCAGGGGCGTCTCGCAGACCTTGCGGGGCAGCGGCTCCAGGTCCGGCACGCCGTCCGGGCACAGCTGTACTCCGCACAGGGCGTCGTCCTCTTCCTCCAGCCGCAGGGTGCCCAGCATACTGTTGATGTACCAGACGTTCAAAAAACCAACGCTTCCTTTCTGGCCAGAATGTGCTATACTGATGGTATCTTAACACAAAATCAGCCATGAGGAAAGGGGCGTTTGCGTTTATGGTACAGGCATTGGAAGAGATTCTGGCAAAGAGCAGCCGCATCGTCTTTTTTGGCGGGGCGGGAGTGTCCACCGAGAGCGGCATCCCGGATTTCCGCAGTGTGGATGGGTTGTATCACCAGAAATACGACTACCCGCCGGAGACCATTCTCAGCCACACCTTCTGGGAACGGAACCCGGAAGAGTTCTACCGGTTTTACCGCGATAAGCTCATTGTAAAGGGAGCCAAGCCCAACGCCGCACATCTGCGTCTGGCAAAGCTGGAAAAGCAGGGCAAGCTGAAGGCCGTGGTCACCCAGAACATCGACGGGCTGCATCAGGCCGCCGGCAGCAAGACTGTGTATGAGCTGCACGGCAGCACCCTGCGCAACTACTGCACCCGCTGCGGGGCCTTTTATGATGTGGACTACATCGCCAACAGCACCGGGGTGCCCCGCTGCGAAAAATGCGGCGGCATCGTCAAGCCGGATGTGGTGCTGTATGAGGAAGGTTTGGACGAGGAAGTGCTGTCCGGCGCGGTGAACGCCATCCGCCACGCGGACACCCTCATCATCGGCGGCACCAGTCTGGTGGTGTACCCGGCGGCCGGGCTCATCCGGTATTTCCGGGGCGACCATCTGGTGGTGATCAACATGCAGCCCACCGGGGCCGACGCCCAGGCAGACCTGTGCATTGCCAAGCCCATCGGGCAGGTCCTGAGCGAGGACGTCGTGCTGGAATAAGGCAGCGCGGTTTCGAGCCGGTTCGCACCCGCTTTTCGGTATGCTGAGAGCATTCCAGAAAAGAATGGGGGACCCAAAATGATCCAGGTTTGTGAGCCGCCGCGGGTGCGGCCGGTGCGGCGGTTTTCCGCCGAGGAATTCTGTTTTCTGCTCCAGGGCGAGGCAGGCAGTCTTTACCGCCCCCGCAGCGAGGTGCTGCGGATGCTTACCGTAGGCGAGGCGTGCGGCGTGTGCGATGCCGCCGGGGCTCCGGCCGGGGCTGTGCTGCTCCAACCGCTGAACGCTGACACCGCCCTTGCTGCGGCCCTGCGGGCCTGGGCAGGCTGGCGCGGTGTGGAGGGCGGGCAGTTCCTCACGCCGCCGGTGCTGCATCAGCCCGATGCTGCAGAACCGCTGCTCCGGGCGGCCTTTGCCCGGGCGGAGCGCCTTGCCCGGGGCGGGCGGGTGCTGGCGGTGCTGGAATGTACCGCGCAGTCCGACGCCCTGCTGCCGTTGTACATCCGGCAGGGGCTGGCGCTGCGGGCCCTGCGCCCGCTGAACAGTCTGGCACCCTGCTTTGTGCTGGCCGCCGGGTGCGCGGCCCGGGACCCGGTGCCGGTGTGGGTGCCGCTGCAGGATCGTGCCCGGCTGGCCCGTCTGCTGGCAAGCGGGTATGCGGCACTGGACAGCCGACAGACCGCCGGGCAGGAGACCTTGCTGGCTATGTACCCGGCATAACAACGAGAGTGTGAAAAAGAGAGGAAGAACCATGAAAGCAGTCATTCTGGAAAGCTATGTGATGGAGCCGGGCGACCTGGACTGGTCCGGTGTGAAGGCGCTGGTGCCCGACACCGTGAGCTATGTGCGCACCGCCTATGAGGAGATCGCGCCCCGCATCGGGGACGCCGATCTGGTGCTGTTGAACAAGTGCCGCATCGATGAAAACATTCTGGCCCAGTGCCCCAACCTGAAATGGGTGGGCATTATCGCCACAGGCACCGACAATCTGGACCTGGAAGCCTGCCGCCGCCATGGCGTGGCCGTGGCCAACGTGCCGGGCTACTCCACCTACAGTGTGGCGCAGATGACCTTCAGTCTGCTGCTGGCCATCTGCCAGTGCGCCGAGCGCTACAACCGCGCCATGGAAGCGGGTCATTGGCAGTTGGACATCCCGGCGGAATATGGCCTGCTGCCCCAGATGGAGCTGCTGGACAAAACCTTTGGCGTGTACGGCTACGGCAGCATCGGCCGCCAGACTGCCCGCATCGCCCGCGCCTTTGGCATGAAGGTGCTGGTGTGCACCCGCACCGTGCGCCCGGAGTACGCAGAGAACGGGGTGGAGTTTGTGGACGTTGACACCCTGCTGGCCAGCAGCGATGTGCTCAGCCTGCATTGTCCGGCCACGCCCGCTACCCGGGGGCTCATCAATGCCGGGGCACTGGCCAAGGCAAAGCCCGGCATGATCCTGCTGAACACCGCCCGCGGTGCGCTGGTGGACGAGGAAGCCGTGGCCGATGCCCTGCAGAGCGGGCAACTGGCCTATTATGGGGCCGATGCCTTTGGCACCGAGCCGCTCCCGCAGGACAGCCGCCTGCGCAGTCTGCCCAATGCCATCCTCACGCCGCACATCGCTTGGACCACCAAAGAGGCCCTGCAGCGGCTGATGGACATCACCACCCGCAACCTGCGCACCTGGCTGGAGGGCAGCGGGGAGCACATTGTGAACGGCTGAATTTTATCCCGAAAAATGAGAAGCCCGGAGGCGTCTGATGCTTCCGGGCTTCTTTGCGCAAAAAATCAGTCGATGGTGGTCTTGGTACGACCCACGCCCAGCACGGCGGTGCTGATCTTTTTCCAGCTGTTGCAGCCGCACACCCCGTCCACCGAGAGACTGGTGCGCCGCTGGTAACCGCGCAGAGCTTCCTCGGTGCGGGCACCGAATACGCCGTCGATGCGGCTGCCGGTCTGGTAGCCCAGGGTGGAAAGAGCGTCCTGCAGGATCATCACATAGCAGCCCCGGCTGCCCCGCCGCAGGGTGGGGTAGCCTGCCGTGGTGCCGCTGCAGGCGGGGGTGCCGTAGCGGCGGTCCATGTGCACCCAGGTGGGGGTCTGGCTCAGAGGCTCCACATAGCCCCAGGCCCCGGTGTTCCGGGCGTCCTGGTACAGGGCAGTGCGCTGCCGCTGGGAAAGGGTCTGCCCTACGTCAAAGGATACCCCGGCGTAGTGCTGGCTGCGGGTGCCGTGGCCGCCCTCCCAGATGCGCCGGAAAGCATACCCCACCGGGATGCCGCTGCCGTATTTGCGGCGGGTCAGGTTCCAGGCTTCCATGGCGGCAATGGTGGTCCACAGGGTGCGACTGGCCGATTTGCCCCGGAACTCTCGTACCCGCAGGGTGGTGCCGGTGCTGTAGGGCATGGGGTCGTTCTCGTTGAGGTTGGCATAGGTGTACACCTTGTTTTCGTAGGCGTCGTAGATCAGAAGCCGTGCCATGGCTCACTCCTCCTTGTCGCAATTGCAGCTCTGGGCCTGCAGGGCGGCCCAGGTATCACGGTTCACGATGCCGGTCACCAGCAGGCCCGCCTGCTGCTGGACAGCCCGCACGGCAGCGGCGTCTGCCGCGCCAAAGCGGTTATTGTCGGCCACATAGTCCTCGTCGCAGGAAAGCTGCGCCCGGCGGTTGAGCCAGCGTTCCACCTGTCCAACCTCCTGCCCGGCGCTGCCCTCGGCGATGGCGCGCCCCGGGTAAGCGGTGCTGGGTGGGGTGTCTCTATCGGGGTTCGGGGCGTGGGCGGCCAGCTGCAAACTCAGCGCTTCTACCGCCGTCCATGTGTCGGCATCGGCAATGCCGGTCTGCTCCAGCCCAAGCAGTTGCTGGGCGCTGCGGGTGGCGGCGGCTGTCTCGTCGGTGTACTGGTCGGAGAGGGACGGAGCCTCTACACTGGAAAAATAATAGGCGATGCGCTGCAGCAGGAGAGCGTAGTACAGCACGGCACTGCCGCTGCTGCCGACGGTGAGCGGGGTACCGGGGTAGGGCAGACGCTTCAGCGTGACCACCGGCCCGGAACTGCGCAGCTGGCTGGCACGGCCATAGAGGGAATTCCATGTGGTGCGCCCTACCACGCCGTCCACGGTAAGCCCCGCAAACCGCTGGTACGCCCGCACCGCGCGCTCAGTATCCGCGCCAAATTTGCCGTCAATGCTTACCGGCGGGATGCTGCTCTCGTAGGCGCTCATGAGGTAGAGGTAAAATTGCAGCTCCCGCACCGCTGTGCCGGAAGAGCCGGTGCGCAGCACACCCGGGTACTCGCCGGGGCGCAGGGAAGGGGAAAGCAGCCGGTTGGCGATATCGTTGTACACCTCGTACAGCTTTTGCCATGTGGTGCGCCCCACTACCCCGTCTGCCGTCAGCCCGAAGTACCGCTGGAACCGCTGCACAGCCGCTGCCGTGCCAGCGCCGAATTTCCCGTCCACCGTCACGTTGGCAAGGCTGGTGTACACGGTGCGGGCAATCTTGAGCCAGAACTGTACCAGCCGCACGTTCTGGCCGCTGGAACCCTCCCGCAGGGCGGTGCCGGGGTAGGCGTTGGGGGTTCCATTGTCGGACTGGATGCTGCGGAACTGGTCGTATACCTCGGTCCAGGTGGTGCGGCCCACCACGCCGTCCACGGTCAGGCCGTATTTGCGCTGGAAGGCCCGCACCGCTGCGGCGGTGCCGCTGCCGAACACGCCATCCACTGTCACCGAGGGGATGGCGGAATCGTACTGGGCCAGGGTGTTCAGCCAGAATTGCAGCTGCTCCACGGCGCTGCCGGTGGAGCCGGTGCGCAGGACCGTGCCGCCCCAGGTGCCGTCCGAGAGGGTGCCGTTGGAAGTCTCGCCCTCGCTGGTCAGCTCGGCCAGATCCTTGACCGACACATAGATATAGCTGATCTTATACCAGGTCTGGCGGCCCACCACGCCGTCGGCGGTCAGATTGAACTGCTTCTGGAACGCCCGTACCGTGGCGGCCATCCGGCTGCCGAATACCCCGTCCACAGTCAGTTTGCCAAGGAAGGGGTAGTCCTTGGTGATGCGGTTCAGCTGCCGCTGCAGGGTGAACACCGCCGTGCCGCTGTCTCCCTGCCGGAGGGGCGAACCGGGGTAGCTCTGGGGGATGGACTGGATGTTGCTGGTACGCACGATCTCGATATCGCTGCCGTAGTAGTAGCGCAGGATCTGTAAAGTGCTGCGCCCGTTGTTGGCCAGCGTCACCGTGCCCCACTGCTTGAGCCCCGGGCAGGTGACCGACTTGCCGTCGCAGTATTCGGAGTAATAGGGGTTCACGGTGCCGCGCTTGCGCAGATAGGTGTTGAAAATGTCATCGGTGATGCGCACCATCACATCGAACACGGTGCGGCCGTGGACGTAATACTGGTCGTAGCTGGTGGAGTTGGTGATGTTGAAGGTGTAGCCCTTGCTGGGGTACCACTCGGTATAGATACGGTTCAGCGCCAGCGAGATCTGGCAGTGGATGTTGGCCCGCAGGGCCTGCTCCGGCCAGGTGGGGTATACCTCGCTGGAGGCGACATTGGCGATATAATCCCGGAAGGACACGGTCACGTTGCGGGCTGAGGCGGCCGGTTTGCCCAGATGCACCGTGATGTTTTTGGGGATGATCACCTTGTCCAGCACCCGGGGCGTGCAGTTTTCCACCGGCTGTGCACCGCTGCCGTCGCTGCCCGCAAACAAAGGGTGCGGCGGGATGACGATGGGCGCGTTCGGGATGTCTTTGCCTTCCTCCGTGACCGGAATCATCGCAGGCTGTGCCAGCGTTATCTGCCCGGCAAAGATCTGGATGCCCTCAATGCGCACGGTGCGGTAGCCGGATTTTGCGGCGGTCAGGCTGACAACGGCGTAAGGGCGGATGGTGTTGTCCTCGTCCAGCGAGAGGGTGCAGGCGGGGGCTTCAACGGGGATATCGGCGGCGCTGCCGGTCGCATCGGTGATGCAGTGCAGGGTAAAGCCGTCCCCCTGCACCGCAACGGTCACCCCCTCCATGGGGGCAGACTGGCGGGCCGCAAAGGTCTGGATGCGGAGAGTTCCGGTGTTTTTCATGGAGATACGCTCCTTTGCTGGTAAAAGTATGCTTCTGCCCCAGCGTATTCCGTCCGGCACCCGGGCGTGCATGGCAATGCACACCGCAAATAAAAAAGCCGCCCGAAGGCGGCAGGGGAGAAAGGTTTATTTGGCGCTGTCCTTGGCAAGGGCGGCGTCGATATTTTTTTGCAGAGCGGCAAGGTTTTCTTCCTTGTCGATGCCGCCAAGCAGGGGCTGCCCCACAACGTTGCCGTCCCGGTCAAAAACGTAGGTGGTGGGGAAGGCCATGATGTTCAGTGCAAACTTGCCGGCCTCACTGCCGGAGGCAAAGTAGATGTTGCGGTAGCTTGCGCCCGTTGTCTCCAGCAGTTTTTTGGCGGCATCAATGCCCTGCTGGTTGCCGTCCAGCGTCTCGGTGTTGATGCCGATGACCTCGCCGCCCTGTGCCTTGACCTTCTCGTTCAGAGCGTTCAGGTCGTCCAGTTCCTCCACGCAGGGCTTGCAGCCATTGAACCAGAAATTCACCACCGTAAAGGCGTTGCCCGCAAACAGGCTGTTGTCCACCGGGTTGCCCTCTAAATCGCTGCCCTCAAACTTGGGAAAGGCGGTGCCCTGTGCGGCGGCACTGGAAGCGGCATCCTCTGCGGGGGCAAGAGCGGCGATCTGCTGTTCGATGGCACGAATCTTTTCGGCATCTGCGGTCAGGGTCTTGTACTCCTCGTCCGAGAACTGATCTTTGGCCTTTTCCACAGCGCTGCGCAGAAAATCGCCGTAGTTGGCGCTGATCGTGGTTTCGGTCACGTTCTTGTCCATAGAGGCGAATACCTTCTCCCACAGGGCATCGTTTGCGGAAAGGATCTCGTTTTCCTCGGCCAGCA
>ERZ1673699.2230-NODE-2230-length-13267-cov-5.857327_pt1 | contig 13267 bp, 15 predicted proteins | sample MGYA00580229_ERZ1673699 | MGnify/ENA primary metagenome ERZ1673699 (study PRJEB41218, sample SAMN15661785) | gut metagenome | host: Homo sapiens | place: Canada: London | collected 2015-08-20/2019-03-30 | study: EMG produced TPA metagenomics assembly of... | reverse complement strand
GGATAGTTTTTTTGGAATGGACTGCTGATGGGTTCCCATGTGAAGTTTATTTCATGTTATGTTATCATGTGCGAAACTGTGACGAATTATAATATAGCTGTTTCATATGACACTACTATATTTTGTTAAATGATATTATTAATACAAATTTAGTTTAAAATATAAATACATTTTATTCATTGACTTTTTGCGTGTTCAATGGTATAATATATACATAAGGTAAAGGAAAAAAACAAAATCAAGAAAAGAGGAAACAAAAATGAAAATGTCAGATTTGCAAAAATTAACAAGAGAAATTGAAGAAATAACTAATAGAAAAGTTACGTTGTTAGGCACTAGTTGTGCAGGAAAGCCAGCAGTATTTTTGTATTTTAATGATTGGTTAGTTCATACTTATTTTTTAGATGAATTATATCATGAAATAAATACATTGTTATTTATAATTAATGGGTTAGCATTTGGAAAAAATCCAGTAGAGTTTTAAACCGAATAATAAAAAAGAAATGAGGAAACAAAAATGAAGTACAGTAAAAATGTAAAGTTAAACACAGTTTTGAATCAAATAGAAGAGAATTTATTGCAATTTGGTAAAGATGAAATTAAGCGTTATATGAAAGAATATCCTTATGAAACCGATTATAATATTTCGCAATACGGCAACATGTTAGTTTATTATTGGGAAATTAGAAAGATGTATATAAAGGCAGGGTATAAATCTTTCGAGGATAACAGAATATCGGACAGTAAAATGTGGAAATTTTATAAACAACAAGTTGGCTATGTAGCTAGACAGATTATTAAAATTGCCTGATGAGTCTTTGAAAATTAAGACGAAACAATGTTTCACATGAAACATTGTTGCGATTCGCAAATTTAAAGTAAAAGGAAGTAAACAAAAATGGTAAAATTTACAAGAACGTTGACTTATTACAAATTTACTTGTTTAGTTAACGAAAATGGAGAAGTAAAAGAAAAGGTTTTCAATGTAACGGAAAGCAATGAGCTAAAAGCTAAAAAAGAGCTTTTAAAAAGTGTTGATAATTGTTTGATTATGGAAACTGAAGAAGTAAAAGAAAAAAGAGAAATGTCACTAGATGAATTTATCGCAAATTCTCACATTATTAAATAATTAAAAGGAGTGTATTAAAATGGCTAATGAATTGCAAATTAAAGAAAATGTATTAAATGACGGGACACAAACCCTTGTATCATCTTTCAAAATGGATTCAATGGAAGATAAGCTAAAAGTATTAAAAGCAACTAATACACCAGACCACCGCATTAAAGATTTTGTAAATATGGAAATTACAATCAAAGATATTTATATTGAAACTGTAAATGTTTTGCAGGAAGAAAAAGACGATAACGGAAATGATGTGTATCAAACCTGTCCAAGAACAATTATTGTTGACGATAAAGGCGAAAGTTATGTTGCTGTTTCGTTTGGGGTATTTTCATCAGTAAAACGAATTGTTGAATTGTTGGGTAACCCTCATGAATGGGATAAACCTATTAAATTCAAGGTAAAGCAAATTACCAAGGGTGATAGAAGTATTTTAACTTTTGAACCGATTATTAAGTAATATTTATAGTTTGTAAATTTGTGTTGTTTACAGTATAATTGAATAGGCGGGTAATGAATCGCTACCCGCCTAATTTTATAGGTGATTAAATGGAAAATTTTAGTTATACATTTAGTAATGATTTAAAATTTTATTTCCGTAACGCTAAAGAATTGATTTATTTTAAACAAAAAGCGGATAATAAAAATGTAATTTATAATTTAAAGTATAGGTATAAAAAACAGTATGGGCTATCTATTAACGATGAAATGGCATACTTACTATTATACTCAAAAATAACCTCTAAATTTAAGGTTATTAGTTGCGGGGTGAAATTATGTCGAAAAGACGTAGAAAATCTAATAGAATTTCAACTTCAATCAGTAAACAAGTTAAAAGGTATAACGCAAAAATTAAACGAATAAAAGAACAGTATCCCGAATTGCAAGGGTTATATAACGACACTATGAAAATATCAGATATGAAAAAAGTGGTTAGAACACAAAGGGATTTAGATAAATTAACACGTTCGATAGATAAACTATTTAAAAAAGATAATATAAAACCTATTGAAGTTTCGCCAAATGTTTATGTAAATAAATGGGCATTAGGTGAATATACTAAAAATGTTAAAGAAGTTAACAATCTAAAAAGTAAGGAATTAAAGATATTATTAGATACACCGTTTAAAGATACACCATTTTCTTATGTACAAATGGGTGGGGCAGTAGGCAATGAATTAAGACCAATACAGAAATTACCAGAAGAATATACAAAAATTTCCGATTTTACAAAAATGTTTAAATCTGTGCAATTTAGAAGTTTTTCAAGTTATAGTAAATATAGAAATGAAATGTACAAAGAAAATTTTCTAAAATCATTATATCAAATAGGTAATGAATATATAGACGAATACGGCAATGTACAAACAATAGATTTAAAAGAAATTATTTCAAAAGTTCCTGCAGAAAAATTTATAGATTTTCTACGACACATTGGGGAAGATTTGCATTTGATATTAAATGAAAATTATACAGTTTTACAACAGAGGGAAAGATTAACCGAACTTGTAGAACTTACCAAAGGATTTGGGGTTGATGTTGTTTAGTGCTGATTTTGAAACTATAACAGACGAAAATGATTGCAGGGTATGGGCTTGGGGTATATGCGATATACCTTACACATTCGCAAATTTTGGAAATAGTATTGATTCATTTTTTGAACATTTAAAAACTTTAAAAGAAACTTCAAAAATTTACTTTCACAATCTCAAATTTGATGGTAGTTTTATTTTAAATTATTTATTATCAAATGGTTACACATGGGTAAAAGAAAAACAAGAACTAAAAATAAATACATTTACAACTATGATATCCGAAGATATAAAGTATTATAATATATCTTTTTATGTTAACAGTAAAGTAAAGGTTGATATATATGATAGTTTAAAAATAATTAATTTAACAGTAGAACAAATTGCAAAATCTTTCGGTATGCCGTTTCAAAAAGAAGAAATAAATTATAACGAATATAGAAGTAAAGAACATATCATGACAGAGAAAGAAAAAAGTTATTTATTAAATGACATAAAGATAGTTGCGACAGCTTTAGATTATTTCTTTAAACAAAATCTAAAGAAAATGACACAAGGTAGTAATGCTTTATATAACTATAAACAGATTATAGGTGGGGAAAAACATTTCAGGCAGTTTTTTCCACAATTAGATATTAAAATTGATTCAGATATAAGAAAAGCATATAGGGGCGGTTTTACATATTTAAATCCAAAATTTGCAGGAAAATTAATAAAAGAAAATGGATTTGTAATAGACTATAACAGTCTTTATCCAAGTGTTATGTTAATGAAACCTTTACCATATTCACAACCTGTATTTTTTCAAGGACAATATGAACACGATAAATATTATCCTTTATATATTCAACATTTAAGGGCACAATTTAGTGTAAAAAAGGGTCATATTCCAACTATACAATTAAAAAATAATTTATCATTTATAGCGAACGAATATATAACGGACAGTGGATTTGAATACCCTGATTTATATTTGACAAATGTTGATTTATGTTTGTTCTATGAACATTATGATGTTTACAATATAGAGTTTATAGATGGTTGGAAATTCAGAGCACAAAAAGGAATGTTTGATAAATATATAAACAAATGGAGTAAGATTAAGGTAGAAAGCAAATTACAAGGAAATAAGGGTATGACACTTATTGCAAAATTATTGTTAAATTCATTATACGGAAAGTTTGGAACATCGCCAAAAGGTAGAAGTAAAAAACCAGTTTTAGAAAATGGAATATTAAAATTTGAAAAACTAGAAGAAGAAGAACGGAAACCAGTTTATATCCCTTGTGCTGTTTTTATTACTGCATGGGCGAGAAATGAAACCATACGGATGGCACAAAAAATACATGAAACAGGAAAATATATTTACAGTGACACAGATAGTATTCACGCTATAGGAAATATTCCTAATTTTATACCATTAGATAATGCAAAATTAGGATATTGGAAACATGAGTTTAACATACGATATTGTAAATATTTACGACAGAAATGTTATGTTGATTATGGAACAGAACCTAACAGCAATAAATTAGAACGTAATATAACGGTTGCAGGATTGCCTAAATCAGCAAAAAAGACATTTACAATTAAAAAATTTAACATCGGTAGTGTATATTCTGGTAAGCTACAACCCAAACAAGTAAGGGGCGGGGTTGTACTAAAAAATACAGAATTTACCATAAAAGGCTTGACAAACCCAAACAAATGTAGTATAATGAAAGGAGAGAAAGGGAAAAAGTCATGATATATCAATGTTGGAAACCACGGTGAAGAACCGCCAACATGAATTGTCTAGGTGGTACTAGATATCATTGACTTTTCCCAATCTTGTAAAAATGGAATATTTTAATATAAACGATGTTTTATCACACAACAAATTATTTAACTTTATTGTTGGTGAACGTGGAAACGGAAAAACTTATGGCGCATTAGAATACGTTGTAAAACGTTATTTAAAATATGGCGAGGAATTTATATATTTGAGAAGATTTAAAACAGAGATTAAAAAAGTAAATTCTCTGTTTGAACCATTGAAAATAAATAACCCAAAATGGGAAATAACAGAAAAGAATAAATGTTTTTATATGAATGGTAAGTACATGGGATTTGCTCATGCATTAACACAATCTGTTGTGCAAGCTAGTGTTGCCACACCTAAAGTGGGCACAATTATTTTTGATGAATTTACCATGAAAGAGGGAACATATCATTATTTGAATAATGAAGTTGAAGATTATTTTTTACATTTTTGGTGTACCGTTGACAGGTTTAGAGGTGTTAAGGTAATATTCATAAGTAATGCATATTCTGTGATTAACCCATACTTTTCATATTTTGGAATAAACTTTGATAACAGCAATATTTGGAAAAATGAAGATATAATTGCTATAAAAACAAATAGCGTCAAATACCGTGAGCAAATAAAGCAAACTAGGTCTGGGCGATTATTATATAAAACAAATTACGGAAACTTTGCTTTAGATAATCAATTCAAACTTGATAGCTATGATTTTATTGCTGATAAGACATCAAATGCTAGATATAAGTTCGATATGATTCTTGATGGTTTGCAAGTTGGTGTTTGGTTTGATAATGAAAGTGGTTATTATTTTATAACAAATAAATATAGCTGTAATGGAACAAATTCAATTAAATTTGCATTAAGTAATACAGACTTAAAAGGAGCAACAATATTTACAAAGAACGTCAGAGGAATATTTCAACTAGAAAATTTGGGTAAAATGTATCGTTATGGCAGAGTTTATTTTGAGGATTTACAAATTAAAAAAATATACGAAAGTGTGATAGCAAAATGGTAATAACACGAAGAATGTACAATTATTCTAATCATTATTATGAGCTGGGATTCACAATAAAAGAAGTCGGAATTTTCATATCCAAAATTTTTGAATTGCCATTAACAACTAGCAGAAGAATAGCAGAATATTGTGTGTATTGTAAACAATCTAATAAAGGGTTTTGCCCAATTGATACAAAGGATTTGATAAGATGAAAGATATTTTTTGTTTAGTATGTGCGTGTGTGAGCAGTGCAATATTATATCTGGTAGGTGACATAACAATGCCGTTCATAATTTTATTAGTATTTATGTGCACTGATTACATAACAGGATTGCTATTATCAGCAGTGTTTAAAAAATCAAAGAAAACAAAATCTGGTGGGTTATCGTCTGAAATAGGGTTCAAGGGATTAATTAAAAAGGTTTGCATTATAATTAGTGTAATAGTTGCAAATTTGCTTGACTATGTTCTAAATACAAATTATATTAGAAATGTAGTTATAATTTCATTTATGACAAATGAAGTCATTAGCATTATTGAAAATTTAGGGTTAATTGGTATAAAACTTCCTAAAGCAATCACAAATGCTATTGATATATTAAAAGGAAAAGAGGAAGAGAATAATGGAAAGAATGGGAATTGATTTATCAGAACACAATGGAGATTTTAAAAGTAGCAGAATTGATGATTTTGAGTTCGTCATGATTCGTACAGGTTACGGAAGTATTAATAGGGACAAACAAGAGGATAAACAAGTATACAGCAATGCTAAAAAATGTATCAAGGCAAAAATACCGTTCGGGTTTTATCATTATACATATGCGCTTGATACGAAAATGGCAGAATCAGAGGCAGATTTTTGTCTATCAATTGTTGACAAAATATCAAATCAAGGTCACCGTCCCATGTATCCAATTGCTTTTGATATCGAAGATAAAAAACTAGATAAGTTAACAATTGCACAACGTACAGACATTTGTATTGCATTTTGCGATAAAATCGAAAAAGCAGGGTATTACGCTGTTATTTATGCAAGTACAAGTTATTTTAAATCTAAATTAGATTTGCAAAGGTTGACACGATTCGACAAATGGCTTGCAGATTGGACAAAGAAAAAAGATGAAGATTTACAAAAAACTATTCCTCACGGTATGCGACAATTTAAAGTTGATAGAAACGAAAATCTTGATTATAACTATGCATATAAAGACTATCCAAATATTATTGGAAAAATGTATGGTATAAGCAAAGAATTAAAAGTAGGGTCAATTGTCAAGGTTATTAAACCTATTATATATGGCACAAATAAAAAGTTTAAACAATACTATGATTATTATGAGGTATTAAGTATTGGATTAATCAGAAAGAATCGTATAGTAATAGGTAGAAATGGAATAACAACTAGTGCAATTGATAGAAAATATTTAGAGGTGATTAAATAATGACAATTGAAGAATTATTTCAAACCATTGCAGAAAAAACTACAAACAACGAAAACATAAGTGTTGAACTAAATGATTTAATGACAAGTGTAAAATCGTTACAAGGATTAACCACACAACAAGAGCAACAAATAAATGAATTGCAAGACTATAATTCAAAATTGAAAGACGCTAATAGTAATTTGCTATTGTCAAAAGGGTTTGTTTCTAGATTTGAAAAAGAACCAGAACCAGAACCCGAAGAAGATAAACCTAGAGATATTAAAGATTTTATTAAATTTGATTAGGAGTGATTTTTTATGGGAGTTAATTTAGAAAATGGAGCAGAAGTAGTAAACACAGTTGTTGAGAATATGTCACCAACTTTAAGGGCGAGTATTCCGCAAGCAACCGCAACTAATATTCAAGATGTAGGAAAACCAATTTTGCAGTGGAGTGAATTAGCAAATGCGTTTTATACAACATTGTTTAATTTAATCGGTATGACGTATGTTGAATACAGAAGTTATAAAAATCCACTTTCAATGTTCAAGCGTGGTGACTCAATTCTGGGTAGTGATGTAAGAGAGATTGCGATTAATTTGCAGACGGAAAAAGACTATGATGTAACAGGTAGTAGACTTTTGACAAATGAGGCTCCAGATTTGAAAGTTGCTTATTATAGAGTAAATCGTCAAAAAGATTTTGAAGTTACTAACATTGAAAGCGAATTACAAATGGCATTTTCTAGTTGGGATAATTTCGGGACATTAGTTAGTAGAATTATAGATAACCTTTATCGTTCTAATGAAGTTGCAGAGTATGAATGGACAAAGGGTACTATTTCAACTGCTATTAATGATGGTAATTTAACGGAAACACAGCTTGCAATGCCGACTGATTCCGCAACTGCAAATGCATTTGTTAAGGCGGTCAAAACATTATCAGATAAATTTACTTTTTTCTCTACTGAATATAATGCTTATAACAAAATGGCGACAACTGATACTAAAAAATTTAAAACCTTTACACCTAAAGAGCAACAAGTTTTGATTGCAACACCTGAAGTAATGGCAAGTATTGACGTGGACAGTTTGGCAACAGCATTTAATTTATCTAAAGTAGAGTTTATGGGAAGAACTATCGTTGTAGATGATTTCGGGGGAACAGATGATAATCCGATAACTGCTTATGCAATGTTGTGTGATTCAGCATTTATCAAAATTTGGGATAAAACAAAATATTTTAATACGTTCGTAAATCCCGCTAACATGAGTGCAAAACATTTCTTCCATGTATGGCAGACTTATGGTTATAGCCCATTTGCAAACGCTGTTTTATTCAAACCAGCACAATAGATTATGAGAGGAGATACGGGACATGACTTTTACACCAAATTCAAAGGTGAGGTTATGTTCCGTTCCCTTTAGCGACTATACTAATGTAATGAGTTTTGGAAACGATGATGAATCAAGGGCTAATTACTTCATCAGCAAGACAGTTTATAATTTAACTAGTGCCGATGGATATAGTTATGTTAAAGGGAGCGGAGCAATACGTGTAAACAAAAACAAAGAATCATTATACAATGTTAATTATATGATGTATCGCAATGATTATTTCGGTAGTAAATGGTTCTATGCTTTTGTTGATTCAATAGAATATATAAACGCAAATGTAACTGAAATTAAATTTACTACTGATGTATGGCAGACATGGGAAAGTGCATTAAATTTTCATGATTCATTTATAGTACGTCAACATATACCTAAAGTAGAGGATACAATAGGCGCAAATTTACAGCCAGAGGGTTTTACTAATTTAAGATATGTTGAGGAAAAAAGAAAAAGAAAAGATTTAAATACATATTCATTTGATGAATGTATATTTATGGTATTATCCACATCGTGGTATGATTCAAGTACTAACAGTTTTAAGGATGATATAGTGTGCACAGATATAGATAACACACTAAGTGGCTTATATGTTATACCGTTCTTTAATGAAAACAGTGTAAAAGAATATATTTCTCATTATGTTAATGGAAGTACAGCAAATAGGGCTGATGAAATAATTGCAATTTATGAAATACCAAAGGATTTTTCATATAACCGTACATTAATTTCAGGTATACCTCTAGGAGTTGGCAAAAATAATACTTCTGGATTAACAACATCTAATAGTTGGACATCTCTTACTAAGGAATGGCGCATATCAAAATTAAATAATATTGATATAGGTGTACATGGAAATACTAATATTAAAACAGCTAATAACAATAAAATGTATACTTTTCCATTCACAAAGATTGTTTTAACTAATAATAATGGTAGTAGTTTAACTTTTAGGCAAGAATTTTTTGATGGAACAAAATCAAGTGGTGATGATATTGTATTTAATGTAACATATAATGCAGGATTGCCAGTAACTGGCATATGCTATCCAGACAATTATAGAGAGGGTGACGAAACAAATGCCCTTGTTATAAATGGCTTTCCTCTATGCTCTTGGTCTACAGATACATATAGTAAATGGTTAGCATTAAATCAAAATTCGATAAAATACAAACAAAACGAAATTTCATATAGTGGAATTTTTGATGTAACAAATACTTTAGTTGACGGATTACAAGGTAAAACAGGATTTATAGACTATTTACAACAACAAATAGGAAATGTTGCGTCTAATGCAAAAAAGGCATTCAAATTTTATAATGAAAAACAAGACATGATGTTACAACCAAACAATTCACAAGGGAGCTATAATTCTTCTAATATATTAGGCGCAATAGATAAAATGAATTTTACAGTATGTTTCTACAGATTGACGTATGAACAATTCAAACAAATAGATAATTATTTTGACAAATTCGGATATGCTATAAATAACTTTAAACCTGTAAATTATAATAATCGTTCAAACTATGATTACATAGAAACATCTCAGATAATGGTTGATGGCGATGTACCAGAGGACGATATGGATACAATAAAAAATATATTCAATAGTGGAGTTAGAATATGGCATGATACATCAACATTTTTAAATTATTCAGCATACGAATATAATACTAGTGATAAAAAATAGGTGGTGATAATATGGGAAAACGTAAACCATGGGATACTAATTTATCAGGTTACAAAAATAATACAGCTTTTATGATGTACTATACATATCTAGCGAATTTGTTAATGTCTAGGTATGAATGGAAAAATCTTCCTGATTCAATGAACGAACGTTTTTTAGAGTTATGTTTATTTGAAAATGGTAAAGCAGTTTTTGTAAATGATGAATTATTTGGAATGTTAAATTTAAGGTATGCAGAATCTAATACATTGAACATTTATCAAGAACCCGAAGAAATTAATGCATATTCATTAGACTATCACAAAAACTATAAATTACAAGATGTTGCATTAATTTATAACAACTATACAAAAACACCAGATTTGGGAATCGTTTGCGAATACGCTTTACGTTTATACGATATCAGAAGAACAATTGATGTTAACACTAAAGTACAAAAAACACCTTTATTGATGTTATGTCCAGACAATAAAAAGTTGACATTAAAAAATATCTATATGCAATATGACGGAAACGAACCCGCTATATATGGTTATAAAGACACTTTTAATGATACTGAATTTAAAGTGTTGAAAACAGACGCGCCATTTATAGGTAATGACATGACACTATTATTTAATAAGGTACTTGACGAATTTTTGACAAGATACGGAATAAATAACGCAAATACAGATAAAAGAGAAAGACTAATCACCGACGAAGTAAACGCAAATAATCAATTGATACAATTATGCGGTGATGTTGGATTACTTTGCAGAAAACAAGCTTGTGAAAAATTTAATAGACTTTACGGAACTAATATTAGTGTTGAATTAAGGCAAGAACCTATTGAATACGAATATAGTAAAGAGGGGGATAACAATGAGTCATTATACGATTGAACTACGTTATTTAATTGAGGGTGACTATGATTTAGGATTAAAAGGTTATCCAATATTCGACGAACTATATAGAGAACAATTAAACAATAAAATTATTCAACATTATTATTTTCGTGAAATAGGATTTGAAACAGAGGCATTATTCAAAAATAGATTAAATCAAAAAATGAATGAAATAATGCCATATTTCAATCAGCTTTACGAATCAGCAAAATTAGAAATCAATCCTTTAAAGCCTTATAATATAGAGGAAACAGAGGACAGAACAGCAGATACAACAGGAGAATCAACAGCAGAATCATCAGGTAGTGTAAATGGGCAAACAAGCAGTACAGGAAAAAACGAAACAGACTACGGAAAAATTTCTAAATTTTCGGATATCGCACAAGCACAAATTACACCTAATCAAATAACAAATGATAATTATTTGACAAATGCAACAGTAGAAGATGGAAAAGACACAATTAATACAACTGATAGCGGAACAAGTGAAACAACTTCATCAGGAAATACAACAGGAACGAATAAGGCAAATGTTAAGGAAGTAATAAAAAATAGTAGAAGTGGAAATTTAGGAAACACGTCTGAAAGTGAATTATTGCAATTATATAGAAAAACTTTTTTAAATATTGACATGATGGTTATTGATGAACTATCAGAATTATTTTTAGGAATTTGGTAAGGAGTGTATTAAAATGATTGATTTTACAAATGTGCCTAATATTCACTATTGGACACAAAGAGTTTTACCTTTAGTATTCGATGAATCTCTATCATATGTTGAAAAAATAAATAAACTTGAATACAATATAAACGAATTAATTAATAATTACAATTCTTTTGGACAAAATGTTGTATCAGAAATTAATTCATTTGAAGAAGAAACAACAAATCAAATTAATAGTTTTGTTCAACAAGTTACAGATGAAATTAATACCTTTAAATCAGACATTACAAATCAATTAAATACATTTGAAACAACAATAACAAACAGGCAAAACGCTTTTGAAACTAGAATTTTAGAAATAACAGAAGAATTTGAAACAACAATTAACAATGACATAGCAACATTCAAACAGACAATAACAGCACAGCAGGAAGAATTTGAAAATCGTGTGAATAGTAATATTAATACTATGCAGGAAACTGTAAACGAAATTCCTAATACTGTTACAACCCAAGTTAATGCAATAACCCAACCATGGCTTGTGGCAAATGTTCCCTCAATGGTTGAATCCATTGTTGCTAATAATGTAAACAAAGTATTCGATGTAGATACACTCATATATGTAACACATGATGAATCTATAGAAGATTTAAATAACTGGACTATAACTGGTTTATATTACGGTACATCACTTTCAATACTAAGTAATTATCCTGCTAATATTGAATCGGGGGATATGTATTGGTGTTTCGTAGGACATACAGACAGTGATGCCGTAGAAACAACTATTCAACAAACTTTATATTTAAACAATGGAAGTTGTTTCACTAGGTCATATGAAAATACTAGTAGTGCATGGGGCTCATGGATTAGAGTTAGTAATACATTTAGAAACATAGATGCAAATAGCACAGTCGATTTTAACACATTCTTTTCTACCAATACTAATTATGGAATGAATGATACATGGATAGGTGTTTATAAATCGACGAAATGGAGTAATGTACCTAGTAATTTAATTGACGGTGATGTTGTGACAGTAAATATATATAATTATTTTACAGCCAGTAATAGGGTTACAGTACAAGTTATCAATAAAATATATTCAACTTCAAATCAGTTCTTAAATATTGGAAAAACATGGTCAAGAAGAGGAATAAGCGGAACATTCTCTTCATGGAATCCAACAACTCTTGATTACCAATACAAAGAAATACTCACAAATACACAATTAAACAATTTAACGGAAACAGGAATATATACTATTAGTAGTGAAAGTGGAGTTACAATCGGTGGTTTACCGTCAACAGCTTTACAATACGGTAGCTTTTATATTCGTGTAACAGCTAATGCCATTGGTAATGGTGTAAATGAAATAATTCAAGAAATTATAAATAGCGGAAATGGATGTTCTATTTACACGAGAGAATTAACGGGTTCTACATGGAGTAATTGGAAAAAGATAGGCGCAGAATTGGTATATTCCATAAATAAAAATTTTACGATTGGTAATGGTACACCTTATTGGTGGGATAATATTGTTACACCACTAAATTATAATTTCAACGATATGCCAAATTACGAATGTCAAATTGATGTGTGGAATAGTATGCTAACTGGATATCTACAAATACCGTTAGTTGTCGGTTGTACAATGACAAATTATGCAGATACTAATGCTGTAAATCTAACACCGACAGTGTATTGCCCACTTGCTGATGAAATTGTATCAGACCAGACATTTAATATGAA
>ERZ1673699.2207-NODE-2207-length-13400-cov-4.977894_pt1 | contig 13400 bp, 13 predicted proteins | sample MGYA00580229_ERZ1673699 | MGnify/ENA primary metagenome ERZ1673699 (study PRJEB41218, sample SAMN15661785) | gut metagenome | host: Homo sapiens | place: Canada: London | collected 2015-08-20/2019-03-30 | study: EMG produced TPA metagenomics assembly of... | reverse complement strand
TCGCTTCATTGCATCGAAGAAGTATTCTACAAGCCTATATTGTGCCCTTGGATGAAGGGATACTTCTGGCTCATCAATCAAAACAATACTATTGTTTTGTGCCTTTTCAACTTCTCGCACTATTGTTGCAACTAGAAATTCACCGCTTCCTGAATTGTATTCACAGAAGTTACTTTCGTTTTGAAAAAGAATATTTGTTGCCCATGTTCCACTAAAGAACCTGTGTCGTATTATTTCAACTGATTGAAAGCATGAGTCGAGAATTTGATTAACTGCTGCAAGTTCATTTCTCGTTAAGGAATACCTTAGCTTTTTATTTCCTTCTTGTGGTTGCTGTTGTATCTTGTGGGCTTGCCTTTGCACATAGTCCACTTGATCTTCACGATTCGCAGATTTTACTATATTGTCATATAAAAAGCTTTTTTCAATTCCACCAACAAAAGACTTTGTTTGAATTGATGTTATTGAAACGTTCTGTGGAAGAGCCCCTTCTAAGCTCCATTTTCTTGGCCTTTCTGTGTGCTGATATGCAAATTCTTGACCATCAACAATATAATCAAACCTTGCATTTGCAAAACCGCCATCATCAATCTCAATCTCAAAAAACTCACACTGCGGCTCATAATTCGGTTTCAGTAACTTTATAGCCCGTGTGACTGTAGTTTTCCCGCTTCCATTCTGACCCACAAGAACTGCTAGTGGAAAAATAAAGTTGAACTCAGCTTTTTCTTTAAACCTCTTGCAATTTGTTATTGACAGTTTTGACAGCCGACAATGAATAATGCCTCTCTCAAACATATCCTTAACGACATCAATGTCACTCATATCTTGACTTCCTGTCTCACAGATTCTGATACGATTACTATTATTCTCTGCACCTTAGCCACAGCACCTACGCTGTGTTGCCTACCGCCCACCGCGTAGAGGTGTGCAAAGTTTCGAGCGGCAAAGCTGGGAGCATCCATAACGAATGACTCTCACAGCTCAAATATATACTATATAGGTCTCGTTTTCAAGGATAACGAAGAAAATTAGACATGTATACTTCCTTATGCTCTATTTTTTAAGCTCATTTTTCTGCTCAACCACGTCCAGGCCACCAGCACACCGATCCATCCACCCATCGTATTACCGAACATATCATCGAACTCCGCGATGCCAAGTCCCGTAATATACTGGGTCGTTTCGATTGCCACAGACATCACGAAGGGAATCAGCAACACCCACCTTTTCTGAAACCACCTATACAGCTCCGTCCCAAGCGGAATGAACAGCCAGATGTTGTTGATGACCCCAACTCTCACAGATTGCTCTTTCAAGAACTTCCCTGCGTAGGAAAATAGAACAAAGTTTGTTCTTGCATCCCCCGACTCCCGAAACATCAGTGTTTCATAAAGAATGAAAACCACATAGGAAATCGTCAGAAATATGCTTAATCTCCTCGGTAGAATAAGTATCAGCAAACAGACAATGCAGCCAAAAACAACTACCATGCATGGGAAGCCATTCAGAAGGTTGTCCACACACAGCATAATGTTGCCGTTTTTGTCAAGCAGAAGATTCACCTTGCCACTGCGTTTGATGCCGTACTGCCCTTTAGACAATGCCTTTGGATTGCCATTCGCATCAAAATACATATCCGTATCTGCTGTTCCATCTCTATGATAGGTACGTTTGAGGATAGTATAGCCTGCATTGGTAGGGGTGGGTTTGCCATCTGCACCAAGATAGGTGATCTGACCGATATATCCTTGCTCGTTGTGCTGGTATAACTCGCCATACTGACCAAGCAAAGACCTCGCTGGGTTCCCATCTGTGTCAAAATACTGCTCACCGACAACGGTTTCATTACCATCACGCTGATATGTCTTAATCGCATATCCAGATGATGTACTCGCTGCATGACCGTCTTTATCTAGAAATGTCAAACTAGTGTTCTGGCCTTCAGTATTAAACTCACGATGAGTCCCATAGTATCCACCGGAGCACTGTACCTGCTGTCTGTTCAAATCGTAGTAGAAATCATCGGAAGCCCTGCCACCAACCTGCGTTCTTACAATAATAGAATATCCGTCACTGAGTATTATCGGATTACCTTCGGCATCAAGATATGTGATTACCGTACTCGTTTCATCATATTCATATGATAACCCGTAATAATCGTCATATCTTGCCACTGGGTCTCCGTTTGCATCAAGGTAACGTTCCTCTACAACTCGGCCGCTATCATCACGCATTCTACACACGGTCGCATAGCCCATATCAATGGCATCTGTGATTACCCCATCAGGATTCACATAGTTTGTGCTGGTCACGCTTCCATCTACGGTTTCTCGGACACTCAGCTCTGAGGAAGTGTATCCTGCATCGTGGTCAACATCTGCATCTGGCAACAACGCCAAGATAGACAGAAGAACTACAGATGCAGTCAGCAGGATTCCGTATCCTCGTTTCAGGTTTGCACTCAAACTCCGTAGCCTCTGCTCTTGATAGTCTCCACAACCTGAGACACATACTTCTGGCAGGTATCGTGGTCGGAAGCCTCCACCATCACACGCACGACCGGTTCAGTGCCAGACTCGCGCACCAGAATACGACCGGTATCCCTCAGTGCTTCTGCAACGGCCTTGACTGCTGCCTGCACTGCTTCATCATCCTGTGCAGCTTTCTTATCGGTCACACGGACATTCTCCAGCACCTGCGGGTAGATTTTCAGGGGCTCAGCCAGCTTGCTCATGGGCAGCTTTTTGGCCAGCATGACTTCCATCATCTTCAGACTGGTCAGGATACCATCGCCAGTGCTGGCGTACTTGCTGAAGATAATGTGACCACTCTGCTCACCGCCGATACGGCAGCCGTTCTTGGCCATATACTCATAGACGTACTTGTCGCCCACAGCGGTCTTGGCGTAGCCGATGCCCTTTTCATCAAAAGCCTTATACAGGCCAAAGTTGGACATGACCGTGGTAACGACGGTATTGGTCAGCAGTTTGCCACGCTCCTTCATGTAGCAGCCGTAGATGTACAGGATGTGGTCGCCAGTGATGACATTACCCTTTTCATCCACACACAGGCAACGGTCAGCATCGCCATCATAGGCGAAACCGATGTCCAGCCCCTTCTCCACCACGAACTTCTGCAGGCCCTCGATGTGGGTGGAACCTGCATTGCTGTTGATGTTCAGACCATTTGGCTGTGCATTGATGACATAGGTATCTGCGCCCAGAGCATCGAACACAGACTTAGCGATATTCCAGGAACTACCGTTGGCGCAGTCCAGACCGACCTTGACACCCTTAAAGGAGTAGATACCGAGGCTGATCAGATAGCCCATGTAGCGGTTGCGGCCTGCCACATAGTCCACAGTGCAGCCAATGTGCTCACGGTGAGCAAAGGGCAGTTTCTGCCAGTCCTTATCAAAGACATGAAGTTTGCCATCAATATAGTCCTCCACCAGCAGCAGGGTCTCCTCGGGCATCTTCTCACCGTAGCAGTCGATCAGCTTGATGCCGTTATCGTAGTAGGGATTATGGCTGGCAGAGATCATAATGCCACAGTCAAAGTCATCCACGCGGGCGATGTAAGCCACAGAAGGGGTAGTAGTGACATGGAGCAGGTAGGCATCTGCACCAGAAGCGGTCAGACCTGCGACCAGGCTGTACTCGAACATATAAGAGCTACGGCGGGTATCCTTGCCAATGACGATACGGGCAGGCTCGTTGTTGCCGTTACGCTCGCGCAGTGCGTTATAATACCAGCCGAGGAAGCGACCGACCTTGTAGGCATGGTCGGCTGTTAATGTAATTCCGGCTTCACCACGGAAGCCATCGGTTCCAAAATACTTTCCCATTATAGTTTTTTCCCTTATCCAAAGAGTGATTTAACAAAATTATATGCTTTAGCCGGATTATAATCCGTTGCCTACTGCTCACCACGGAGAGGTAGCATATTTGAGCAGCACAGCCATGCTGATGCATGGCTTAATATTTTTTATAATGTTTTAGTCCCAATTGATGTACTCAGCTCGGCCGCAACATCAGTAACAGATTACTTTTTTACGAAAAATCGAATAACTGCCTCAATAACAGTTCCCGTTGCCTCACCAATATAAAATCCAAGTTTCTCAAAAAAAGAAGTCAAAAAACTCCTCAAAGAGCTTTCTCTTAAATCAACTCGTTGTCTTTTGGCTTTTTGTTGATTTTCAATTTCTTGAACACATATTTTGCAAGCATAAAGTAACTGTACAATGCTGTCCTCGATTTCTTTTGAATGGAATTCATTTCCACAACTACAGAAATAAGTGGTATCCCAAATATTCCACTGCTTTGCGCATTTAGGACATCTTATGGTTTCTTTTTCAGGGTCAAACTCAAGTTTTCCCCCACAGCCCCTATGATACCCTTGTGTTGACGATTTTCCGCATTTTTTACATTTAGGGAATGGCATTGGAATGTACATTGTAGTTTCCCCTTTATTGTCCGAAGCATTTTATTGTTTCTTTCTATCTTTGTACCTGTAGCTATTTTGTCTTGATTTTTCGATACCCGCTTTGAATCCTTTTCCAAAGCTATAGCCGATATCTAACGGTATTTCTTTAAGGTTGCTAATAATATATCCCATCTTCTCAGCAATAATCTCTATGGTCCGACACAGCCAATCACGAAATGACTCTTCGCTAAGTTCATTTCGCTTTTTTATTGTCTCCGAACGATTTAGAACTTCATCTAATAGTTGCTGGATTTCCGGAGATTCTACTGTAACTTCTTTCTTTACAGAATCCGACATCGTTTTACCCTCTTATTTTTTTACTTGATTCATAATAAATTGTTTATACTGAGGATCAATAAATTCAGTGAAATCTGCAACGTCCGCAACTTTATCAAGCACCCATCTCCGTTCCTTGGGTACCGCTTCAATCATGTTCGTCATTAAAACGTCTAGCCGATATCTTCTTTTTGCAGAATATGTCACGATTGTTCCTTCCCATTTAGGTAAAACTCTCTTAACTTTTTCCAAAATATATTTTTCAAATTCAGTTATATTTCCCATTTGCTCCTTACTCGGCATATTGATTGTGGTATTCCATGCGCTTTCACCAGGTGCTGTAATATCTGCTTTATTTACTGCAAATATCAATTTGTTAACAAAACCGTTGCCAAATTCTTTATCCAATGTCTTTATTGCCTGTTGCATTGGTGTCATCGCTCGATCTCCCGCATTAAATGTCCAAACCACAACATCAACTAACGGAAGAATTCTATTGTATATTTCCATATTCTTTATATCCGCATCAATGTCTTCACCTAATCCAGGCATATCATATACAATTACTTTTCCTTTAGCACCTGTATATTCCTCTATGTTTCCATATATTTTCGCTTCTTCTTTCGTGCATGCTTTAACATCGCTAATTTCCCGTCCAGCATTGAACAGTGCATTGATTGTCGATGATTTTCCAACACCTGTAAAGCCAATCAAAGCAATTTTAGGAGGTTCAACATCTTCAACCGCTTTTCTAAGCTTTTTTTCCATCTCAAATATTTGAGTCAAGCTCATTCCTGCTTTTTGCAACGTCGGTTTAATTTCTCCAAAAATTCTACCGAAAGATTCATTATCAAACATCTTTCTGTCCTCCTTTTTGCTTTTGTAATCGTATGAAATAGTTCAACTTCAAATGGGCGGACATCCTATTTACTTATTTAGCATCACCTCTAACTCTATCTTATCATACTACTATTTTCGATTTAACAGTGATTTGTATCTTCCAATTTCCAGAAACCATATGGTTCCATATTATACACCGCAAATGATGTCTCGACAAATTCCTTAAAAAATCACATGCGATGTTCCGCTTTTAGCCGGATAGAAATCCGTTGCCTGCCATCCGCCACGTAGAGGCAGCATATCTGGACGGCGTAGCCATGCTTTGAGCATGGCTTAGTCATAATCACGCAAAGAACTGGTCTTCCAGCATCAGGCACAGACAATGATAGATAGGCAGATGTAATTCCTGAATCATATAGGTTTCCGTCTGCGGAGCCTTGATGCACACATCGCTCATCTCCTTCAGTTTACTATCCTTTGCTCCCGTCAGTCCGATGACCTTCATTCCCTTAGCATGTGCGGTTGTCGCCGCAAACAGTACATTTTTGCTATTGCCACTGGTGGAAATGCCAAGGAATACATCCCCGGATTTACCGTATCCATTGACCTGCTGTGCAAAGCAAAGCAGCGGTTCGCAGTCATTCATATAAGCCGTAGACAGGGCAGGATGGCCATCCAGCGCAATAGCAGGAAGCGCCCCCTGCAGGTTTTCTGCTAGGACAGCACCGAGTTCCTGATTTTCCGCAACCAGCTTTTCAGCGAAATCAGTTTCAGGCTTACGGGGCAGCTTGAAGCCCTTCATCAGCTCACCAACAATATGCTCCGCATCTGCTGCAGAACCACCATTGCCAGCCACAAGAAGCTTGCCACCGTTCTCATAGGACTCCTCCAGCAAAAGGTATGCGGCAACAATATCATTCTTCGCCGATTCTAAAGAAGGGTATCGTTCTACCAACAAGTCGATATGTCTCATCAATCGGTTATCCAGTTCACGCATAGTAGTACTCCTCCTCTTATTTCAGGTACTGTTCTACAAAGTCCTTCAAAGACGATACCGTCACAGTTTGTCCGCAGGACTCAGAGCCAATCAAAGCAGTCTGACATCCGGCATTCTGACCCGCCTTGATATCATTTTCCCCATCGCCAATCATCCAAGACTGCGACAGATCAATGTTAAAATCCCGTGCTGCATTCAGCAGCATTCCAGGTTTCGGTTTGCGGCAATCACAGTCAAACTTCAGTTCTGGGCGCTCCCCTTCATATCCCTTATGCGGATGGTGTGGGCAGAAGTAGATGGCATCCAGATATGCGCCTTCTTTGCCTAGAAGTGTCTCCATTTTGTTGTGAATCTCTTCGAGTTCTTCAAAGGACACTTCACCACGGGCAATCACAGGCTGATTCGTAACAACAATTGCCAGATAACCGGAGGCGTTGATCATTTTGATTGCATCTGCAACGCCGTCCATCAACTCAAACTCGGCTATGTTCCGTAGGAAACCCACATATTTATTGATAGTGCCGTCTCGATCAAGAAACACCGCTTTCTGCTTGTTCTTCAGATTCTTACCGGAAACACGACCAGTCTTGTAATCCTCGCATACAGAGTAATAGCGTTCAGGCGTACCCATGTCCTTCACATACTCAGGACTATCGTAGCAGAACATCTTCCCGGTTCCAGCCAACGGCTTAAGAAGCTGCCGATCCAGGTCAACTTTGATGGGCTTCCCGTTCTCTCCCACAGTGCCAACCTTGTCCGCATCAATCCCAGAATGATCTAAAATGGTTGGATTGATAACATGAAGTCCAGCATTGACACGGTTGCGATAATATTCCGGCCGTTCATCTTCCTTAGCCAGCCATTGCTCAACAGCCCCATTTTTATCAGCAATAATGAGTCCGCTATCGTAGGGATGGCTATTTGGATGCGTGAAAAGAGTAACCAACCCGCCATGCTGTTTATGAAAAGCTACGAACCGATTGAAATCCACATCGAACACAGCATCCGCATTCAGCAGCAGAAAATCCGAATCCAGCTTGTCCTTGATTTTGAAAAGTGCACCGACATTACCCAAGGGTTCCTTCTCAAAATAGTATTCAATATGAACACCGAAAGGCTTTCCTGTTGCCGGAGATATACCCGAACCATCTCCGAAATAGTCCATGATGATGTTTCCGAGATGAGAAACGGTCAAAATAATGTCTTTGAATCCTTGGTCACGCAGACACTCCAACTCATGTTCCAGAACAGGCTTTCCTTCGATTTTTATCATCGGCTTGGGGATGTCACTGGCAACAGAGGAGATCCGGGTGCCCCTGCCGCCTGCCATAATTACTGTTTTCATCTCAGACCATCCTCACTCGAATGTAGTTTTTAGGCTCATAAGTTTCTGGCGTATAATGAATAACTCTCGTACCACCGTCTTCAAACTCAAACGGAATATACATCAAATCCCGCATTGCCCAACGAACAGCATCCTGATGCTCCGGCTGCACATAGAACACGAGGAATCCTCCGCCACCAGCACCGAGCAGTTTTCCACCCAGTGCGCCGGCAGCCATACCTTTTGCGTACAGTTCATCAATGCTATTGGTCGAAACAGCCGAACCGGTTTGACGTTTCAGTTTCCAAGTGTGATCAAGCATTCTACCAAAATCATCGAGATCAGTGTTCTTGTCCGTCAAAACACGTTCCGCATCATCAACGAGCGCAAGCATTTCCTTAAGTTGAGCAGTCTTATCCTGCTTACCTACAGCGTTTGCTTTCTGAACATCGGAAGAGAAACGAGTAAAGCCCGTAAAGAACATCATCAGATTCTTATTAAGCTGCTTTTTGCGTTCCGGCGAAATGATAACAGGCAGTACTTCGTAGCCATCTGCACTGAAGTTGATGCGGTTGAAACCACCAAAAGAAGCCGCAATCTGATCTTGCCAGCCACCTGCCTCCTGGCACAGGTTGCGCTCAAGGTAAATCGCTTCGTCCGCCAACTTTTTCTTGTCCGCATATTTGCCTTTGAGTGCGTAAAATGCGTTCAACATTCCAACAGCGAAGGAACTGGATGTTCCCAAACCAGAACGAGCCGGAAGATCTGCTTCATATGTAAGACGAATCTCATGCATATCCAGCATTTTCATCGCATTTCGAATCGCCGGATGCTGAATATCATCGATGTTTGTCACGCGCTCTGTCTTTGAGTAGGAAAGCTCTGTAGAATAATCAAAGAAACGCGGAAGGTGACGAACATTCACATAGCAGTATTTGTCGAATGTGGTGGAAAGTACAGCTCCACCGTGCTCTTTAAAAAAGTTCTCCATATCGGTACCGCCACCAAAGAATGACATACGGAATGGTGTTTTTGTGATAATCATCAGTACTTCCTCCACACCATCTTATTAACTACGTTTACATACCCCTGAATAATGCGAACCACCTTCATGGACACGGTCTCGTCCACATAATCAGGGCAGGGCTTGCCCAGGACACCCTTCTGCTTCATCTCAATCGCCATATCGGTAGCGTTGAGCAGTTCCCGGGTGGTAATGCCAGCCAGAATGAAGTCGCCGGCTTCCAGTGCCTCGGGACGTTCCGTACTGGTACGGATACACACGGCGGCGATGGGATGACCAATGGACAGATAGAAACTGCTCTCCTCGGGCAAGGTACCGGAGTCGGAGACGATTGCCAGAGCGTTCATTTGCAGCTTGTTGTAGTCGTTGAAGCCCAGCGGCTCATTGACTCGGACACGAGAATCCAGCTGGAAACCGCTCTTTTCCAGACGGTGCTTGCTTCTGGGATGGCAGGAGTACAGAATGGGCATATCATACTTCTCTGCCAGCGCGTTGATGGCGGTGAACAGGCTCAGGAAATTCTTTTCAGAATCGATGTTCTCCTCACGGTGGGCAGACAGCAGAATGTACTTGTTCTTCTCCAGTCCCAGACACTCCAGCACGTCGCTTTTCTGGATCTTCTCCAGATTCATGTGCAGGACTTCCGCCATGGGAGAGCCGGTCTGGTAGGTACGCTCCTTGGGCAGACCCGTATCCGCCAGGTACTTCCGGGCGAATTCGGAATAGCACATATTCACGTCGGAGATCACATCCACGATACGGCGATTGGTCTCCTCGGGCAGGCACTCGTCCTTGCAGCGGTTGCCTGCCTCCATGTGAAACAGCGGGATGTGCAGCCGCTTCGCAGAGATGGCAGACAGGCAGGAGTTGGTATCGCCCAGCACCAGATAGCCCTCCGGCTGCAATTCGCTGAGCAGCTCATAGCTACGCCCCAGAATGTTACCGCAGGTCACGCCGAGATTCTCGCCCACCACGGGCACCAGAATGTCAGGACCATACTCCCCGAAGGTGTTTTTAAGCTCAAAATCCTCCCAGAAAATGGTGGAAAGGTTTCTGTCCCAGTTCTGATTGTAATAGACCACGCAGCAGTCAAAGTATTCACGGCAGCGCTTGATAACGGCAGCCAGCCGAATGATTTCCGGACGGGTGCCACAGCCAATCATGACTTTGGTGCGCCCGTCGTTTTTCCATGTAAAATTGTGTTCCATAAAATTCTCCTAACGTCAACCAGTATCTTCTCTTATACCGGCTCGAAAAAGGTGTCCGGGTGGTTCGGGTTAAAGATCTCGTTACAGGTCATCACCGTCACAAGATTCTCCGTTTCCGACAGATTGATGATGTTGTGGGTCCAGCCGGGAATCATGTAGACAGCCTCGATCTTGTCCCCGGAAACCTCAAACTCCACCGTTTCGCCGGTGTTGATGTTTCGCTCCTGAATCAAACCGTGACCAGCGACCACAATGAACAGTTCCCACTTGGAGTTGTGCCAGTGCTGCCCCTTGGTGATGCCCGGACGGCTGATGTTGATGCTCACCTGCCCACAGTCAGCGGTATGAACCAATTCCGTGAAAGAGCCACGGTTGTCTACGTTCATCTTCAGAGCATACTTGAACTTGTCCGTCGGCAGATAGGTCAGGTACAGGGAATACAACTTCTTAGCAAAGGAACCGTCTGGCATCTTGGGCATCATAAGCGTACTCGGCTGCGCCTTGAACTCCTGCAACAGGTCAACGATCTCGCCCAGCGTGACCTTGTGGGTCACGGGGACGCAGCAGTAACGACCATCTGCTTGCAAAACAGTCTCCGCACCGTCAAATTCACAGTGCTGCTCCTTGCCTTCCAGCAGGTCGAACATTCCTTCTACCAGGTCGTCAATGTACAGCAGCTCCAGCTCGGTGCTGCGGTCATTGACAGTGAAAGGCTCATCGTTGGCAACCGCCCAGCAGAAGGTGCTGACGGCGCTGTTGTACTTGGGGCGGCTATGTCCCATCAGGTTCACGAAACGGTAGACGGCAACCTTTGCTCCGGTCTCCTGAGCATATTGGAAGAACAGCTCCTCGCCCGCCTTCTTGCTCCTGCCGTACTCGCTGTTGCCGAAACGACCAGCCAGCGTCGCCTGAATGGATGAAGACAGCATAATGGTGGCCTTGTTATTGTGCTTTTTCAGGCAGTTCAGCAATTCGGATGCAAAGCCGAAGTTGCCCTTCATGAAATCTTCCGGGTTCTCCGGACGATTCACGCCTGCCAGATTGAACACGAAGTCTGCTTTCTGGCAGTATTTGTCCAGCTCCTCCGGTGTGGAATCCAAATCATATTCGTAGATTCCTTTAATATCCAATGCCGGGCGGGTTTTGTTCTTGCCGTCCCGGATGTTTTTCAGGTTGTTGCACAGGGCGGTTCCCACCATGCCCTTGGCACCTGTGACTAGAATGTTCATTCTCTCACCTCTTAGTGTACTGCGGTGCAGTCCGGAATATCTGCGCCATCCGGCACAGTTGCATTATTGCAGATGGTGCAGTTGCTGCCAATGCGGGTAAAGTTGCCCACAGTGGCACCGGTGCGAATCACACTGTTGGTATAGATCAAGGTACAATCCCCTACCGCTGCATCACAGTGGACCTCTGTTCCGGCATTCAGCAAAACACCGTCGCCAACGGACGCACCGTTCTGGACACAGGCATTTTGCAATACCACACAACCGCATCCCAGCTTGGAATACGGACTGATGTAGGCACTGGGTGCAACGATGTTAGGGAACGCATAGCCAAGGGCTTTCGCCTTCTCATACACCTGTGCCCGGAACCGATTGTTGCCGATACCCACCACCAGCAAGCTGTACTCCTTCCGCAGCTCCGGCAAATCAGCAAGACTGCCAACCACCGAAATGCCACAGATGTCAGTGCCCACAGGTTGCCCATCGTCTACAAAGGCACAGTCATATTCTATCATCGCTTGTTCAGCCACCATGCAGCCAAAGCCACCGGCACCAACCATCAACAGCTTTTCCTTAGACATTGGGAATGCCTTTCAGCTCATTCTGAACATACTCGGTGGTCAGGATCTTCTTGACGGTGCCTTCCACATCCAGACGGTTTGTATTGTGGCTGGTGTAGGATTCATCTGCCATGGTATGTACCTCACCCTTAACCACAAACTTGTCATAGTTCAGGTCACGGTTGTCAGCGGCAACACGGAAGTAATGACCCATATCCTGGCTGCGCAGACGCTCCTCACGGGTCATCAGGGTCTCGAACAGCTTCTCGCCGTGACGAGTGCCGATGATGTTCGTACCGGTATCACCAAACAACTGCTGGACTGCCTTTGCCAAATCGCCGATGGTGGAAGCATCAGACTTCTGGATGAACAAATCACCAGGATTTGCATGTTGGAAAGCGAACAAGACCAGATCCACAGCCTCGTCCAGATTCATCAGGAAGCGGGTCATGTTGGGGTCAGTGATGGTGATGGGGTTACCAGCCTTGATCTGGTCGATGAACAGCGGAATGACGGAGCCACGGCTGCACATGACGTTGCCGTAACGGGTGCAGCAGATGGTCGTGCCGCCGCGCTCAGCAGCCACACGGGCGTTGGCGTAGATGACGTGCTCCATCATGGCCTTGGAGATACCCATGGCGTTGATGGGGTAAGCTGCTTTATCGGTGGATAGGCAGACAACACGCTTAACGCCTGCGTCGATGGCAGCGTGCAGCACATTATCAGTGCCGATGATGTTGGTCTGAACAGCCTGCATGGGGAAGAACTCACAGGAAGGGACCTGTTTCAAAGCGGCAGCGTGGAAGATGTAATCAACACCGGGCATTGCGTCACGGATAGACTGGGGATTGCGGACATCACCGATGTAGAACTTGACCTTCTTGGCGTTCTCCGGGTGCTTGGCCTGAAGCTCATGGCGCATATCATCCTGCTTCTTTTCATCACGGGAGAAGATACGAATCTCCTTCAGGTCGGAATCCAGGAAGTGCTTCAGAACGGTAGAACCAAAAGAACCAGTACCACCAGTAATCATAAGGGTTGCGTTATCAAATGCAGACATTTTTATTTCCTCCTACTTATTCTCTTAGAAATAAGCTTAATCTTTGTAATGATTCTCTCATACATCGGAATCGTACAAAATTTTTTCACAGCCTCGGTGAATGTGCTCTTGCTCAAAAATTCTACGAAATCATCCCTATTAGCTGGAAGCTTTGAAGAGTGATTCAACGGAATGTTTTCGTATGCCGCTCGCATATCAACCTCCTGACATGCTATTTCTGACCGGGCCTCATTCAAGAGCTCTAAACCCTTAGCTGTATGGCAAATAACTAAATCCGTTCCTCGATTATCATCGAAATCATTTATAAATTCACTTACGTTCCAAAAATCCGCAAGTGTGAGATCACTGTTTCTCCTCACGCCCTTACTTGGGCAATTATAACAAGAGGGTCGTAAGC
>ERZ1673699.2205-NODE-2205-length-13414-cov-5.913841_pt1 | contig 13414 bp, 10 predicted proteins | sample MGYA00580229_ERZ1673699 | MGnify/ENA primary metagenome ERZ1673699 (study PRJEB41218, sample SAMN15661785) | gut metagenome | host: Homo sapiens | place: Canada: London | collected 2015-08-20/2019-03-30 | study: EMG produced TPA metagenomics assembly of... | reverse complement strand
GACTGCCGCCACGGCGATCCCGATGGCCCATACGATATAATCCTGCCAGTCCATCGATCAGAATAACAGGGCGATGCGATAAACTATCCACGCCATGAACCACGCCAACGCCGTGTTGTAAATGACCGATGCCGTGGCCCATTTCCACCCGGCTTCGGCGCCGATGGCGACCACCGTGGCGATGCAGGGGACGTAGAGCAGGATGAAGACGAGGAACGCCAGCGCCGAGGCAGTCGAGAAATCGCCGCTCGCCAGCAGCCGCTGCGACAGCGAGGCCATCTCTTCCTCCCCGGTGGGCTCGGCGGACTCTTCCGCGGCGGATTCCGCGATGACGATCCCGGTCGGGCCGTCTGCGCCGCCGATGATCTCCGTTCCGGCGGGCGTCGTCATGGCGCCCTCGGAGTAGAGCACGCCCAGCGTCGAGACCACGATCTCCTTGGCCGGGAGTCCCGACAACAGCGCCACGCTGGCTTTCCAGTTGAATCCCAGGGGGCTGAACACCGGTTCGCACCCCTTGCCCAGGCGTCCCAGGTAGGAATTTTCGTAGTGGGCTTCGGTCCCGGCACTCTCCTCCGTGCGGGGATAGTAACTCAGGAACCAGACGACCACCGAGGCGATCAGGATCATGCCGCCCATCTTCTTAAGGTATTGCGCGCACTTGTCCCACATGTGCGTAAGGGTCGTTTTCCACGTCGGAAGACGGTAGGGCGGAAGCTCCATCACGAACGGCGTCTCGTCCACGGGGAAGAGGAACCGCCGCATCAGCCGCGCCGTGACGACGGCCAGTACGATGCCCAGCACGTAGAGCCCCAGCATCACCGACCCGGCATTCGCGGCGAAGAACGTCCCCGCCAGCAGCAGGTAGATCGGGATGCGGGCGCTGCATGACATGAACGGTGTAATAAGTATGGTTATCAGGCGACTGCTGCGGCTCTCGATGGTCCGGCAGGCCATGATCGCGGGCACGTTGCAGCCGAATCCCATGATGAGCGGGATGAACGATTTTCCGTGCAGGCCGATGCGGTGCATCACACGGTCCATGATGAACGCCGCGCGGGCGAGGTAGCCCGAATCCTCCATGAACGAGATGAAGAGGTAGAGGATCATGATGTTCGGGAGGAAGACGATGACGGCGCCCACGCCGCCGATGATACCGTCGACCAGCAGGTCGCGCAGCGGTCCTGCGGGCAGCAGGGCGTCCACGCCGCCGCCGATCCATCCCACCAGCGCGTCGATCCACTCCTGCGGATAGGCCCCGAGGCTGAACGTACACCAGAACATGAATCCCATCAGCGCAAAGAAGATCGGGAATCCCCACAGTTTGTGCGTCACGAAAGTGTCGATCACGGCCGTCGTCGTGACCTCCTCGCGCCGTCCGGGGGTGAACGTCTCTTTCAGGGCTCCCTGTATGAACCCGTATTTCTGGTTGGCGAAAGCCGTCTCGACATCCTCGCCCAGCGCTTCGGTGATGCGCCGGGCCTCGCGGTCGCGTATTCCGGCCCACTCGGAGTAGCGGCTGCATTCGCGGAGGCTCTTTTCGGCCTCGGCGTCGCCCTCGAGCATCTTCATCGCATAGTAGCGGGGCGGGAAAGCCTTGGGCAGCTCGCCGCGGTGTTCGCTCATGTCGCCGTTGAGCCTGCGCAGTCCCTCCTCGATCACGGGCCCCATGTTGATATGAATGTGCCGTACGCGCTCGTCGCGGTTCTCGTAGACGTCGATCACGGTGTCCAGCAGGGTGTCGATGCCGCGGTTGTTGCGCGCTTCGACGGGCACCATCGGCACACCCAGCATGCGGCCCAGATTCTCGTAGTCGAGCGTGGCGCCGCTGGCGTGCAGTTCGTCGTACATGTTGAGCGCCACGACCATGCGCGGGTTTATATCGATTAATTCTGTAGTTAAGTAGAGGTTACGCTCTAAGTTTGAGGCTACTACGGAGTTTATTACCACGTCGGGGGTGTTCGTGGCCAGATGATGGCGGACGTAACGCTCCTCGGGCGTGTAGGCCGAGAGGGCGTAGGTGCCGGGCAGGTCGGTGACCTCGAAGCGGTAGCCGCGGTAGATGCGGTTGCCGATCTTGGCCCCGACGGTCACGCCGCTGTAGTTGCCCACGTGCTCGTGGCCGCCCGAGATGGCGTTGAACAGCGAGGTTTTACCGCTGTTGGGGTTGCCCACCAGCGCCACCGTGATGGTCCGTGTACGGCGTGTCACCACCTCGTCGATGCTCGTGCAGCACCCCGCATCGGGTTCCGTAGCTCCGAACGTGTCGTTCCGCCCCGGTTCCCCGACAGGCTCGTGGTGATGGTGATGCTCATGGTGGTGGTGATGACGGTGATGTCCGCCGCCTGCGAGGTATTCGGCGGCCTCGCTGTCGGTGAGCACCTCGACCATGTCGGCCTCGCTGCGGCGCAGCGAGATGTCGTAGCCCATGATCTTGTATTCGATCGGGTCCTTCAGGGGCGCGTTCAGGATCACTTCGACCCGCTGTCCGCGGACGAAACCCATCTCCATGATGCGGCGGCGGAAGCCTCCGTGTCCCATCACTTTGACGATTGTCCCCGATTCGCCGGTTTTAAGTTCGGATAGACGCATTTTTCTCTATTTTGCGTCCCAAAGGTACGACTTTACGGCGATATGTGCAATCCCCACAAATAGGTATTGGTGGAATTGAAAATTATTGTGTTTACGGTTCCGTCCTGTTCTAAATAGAAATGCCGGAATAACATTTTTAATTACTGAAGCGGAAGTTCCGCTTCAGTCCATCCTCCGCCCAGCGCCTTGCAGAGCGTGACGTAATTGATATACTGCTGTGCCACGAGGTTCACCAGCTCCATCTGCGTCTGGTAGAGGCTGCGCTCGGCGTCGATTACGTCGAGGTAGTCCGACAGTCCGCTGCGGTAGAGGGCGCGGGTCATCGTGGCGATGCGGTCGTTCGAGAGCACCAACTCGCCCGTGCGCCCGGTCTGGTCGCGGTAGGTCGTGATAGCCACCAACGCCTTCTCGACGTCGGCGAAGGCCGTCAGCACGGTCTGCTCATAGGTCTTGGCCGACTGCGTATAGGCCGCCATTGCGGCCCGTTCGGCATTGCGGAGCTTCCCGAATCCGAAGATCGGTTCGGCGATGGACCCCAGCGCATCCCATGCCCAGGGGTTTGCAGCAGTTAAACCTTTGATTGAATTGGAAGCTACTCCACCTTTGGCAGTCAGTGAGATGGACGGAAATCGGGCGCTTCGGGCCTGCCCGGCCTGTGCGGCGGCCTGCAACATGTTGAAATGCGCTTCGCGGATGTCGGGACGCCGTTTCAGGAGTTCCGACGGCAGTCCCACGGGAATCTCCGCAGGCCGGTAGTCGGTCAGCAGGCGGAGGCCCGCCCCGGAGAGCTGCACCCGCGAGGGCGTTTCGCCCAGCAGAATGCCCATCGAGAGCCACGTCTGCTCCACGGCGCGGCTGTATTGCGGAACGTCGGCCTCGGCGGTGTAGACCAGACTCCGGGCCTGCTCCAGCGCGACGCCGTCGGACATGCCGTAGCGGAACATCGAATCGATCAGCGCAGCCGATTCGCGCCGCAGTTGGAGGGTCTGCCGGGCGATCGAGAGGTCGCGCTCGTATTCCAGCAGCGTGAAATAGGTCGTGGCGACCTCGGCGGCCAGTGAGAGGCGGACGCCCGCCAACGCCCACTCGGTCGAGGCGATCTCGGCTTTGGCAGCGCGTTTGGCATTGCGCAGTGCCCCGAACAGCGACAATTCCCACGAGAGGGTCGGCTCGACGGCATACGACTGCACGATCTTGGTTTCGGGGGTGTATTCGCCCTCGGCCGAGGCTCCGACGCCGATCTGGGGCAGGTACTGCGCCCGTGTGGTCCGGAGATTGGCCCGGGCCTCCTCGACGCGCGCGGCGGCTACGGCCACATCGCGGTTGTTCGTCAGCGCCCGTTCGACGAAAGCATTGAGCATCGTGTCGCCGAACAGTTCCCACCAGCGTTCGCCCACACCCGTCGTGTCCTGCGAGAAGCCCTCGCCGTAGGCGTAGCGGTCGGGCGTGGCGACCTGCGGCGGGTAGAATTTCGGGGTGCAGGCGGCCAGCATCACCGCGGCGGCCGCTATCGTAAGGTTCGTTTTCATTGTGCTTCCTCCGTTTTTTGACGTTCTCGGTGCTGTTCGAAGCGGCCGATCTTCCCGACGAAATAGTAGAGTGCGGGGTAGACGAAGATGCCCAGCAGCGTGGCGAACAACATGCCGCCCACGAGCGCCACACCCATGATGTTGCGGGCCGTGGCGTAGACTCCGCTGGCGAAGACGAGCGGCATGACGCCGAGGATAAAGGCGAAGGCGGTCATGATGATCGGCCTTACGCGCAGCTTCGCGGCCCCGATGGCCGCGTCCATCAGCGATGCGCCCTGCTCGCGGAACAGCCGGTCGGCATATTCGACGACCAGAATGGCGTTCTTGGCCGCCAGCCCGATCAGCATGACGAGTGAAATCTGCATGTAGATGTCGTTGACATAGAGCGCATTCATCAGGTGCGTGCCGCCGACGAACAGCACGGCCCCGAGCACCGCCACCGGAACGCTCATCAGGATCGCCAGCGGCAGTCCCCACGATTCGTACAGGGCCGCCAGCGCGAGGAACACGAACACGAGCGCCAGCGCGTAGACCAGTCCGCCGGTCTTCGAGGCGTTGGCCTCCTGATACGAGGTGCCGCTCCACGCCGTGCCGATGTCGTCGGGCAGCACGTCGGCGGCCGTCGCGGTGATCTCCTGCATGACGGTCGTCGTCGAGGCCCGCGCGGCGGGGGTGATCGTCAGCGAGATCGAACGGTAGAGGTTGAACTGCGAAACGTATTCCACGCCCACGGTGTCCACCACCTCGACGAGCGACGCCACAGGGACGCTCTCGCCTGACGCCGCAGTGACGTAGTAGCTGTCCAGCGACCGCCGGTCGAGGCGGTAGTCGGGTGCGGCCTGCATGTAGGTTTGGTAGAGCTTGCCGAAGCGCGTGAAGTTATTGATGTAGGTGCCGCCCAGCAGGGTGGTCAGTTCGCCGTACAGCGTCCCGAGGTCCACGCCCGCGGCCAGCGCCTGCTGTTTGTCGATGCGCAGCCGTCGCTGGGGCACCCCGGCGTTGAACTGCGTGGTGACGGAGGCGATCGAGGGGCTTTTGCGCAGCGAGTCCATCAGCCGTTCGGCATTTTCCAGCAGGTAGGCCGTGCCGCGCCCCTCGAGGTCCTGCACCTCGACCGAGACGCCCGACGTGACGCCCAGCCCCGGGATCGAGGGCGGGATGAAAGCATAGCATTCGGCCCCGGCGACCGCGACGTAAAGCTCCCCGGTAAGTTTCTGGGCGATCTGCATGGCCGAAAGTTTGCGGTCGGAGTAATCGACGAGTTTGACGAAGATGATGCCGCTCGAGGTCGAGGCGATGCCGGCCATCATGTTGAATCCTGCGGCGAACGAGGTCGAGGCTACTTCGGGAAGTGTACGGATCACGGCGTCGGCGTCGGCCATGGCCTTTTGGGTCACCTGCAGCGACGAGGCTTCGGGGGCCGAGACCATCACCATCACATAGCCCTGGTCCTCTTCGGGCAGGAATCCCGCGGGCAGCTTGCGCCATACGACGAAGATCACCCCCAGGACCACAGCCACGAAGATGCCCGTGCGGGCGACGTGGCGCATAAGGGTCGGGGTGAAGGTCGTATAGCGGTCCATCTGCCGGGCGAACCAGCGGTTGAAAGCCGCGAAGAACCCTTTCTGCGAAGGCTCCCGGTGGCGGAGCAGCAAGGCGCAGAGCGCCGGGGAGAGGGTCAGGGCGTTGAATGCCGAGATGACCACCGAGACGGCGATCGTCACGGAGAACTGCTGGAACAGCCGTCCTGTGATGCCGCCCGTGAACGACACGGGAACAAAGACGGCCAGCAGTACGACGGTCGTGGCGACAATCGGCGAGGCCACGTTGCGCATGGCTTCCAACGCCGCCGCACGGGGTTTCATGCCCCGCTCGATATTCACCTGTGCGGCCTCGACGACCACGATGGCGTCGTCCACGACCAGTCCGATGGCCAGCACCAGACCCAGCAGCGAAATGATGTTGATCGAGAACCCGAGCAGGGGAAACAGCGCGAAAGCTCCCACGAGCGACACGGGGATCGCCACCAGCGGGATGACCGTCGCCCGCCAGTCCTGCAGAAAGAGGTAGATGATGAGGATGACGAGCAGGAGCGCGATGATGAGCGTCCGGAAGATGTCTTTCACGCCGGCGTCGATGCTCGTCGTGGTGTCGACGATCGTGGCGGCTTCGATGCCGTCGGGGAAACGCGCCGAGAGCTTATCCATTGCGGCTTTGACCTTGCCGCCGACAGCCACGGCGTTGCTGCCCGGCTGCTGGTAGATGACGATCATGGCCGTGGGATTACTTTCGTAGGACGAACTGACGCCGTAGGTCTGGCTGCCCAGCGACACTTCGGCGATGTCGCCCAGCCGGATCTGCTCGCCCGAGGAGGTGGTGCGCACGACGATGTCGGCGAACTCTTCGGCGGTGGAGATCTGCGGCGGCATGGTCACCGTATAGGTGTAGGCCACGCCGTCGGGAGCCGGTTCGGCCCCGAACTGCCCGGCAGGGTAGATGCCGCCCTGCTTCTCGATGGCCGCCGTCACCTCGTCCACGGCAATGCCGTAGTATTTCAGCACGTCGGGCCGCAGCCAGATGCGCATGGCGTACTCTCCGGCGCCCATGATCGAGACCTTGCCCACGCCGTCGATCTTCAGCAGTTCGTTCTGCAGGTTGATGTAGGCGTAGTTCGAGAGAAACTCCCCGTCGTAGCGGCCGTCGCTGTGGAGCGAATAGACCATCAGGAATCCCGTCATGGTCTTGCGCGTGGTGACGCCCTGCCGGGTGACCGTCGCCGGCAGTTCGGCCGTGGCCGATGAAACGTTGTTCTGGGTGAAGATGGCGTCCAGATCGGGGTCGGAGCCGATGTCGAACGTAACCTGCAGGGTCATCGACCCGTCGTTGGCCGAAGTGGCCTGCATGTAGAGCATGTCGCTGACACCCATCACGGCCTGGGCCACGGGCGTCGCCACGGCGTTGTTCACCGTCTCGGCATCGGCGCCGTCGTAGGTCGCCGAGACCTCCACGACCGGGGGCGTGATGTCGGGATACTGCTCGATCGGCAGCTGCGTGATCGAGATCAGCCCCACGAGTACGATGACGATGGCCAGCGAGATGGCGAAAATCGGGCGCGAAACGAAGAATTTCTCCATAGGGCTACCTCTTTTCGGGGATTACCTTCGCGCCGTTGCGCAGCTTCTGCTGTCCGGCGACCACGACCCGTTCACCCGGTTCCAACCCCTCGTCGATGCACCACAGCGCACCGTAGGTGTCGCCCGGGGTGACGCGGCGGTACTGCGCCGTGCTGTCGGCCGTGACGACCCACACCGAACTGAGGTCCTGGGCCTGGCTCACGCCCTGCTGAGGCACGACGATGCGCGGCCGCACGGGACCCACGTTGGCCTCCACGCGGGCGAACTGCCCGGGTTTCAGCGCCTCGTCGGGATTCGGGAACATCACCACCAGCACGAGCGTCCCCGTGGTGGACGACACATCCTTGCGCGTATAGTCGTAGAGCCCCGTGTAGGGGTATTGCGTGCCGTCGGCCAGCACGAGGCGGATGTCTGAAAGGAGTCCCTCGTTGTCGTAGATCGAGGCCCGATTGCCGGCAAAACGCAGGTATTGCGACATCGGGATCGCCACGTCGACCGTCAGCGTGTCGATGTTCGACACGGTCGTCAGCACGCTGAACTGCGTGCCGGGGCCCACGTAGTCGCCCACGTGCGCCGCCGTATGCTCGATGATGCCGTCGATCGGGGAGCGCAGCTCGGCATAGCCGACGTTCATTTGGGCGCTGCTGAGCGTCTGCCCGGCGGCGCGCACCGAGGCTTCGGCGGCTTTCCACTGCGCCGTATATTGGTCCAGCTGCGACTGGCTGATGGCGTTGATGCGCGCCAGCGGCACTGCGCGGTCGTAGTTGTTGCGCGCCTCGATGGCCTGCGCCCGAGCCGATTCCAGTTGGGCCTCGGCCGCCAGCATCGAGGTCGAGAGCTGGTCGGGATCGATGGTGAAAAGCAGCTGGCCCCGTTTGACGGGCATGCCGTTGCTGTAGCGTTTCGACGACAGGTAGCCGTTCACGCGCGGCTGGATCACGGCGTCGAAATTGCTCGCGAGGTAGCCGATGAAGCTCATCCGGTTGGGAACGGAGTCCACGGCGGCTTCGGCCACTTCGACCCGCAGGGGAGGCATCGCCTGCCGGGATGCGTGTTTTCCGCACCCCGTGAGGAGCGCTGCAAAGAGGCCTGCTGTAAGGTAGAATTTATCCATAAAGGGTATGTTTTACCCCCGGGCAAAGGCAAAAAACGTACCGGCGCCCCCGTAAAATGGACTTTTTCGGTGAAAAAACACTGTTTTTTCGTACTCCGGGGGATGGAGTTTAGAATATTTTTATATCTTTGCGTTGATAACAAACCCAATTTAATAAATAAAACTATGAAAGAGTTAGTAGCAAAAATCAACGCAGAGTTCGAGGTATTTGCAGCCAACGCAGCTGCTCAGGTTGAGAAGAACAACAAAGCCGCCGGCACCCGCGCCCGCAAATCGGCTCTGGAGCTTTCGAAGCTGATGAAGGAGTTCCGCAAGGTTTCCGTAGACGCTGCGAAATAATTCGAACCCGAATTTAAGCTAAAAGGCCGTTCCTTTCAGGAGCGGCCTTTTATTTTGCCGGGGACGTGCTGTCGGTGCGGTGCGGGAACACCGGCAGCCTGCCGTTTCCGGGTTCAGAGTTTTATTCCGTAACGCCGGAACACCTCCATGTCTTCGGGCCGGAGTCCCGTCTTGCGGTAGGGTACGGCCTCGTTGTGGTCGTTCAGGTAGCGGCGCGGGGCCTGGCGGTCGAAGTCGGGACTTACGAGCGAAACTTTCGTCGAGAGGAACCGACCCCGGATCGAGGCCATGTCGGCCATGGTGTGAAACAGCGCATGGGTCGTGGCCGGAGCCGTTTCGTTGGCCTCGGCGGCGGCGACCTTTTCGGGAAAATGCTCCCGATAGCTCTCCGAGAACCACGCCAATGACGCCACATAAAGCTGGTAGGCCGTGGTGGTGGGCGAGGCGTGCAGGAAGCGTTCGCGGTCGTCGTCGATCAGGTCTTCGCCGTGATCGGCACAGTAGAGCAACGCCGAGGAGGTGTTTTCGAGCGACCCGAGGTAGTCGATGATCTGCGACAGCACGTAGTCCGTATAGCGGATCGAGTTGTCGTAGGCATTGACCAGCATCGGACGGTGCTGTTTGGCGATCGCCACGTCGTTGTCGGGCTGGAAATGCGCGAACTCCCGCGGATAACGCTGGTGGTAGCTGAAATGCGACCCGTAGCAGTGGAGGATGAAGAGTATCTTCCGCTCGCTGCTTCGTTCGAGCACTTTGCGCATCTCGTCGAGCAGCTGCGTGTCGTGGCGCGGCGAACGGATGTAAATCAGGTGCTTGGCATCGTGGGCCAGGTGGTCGATCATGGCGCCCTGCCGCGACTGGTTGGAGATGAACCACGTGTCGAAGCCCGCCTCGTTGAACAACGCCGGAAGTCCCTTGCGGCGGTACAGTTCCTCGTGTTCGTCGGTGGCTACCGACGAGAGGATCAGCGGCACGCTCTTGTGTGTGGTGTTGCTTTGGGTCAGCATATCGCGGAACACCACCAGCCCCTCCTCCTGCGACAGCAGGGGATTGGTCTCGCGCTCGTAGCCGTAGAGTTGCCAGTTCATGGCCCGCGAGGCTTCACCTATAATATATACATAGACTTCGCGTCCGGGGACTTCGGCCGTGCGCCGTGCCTCGTAGGTGAAATCGGCGGAGGTCTTTTCGTAGTTGAACGACTTGCGGAACTCCGAGCCGCTCAGCCCGAGGTTGTAGAGGATGTTCAGGGGGAAGATTTCGTCGCGCAGCACGTGCCGGTCCTCGCTCACGTGGTAGGCGGGCCACAGGGCTACGAGCCCCAGCGCAAAGAGCGCCGCGCCGGTCAGGCCGATGTTCATGCGCGCCGTGCGGGTGATGTAGCGTTTGTGTCCGATCTCGCGCGCCGCGAACCACAGCAGCGGCAGGTAGATCACGCAGACCAGCACCACCGAGGGATAGATATTGCCCAGCAGTTCGCCTGCCTCGCCCGGATTGGTCGTCAGCAGGTTGGTGAACATGTCGGTGGCGATGATCGAATTGCCGAAGAGGTATAACAGCACGATCTGGAAAGCACAGAAGAAGATGAACGGGAATGCCAGCCAGATCATCACGCCCGAACGCCGCAGCGCCACGCTCCACATCATGTAGAACCCCAGCGGCATGAGGATCAGCGACTCGACGGTCCACACCGAGTAGGGCTCGGTGTTGGCCAACACGCAGTTGGGGATAATCAGCGCCGCGAAAAAATAGACGGTCAGCAGCGTGGTGAAACGGCTGCGGGTTTTGACAACCCGCCGTCTGTTTTTCGGATTCGTATCAGCACTCATAAACCAAATTGCTCTTAAAATGCCTCGTTTATGCTCAGCAGAAAGCCGCTTGTCTTCTTGCCGAATCCGTAATCGAGGCGCACGTTAACTCTTTTTTTGAGCTCCCACCGGAAGCCGACGCCGTAGTTGGGAAGCGTCTGCGCCCAGTCGAACTCGCCGAGCGACGGGAACACGTTGCCCGCGCCGCCCCAGACCGCACATCCGATTCGCCGCCAGATGCGCTGGCGCAGCTCGATCTGCAGGGTAATCATATCGTTGTCCGTATAGCGGCCCTGGTAGTAGCCGCGCATCCGCTGGCTGCCGCCCAGGCGGGCGAGCATCGGCCACGGCGTGCCGTCGGTGTTGAACACCGCATAAAGGTCGGCGGCGAGAATACCGTCTTTCCACACCCGTTGGTAGGCGTCGGCCGTGAAAGTCGTGCGCCACAGCGTCTTGCCGCAGTTCCCGAGGCCTTTCGGGAAGAGCGTCTCCTGGAAACTCACGTAGAGGCCCCGGAAAGGGTTGGGGATGAAGTCGCGCGAATCGTATTCGAGGATCGCCCCGATGCCCGTCGCCGTGTATTTCATCTTCTCCCCGCGGAGGTATGCCGGTTCGGTGAATTTCAGGCCCCGCGTGTGTTCGAAGCTCACCAGTCCCCCGATGTAGGTGTGGGGCAGGAACTCGTGCAGGTAGCGCCCTTCGACCAGGTAACGTTTCTCGGAGTAGGTACTCTCGGGGTTGTCACGCCCCGCGTTGTAGCCGATGCCCCAGAAACTGCGGGGCGCCGAGGCGAACATCACCGTATAGTTCAGACGGCGTTTGTTGTGTGAGAAAATGGTGTTTCCCGTCACGCCCAGCGCATAGAATCCCGAAACCGAGACGTTGGCGAAGATCGAGATGTCCGACGGCGCCGTGATCGAGTCCGTGCGGTCGAGACGGAACAGCCCCGCTGCCAGCAGCCCGATGCCGAAACTCGTGTTCTTCGAATAGCTGGGGCCCCCGGCGAAGGTGAAGTCGATCTTTTTCTCGAAGGTTTTGTCGGTGGTCGACTCGCCGAAATAATCGACGACGCGCCGCAGGAAAGGTTTCTTTCGGGGAGCCTCCTGCGGCAGCGGGGTGTAGGTGTAATGCAGCGTGTCGCCGTCTGCAATACGGGTGCCCTCCTCCTGGGCCCGTCCCGTGAGGAACGAGCCTGAGAGCACGAGGATCAGGACGACGGTTCTGTGCAGCATCGAGACCTATTTATACTTCTCGATGGTCTCGTAAAAGGCCTCTTTGTCGGCGTCGGAGAGGATGCCCTTGCGCAGGAACACCAACTCGCCCTCTTTCGATACGATCATCAGCACGAACTGATTATTGCAGTCGCCCAACTTCCACGCCGTGCTCAGGATGCGGTCCTGGTCGGCCAGCACCGTGGCGCCGTTCGAAGCCGTGCGTTTCTTGGCCATGCTGCGGGCCATGCCGTTGGGAACCATCGGGGCGTCTTTGAGGTTCATCACCCCGAAGCCGTAGATGTTTTCGCTCGCCGCGCGGCCGTTCTTTTCCAGCTCGATGGTGAAATCCTCGTTCTGCTTGTGCCGGTCGGGGTCCACGTAGAATATCATCAGGTTTTTTTCGCCGAAATGGGGCAGTTTGGCCGGTTTCCCGTCCAGGTCGAGGACCTCGACGTTCTGCACTTTGCGGGGCAGTTCCTGCGCCGGGGCTGCCGATGCGGCCAGCGCGAAAGCTGCCAGCATCACGATCACTTTCATCTTCATTACGTTCTGTTTTTGTGGTGTCTAACGAAAACAAATCGCGACAAAGGTACAATATTTCTCCGAACATCGGGAATGTCGGCAGTCCTATTATTGTTCGATTGGTCTCTTTTTTCCGCCTGTAGCGGCGAGGGCGGTGTCGAATCCGTAAAATCCGCTTCCCGAAACGATCAGGAAGACATAGATGCCCAGCCACACGAACTCGGGCTCCCCGGCGCCGAACCCGTCCCAGACGAATGTCAGGAGGACACCCAGCGCCATCAGGAATGCCGCTTTCCGCACCCACAGTCCCATGATGACGAGTACCGCCAGCAGCACCTCCACGACCGACACGACGGCGAACACGACGGCGGGATTGATGTTGAACACGGTTGGATATGACTCGATTATTTCGTTGTAATTCTGTATTTTGCCGATGTTGTGAAACAGCATCATGGCTCCCGTGAACAGCCGCATGTAGAGCACGGCCCAGTCCATGCAGCGGTATTGTCCGATCCAGTCTGGTATTTTCTTTTCCATGCCCCTGTGTCCTGCAATTCGCGTTCCGAAAATTTTCATATCTTTGGGCCATGAAATCGAAAACAAGGATTTTATTCGTCTGTCTGGGCAATATTTGCCGCTCCCCGGCCGCCGACGGCATCATGCACGACCTGGTGGAGAAGCGGGGAACCGCCGACCGGTTTACGATCGACTCGGCCGGTACCTATGGAGGCCATCGGGGCGAGCTGCCCGATGCTCGCATGCGCAGCGCCGCTTCGCGCCGGGGTTATGCACTGACACACCGCTCCCGGCAGGTGAGCGAGGCGGATTTCGACCGTTTCGACATGATCGTCGCCATGGACGACATGAACTACGAGACGCTCAACCGCCTGGCGCCTTCCCGCGAGGCCGCCCGCAAAATATTCCGCATGGCGGAGTTCTGCCGCCGGCATCCCGACCGCACCTATGTTCCCGACCCCTATTACGAGGGGCGCGAGGGCTTCGAGCTGGTGCTCGACATGCTGGAGGATGGCTGCGAGGGGATTTTGCAATTCACTATGCAAAATTCATAATGCACAATTACCTGTCGTGCCGTTTTTTTGACGGCAAGTCAAATAATTGTGCATTTTAGAAATCCAGTCCGAAACTGATGCTGTAGGTGTTGCGCAGG
>ERZ1673699.2200-NODE-2200-length-13427-cov-4.178732_pt1 | contig 13427 bp, 10 predicted proteins | sample MGYA00580229_ERZ1673699 | MGnify/ENA primary metagenome ERZ1673699 (study PRJEB41218, sample SAMN15661785) | gut metagenome | host: Homo sapiens | place: Canada: London | collected 2015-08-20/2019-03-30 | study: EMG produced TPA metagenomics assembly of... | reverse complement strand
TCTGTCGGCACGCAAATCCTCATCGCGGAAACATTTTGCAATCTGGAAATAACGGTCATAACCGGAACACATAAGGAGCTGTTTTAACACCTGTGGGCTCTGTGGCAGTGCATAAAAACTGCCCGGATGCACACGGCTTGGCACAAGATAATCACGTGCTCCTTCCGGTGTACTCTTAATCAAAATCGGTGTCTCAATCTCCAAAAAACCTTCATCTGCCAAAAACTGGCGTGCGACCATAGCAACTTTGCTGCGTAAAATCAGATTACGCTGCAAATCCGGACGGCGCAAATCAAGATAACGGTATTTCAAACGAAGTTCATCTTTTGTTTTTGAATTCTCCTCAATTGGAAATGGCGGTGTTTCCGATTCAGAAAGAATCCGGATATCGGTAGCAACCACTTCAATCTCACCGGTTTTCAAATTCTCGTTGACTGCACCGGAACGCTTCGTAACGGTTCCTGTAACAGCCACAACAAACTCACTTCTTAATTTTGCTGCTTTTTCAAACCCTTCTTTTCCAACATTGCTTTCCTCGAAAATAAGCTGGATGATACCGGAACGGTCTCTTAAATCCACAAAGACAATTCCGCCTTTGTTACGGCTTTTCTGAACCCATCCCATCACGGTAACGGTTTGAGAAATATTCTCTGTTGTTAATTCTGCGCATCGGCATGTGCGCTTTAATCCTGTCATTGACTCTGCCATAATAACCTCCATAGATAACCCGATTGTATCGGTTTCTTTTGCTAATTAATCTGCGTAAATCATTTCAATTTCTTCATAGCCATCTGCCATGAGCTGTTCCTTTTGGAATTTCTTGTTCTTTTTCATAATATTAATGGCAACAATAATTCCTTTTTCTCTCTCGGCTTTTGCCTTTTCAATTACTTCTGCGATTACATCCGCAGATGCTTTTTTATCAATCAAATAGGCTTTTTTCTGAGCTGCCGACGGCACTTTGTAATCACGCTCTAAAAGCAGCATAACAATACGCTCAAATCCAATAGAAAATCCACATGCACATGTGTTATTTCCGGTGAACTTTCCAATCATTTCATCGTAACGTCCGCCGCCACCGACAGAACCACCAAACTCATCCATCGCAATTTCAAAAATTGGTCCGGTGTAATAACTCATACCACGGACAAGTGTCGGGTCAAAAACAATTTTAAAGTTTGCTGTCTTGACTTTTTCCACTGTAGAAATAATGGTCTCCAAATCTTCGGCAGATCCCTCTTCCAAAAACTCGCCAAGCGTATCTTTCATATAGCGTACGCCCTCAATATCACTTGTTACTGTCTCAAATAAAGTCTTACATTTTTCTACGGATTCACCGGCATAACCGGCCTCTAAAAGTTCTGCCACAACGCCGTCCATGCCAATCTTGTCCATCTTATCAAGAATGATAAACACTTCATCGTATTCTTCTTCCGGGAATCCGCAGAAAGCAGCCATTCCTTTTAAGATTTTACGATTATTAATACGGATGGTAAAGTTTTCAAAATCCAATTTACCAAGCAGCGTCGTTGTTGCAAGAATCAATTCAATTTCCGCTAAATTTGACGGCTCACCCAAAATATCAATATCACACTGCATAAACTGACGGTAACGTCCACGCTGCGGTCTGTCAGCACGCCATACATTTCCCATCTGAAGTGCCTTAAACGGAACCGGCAGCTCATTTGCATTATTCGCATAATATCTGGATAACGGCACCGTAAGGTCATAACGCAGACCGCCATCAACCAAATCACTTTCGGTTTCTGCCGTCTCCAAATTCAGTTTCTGACCACGTTTCAAGATTTTGAAAATGAGTTTTTCATTTTCACCGCCCTGTTTATTATTCAAATTTTCAATATGTTCCACACAAGGGGTCTCAATCGACTGAAACCCAAAGGTACGATATGTCTCTTTAATCTGTCCGATTACATAATCTCGAATCTCCATCTCTCTTGGCAGAATGTCTTTCATTCCGGTTGTTGGTTTTTTCTTTAATGCCATAATTTCTTTTTCCTTTCTATCATCTCATCAATGCGGTGAATATAATCATCCACACTTTTTACGTTTTCAATGCGCTCCATACGGTTTTCTTCATGAATGACATACTTTGTGGAGCCGCCGCTGCCAAGTGCCACAATCGTTTCCCATTCTTCCATGATTAACGTATTATATAAACACTCCTTACCTGGTTTTGCATAGGCAACATTTTCCTGATTTGTATTTCTTGTGGTACCTGCCTTGTTTTTCTGGCGGTACATATAATAAGGCAGATATCCGTAATCTCTTAAGATATCCTCGCTTGCCTTCTGAATAATCGGAATCAGTGTGTCTTCCGGGCGAATTTCTCCACCACTCTCCATCTGTTCACGTCTCATTCTGGACGCCCTCTTAATCACAAGCGTATGCACGGTAACACTGTCCGGGTCAAGTTCATGGATTTTATACATCGTATTGCAAAAATCTACTTCATCTTCTTCCGGCAGCCCAACAATCACATCCATATTAATGTTATCAAAACCAGCCTTACGTGCCATCCAAAATGTTTCATTCACACGTTCTACTGTGTGATTTCTGCCGAGCAATTCTAATGTATGCTGCTTCATTGTCTGTGGATTAATGGAAATACGCGTTACACCGGCACGTTTTAAAATTTCAAGTTTTTCCATTGTAATACTGTCCGGTCTCCCGGCTTCCACTGTAAACTCAAGTGCCTTTTTTACATCCAGATACTTTTGTATCATATCCATCAGTTTCTGTAACTGCTGTTCATTCAGAGATGTCGGCGTTCCGCCCCCCACATAAATGGTATGCAGCGGCCTCTCTCCGGCCTGCAGACTAAAAGCAGCCATCTCTTTTTCCAGCGCTTCTAAATAAGCGTCCACCTTTGTGGCATAGCTCTTGTAATCATACGAAGAAAAAGAGCAGTACTGGCAGATGGAAGGACAGAACGGAATTCCAATGTAGACACTGTATCCGTTTTTTTCATCCAAATCTTTTACCATCTCATATTCTTTTTCCGCAATATCCATCACAAGAGAAATCTTTGCTTTGCTCACCAGATATTCTTCTTTTAAGCACTCGCGGACCTCTTCTTTGGTTTTTCCTTCAAAAAGCATGCGAAGTGGAATTTTCGCAGGGCGAATTCCGGTAAGAATTCCCCATGGCAGTGTCTTATTTGCTTTCTCTGAAAACTGTCTGTACACCGCAGCTTTTACACTGTTTTTATCATAGTCCGCCGGCAAATCCAAATGAAAGAAAAGCTCATCTCCAAAATAACACGACAAGGGATATCCCTCTTGCTCTTTCCAGTCTTCCCTCTCTTTAATTTCACAAGGGTGTTCCGGAAAAAAGCTCTGGGAAAGTGCCCTCATATCATAAGCAAATTCCAATGGCTTTTCGTCATTTTTCTTCATTTCAAAAGTAATCATACATAAATCCCCTATGCATATGGATTGTTTGCCGCCTCATAGGCAACCGTTGTTTCCGGTCCATGTCCCGGATAAATTTTTACGTCATCCGGGAGCACAAGCACTTTATTCCGCACGGAATCTAACAACTGTGCCGTATTTCCGGTCGGCAAATCCGTTCTGCCAATCGATTCCATAAAAATGGTATCTCCACTAAATAAAGCCTTCTCCTTTTCTTCATAATAACAGCATCCGCCTTTCGTATGCCCCGGTGTATAAATGACACGGAATACAAATCCGGCAATCTCAAGTTTCTCACCGTCACGCAGTAACATCTCCGGCTCGATTGCCACCTCATAGCCTGCCATCGCACTGGCATTCAGATGCGGGTCTTTCAAAACATCAAGTTCTTCCCTGTAAGCATACACTTTTCCACCAACATAAGAGACAAGGTCACTCACGCCGGTAATGTGGTCAAAGTGTCCGTGTGTTAATAAAATTCCCTCACAGTCCCAGCCGTTTTTGCGGATCTGGTCTGCTATTTTTTTTGCTTCGTCACCAGGGTCAATCACAATACAAGAATTGGTACCTTCCTGATGGAGGATATAACAATTGGTACATACCTGACCTACTGTCAGCATAATGATTTCCATAATATTTCTCCCTTTTTAACCGTTTGTGCTTCGCTCAATGTCGTTTACACTTTCTACGGATTTTAATTTACTGATTAACCGGTCTAACTGTTCCACACCATGCGTTTCAAATCCAACGGTAATCGTTGCGCGCTCCTGCTTGGTTGTGCGGACATTCATGGATTTCACATCAATGTTATTTTCCGTAAAAATACGGGAAATGTCAAACAATACACCACTTCTGTTATAACAGTAAATGACAATTTCAACCGGATAAACTTCACCGCTGTCTTTTGCCTCCGGACTCCATTCAGCTTCAATCAGGCGGTTTTTCTCCGATACCGGAAGATGAATCATATTCACACAATCGGTACGGTGAATTGACACACCGCGGCCTCTTGTAACAAATCCAACAATTTCATCTCCCGGAACCGGGCTGCAGCATTTCGAAAAACGAACTGCCAAATCATCCAAACCTTCCACGATAATTCCGCTTTTGCTCTTTAAGTGTTCTTTGGATGTGTGTTCCGCAACCTGTTTTGCCTCTTTGGCATTTTCAATTACTTCATGTACCTGGGCATCCGAAACAATGCGTTTGTTTTTCTTGTTATACTCATCTTGTAACTTATTAACAACCTGACCTTCCTTTAATCCACCGTGCCCAATTGCGGCACACACAGACTCCCAGTCACGGAATCCATATTTGCGGATGCAGGCTGCTGTATATTCATTTCGCAAAAGAACCGAAAGGTCAATGCCTTTATTTTTGCAGTAAGTATGCAAAAGTTCTTTTCCTTTAATAATATTATCTTCCTTAAATTCGTTGCGAAACCACTGGTTAATTTTATTCTTTGCCTGACTGCTCTTGACAAGATTTAACCAGTCACGGCTTGGACCACGGCTGTTTTGACTGGTAATAATGTCAATGCGGTCACCATTTTGAATCTCATAATCCAGTTTCACGATACTGCCATTTACTCTGGCACCCACCATTTTATTTCCTACTGCTGTGTGGACAGCATAGGCAAAATCAATCGGTGTGGAACCGGCAGGAAGATTTTTTACATCTCCATTTGGTGTAAAGCAGTAAATTCGGTCGGAATACAAATCCAAATCACTTTTAATGGAACTCAAAAATTCCTTATTATCATCCATGTCATGCTGCCATTCCAAAATTCTACGCAGCCACGCCATCTTCTCTTCTTCTCTCTGGTTTTTGGAACTGTTGCTTCCACCGCTCTCTTTGTAACGCCAGTGAGCCGCAATACCATATTCTGCCGTTCGATGCATTTCATACGTACGAATCTGAATTTCAAACGGCTGACCGGTCGGACCAATCAGTGTCGTATGCAGAGACTGGTAATGATTCGGTTTCGGCATTGCAATGTAGTCCTTAAAACGTCCCGGAATCGGTTTGTACATCTCATGAATAATACCAAGTGCCGTGTAGCACTCCTGATCATTGTCCACAATAATACGAATCGCAAATAAATCGTAAATCTGGTCTAATGTTTTATGCTGTTTTGCCATCTTGCGGTAAATACTAAACAAATGTTTTACGCGGCCATCAATGGTTGCCTTAATATTATTTTCAATCAGCCGCTTATCCACTTCTTCCATAATTTCCTTTACGAAATTTTCCTTGGATTCCTTAATGGCATTAAACTGTTCGCTCAAATTCCGATAGGCTTCCGGCTCCAAATACTGCAAAGACAAATCGTCCAATTCAACCTTTACTTTGGATATACCAAGCCGGTCCGCAATCGGTGCATAAATTTCCATCGTCTCTTTTGATTTTTCTTTCTGTTTCTCCGGCTTCATAAACTGCATTGTCCGCATATTATGAAGGCGGTCAGCCAGTTTAATAATAATTACACGGATATCCTTCGCCATCGCAAGAAACATCTTACGCAGATTTTCCGCCTGTAACTCTAATTTATCAGAAGAATAATTCAACTGTGTCAGTTTTGTAACGCCATCCACTAATGCCGCAATTTCTGCGCTGAACATCTCTGTCAAATCTTCTGTCGTATATTTCGTATCTTCAACAACATCGTGAAGCAGCCCCCCCACGATGGTCTCTTTATCCATCTCAAGCTGTGCAAGAATTATCGCCACACATACCGGGTGAATCAAGTATGGTTCGCCGGATTTTCTCTTCTGGTCTTTATGGGCATCCTTCGCCAGTTCATAAGCTTTGTTAATCATATCCAAATCATTGGAAGGATGGTAACTGCTGACCGTTTTTTTCAAGATTTCAAACAAATCATCCGGATCCGTAAAATTCGGCGGAATCAATTCCGTTGACAATTCACCGGTATCAAACGTTTCAACCAATCCGACTGTCTTTTCTTCCTCCATATGGCTCCTCCTTCTTATGTGGTATCTTACTTATTATAATGGGATTCCCTTGAAAATGCAACTATCAACTATTCGTTTGTTTTCCCCTTCTCCGTTTCCATATGAATCTGATTCCCATCTGAAACCGCCTCAATCGTTCCCATCGTATCCGTACGGTATATCTGTATATCATCATCCTCAAGTTTAGCAAGAGTAGCCGCATGAGGATGTCCATAAGAATTATCCTTTCCTGCACTAATAACAGCATATGCCGGATCCGCTTTTGTAAGGAAAGCATCCCCTGTCGCCGTATAACTTCCATGGTGTCCGACTTTTAACACATCACATTCAAGATCATAATTCTCTTTTAGCATATCCTCTTCTGCTTTTTCTTCCGCATCACCCATAAATAAGAAACGATTTTTTCCATAGGCAAGCTGCACCACCAAAGAATTATTATTTGCTTCCTTGTAATTTTTGAGTGGACCCAAAAAGCGGATTACCACATTTTTTTCAAACCGATATTCCTTTCCGATTTCCGGCATCTGTGCCGTCTTATTCACACTCTTTAAGGCACTTCCCACATCCCGGTACGTTTTCGTCTGTTTTTTTGCCTCAGGCAGGTACACCGTGTCTACCTGAACATTGTTAATGACATCATCAAGACCTCCGACATGGTCACTGTCCGGATGAGTTCCCACTAATATATTTAACTTTTTGATACCCTTTTTCTTCAGATAAGAAACAACCATCTGCCCTTTTTCATTTTTCCCGGCATCAATTAACATACTAAAGTTTCCTTTTTCAATAAGCGTAGCATCCCCCTGTCCCACATCGATATAAGAAACCGTAAGGCTGCCACCATCCGCTTTTGTCTCAACAGGCTTTTCCTTTGAGACAAAAAGCCCTTTTACCGGTTGGTACAAAAGTGCCGCAATAATCAAAAATATCGGAATTAAAAGCTGTCGAATTACAGCCTGTTTTTGTTTTTTTGTTGGCATAATATCTCCCTTTCTAAATCAGCTGCACGCCAGGCAGCTTTTTTCTGCATGATAAAATGTACCATATTCCTCCGCTGCTGTAAAGAAATCCTTGCAATTTAGAGAATTTCTAGTAAAATAGAATAGATATGTTATGCCTTATGGCAAAAACTTTAGTATGAAACAAACATGGAGGAAATTATGATTCAAGCAAGTAACATCTAATTACGTTTCGGAAAAAAAGCGCTTTTCGAGGAAGTGAATATTAAATTCACCGAAGGAAACTGCTACGGTATCATCGGTGCCAATGGTGCAGGAAAGTCTACTTTTTTGAAAATTCTTTCCGGCGAATTAGAGCCAACAACCGGTGAAATCAGTTTAGGACCCGGCGAGCGTCTTTCCGTATTGGAGCAGGACCATTTTAAATATGACGACCAAATTGTTTTGGACACTGTAATCGCAGGAAATCAAAAATTGTATGACATCATGAAGGAAAAAGATGCCATTTATGCAAAGGAGGACTTTTCCGAAGAAGATGGTATGCGTGCAAGCGAACTCGAGGCTGAGTTTGCCACCATGAACGGATGGGAAGCAGAAGCTGACGCTGCCACCTTGTTAAACGGACTTGGTATCGCAACGGAAGTTCACTATAAGCAGATGAGCGAACTGCCGGACACAGACAAGGTTAAAGTCTTGTTAGCACGCGCCTTATTTGGCAACCCGGATATTCTTCTTCTCGATGAGCCGACAAACCATTTGGATTTGGACTCCATCCGCTGGTTAGAAGAATTTCTCATTGATTTTGAGAATACAATTATTGTAGTATCCCATGACCGTTATTTCCTCAACAAAGTATGTACTCATACCGTTGACTTAGATTACGGCAAAATGCAGATTTATGCAGGTAACTACGATTTCTGGTATGAATCCAGCCAGTTAATGATTAAACAGATGAAAGAAGCCAATAAAAAGAAGGAAGAAAAAATCAAGGAATTGCAGGAATTTATCCAGCGATTCAGTGCAAACGCTTCCAAATCCAAACAGGCTACTTCCAGAAAACGTGCGCTGGAAAAAATCGAGTTAGACACTCTGCGTCCATCCAGCCGTAAATATCCTTATGTTGACTTTAAACCGGACCGCGAAATCGGGAATGAAGTTCTTACCGTTACCAATCTTTCAAAAACGATTGATGGCGAAAAAGTGCTTGACAATGTTTCCTTTACCGTTGGCCACGATGATAAAATTGCTTTTGTTGGTTCTTACGGTATTGCGGCAACAACCTTATTCCAGATTCTTGCCGGTGAAATGGAACCGGACGAAGGCGATTATAAATGGGGAATTACGACTTCCAACTCATATTTCCCGAAAGATAACACAGCATACTTTGACAGTAACGATACCATCGTAGACTGGCTGATGCCATTTTCTCCGGAAAAAGATGCTACTTATGTCCGCGGCTTTTTAGGACGTATGCTCTTTAAGGGCGACGATGGATTAAAGAAAGTAAATTTACTTTCCTGTGGTGAGAAAGTTCGTGTTATGCTTTCCAAAATGATGATGCTTGGTTCTAACGTCCTTTTAATGGATGAACCAACAAACCACTTAGATATGGAATCCATCACTTCCGTAAACAATGGTCTGATTAAATTCCCCGGTGTTGTTTTATTCACTTCCCAGGATCATCAGTTTATCCAGACCATCGCCAACCGTATCATTGAATTTACGCCAAATGGTATGATTGACAAGGTAACCACATATGACGAATATCTCGACAGTGATGAAATGGCCAGAAAACGTCAGGCTTTAAGCTGATTTGGCAAAAGACAAAACTTGACAATATTCACCCAATCAGATACAATGGTTGGAAAATAATCCATAACGACCCTGGATACAAAAGGAGATGAGGACTTGGGGCCCAGTGACGCGGTAAATATACTTATAATTATAATTTTACTCATATTATCCGCATATTTCTCTTCTGCAGAGACGGCATTAACAACGGTAAATAAAATCCGTATGCGCTCTTTGGCAGAGGAAAATAACAAAGCAGCAAAACGCGTTTTGAAGTTAATCGAAGAACCTTCCAAAATGCTGAGTGCTGTACTGATTTGTAACAACATTGTAAATCTTTCTGCTTCTTCGATATCAACATCCTATGCATTTTCAATATGCAAACGGATTGGTATGGAAAACAGCACCAGTCTTTTTGCCGGTATTGCAACCGGTATTCTGACTGTATTGATTTTGATTTTTGGAGAAATCACGCCAAAAAATCTTGCGACCAAAAATGCAGAAAAATTAGCACTCTTCTATGCGAGTTCGATTTCTGCCATCACTCACATATTGACGCCGGTTATTTTTATCGTCAATCAGTTTGCGAAATTTTTAATGTTTTTACTGCGTGTAGACACTTCAAAAAAATCAAGCAGTATTACAGAAGATGAGCTGCGTACCTTTGTTGATGTCAGTCACGAAGAAGGTGTCATCGAAAGCGAGGAGCGTAAGATGATTACCAATATCGTAGACTTTGGTGATACACTTGCCAAAGATGTTATGATTCCACGTATGGATATTGCCATGGTGGAGGCAAACATTTCCTATGACGAACTGCTGACGGAATTTACGGAAAACAAATACGCAAGACTTCCGGTATACGAAGAAACCATTGATCACATCATTGGTATTATCAACTTGAAAGATTTCGTTTTTTATCAAGGCGACAAAGAAAACCTGAACATCAAATCTTTGATGCGGGAAGCTCATGTCACTTATGAATACAAAAATGTCTCCGAACTTTTCATGGAAATGCGGAAGGACTCCATTCCGATGACCATTGTTCTGGACGAATATGGTGCTCTCGCCGGTCTGATTACCATGGAAGACCTCATTGAGGAAATCGTTGGCGAACTACGTGATGAGTACGACACAGACGAAGAAGATGACATTCAGGTACTTTCTGATTCCGTCTACAAAGTGCTTGGTTCTACACCATTAGATGACATTGCCGAGGCACTCGGCGTACCGCTTAAATCCGATGATTATGACTCGATTGCGGGGCATGTCATTAACCTGTTGGAGCATTTTCCAACTGAAGGGGAAACAGCCGAAGATGAATTTGCCAGGTACACAGTACTTAAAGTCGACGGAAATCGAATTGATACAGTAAAACTTGAACTCAAACCAAAAATAACAGAGGAGCCGGAAGAAGCCGAATAGTTTCTTTCGGCTTCTTGCCATTTAATCTTTTTCAAAAACAATTTTTCTTCTCACACTCACCGTCTCTTCTTTTCCCTCATCCATATTCATTCTGCCGCAGACCTCCACATCCATCTGTCTTTTATCATAATCCATTTTATGAACCAGAACCGTCAAATCAATTTCATGGTTCCATTTTACAATCAGGGACTGTAAAAGGGCTGCTAGCATCTCATTACGATTTTCAATTCCATAATGGTTTTCCTCCATCACCTCCGACATTGTCTGCTCCATAGCAGATGATAAAGAAGTTTCCGCTCTTTCATATGACCACATTTGTTTTGACGCCGTATGTTGAATCATAACAACAAATAAAATTGAACCAATTCCAATCATCGATATCACAATTGTCTTCACACAAATCACCTCCTATCCTGCATATTCATACCCATTAATCATATATTTTTTTCGTAATCCAAAAGGAAAAACGACATCATACTGCAGAATAACACGAACATACCCTGTCGTTTTACTCTTTATCTGTACCTGATAGCCTCTGTCTTTTGCCTCCTTATAACATTGATTTTTTGCTTCTTCCGAATAATCACTTTTCTGCAATTGATATACAGCCTCCCGGTAATATGTTCTGGCACTTCCATATCTCACATTTTGAGAGAGATAGAACACCAAAAGAAAAGAAAGTGCTGTGAACAATAACATAAGTATAAATTCATCCACTAATCGGCTCATCTCACCCTCCATTCCAAATCGTCATCTGCTGAACAAGAAGAGAAAATACTAAAACACTGTCCCACATAATTTTTACACCGGCAATAAAAAGTGGAATCCGACGAAATGCACGCAGACGCAATGCATGTTTTTTACTGCTACTCTCCTCTTCCTCATCGTACTTACTATACAACTGTTCCATAAGGAAAAATATCTCCTGCTTTGCCTGCTCACAGCCATCGACATTTGCCCTTCCCAATACTCTCATTGCGATGCGAAACTCCATGTCATCAAATTCCTCACAAAAAGAATCATATGGTTTATAAGAGGCCGGATCCTGCCGAATATTTTCCAATAAAGTTTCCAACTCTTCACGAAACCAGCCATCCATTTCCTCAATTGACAGCAAAATCATTTGATAAACACCTTTTGTCTGCAAAGAACAGGCAGCTGTCATAATCCAGTAAGAAGCCATCTGTCTCATCTCCTGCGCTAAGATGGTACTGTCCTTTTTCCTCTTTTTCTTCCAAAACCATAATAAAAAACAAGTAACAGTCAACAAAACCATACCACAAAAAACAGCAGTAGAACCAAGTATATTCGTTTCTTTTCCCGTCAACATAAGAGAGCAAAAATGCAGCATAAGAAAAGAAACCAAACAAAGGATAAATGCCAGTATCACCGATAACAAATACTCTTTTTTTATCTTTTTCTCAGACTGCCTTCTTTGTTCTCTTCTCCTTTTCCACGCATCAAAATCACGTGTTATAAAATCAAGTGCTTCCCCTTCCATCGTTTCCATTCGCTCATACAAATGAAGGAAACGATAAATTACAGCAATCTCATGATAAAGAGATTCATCGCACACTTTCATGAAAGCCTCCAATCATTTCCGGGAACAATTTCCCCAATTTGAAATTTTCTCGACAAACTTTTGGGAAGACGGTAATTAACAACTTTTCCATCTTCCACGAGCATAATCATCCGGTTCGCAGTTTCTCCTCCCCTTACCGGTTCCCGTTCAAACACACCAATCTGGTCAATAAAGCGGTGCAAAAGTCCTGTCTCATCCCGTTTACTTTTCACTAAAATACCAATATCCAAGTAACGATACGTGTCATTTTCAATCCATCTGCTATCTTCTTTTTCCCCTGCCATAGCTAAGATTCTCTCCGGAATACTCCTTACATCCTCTGCAAGCATCGTAGTCATTCCACAAGCTCCGGTACGAATTGACTCTAAGAAACATTTCACCTCCTCGGACTTGATTTCGGACAAAATCAGCCAGTTTGGCAATTGTTTCATACATATTTGGATTGCCTGCGTATAAGAAAAGTTTTCCGCCACTCTCATCTCCACACAATCTTTATTAGGATTCATTTTCTGATAATGAATCTCTAACACATCCTCTATCGTAACGGTTCGCTCTGCAGCAGGAATATACTGCGTCAGATATTTCAATAATTCTGTTTTCCCGGAACCGGAACATCCGCATATTGCAATACTGCAATGCGCTGCCATACATTGAATCAGAAATTCAATCACTCTTGCATCACAGTAGCCATTTCCTGTCATATCCTCTTTTTTCAGCCGGCGCACGGCAGGTGTTTTTTTCAGTGAAATCGAAAGCCCGGAATACGCAACACTTGGATGCACCAGACAGACACGAAGTTCTTCCGTTTCCACTTCCATAACCGGATTATCCCTATTAAATGCCTTATTTGATAAATTCGATAATAGCATGGAAAACCGATTTGCAAATGACTCAGATAAAATTTCCGGTGCCATATACCGCCCCTTTTCCAAGTCATCAATCCATAACTGTCTGCCATTCCAATGAATATCTGTGACCGTTTCTTCCATCACGTAAGGATATAAAACACCATAGTCCTGACGCTTCAGCAAATAATCTTTTTGAAATTCATTCATTTTTTACCACTCCTTTTTTCGCCTTTGCAAACTGTCTTAAAAAGCTATCATTTACCTCTCTGCTAAAGGGCTTTTCCTGACGGTGTATAAACTGTCGTGCCACCTCCAGTGCATCTACCGAAAAATGCCACTTTTCTTCAACAAAATCTGTATTATCCGGCTCGACATACAAAACCCGCCCATGGATTTCTTCTTTTTTATACATAACCGGC
>ERZ1673699.2197-NODE-2197-length-13437-cov-4.826409_pt1 | contig 13437 bp, 18 predicted proteins | sample MGYA00580229_ERZ1673699 | MGnify/ENA primary metagenome ERZ1673699 (study PRJEB41218, sample SAMN15661785) | gut metagenome | host: Homo sapiens | place: Canada: London | collected 2015-08-20/2019-03-30 | study: EMG produced TPA metagenomics assembly of... | reverse complement strand
TCCCAACCTGTTTTATAAGACCTGGCTTGTGCCCGGTGTGACCTATCAGGACGTGATGGTCGACGGCGCCGGCGGCTGCTACTGGCACAAGTTGACCTCCACCGCAGCATCTGTCGGCACGCCCGGCCGTGACTTCACGGACACCGCCGCCGCTGACACGCTGGTGCAGGCCGTTTTCAACAACAACATTCATGCGTCGAAGAAGATATACGGCGTGCAGGCCGCTGCTGTGGCGTTCCCGATTGCCGAGGAGCATCTGGCCCTTGCCACCCGCGAAGTCGCGGAGGCAAAGAACCAGTGCGCGCTGGCCTGCCTGATCTCCGAGGGCACGGCATCCACCAACACCACGAAGACCACTGCGTCCAACTTCAAGGCGCAGGTGCTGGCTGAACGCAAGGCCATGGTCAAGGCAAAGGCCAACCCCACCATCGTGCTTTGCAGCCCGGACTTCTTCGCCACGATGCTGGAGTTCGCCGGTGAGAAGTATATCCCGACGTCCAACGAAATGCTGCTCGCCGCCGCTGCCGGCGGTCAGGTCGGCAGCTTCATGGGCTTCACGTGGATCGAAGTCAATGGCTTCGCGTCGTCCGCCGATCTCGCCTACTATCCGCATGGCGGCACGAAGGCCAGCGTCACGGCGGCGAACCTCGCGAAGGTGGAATTCATCATGTACGATCCGAACGCCTTCGGTGTCGGCGATAACTTTAGCATCGTCCGCATGGTCGATTCTGAGCTGTTTGCCGGTACGAAGGCACAGGTCGAAGAAAACGCCGCCCTGCGCGTGCTGGACGCTGCGCAGGTACACGTGAAGTCCTACGCCACCCAGACCGGGGGCGGCAGCTGATCGGCAGGTGAATCACGGTGTACGCGGATTTTGACACATACGTGAAGCGGTACGGGGACGATCTGTCCCCCTTCCGCGACGAAGTGACTGCTGCACGCTATCTGCGTGCGGCGTCGCGGGAGATTGACCGCTTTACGTTTGACCGCTTCGGCGGCACGCTGCCGGAATCCACGATCGACGCCGAAAAGCTGCAGGACTGCGCGTGCGAACTGGCCGAATGCCTTTACCGCATTGACCAGGCGCGTGACAGCGCGGCTGAAACCGCAGACGTCGGCGGTGTAAAAACCGCCGGCCCTGTGGCGTCGGTGTCGTCCGGCAGCGAATCGATCACATATAAGGCGGCCGACAGCTGCTACACGACCGCTGCGAAGACCACGGCGGCTCGGGACACGCTGGTGTTCGACGTGCTGCGGCGCTGGCTTTCCGGCGTGGCCGTGGATGGCGTCCTTGTGCTGTATGCGGGGGTGACGTGCTGATGCTGCTGCATAGCGATACGATCACGCTTTTTTCGCGCGTGCGCGGCGCACGCGGTCAGGACGATACGTGGGAGCGGCACGTGCTGACCGGCGTCAAGGTGGAAGCAAAAACCGCCATGACGACCGGCACGACCGGCGATGTGCCGGGGCACTATGTGCTGCTGCTTATCCCGAAAGCGTCTATCGGCGCGCTGACCTATGCGCCACCGGAAGTGTACCAGGCGGCGGATGACCGCAGCGGCCTGATCGCGTTTCAGCCCGGCGATTATTTCTGCCGGGGCGATCACGACTGGGCGGAATACGACGCGCTGTGCAAAGTCACGGAGTGCCACCGCATCACATCCTGCGCGTGGTTTCCGCTGATTGCGCACTTCGAGGTGACAGCGTCATGAGCGACATCAAGCACTATAAGGACGTCAGCTACGTCAAGGGTCACGTCCGGGTAAAGCTCCGATTTTCCAAATACGGCCCACGATTCGCCAAGGCGCAGGAATGGCTGGGACAGCAGGTGCTTGCGGATAGCAAGCTGTATATGCCGCTGAAAACCGGCAGCCTGCAGCAGCGTTCATACGTCGCAGAAAGTGGCCGGCAGGTTGTGTTCCCAGGCCCATATGCGCGGTATCTGTATATGGGCAAGGTCATGGTCGACCAGGAAACTGGTTCGCCGTGGGCGCGCAAGGGCGCCGTGAAAGTTGCGACTGACCGCGACCTGCGGTTTGCGGCCGGCGTGCCGCATTGGGCGGAAGTCGCGCAAAACGAACACGGAAAAGAATGGGCGGATGGCTGCAAGCGGATCATCCTGGGGGAATCAAATGGTTGATACGAAAGATTTTTCAACGATCCTGGGCGGCTTGCTGAATGCCTTCCCGGCCATTGGCGCACGGGAAATCCGGTTCGGCGAGCTGGGCGACAAGTCCGGCGTCGGGATCTATCCGTCCGCTGCGGCGACGGTAATCAGCGAAACGACTGACATCATGGGCGGCGTGTACCAGAAATGCAACTATGCGTTTCAGGTGGTATATCGCGCCGTGCCGCAGTCGGAAACTGACCGCATCCACATCAAGGGCTGGCTGGACAAGCTGGCGCGCTGGCTTGAAAAACAGCCAATCACGGCGGACGGCCAGCAGCACACGCTTGCCGCGTGGCCTGACCTCGGCGGGGGGCGGACGATCACTGCGTTTGTGCAGGTGTCGGCGGCCTACATTGCCGGGCGCTATCCCGACGGCGTGGAAGACTGGGCCGTGTCCCTGTCGATGCGGTACGACAATAATTTTGAAAGGTGATGCATTATGCCTGAAAGTACGACTTTTAACACCACTGCGGGTCAGACGATCGCCCGCAAGCTGCTGATGGCCTTCCTGAATACCGGCACGTCTTCCGCGCCGGTTTGGTCGATCATCGGCAAGCGCGTGGAGGACAGCAGTCAGGAATATGACTGGAACAAGGAAACCACGCAGGACATTCTCGGCAACACGTTTACCACCATGTCCGCGCCGACCATCACGCAGACCTTTGACCCGTGCAATCTGGACGCCGGCGAAACCGCGCTGACGAAGCTGTGGCAGATGGCGATCAAGGACCAGGACGTCGCAGCGCTGGCTGAACAGGATATGATGATCGTGCACTGCTATGCCGGCACGAAGGACACGGCGATGTTCGCCGAGCGCTATAGCGGCTGCGCAATCGAAGTGAAGTCTCTGGGCGGCGACAAGACGGTGGACATGCCGTTTGACGTGACCTACGGCGGCACGCGCACGGTCGGCACTGCGGCCATTGCGGACGGCGTGGCCACGTTCACGAAGGCGACGGCATAAGGGGGGTGACGGCGTGAGCAATAACATTTCTTTTGAAACCGGCCTGAAAGCGTTCACCATTAACGGCGACGCAAACCGGAAGATCTATTTTGACCCGAACGACGTCGGTATCATCGACCGGCTGGAAGCGGCGGCGATGGCGATCAAGGCCAAAGCCGACGAAATGGGCACGCAGGAAAGCGATACAGACGCCCGCGCGACAATCCGCGAACTGGACGCCTACGCACGCGAACAGGTGGACGCGGCGTTCCCTTCGCCCGTCTGCGATACAGTGTTCGGCAAAGCCTACTGCGTTTCGCTCACGCCGTCCGGTTCCCTGCAAATCATTTCGTTCCTGGAAGCCGTGTCGCGCCAGATCCGGCGCGAGATGGACGCTGCGACCGCTGCCGCACAGAAACGCCAGGCAAAATACCTGGATAAATACAACGGCGGCGGTCAGCGCAGGAAGAAGCGCAGATCATGAATACCGGCCTGCCGAAGACTGCATACATCGGCGGCCGGTATTTTCGTATCCGCAGCGACTTCCGTGAAATTCTGGACATCTGCGCCGCGCTGAATGACCCGGAGCTGACAGATCAGGATCGCGCCGAAGTGGCGGTGAAGATCTTTTACCCAGACTGGGATCAGATCACGGACATGGCCGCCGCGGTGAAATTCATGCTGTGGTTTTTGGATGGCGGTGTGGATCGCGGCGACCAGCGGCAGCAGCCGAAGCAGATGGACTGGGAACAGGATTTCCCGATGATCATCGCGCCGATCAACCGCATAGCCGGGCAGGACGTGCGCGCGCTGCCGTATATGCACTGGTGGACATTCATTGGTTATTATATGGAAATCGGCGACTGCACGTTTTCCACGATCCTGGACATCCGGCGAAAGCTGCGCAAGCACAAGAAGCTGGAAAAATGGGAACGCGAATACTACGACGAAAACCGGGAATTGATCGATTTCAAGTCGGCACACCTGACCGACGACGAAGATGAATTCATTCGACAGCTGATGGGAGGTGGACGCGATGGCTGATGTTGTCGGCGATCTGATATACGAAGCAGCGATCGACAGCGGCAAGTTTGACGCAGGCCTTGCGAAGCTGGAAAACAACGCGAAAAAGGCCGCGAACAACGTGGACAAGGCAGCGCAGAAGGTCGATGAACTGAGAAAGCAGCTGGAAGAGCTGCGGGCCGCCGAAGAAAGCGAAAAGAAAACCAGAAAAACCGGGACGGTATCACAGGAGACTGCCGAAGCGATCCAGAAAACAACGCAGCAGCTGAAAACGGCGCAGCTTAATCTGGAAGGAAGCCAGATCGCGCATGAAAAAGCCAGTGCTGCCGTAAGCGAATATGTGGAAAAGCAGCGTCTTGCGGCTTTGACGACACAGAAAGTGTCAGAGCAATTCAAGAAATTTACCAAACGAATTGCCGGCTTGGCAAAGCGCGTCTTTATTTTCACCATGATTACCAAAGCGCTGCGTACAATGCGCAAAATGCTGCTCAGCACAATTGGCGCAGACAAACAAATGTCAACATCTTTGGCGCAGATCAGGGGTAATCTGATTTCCGCTTTTGCGCCGATCTACAACTACATTTTGCCGGCCATTCGGACACTTCTTGCTTGGATCGCCAAATTGACGGCCGTTGTGTCCGTGTTTATCAATTCGTTGTTTGGCAAAACGGCGGCGCAAGCAGATGCGTCTGCAAAGGCACTGTATAATCAGGCTTCCGCGACTGAGGCCGCGGGAGATGCAGCCGATAAGGCAAAAAAGCAGCTTTCCGGGCTGGATGAAATGAACCGCTGGGAATCGAACGATAGTTCCGGTGGTGGCGGTGGAGGCGGCTCGTCTGGCATAGCGCCGAAATTCGATTTGTCAAATCAGGTCGATGCCGGAAAAATCGGCAAGATCGCAGCCGTTGTCCGCGAGCTGTCACCTTATGTGGCGGCGGTTGCCGCTGGATTCGCTGCGTGGAAAATCGGAAAGAAGTTTCTGGGGAATTTGTCGAAGGCAAAGCAGCTGGCGCTTGCTGTCGCGGGGGCTGTCCTGATGGCCATCAACGTTGTCGATATGCTTAAAAACGGCATAAATTTCGACAATCTGACAGGGTACATCATCGGCGCTGCTGCGGCTGTCACTGGGCTTGGGCTGGCATTTGGTGTGCTTGGCGGAGCAATCACGGCAATCGTCGCGGGGCTTGTGCTGCTTGGCGTGGCAATTCGTGACGTGATTAAAAACGGCTTCAACAACAAGAACCTTACGGCGATTACCGTGGCGCTGCTAACTATTGGCGGTGCTATTGCTATCATCACAGGGGCGTGGATACCGCTGCTGATTGCCGCCATAGCTGCAGCGGTCGTGTGGATCGTCGCAAAATGGACGTCCATAAAGGAATGGATCAGTAAAACGATCAGCAGTATCGATGCAGCTTTTGAGCAGCACCTTGCCAATGTGGAAGCTGGCGTCGCGGCGGCAGTAGATTGGGTCGTTGAAAAATGGACGGCCGTAAAGGACTGGTTCAGTGGCCTGTGGGAAAAAGTCGCTTCCGGCGCTGCGTCCGCGTGGGAAGGAATCAAAAACGCCTTCAAATCCGTTCCGGAGTGGTTTCAGAGCAAATTCCGCGATGCATGGCAGAAAGTCAAGGACGTGTTTTCCACCGGCGGCCGCATCTGGTCGGGCATCAAGGAAGGCATTGAAAACACCTTCCGCACGGTCGTCAACGCTATTATCCGCGGCATGAACACGATTATCGCCGTGCCGTTCAACAAGATCAATTCCATGCTGAACACGATCCGGAACGCCAGTTTCCTTGGCATTTCACCGTTCCAGAATATGTGGGGCGTGAATCCGCTGCCGGTGCCGCAGATCCCGATGCTGGCGCGCGGCGCGGTCATCCCGGCAAACCGGCAGTTCCTCGCCGTGCTGGGCGATCAGCACAACGGCAACAACCTGGAAGCGCCGGAATCCCTGCTGCGTCAGATCGTGCGCGAAGAAGCCGGCGGCGCTGGCAGCCGATACGAATTTATTGCGCGTCTGGATCGGCGAATCCTATTTGACGAAGTCATCACAGAAGCAAAATTGCGGAAAGGGCAAACGGGCAAAAACCCGCTTGTAGCGGTGTAATACATGGCACAGGAATATATTAAAATTCGAAAAAGTCCATCGGATGACTGGCTGGTGCTTCCCCAGCCGGATTCCGGCGCACTGTCGTATGACTTCGAAACGACCTACACGGAGGACAGCGGCCGCACCCAGACCGGCGCGGCCGTCGTCAGTCCGCTGTTCACGGTCGAAGCACTTGGATATAGCCGAGCGGCTGTCAGCAAAACCATGCTGTCGCAGATCCTACAGATCATCGCCAAAGGCCAGCAGTTCCAGCTGCGCTACTTCTCCGCTTACTACGGGGCGTGGTGCCAGGCGTGGTTTTATGTCGGCAAAGGGCAGCTGAATATTGGGCGCCTGAACGAAGATAAGGAGCTTTTTACGTCCCTGGAATTTAACATGGTCAGCGTCAATCCGCTGGTGTGATGTGATTGGGGTGACAGGATATGCGAACAGTCGAAAGTCAAATCACAAGCGTCTACCCGTCGCAGACGAATTTCGTGGTCGAAGCATCTTTTACGTGGGATCATGATATCACGTTTGTGAAGAACGGAGAAACTGTAACGGTGAAGGCTGGGCAGTATCTGCAGGCAGATCGGCAGTCTTTCCGCCCGGGTGGCACGAAGATCACGGCACAGACATCGTCCAGCAGCTACCCCGTCGGGCTTTCTGTGTGCAAATGCGCAACAATTGAAATGTACGACATTGGGTGGTCAAACGCCGACTACTGGTCGCTGTACGAAGGGGCCACGGCGCATCTGAAAGCGGAGATCACCATTGACGGCATCGAACGCATGGTAGACATGGGCAGCTTTAAGGTCTACGAAGTAGAAACTGTACACGAAGTCACCGCGCTGACCTGCTACGATGCCATGAAGGCGGCGGATGTGCTGTGCCCGGCAGCGATGCAGGGGGATCATAATTACATAGAGCTGTGGGAGCTAGCGGCGAATCAGCTCGGCCTGACAGCCAGCGCAATTGATAACGACTTGGGGTACAACGCACTGGCGACCGTGGACACACAGCACACCATCCGGCAGGTAATCGAAGCAATTGCGCTGGCCTGCGGTGGCAATGCCATGGTGTCTGGAAATGCACTGTTTGTGCGCCCGATCACGTCTGCGGCAGATGTGACGCTTACGCAGTGGATCAACCCCATAGAAGTAGCGAAAACGCCGGTTGAAGTCACCGGTGTGCGTGTGAAAAAGACGTTTGCCAGCGACGGGCAGGAACACACGTATTTTTCCGGTGTCGGAGGCTACGTTATCGAGCTGAATGACGACAATTTGTGGCTGGGCATCGAAGGGCCAGCGGGGTCGATCACGGTCGCTGCTGAAGCAGTCGCAGAGACGGCGTACGAGCAGCTGAAAAACAAGCCAATCTATAAGTTCTCCGGCGATCTTCCGGCCGACCCACGGCTTGATATTTTCGATAAGGTCATCGTTAAGGACATCAACGGCCGGGAATACCCGTCGATCATCACGGATTACACGTTTGTGTTTTCCGGTAAAACGTCGATTGGGAACAGCGTCGAATCCGGAAGCAGCTACAACACATCCGATAGCGGGCCGTCCGGGTCGTCGCCTTCCGGCGGCGGTGGGAGTACAATCGATGTTGACAGCGCGCTATCCGCGACCAGTACAAATCCTGTCCAAAACAAAGTGGTGACCGCCGCGCTGAATGGCAAGGCTGGCACGGCGACGGCCACGCAGTCCGCGGCAGGTCTGATGTCTGCTGCGGATAAAATCAAGCTGGACGGCCTGACTGCCATGACGGCTGACGAGATGCAGACCATCTGGGACGCCAACTGATGAAAGGAGTGGTGGTATGAGTGATTGGAAGTATGTTGGGCCGACCGCGGTCGCGAAACTTGCTGCGCTGGTAAAGACGGCGCTCGCCAGCAAGGCCGACAAGACGAACGCGACGACGAGTGCGGCGGGCCTGATGTCGGCGGCGGACAAGACGAAGCTCGACGGCATCGCGGAGGGCGCGACGAAGATCACAGTGGACAGTGAGCTGTCTACGACAAGCACGAACCCGGTGGAAAACAAAGCTGTGAAGGGCGCACTGGATGCGAAAGCCGAAAAAACGGCGCTCGACGGAAAGCTGAATGTTACCGGCGGCACAATTTTTGGCGATCTAAAGGTGAAAACGAACGCGGAGGGCACCGGGAACATTGACGTAGATGGCGAGATCCGGGTTAAGAGCGGTACAGCTCGCCTGAGGGATGTATACGCAACGAACACTGTGCACTCGGATCTGATGGTCGAAGCCCCGTCGTTTATCCTGCGCGCTCCGCTGTCACAGAAGTCAGTGGAGGTTAAACAAGACGGGGATGCCGCCGTGAAAATGGAGTGTTTTGACGGTACCCTTAGTAAGGGATACGCGCGCTTGAAGATCGGTACGCCGACCGAAGATGACGATGCGACTACAAAAGCGTATGTAGATGGCCTCGCTGCGGAGCACGAGGCCATTACCGTAACATCGACCAAAGTGTCCGATTTGGGCTATGACGCATCGAATGGTGCAAGTAGGTACTCAGTGACTTTTGACGCAAGTTTTGATTCCATTCTTGCGAATCTTGCGGCGAACAAGCCGATGAAATTCAATATTACATTGCCCGACAGCACTGGCGGTTTTCCTGTGTCGTTCAGCACTGGCTATGTGTCTGCGCTTAATGATAGCGACTATCTTTTTACAGGTACAATCCTTAACTACCCTGTCGTGCTAAGCATTGGTGCTCTTGGCTCTGCGACCGTGGAGCTGTTTGGGGCTTATCTGCCTGACCCGAATCCTGATGATTCCGATGACGGGAAAAGCCTTGTTGTCAACGGGCACAAATGGGTCATGAAAAAGGCTACTGCCGGCAGCAACATCACCGTGGATGCGACGCTATCCAGCACCAGCACGAACCCGGTGCAGAACAAGGCTGTCAAAATGGCAATCGACGCAAAGGCGGATAAGACTGCGCTGGATGGCAAAATGGATAAGGCCGGGGGAACCTTCACAGGCAACGTCTACGGCCAGTATTTTGTCGGCACATGGTTGCAAACGACGGCAGCAACCGACCTCGGCCGCGCACCCGGCAAGATCGCCGTGCTGGACGACAGCGGTTGGGTGTACCATCGCACCCCGGCCGAGCTGCTGGCGGATATTGGAGCGGCGACTGTGAGCGCGATGCTGGACAAGGCATACCCGGTCGGGGCAATCTACATGAGCGTAAACAGCGCGAACCCGCAGAACTTGTTCGGCGGCACGTGGGTGCAGATCAAGGACAGATTTCTGTTGGCTGCTGGCACGACCTATAAAGCTGGTACAACCGGCGGCGAAGCTGCACACGCGTTGACAGTGGATGAGATGCCGAACCATCAGCACGTCCTTTGGTATCCAAACGCGGGCGGAGAGCAGAGCGCAGCAATCGGCTACCCGGAGGCCGGAAGCAAAAACACCTGGTACGCCGAGGCGAGCAAAACGGGCGGCGCAGGCGGCGGTGCAGCCCACAACAACATGCCACCCTATCTTGCGGTTTACATGTGGAAGCGGACGGCGTGACTTAAAGGGAGGGAAATATCGTGATACGTGGAACTACGCCGACATTTGAGTTTACGCTGCCGATGCTGACCGACGAGATCGCAGCCGGATATATCACGTTTGCGCAGGATGGCAGCGTTGTGATCGATAAGGCGCTGACGGACTGCGTGTGCGCTGGGCAGACCGTGACGCTGCATCTGACGCAGGAGGAGACGCTCAAGCTGTCGCAAAACACGAGGACGGAGCTGCAGATGCGCGTGCGCACGACGGGCGGCGAGGCGCTTGCGACGCGGGTGTATACCGTGCCGACCGAGCGCATCCTCAAGGATGGGGTGATCTGATGCTGCGGATCGATGCGGCATTTAAGCAGACCAGACAGGCGCTGGAGCTGGACATGGCCGCAGGGGATCAGACGCTTGAACTGACGTTTGACAATTTCCAGCGAGTGGACGGCGGTGCCGACTACTACGATGGCGCATATGACGTGACGCCGCTGATTACGGCGCAGACGCTGCCCACGCGCAGCAAGACGATGCGTGACGATGTGCGCATCGACATGATCCCGACGCGGGAGATCCAGAACGCCGCTGGGGGCGTAACTTTTATCGTTGGAGGCTGACTATGGCATACAGTAAAATCATTTATGGCGGCAACGTGCTGATCGACCTGACCGGCGACACGGTGGCCGCGGACAAGCTGCTGGCGGGTATCACGGCGCATGGAAAAGACGGCGAGGAGGTAACCGGCACTTGCGCGTATGACGCCGCCACCGGCGACGCAACTGCCGCAGAGGGCGAAATCCTGCTCGGCAAGACGGCGTATGTGAAGGGCGCGAAGAAGACCGGCACGATGCCGAACCGCGGCGCTGTGACGGGCACGATTGCCACCAAAGCGGGCGAGTACACTGTCCCTGCGGGCTACCACAACGGCAGCGGCAAGGTAGGCATCAGCAGCACCGAACAGGCAAAAATCATCGCGGGCAACATCAAAGCGGGTGTGACGATCCTCGGCGTGGAGGGCAGCTACTCCGGCGCGTCGATCAAGGCACAGGCCAAAAGCGCCACGCCAAAGACGACCGCGCAGACGGTGTCGCCGGACAGCGGCTACGACTATCTGTCGAGTGTGACGGTCGCAGCGATCCCTTATGCGGAGGCCGCGAACACGGCAGGCGGCACGACCGTGACGATCGGGTGACGATATGGCAGTCAGCAAGATCGTATATGGCGGCAACGTGTTGGTCGACCTGACAGCCGATACGGTCACGGCGGATGCGCTGCTGTCCGGCAAGACCGCGCACGACAAGGCGGGCAACGCCATTACCGGCGCGCTGACGTTTGCGACCGTCTACACAGGCTCCGGCGCGCCGGACGCGAGCCTCGGTGCGGACGGGGACATCTATCTGGATCTGGGGTGACATATGAACGAACTGATATATCACACCATCACACCGACCGCGCAGGAGGTCGGCGGGGACTATATGCTGATCCTGACGGCGGACAGCACGATCGACGATATCGTGCAGTACATCCTGGCAAACAAGGTGATCTGGTTTTACGACGGGACGCTGTATCATCAGGTGTTTGCGTTCGAGGACGTCGAGGACGCCATGATCGTGTACTACTACAGGGCGGACGGAAGCGTGGCGTCGCGCCGGGTAGGTGACGGCGGATGAGGGTCGAAGGGCGCGAGCTGCGGATCGTATATGATAACGCAAAGCAGTATCTGACGGCAGACAACTGCGCGGTTGGTGTGGAATCCTACGGACACGGCGTTGTCATCAAGTCAACTGCGAGATCCGGCTATGCGATCTTCAACGATGCGGCAAAAGCTGTTTTGTTTCCGAACGCAAAGGCACACCCGGTAAAGGCGGACAGCCGTATCGGTTGCGGCGCGTCCACAAATAACCAAAACAACTATTGCAGTCTTGAATTTGGCGGCACAGAAGTTCACAAAGTCCTGTGCTCGGCCGAGGTCGGCGAGCAGGACGGGCTTACCAGTGCGGCGATCACAAGCGCGACGTCGGCGACGACGCTACGGTACCACCTGCATATCAACAACGTTTTCGTCGCGGGCGCGTGCTCCGTCGGACAGCTTACACTGTACTTCAAGCGCTATTCATGCGCAGCGCTGACGGCTGGCAGCGGCGTGGCATCTGCTACAGTATCCGATGCCGCACCATGGGACGGCGACACTGTGACCTTTACGGCCGCTTTGGCTGCGGGCGCGACGTTTGACGGCTGGTACAGCGATGCTGCTTGCACGCAGCGCGTCAGCACAAGCCTGTTATACACCACCACGGCCGCAGATCTTACGTTGTACGCCAAAGCGACACAAGCAGCGCCGACCGGCACAGGCGTCTACATCAAGCGCGCAGGGGCACAGATACAGGCCGCTGCGGTGTGGCGGAAAGAAAACGGCCTGTGGGAGAAAGCGGACAAGTCCGCGGTCGACGCGGGGAAGAATTATCGAACGGGGTGAATAATGTGAACATTGTCGAAGCATTCGCTGAAAAGAACCGATGCTACCAGATCGGCGCGGCGCTGTGCCCGCATGGCATCATGCTGCACAGCGTGGGATGCGCGCAGCCGTCTGCTGCGGTGTTCGCGCGCAGCTTTAACCAGTACCAGCCGGGCGGGCAGAGTGTGTGCGTGCACGCGTTTGTACAGGCGGACGGCACTGTGTATCAGCTCCTGCCGTGGGAGATGCGCGGCTGGCACTGCGGCGGGAGCGCCAATTCTACACACATCGGTGTGGAGATGACTGAGCCGAGCGCGGGCATGACCCGCAGCGAGGCGGCGGAGCAGATCGCGGGCACGTACCGCACGGCCGTGGAGCTGTTCGCCGCGCTGTGCAGGCAGTATGGCCTTGATCCGGCGCAGGACGGCGTCATCATCGGGCACGCCGAGGGACACCGACGCGGCGTGGCGAGCAACCACGCAGACCCGGAATATCTGTGGAATGCCTATGGCATGGGCTACACGATGGACGGCTTCCGCGCGGATGTCGCGGAGGCGATGGACAAAAATGACGAGGAGGACGAAGACGTGATTAGGTACAACACGGTCGATGACATGCCCGGCTGGGCGCAGGACACAGTGCGCGCGCTGATGGACGCGGGCGCGCTCGGCGGCGTGGGCGGCGGTAATCTGGATCTATCCATGGATATGATCCGGGGTCTTGTGATCGGCACCAAGTACGCAGCGGCACGCAACCCCCGGTACGAGACGATCAAGGACATGCCGGGCTGGGCACAGGCGGGCGTGCAGCGTCTGGTGGATCGCGGCGCACTGGCCGGTACGGGCGGCGGCAAGCTGGATCTGTCGCTGGATATGCTGCGCACACTGCTGATGTGCCAGCGGATGATGGACGGTGACGCCAAGTGACTACATATCAGTGGCTTTGTCTGCTGGGCGTGCCATCGCTGCTGATCGCGGCGCTGCTGGGCATGATCCGGCATCTGGCGGCGCAGATCAAGCATGATCGCGCGGACACGGCGGCGACCAAGCTGGGCGTACAGGCTCTGCTGCGGGCACAGATGATCGCCGACTACAACAAGTGGATGGATCGCGGATACGCGCCCATTTACGTCCGGCAAAATTTCGAAAACTGCTGGAAGCAGTATCATTCCCTCGGCGCGAACGGGGTCATGGACGATATCCACGTAAAATTTTTGCAGCTTCC
>ERZ1673699.2196-NODE-2196-length-13446-cov-5.361885_pt1 | contig 13446 bp, 13 predicted proteins | sample MGYA00580229_ERZ1673699 | MGnify/ENA primary metagenome ERZ1673699 (study PRJEB41218, sample SAMN15661785) | gut metagenome | host: Homo sapiens | place: Canada: London | collected 2015-08-20/2019-03-30 | study: EMG produced TPA metagenomics assembly of... | reverse complement strand
TGCAGGAAGCGCCCGGGAAGCCTTCATTTATACAGATCAAGAAATTCCTCAAGGCAGAGGTTGTTTTCCATGATGTACGCCGCCGCCTCTTTGCCGACATAGCGGAAGTGCCACGGCTCATACATGACGCCGGTGACGCTCTCCTTGTCGGCGGGATAGCGCAGGATGAAGCCGTACTCCTGACAGTGGGCATACATCCACTGGAAGAGCGCAGTCTTTTCCAGCTCGCGTGTCTTGACCTCATAGAACTTGTCAGTGATGTCAGCGCACAGGCCGAGCTGATGCTCGCTCGTGCCGGGACGGGTAACGATGCGGGCGGCTGCGGCCTCGTCACCACCGCACTGCCCGACCTTGCGGGTGAAGAGGTACGACTGCTCGCTGTAGCTGCGGTACGTGCTCGACAGGCAAACGCTCAGCCCCTCGGCACGCGCGGCGGCGATGAATTCCTTGAGCGCGTCCACGGCGCGGCCGTCAAAATACCGGCCGCCCTCCAGCTCCGCCAAGTCTTCTGGTACGGCCTCGCCGATCGGGTTTTGCGCGTTGACGAGCGTGAGCTCCCAGCTGCCGGTGTTGACCTTCGGCAGGCCATTGTCCGGCTCGGGCGTGGGCGTGGGCGCAGCGGTCACGACCGGCGTGGGCGTTGCGGCGGCGGACTGCGCCGGAGTATCCATCGGCGGCAGCACGCGCAGCGCGACGATGGCGGTCAGCGCCAGAATGAGCGCGACACATAAAACGGTTTTGAGAGCTTTTCGCATCGTATCCCCACATCCTCGGTGACAGTTTTCGGCACAAAATGGCCGAAATTATGGTATCACGTTTCCGGCGGCGGGTCAATCCCAAAACCGCCGCTTGACACGCACCGCCGAAGCGGATAAACTGTCCGGGAAGGAGAGATGCCCCCATGCAACGTGATTGCTCCGGCCGCCCACTGCGGCTGTTTTTGACTTTTTACCGGCCGCACCGGCGGCTGTTTGCGCTCGATCTGCTCTTTTCGCTGCTCTCATGTCTGGCGGATCTGGCGTTTCCCTATGTCTCGCGGCAGGCGATGCAGCACCTGCTGCCGCTGGGACTGTTCCGCACATTTTTTGCGATCATGGCGGCGCTTCTGGCAGCATACCTGCTCAAGGCCGTGTTCAAATACGCTGTGACCGTCATCGGCCACCAATGCGGCGTGCTCATCGAAGCGGATATGCGTCAGGAGCTCTTTGAGCATCTGCAGACGATGAGCTTCCGCTTCTTTGACTGCAACCGCACAGGCGTGCTCATGAGCCGCATGACGAGCGACCTCTTTTCCATTACGGAGCTGGCGCACCACGGGCCGGAGTATCTGCTCACGGCAGTGGTCACGCTCGGCGGCGCGCTTGCGATCCTGGCGCCGATCTGCTGGCAGCTCGCACTCGTGCTGCTGCTGCTCGTGCCGCTGTCGCTGTGGATCACGATCCGCCAGCGCAAGCGCATGAACGACGCAAACGTCGCCGTCAAGCGCCGGCAGGCCGAGATCAACACCGTCATTGAGTCCGGCATCTCCGGCGTGCGCACGGCCAAGGCGTTCACGAACGAGGCCGTCGAGCGTGAGAAGTTTCTCGCCTGCAACGACCGCTACAAGCACAGCAAGACCGACTGGTACCGCGCCATGGGCGTGTTTCAGGGCGGGATGGAGTTTACGATGTCGGCCATGCAGGTCGTGGTCATCGCGCTCGGCGGCGCGTACATCATGCGCGGTCAGATCGACTACATCGACCTCATCACATTCTCGCTGTACGTGACGACGTTCATCTCCCCCATCCGCACGCTGGTGAACTTCATGGAAGTGTTCACCGACGGCACGGCCGGCTTCCAGCGCTTTCTGGAGCTGATGCGCGTGCAGCCCGACATTGCCGACGCGCCGGACGCCAGACCCCTGCCGACGGTGCGCGGGCAGGTGGATTATAACGAAGTGAGCTTCGACTACGCTGAGGGCGCGACCGTGCTCTCGCACGTGGATCTGCACATTGCGCCGGGTGAAACGCTGGCCGTCGTCGGTCCGTCGGGCGGCGGCAAGACGACGCTGTGCCAGCTGCTGCCGCGGTTTTACGATGTCACGTCCGGCTCGGTATGCATCGACGGCATCGACGTGCGCACCGTGACGCAGGCGTCGCTGCGCCGCTGCGTCGGCGTGCTGCAGCAGGAGGTCTTCCTCTTTGCCGACACCATCCGCGAAAACATCCGCTACGGCCGCCCCGATGCCACCGACGCCGAGATCGAGCAGGCCGCGCGCTATGCCGAGATCGACCGCGAGATCCGCGCCATGCCCGACGGCTACGACACCTATGTCGGCGAGCGCGGCGTCATGCTCTCCGGCGGGCAGAAGCAGCGGCTGAGCATCGCGCGCCTGTTTCTGAAAAACCCGCAGATCCTCATCCTCGACGAGGCCACGAGCGCGCTCGACTCCGTGACCGAGCAGCGCATCCAGCACGCGCTCGACACGCTCGCCCGCGGCCGCACGTGCATCATCATTGCCCACCGGCTGAGCACCGTGCAGGGCGCCGACCGCGTCGCCGTGATCGACGGCGCGCATGTCTGCGAGCAGGGCACACCTGCCGAGCTCATCGCGCGCGACGGCAAATACGCAGCGCTCTGCCGCGCACAGCACCTTATTTAAATACAGACGCCAAGCGCGCCGGATCACACGATCCGGCGCGCTTTTTCCGTCTGAAACTCAGTCCCCGATGTAAGTAAAGCGGCGCACGACCTGCCCGTCGCGCTCGATCTCCTCGTCCCACATGGCGGCGGGGCGCACCCAGATGCCCCGCTCCCCGTAGAGCGCGCGGTAGACGACCATCGGCTCCAATGTCTCCGAGTGCGTGGCAAGAAAGAGCAGCTCGTATTCCTTCCCCTTGAAGTGCCGGTAGCGGCCGGGGCGGAGCGTCTGCGCCGCGCTCATGCGTTCTCCTCCTGCAGGCCGAAGCTCTGGATGAGCAGGCGCGTGAGCGCGTGCGCCCCCTCGCGCGTGAGCATGATGCTCGCGACCTCGCCGACCGTCTTTTCCGGCATGTCGATCAGGCCCTTGGGCTGGGGCGTGTAATTGTGCTGCATATACATGTGGTAAAAGCTCAGCGAGCACTCCGAGCGGTTGTCATTGACCGAGACGTTGAACACATTGGCAAACTGGGGCTTCATGACGGGCACCTCCTGCAGATTTCCTGCGCCCATTATACCACAGCGGTGATGGAAACGGGTGGTCAATTTTTGCACATTTTCAGGAATGATGTTCAAAATCTATTGCGATATCGGACAATGTCCTGTATAATGTGTCTACCAGTATGCGACTTTTTTAACATGGAGGGGAGAGCCGTTTGAAAGACCTGAAGTATCTCTACGAATTTGAAAAGCTGCTCGAGAGCGCGAACAACCCGCTCGTGCAGCAGGCGTGTGCCGAGGGGAAGCACGCGCTGGCCTACACCTGCTACCACATGCCCGAGGTGCTGCTCAACACCGGCGACTGCTTTTCGGTGCGTCTGCGCGCGCCGCTGACGGGGTCGCTGGACATCTCGTCGTACTACATGTCGAACTTCATCTGCGACTACTGCAAGTCGCTGCTCGAGCGCGGCATCGAGGGGGGCTACAACTTCCTGTCCGCCCTGCTGGCGACGGAGACCTGCTCGGAGATGAACCGCGCGCTCGAGCACTTCGAGCTGCTGCACCTCGTGGACAATGAGCAGTTTTTCGTCACCTTCCTCGACATGCCCTTCAAGGTCACGGACAATACCGTGCGCCACTATGTCGACCAGCTCCGGCGCAAGGTGCTCGAGCCGCTGCACGCGGTCTACGGCGTGGACGTGTCGGACGACGCGCTGCGCAAGGCGGTGGCCGAGCACAACGAGGTCTGCCGCATCCTGACCGAGATTGGCCAGTTCCGCAAGGAGGAAAACCCGCGCATCACGGGCTACGAGTACCACATCCTCAATCTCGTGAGCTACTGCTGCCCGAAATACCTCATCGTCGACAAGCTCCGCGAGACGCTCGAGGAGCTGCGCTGCCGCGAGCCCGACACCAAGCCGAACTTCCGCGTGAAGATCGCCGTCGTCGGCAGCGAGATCGACGACCCCGGCTTTACCAAGCTCGTAGAGGAGGCGGGCGCGCTCGTCGTGGTCGACCGCTTCTGCTTCGGCTCCACGCCCGGCCGCGAGGAGATCCACCTCGACCCCGACCTGCCGGTGCTCGAGAGCATCGCCCGGCACTACCTCACCACGAGCCAGTGCCCGCGCTACATGCAGCGCGAAAAGGTGGAGGGCCGCTGGCGGCTCGTGCGCGACCTGTGCAAAGAGTACCACGCGCAGGGCGTGCTGTACGAACAGCTCAAGTTCTGCGAGTACTGGGGCTATGAGCGCGCGCTGGCGAGCCACGTCATCACGCACGACTACGGCATCCCGTCCGTCGCGGTCGACCGGCAGAACGCCACCGGCGGCAACGGCCAGCTGCGCACGCGCGTGCAGGCATTCGTCGAGAGCCTGGAGATCAAGCAGCTCCAGGCGCAGAGAGGAGGCAAGTGACCATGGCTGACAAAGAAAAGCGCTCCCTGCGGGAGTTTCTCCGCCACGTCAATGACTACACCTACCGCTTCGACCCGGAAAAGGGACAGTTTCGCTACCGCGAGCTGCGCGGCGTGCGCGACACGGCGTTTGACTTTTATATGTGGCTCAAGTGCTGGAAGGACATGATCGTCTTTGTGGCCAAGTGTCCGGTGTCGGCTGTGCGCGCGCTGTTTCGCTACCAGTGGTTTTCCACCTACCTGACCTATCCGAACTTTGTCGACCGCGGCACGCTCGGCATGCGCGGCAACCAGCTGCGCATGGCGCGCGCCCAATATGACCGCATCGTGAAAAAGGCCACCGACCTGCTGCGCATCTCGTTCGTGGCCGACGAGCATTTCCACCCCGGCAACAAGCTCTCAAAGAAGATCGTGCTCTTTGACGAGCTCGTCCCCGGACAGATCATGGCCGGCTTCCCGAACCTCATCTACCTGCCGGCGCAGGTGCTGCCGGTATTTCTGTGCTCGATCCTCAACCAGCAGATCACGCCGCCGTATCTCGACGCAGCCGAAAACTTCGGCATCCCGGCTGACGTCTGCCCCCTTCCCTCGGCCGAGGCCGGCTGCGCCCTGCGCGACGAGTACCCCAAGCTCGGCACGTGCTTTGTCGCCTGCAACATGCCGTGCGACGGCAGCGTCGCCACGACCGCGTATCAGGACCGGTATTTCAACCTCCCGACGTACTATTACGGCGTGCCCATCCGCTACAATGAGGAGGCGGTGCAGGACTACGCCGTTGAGGAGCTGCGCGGGCTCATCCGCTTCATCGAGGAGCAGACCGGCGAGACCTTCGACTGGGATGCGTTCTTCAAGGCAATGAAGGTCTACAATCAGGAGACGGAGTACGAGCTGCAAAAGTGGGAGGTCAACCGCACGCCCTATCCGCAGATGACCGGCGAGACGTTTTGGATCTACCGTATGTTTTTCTATCACCTCTCGGGCGGCATGGACCCGCGCTTTCTCGACACCGACCGCCGCGTCAACCGCATCATGATGCGCGGCTACCGGCAGAAAAAGCCCTGCGCGCCTGCAATGCGCCACCGGTGCGTCGAGTGGTCGTGCCCGGCGAACTTCTACCCCGACTTCTCCGTCTGGGCGGAAAACTGCTGGGGCATCAACGTCGTGGCGAGCATGGAGTCGCTCATCTCCGACATCATCATCGACACCGAAGACCCCGACCGGGCGCTGGCCGATCTCGCGCGCAGCTACCAGCGCACCACCATGCGCAAGCACACCAAGGGCGGCTACGCGAACGTGCTCGACGAGCTGTGGGTCGTCTGCAAGCAGTACAATGCCGACATGGTGCTCATGTATGACCAGATCTCCTGCAAGGGCATGGACGGTCTGCGCGGCGTGTTTGAGGAGCAGGCGGCCGCGCGCGGCGTGCATATGCTCTGGGTCGCGCAGGATCTGCTCGATTCGCGCACGATCTCCAAGCGCGACATGCGCCGTCAGGTCAACCTCTATATGCAGACCGTCATGGGCGAGGAGCCGGTGCGCCCCGACCTCGTGGACTTTGACGATGCGCTGACGTGGTAAAAGCAAATCCATCGAGGGCCACTTCGTTGGGTTCCCGGCGAAATGCAAAGCCCTTTTTAAACACGCAAACTCCCCGCCCGAAGGCGGGGAGTTTTTGCAGGCCGTTATAAAAGGCTCGCAGAGTTTGCGTCCGCAGACGCAAAAAATTCCAATCATTTTCTCCGGCGGCGTGTACGGCGGAGAAAATACATTTCGGCTCGCAAACGTGCGAGTTGTGCGCCGACGGTGCACAGCTCGTGCGATGCAGCGAGCTGCAGTCCCTTCAAACGAGAGCCCAACGCAGTGGGTCTCGTTTGAGCACGTGCCAAAATGCTTTTTGGCACGCGCGATCACGCCTGCGGCTGCTTTTTGATGTCGAACCGCCACACGGCCACAACGTAGGACACGAAGGCGATGGCCTCGATGACCATGCACGAATACGAGCGCGCGAGGATGTCATACGTGAACCAGAACGGCGAATTGGTCAGATAGAGCAGGCGCGTGCGGCGCATATCGCGCGTCCAGAGCGCGATGGTCGTCATGCTCATGGCGATGCCGGGCAGCAGGCTTCTCGGCCCGTCCCACGTAAGGACGGTGTTGACGACGTACAGCGCCAAAAACGCCCACAGCCACGCGCGGCTCTTGGCCCACTTGCGGTCGTTGAAGTAAAACACGACGCTGCGCGCGAACGACAGAATGTTGATGGTCGCGGCGGTCATCGCGCCGAGCAGCCCATAGTGCACGATCCACATCAGGCAGGCGATTGCCTGCGCGGCGAGGATGACACGGCGGTTATTGAATTGCACCGAGATAAACACGATCAGGCTGCCGAGCAGACCCAGCGCCTGGTTGAGCCAGAAACCCATGTGCCCACACCCTTTCTTCCCGCGGGAAAGTGGATTTTAACACAACCGCGCGAGAAAAACAAGCCTTCTCGCTTGATTTTCTGCATTTTCACTGCGCAAACACTGACGTTCAAAAAGCAGGTCGACCCAAAAAGCACTATGGGTCGACCTTGTATTTCATTTCCGCCTCCTCTATACTGAGACCATCAGCTGATACAAAACAAAAAGGACGGTACATATTATGAACCCAACTTCCAACAAGCTCAGATATACGCTCCCCGATGGGACGACCGCGGTCTTCAGCCCCACGAAAATGCAGTTGGTGCTCCTGCGCAGCGGCAAAAAACGCAGTCAGACCCGGCAGCTGCAGGACGCAGCGGATGCGATCGGCGTGTCCTTTAGCGCCATGAAGCACTGGCTCATGGGGCACAACGCGCCGAGCGATTTGGACAAGGTACGCGACCTTGCACAGGCGCTGCACGTGGAAATGAACGATCTACTGGATACCGATATGGAGGAGAATAAAATGAATACCAATATGAATACCAACACGATGCAGATCCCGACCGAAATGGACAACAGCTCCGTGCTGAGCACGGTGCGCAGCCTGTACCGGAGCATGGCAAGTTATCTGGAGCTGGTGCGCATGGCCTCCAAAACAGAGGAAGATGAAGCCCAGACGACACACTTCACTGTGCTGTACACCACGCTCTACCGGGAGCTGATGCTGGCACGGCTCGATCTGCCGGAACCGGTCTTTGCGGCGCTACGCTCTTTCCTCGAAAACTATCTCCAGCCGCTGATGAGCTTCCGCGTGTTCGAGCGTTTGGCCGAGGAGAAAGACATGTTCGCCGCAGAGAACATGGACACACCCGATGCGTATTACGAAGTGTTTGCGGAGGTGTTCTCTCCCCTGTCGTATGTTCCCTGGAGCGCGCCCCTGTACACGACCGTGGATATGGACAGCGCGGATTTCCGGGCGTTTGAGACGGACGCCCGCGTGCAGGCCAAATATGCCTTTGACGAGCTCGGCGACCGTTGGGACGAAATCTTGATCCGCGGCGCGTACACACGTCTGGAGCAGATCCTGAAGGATTACCGCATGGCATGACCCGTACATTCTGCTGCGGCCGCACCGGTTTTCGGTGCGGCCGCAGCGCATTTGCGCGCGAAAATATGTCGCCTGAGCGCGGTACAGACCTTGACAACTGTCCTAATAACGGCTACGCTATTTTCATCCCATCGATTTTTCAAGAAAGAAGAATGTCCATGTCCCCCGCGCCACGCGGCCAAAACGCCAGAAACATCGCCCTGCGCTATCTCTTTTTCACGCTTGGTCTGCTCATCAACTCGTTCGGCATCGCCTTTATCACAAAGAGCAGCCTCGGCACGTCGCAGATCTCGAGCCTGCCGTACGTACTCAGTCTGCGCTTCCCGTTGAGCTTCGGCGGCTTCACCTTTATTATGAACACAGTGTTCATTCTGATCCAGATCGCCATCCAGCGGCGGGATTTCCCGCCCGTACAGCTGCTGCAGATCGCGGCGAACGTGCTCTTCAGCGCCTTCATCGATGTAAGCATGGCCGTGCTGAGCTGGCTGCACCCGGCCGGATGGCTCGCGCGCGGCGGGTGCATGCTGCTCGGCTGCGCCATCCTCGCCTGCGGCATCAGCATTGAGATCGCACCGGACGTCATCACCGTACCCGGCGAGGGGATCGTGCGTGTGCTCGCGCAGGCGACGGGCAAAGACTTCGGCCGCGTGAAGCTCGTGTTCGACGTGACGCTCATCGTCATCGCATCCGTGCTGTCGCTGCTGTTTTTCGGCCGACTGCAGGGCGTCGGCATCGGCACAGTCGTGTCGGCGCTGGTCGTCGGGCCGCTCGTGTCACTGTTCGGGCGTGTACTGCCGGGCATCGGCCGCATCCGTGCGTGGTCAATTCGTTGAAAAATATTTCAGCAGGATTGTAACAGGCAAAACACAATGGTTGCGAATTGATAATTTGCCATTATTAGATCAATACCGAGATGAGGTGATTAAAAATCCTTATGAACGACCTGAAGAAAGCGTGTGAGATTGCTATTGCTAAGCAAAAACAAGCATATGGTGTAAAAACCAAGGCGATAAGAATCAGCAAGATTGGTGAAACCAATGATTTGTATATTATTAGCTTCTACCCAGCATCCGGTTCTGTTGAATGTGGTGGTGGAGGTCTTATTGTTTACAAGAAAGACTTTTCCGTTGACCATTATTGCATTCCGTCATATCCGAAAAACATATTCGAAATCATTGACAGCGCAGTTGATATTGATGTTCCGAGAGAATACGCATAAGTCACAAGTAATGACCAGAAATTATTTTGTATGATAAGCACGATAATCACGAAAACCATCTTACATGGTCGTCCCATACAAGGAAGCACCCCGCCGGGCAGCGGGGTGCTTCCTCATTTTAATATAGTATCCCTCAAAACAACGCGGCGAGCTGCTGCCACACCGGCAGCCCCACGAGCCAGCGGATGACCGGCACGAACAGCAGCGCCGGCAGATAGTCCGCCACCTTGATCTTCGTGGCGCCGGTCTGATTGAGACCGATGGCCGCCACGAGCAGGGAACCCGCGCACGTGAGGTCTGCGACCGCCACCTCCGAGAGCAGCGGCGCGATTGCCCCGGCCAACAGCGTGAGCGTCCCCTCGACCACGAGCACCGCCGCACCCGCGAGCATGACGCCCGCGCCGAGCGTCGTGGCCATCATGGCGCAGAAGACAAGGTCGATCATCGACTTGGTGAACAGGATGCTGTTGTCGCCGCGGATGCCGGCGTCGAGCGAGCCGTTGACCGCCATCGCACCGATGCAGCACAGGAGGCTCGCCGTGACGAAGCCCTCGGCCAGCGACGGGCCGCCCTCATGCCGGTGAACGTGCGCCTCGACCCAGGTGCCGAGGCGGTGGATCGAGCCGTCGATGTTCAGCAGCGCACCGACCGCCGCGCCGAGCGTCATGGACACGATGACGATCAGGATGCTCCGACACGCACTCGCACCCGAAATGCCGATATACAGCACGCACAACCCAAGGCCGACCATGACCGTTTTGCTCACCCGCTCGGGGATGCCCCGCCGAAACAGCAGGCCGATCGCCCCGCCGCCCGCAATGGCCAGCGCGTTGACAACAGCGCCCGTCAGACTCATATCCGATCCGCTCCTTCCCGCCGCGCCGCCTTATTTAAATAAGGTATCATCCATCGGACACGGTTTGATCAAAATGCACCGTTTAAGATAGCACAACCATGCGGCCGTGTAAACACACGCGCGTAAAAAATTCAGCCGTGCGCCGTTGGGATGGACGCCTTGAGCTCACTGAGAAACATCTGTCCGGCGGTGGACAGGCCGGTCTTCTGCTTATAGACGACGCCGACGGTGCGCTGCAGCTCCGGCGAGAGGCGGCGCGCGATGACACGCCGGCCGCTGCGCCGCAGCACCGCCTCCGGCAGGATGGACACGCCGAGATTGTTCTCGACCAGGTTCAGGATCGTGTAGTCGTCGGCCACACGGTACTGGACGTTGATCTGCGGATGGCGCGTGAGCAAGTCACGGATGCAGCCGCCGCCGCGCCCTTCCTCGAGAAGAATGAAGGGCTCAGCCGCGAGCTCGTCGACCTGAATGAAGATGTTCTCGCCCAGCGGATGCCCCTCGGGCAGCACGGCAAGCATGGTGTCCTGATAGATCGGCTCGCACGGGAACGGAGTCGTGCGCAGCATATCCGTGAAGCCGAAGTCGACCACGCCCTCGCGCACCCAGTCCTCAATTTCATAATACAGTCCCTGATAGAGCTCAAAGCGGATGCCGCTGTGCAGGCGGCGAAAGCGCTCCATAGCCGGCGGCAGCAGGTAGCTCGACACGCTCGTAAACGTGCCGAGGCGGATCGTGCCCTGTTCCAGACCGCTGAAGCCCGCCGCCTGCGACTGGAGCATCCGGTAGGCGTTGACCGTGTCGCGGATATACGGCAGCAGGTGCCGTCCCTCATAGGTGAGCGTCACGCCCGAACGCGAACGCACCAGCAGCGTCACGCCCAGCTCCTCCTCCAGCGACTTGATCATCTGGCTCACGGCCGACTGCGTGTAGCCGAGATCGCGCGCCGCGTCGGAAAAGCTGTTGCGCTCAAAGACCTTCAAAAATGCGATATACCGGTTCATAAGCACCCCTCACGGATAAGAAACGCTAATTTAACTATCAGAATTATTTGCTTTACTTATCTATACCGGCATTATATAATGGGCACTGTCAGATAGCAAGTGCAATTTTTCGTGACCGCACACGATCTTTGCAGTGCGCCGACAACCACGCAAATTCTCTCCAAGCAACATGATAATTCCTTTTTCCAACTCCATTTCTCCTATGGAAACACCCCTGCCGGTTTGTCCGTTCCGGCAGGGGTGTTTTCCGTTTTGTGCGGGGAAAGCGGCGCTCAGTCCGTGACCGTGACGGTCGCCGTCGTGCCGGAGGCGCGGATGGCGTCGGCCTGCATGGCGTCGGTCGTGACGGTCTGCAGCGGCAGGCTGCCGAGCGCCGACCAGTCGAGCGCGCCGGAAACACCGCGCAGCGTCAGCTCCGTGAGCCCGGTGAAGCCATCCAGACCGGACGTGCTGTCGAGCTCGCAGCGGATGAGCGTGAGCGATGCGATCGCCCGCTCACGGTCAAAGCTGTGGAAGAAATCGCCCCGCAGGTCGCAATCCACGAGCGTGATGCGTGTGAGCGAGGATTTGTGCAGCGGGATCAGCAGCTCGCGGCGCGTGCAGTGCGAGAGCGTGATGTCCTGCAGCTTTGTCAGCGCGCGCAGCTCGGACAGTTCCGACACGTTTGCGCCGTTGAGATGCAGCGTGCGCACGTTCAGACAGCGGCCGAGCCCGGTCAGATCCGTGACGGCGTTGCCGTCGGCCAGCAGCGCCGTGAGCTTCGGCAGCTGCTCGATGCCCGCCAGACTCGTGAGCCGGTTGGCGCTGACATCAAACACCTCCACACCGCAGGCGGGCAGGCTGCCGAGCGTGGTCAGCGACTGAAATTCAAGCGAGAGCTCGCGCAGGCTCGGAAAATACGCGAGGTCGGACAGATCGCTGATGTCCCCGCGCTGCACGGTGACGGTCTGGCCGGACGGGTCGACGACCTCCGCCGTCTCGATGCCGGCGGCCGCGGCCTCCACGCTCCGCTGCGGGGCGGCAAACCAGTACCGGTCGCCGCAGACGTACAGTGCCGTGAGCCCCTTGAGGTCGGCGACTGTGAGCTCGCCCTCGGACTTTCCGGCATAATCGCGCGCGGCCTGCTCAAGCAGGGGGTTCTGGAACTGGGCCACCGTGTCGTCCGGCAGCGTCTGCACCGCGACGGTCTTGGCCGTGAAGCGGTAGAGCAGGCCCGTGAAGTGGCCGACGATGCCCGCCGCAATCAGGCAGCCGACGAGCACGACCGCGATGATCGCCGCCGCGATGCCGCGCTTTTTCTTCGCGCGCTCCGGCTTCGGCGCTTTGGCGGGTCTTTCCCGGCGGGGCTTTTCGGCGCGGGGCTTTTTCTCTTTCTTCTTTTTCGCCCGCGGCGGCGCGGCGGGCGCCTCGGGCGGCAGCTCCGGCGCTTCGCCCGCAAATTTGTCCGCATCGAGCAGCTCGGCCGAGAAGAGCTTGTCGTAGAAATATTCCTCGCTCGGGTAGGTATATTTCATGAGCGCGAAGAGGTTTCCGATCTGCATCTCCATGCCCGGCGACAGCTCCGTCTGCTCGAGGTAGACGTTGATGACCGGCTTTTTCTTCGTCAGGGCATAGTGCATCTCCTTGCGGCAGTTGTCGGACTGCAGATACGCCGGGGACAAAAACGCCAGCACGAGCTGCGCGCGCTCGAGGTGCGACGCAATGCTCTCCGGCCACTCGCTGCCGGCCTCGATGCCCTCGTCATACCAGACGCGAAAGCCGCGCGATTGCAGCGTGCCGATGATCTCGAGCACGGCCGCATCGTTCTTGTGCGCATAGCTGACGAAGATGTACGGCTGTGTGCCCTCATAGGGGCGCAGAAGTGTTCTCAAAAAACCACCTCCGGAAAAAAATCGAAAAACGACTGGATTCTGTTCGTGTATCACACACATCCGCGCCCGGCAAGCGCCTTGACGCCCGCGAGATAGGCATACGGCACGCACAGCTCGCCGCGCCCCGTGCCGAGGGCGATGTCCGGCTTGCGCAGACCGTGATAGTCCGACCCGCCGGTCGGCACGAGACCGAAGTGCCCGGCCAACGCCTGTGCCGCCGCCGTCTGCTCGGGTGTATAGGTCGTGTAGCGCACCTCGAGCCCGAGCGCCCCGGCATCCGCCGCCGCGGCGAGCAGGGCAGTACGCTGCGCGTCGTCAAAGCGGTACTTGAACAGATGCGCCACGACCGGCACGCCGCCCGCCGCGCGCAGCGCGCGGACGGAATCCTCCAGCGGAATGTTGTAGCGCGGGACATAAAAGCGCTTGCCCCGGCCGAGCAGACCGCGCATCCC
>ERZ1673699.2184-NODE-2184-length-13474-cov-11.489753_pt1 | contig 13474 bp, 9 predicted proteins | sample MGYA00580229_ERZ1673699 | MGnify/ENA primary metagenome ERZ1673699 (study PRJEB41218, sample SAMN15661785) | gut metagenome | host: Homo sapiens | place: Canada: London | collected 2015-08-20/2019-03-30 | study: EMG produced TPA metagenomics assembly of... | reverse complement strand
CGCCGGGCAGCTCGAACCAGCCCTTGTTCTGCGCCAGCCCTTCCTTGGCGCGCAGGGCCTCGTCGTTGCGCTCGTAGATGCCGGCAATGGTCTGGCCGTCGGCCCGCAGCACCTCGGCCAGCAGGGGGAACAGCACCGGCTTGAGCTTTTCCATGCCCACGCTGAGGGTCTGGGTGACCAGGATATCGTGGAAGCGGTCCACGGTCAGGCCGGGGAACTGGTCGGCCTCGCCAAAGATCACCCGGCAGGCGGTCAGGTCGGCGGGCTCCAGCACGGTCTTGCGGTAGGCCCAAGCGTACTCCACCCGGCGGCGCCAGAAAGCGGCGTCAAAGGTGTCGTTGGCGTTGCGGCTGATGAGCCGCACCCGGATCTTGCTGTGCAGCGACACGAAACCGGTGCCCAGGTACGCCCCCTTGGGGCTGACCACATCGGCCAGGGTGCCGTTTTCGGGTTCGGTGTCCGGGGCGTAGAGGATGTCGTTTTCGTACACCCAGGGGTGGCCGCCCACCAGCAGGCCCTCGGCGTGTTTGTTGACGGTGTATACAGGATAAGCGCGTTCTTTCATGGAGATCTCCTTGGTTGCTCTTTTCAAATTCACCCCTTTATAATACCATAGATCCATGGTATTATAAATAAGAAATTTCCAAAAAAGACCGGAAAGAGGGGATCTGCAATGGAGATCGAACGCAAATGGATGGTGACCGGCTGGCCGGAGGGCCTGCCCATGGAGGAAGAATTTGCCATGCGGCAGGGCTACATCAGTGTGCGGCCCACGGTGCGCATCCGGGAGGAAGCCCTTGCGGGCGGCAGGACCGACTATGTGCTCTGCTTCAAGAGCGAGGGCGGCCTTGCCCGGGAGGAAATCGAGCGCAGCATCGACAAAGAACTGTTTGAGGAGTTGGAACACAAGATCATCGGCAAACCCCTCATCCCCAAGACCCGCCGCACCTACCGCCTGCCGGACGGCAGCGCGCTGGAAGTGAACCATGTGGACGCAGGCCGGCCCACCGCGTTCTGGTATGCGGAGGTGGAGTACCCCACCGTGGCCGCCGCCAACGCCTGGCAGCCTGCCGCCTGGGGCCTTGCCGAGTACCTGAGCGACGAGGTGACCGGCCAGCCCGGCCAGAGCATGGGGGCCTACTGGCTGCAGACCCGCGGCTGACCCCTTACATTATAAGAAAGAAAGGATCGTATCGTTACGAAAAAGGCAAGATTCAAGCTGGAGCTTCAATACAACTCCCCGGTGATCCTCACCTTTTTTCTGCTGTCGCTTCTGGTGCTGTTCCTCGACCAGTGGACCGGCGGCTGGACCACCATGCACCTGTTCTGCGTCTACCGCTCGTCGCTCAAAGACCCGCTGTTCTACATCCGGCTGTTCGGCCATGTGCTGGGCCACGCCGGGTGGGAGCACTTCCTGAACAACATGCTGCTGCTGCTGGTGGTGGGCCCGCCCATGGAGGAAAAATACGGCAGCAAGGCCCTGCTGGGCGGCATCGTGTTCACGGCGCTGGTCACCGGCGTGCTGCAATGCGTGCTGTTCCCCCGCACCGGGCTGCTGGGGGCGTCGGGCATCGTGTTCATGCTCATCATGCTGTCGTCGCTGGCGGGCTTTTCCGGCGGCATCCCGGTCACCATGCTGCTGGTAGCGGCGCTGTACTTCGGCCAGCAGGTGTACGACATCATCCTCGTGCACGACAACGTGGCCAACTTCATGCACATCGTGGGCGGGCTGTGCGGCACGGCCTTCGGCTACTATTTCGCGCTGCCCCGCCGCAAACGCCGCCGCTGACGCTTCCAGCGAAGCCGCAGCCTCCAGCGCCGCAGCACAGTAACCGGCAGACCGGACAGGTCAACACATAAAATAAACGAAGCACCTGCTTTTTCTCCGGGCACGACGCCCCGGTGGAAGGCGGGTGCTTTTTTGTTGCTTCCCGTGCGGAGTGTAATCGCGTGGGGCAGGGAAATAGCCTTTTGTAAGAGGTGTCGCCTGAAAGAAGCTGTGCTCCACAGAATAAATTTGACTGAATGCATTGACAACATACCCCCCCCCGGTATAATTGAGCTGACCGAAGTAATTTGATTGGTGAGGTGCAAAAATCATGAAAAGAAGAACATTTCTTCAGCTTGCTCCCTTTGCGGTAATCGGACTGACGGCCTGCGGTAAGTCTGACTCGGCAGAGGCAACGAATAAATCGTTGTCTTCGGCTTCTTCGTCCTCTGGTTCCTCCAGTATGGAGACAAACCAGATTATAGATGATATGGACGAAGATTACGAGGAAAGCGGCCTGACGCTGGAAGAAGCACGGTACTACAGCAAAACCTACAATTGCGCATATTTTATCCGCCGTGCCGATGATGGAATGTTTTACCCGGTCGCAGTTCCGCTGGTTGCGATTGAGAGAAGCAAAAAATACACGACAGACTGTGTTTTTCTGGATTCCTTCAGCTACAAAAAATACGCATCTATGGGTTCTTTCCAGTTCTCTCTTTCGGAGGGAGACGAACTCGTCTATATCTCTGAAGAGTTTGCAACGCCCGACACCGTGGAGCTGTATCCGGTTACGGACTCGACAGAAACGTTTCCCTTTGTCATAGACCACAGAAGCAACTCTATGGATGTATACCCGAATGGAAGCTATGAGTTTGATGCGCTCCATGAACATCGCTATGATCTGTACGATCAGCTTGTTACGTCTTCCAATAAGAGCTTTATTCAAACGCATCACGCCTATCGGGAACGCCATTTTTCGGACTACGACCCATCTCAAGGACCGGATGCTAATTGGATCTCAAACAGTGACGGGCCGCTGACGGCAACCCTTTTGAATGGCGGCGGCAATTCGGGAGAGATGCCTACAACGCAAATCAACGGCGATGGTTTCGACAATATGAGTGTTTTCGTTCCGAACAACGAGTCAACGACGATTGATGATTTTGACCCGTCTTCTCCAAAAGCACAGGCAGAGATCGGTTACTATGAGGGCTCCAATTACAAGAGTTTTGTACTGTCTGCCGATTGTCTCGCCATCGGATACAGCACAAGTTATGCCTATCAGGCTTCGACTACGCTGACGCAGGATGGCTATTCGGTTGTGGACATTTCCAATATTCTCAGTTCCTATGAACTCCCGGATCAGCCGATTCAGTTTGTGATCAACTGTAATTATTACAGATTCGAGGTGGATGGAATTCCCTTTTTTGCTTTCATCGCGGTGCACCCGTAAACTCCAAAAGCGAATCGGGTTGCTGAAGACCGATTCGCTTTCTTTTTGTCTGCCTCATTGCGTCGCCCGCTGGAAGGTGCTATACTGGAACAAAAAACAACCAAGGTTGTACAAAAGCGAGGAAACGACCATGAAGCGGGCATATATCAATGGCATTCTGCTGGACGGCACCCAGCAGATGGAGCCGCAGGCACACAAGGTGCTGCTGTGCGAGGACGGCGTCATCACCGCCGTTGCGGACGAGGGCACCGACCTGGACGGCTATGAGGTCATCGACCTCCACGGCGGCTATGCGATGCCGGGCCTCATCAACCTGCATGTGCATCTGGCCGGCAACGGCAAGCCCAGCGCAAAGCCGCGGGATAATGCGGCGCTGGTGCGTAAAATTCTGAGCAACGGCCTGACCCGTGCGGTGGCCTACCGCATGGTGTGCAGCTATGCAAAGCTGGAGCTGCTGGGCGGCGTGACCACCATCCGCACCGTGGGCGGCATCGCGGATTTTGACACCCGCTGCCGGGACGATGCCCAGGCTGGGAAGATCCTGGCCCCGCGCATTCTGGCCGCCAACGAGGGCATCTCGGTGCCGGGCGGCCACATGGCAGGCTCGGTGGCCGTGGCGGCCCACAACAACGGCGAGGCCCTGACCCAGCTCACCAAGGCCAGCACCCAGCGGGTGGACCTTGTCAAACTGATGATCACCGGCGGCGTGCTGGATGCCGCCGAAAAGGGCACCCCCGGCGAGCTGAAGATGCCGCCGGAGATGGTAAAGGCCGTGTGCGATCAGGCCCACGCCATGGGCTATCCCGTGGCGGCCCACACCGAATCGCCCGAAGGGGTGAAGGTGGCGCTGGAAAACGGCGTGGATTCCATCGAGCACGGCGCAAAAATGGACGAAGAAACGGTAAAACTGTACAAGGAGCACGGCGCGTTCCTGTGCACCACCATTTCCCCGGCGCTGCCGTATGCGCTGTTTGACACGGCGGTGTCCGGTGCGTCGGAAAAAGACCAGTACAACGGCAGGATCGTGTTTGACGGCATCGTGGAAAGCGCCAAAACGGCGCTGGCCAACGGCATCCCGGTGGGCCTTGGCAACGACGTGGGCTGCCCTTACATCACCCAGTACGACTTCTGGCGGGAGCTGTGCTACTTCCACAAGTATTGCGGCGTGAGCAACCAGTTTGCCCTGTACACCGCCACCCTGCGCAACGCCCGGCTGGCCGGGGTAGGGGACGTGACCGGCTCGCTGGAAGTGGGCAAGAGCGAGGACCTCATCGTCACCCGTCAGAACCCGCTGGAGGACCTGCGGGCGCTGCAGCATCTGGAGCTGGTGGCCTGCCGGGGCCGCGTGGTGAAAAAGCCTGCGCCCAAGCGCAACCAGACCGTGGACAAGCTGCTGGACCCCTATCTGGAATAAGAATTTATCCTAGAAAGGCTCTCCCGCAAGGGGGAGCCTTTCTACATGCTCGCCATGACGGCCAGAATGCTCTGCCAGCTTTTGGTGCGGGCGCAGGTGGGGGCCGGGCGTGCCGGACGGCTCACCGGCGGGGTCTGGGGCTGCGTCTGCAGCTGGGCGGCAGCCGGTACGGCCGGGTGGAAGAACATCTCCACCGTGCCGCTCTGCCACTGTGCGGCCAGCTGGGCGGCCTCCGGGTCGGCCTGCAGGGTGCGGCGCTCGGCTCCGGCCAGACTGTCGGCCAGCCAGTACAGGATGGCGGCCACCGGCAGGCAGGGGGCCTTGCTCAGGGTGCTGTAGCTCCAGTGGGCACCCCGGCCCACAAAGCTGTCCACCGTGATGACGGCCCCGGTGCGGGCGTCACGGGGCAAAGGCAGATCGCAGTCCGTGCCCGCCAGCGTTTCCAGCTCCTGCACCATGCGGTCGGTGCGGGCAGCGTCCAGCCGGTCCTCGCGGCAGCAGGCGTGGAAGTCGGTGTCCTCCAGCAGGCTCTCGGCCTTGGCGGGGAACTGCCCGGTGAGCTGGCCGCTCTCGTTGTGGCAGAGCATCCACCCCTTGCGGAACAGCTGGAAGTTCAGTCCTCTGCGGCCCATCGTGGAGTAACACACGGTGGCGCAGTGCTCCCCGGGCATCCGCCGGACTTCCAGGTAGGCGTCGTTGCCGCAGAGATCCTGCAGGCGCACGGCGGCCAGAAGCTGCGCCCCCGGCAGACGGGATGACATGGCGTTGTGCATGGCGGTAAAGTAGCGGTTGGCATCCATGATACGTTCCTCCCTGAATGGTTCGACTGACAGCAAAGTGTTGTATTCAAAGAACTTCCAACGCGGGCCGCCGCCGTGCACTGCGGGGGACATCGCGCGTTCCTGTGGTTCGTCTGAACATAGTATAGCATAAACTACGACAAAAAACAACTAAAAGTTTGCAAAAACAACCAGATTTTTGCGAACACCCCGGAACTGCTCCAAAATACAACGCGACGGTTGGTTGTAAAATACCCGAAGCGGTTGTGCGCCGGACAACAAAAAAGCCTTCCCCCAAAAGGGAAAGGCAATCTCTCAATCTCCCAGCTCCCGGATCTCGTTCTGGATCAGGCGGCCGGCGGCGCGGGCCAGCTGGTCCATGCCGCGGATGCGGGCCATATTTTTACCATAGATGCGGGCAGCGTCGGCGGCGGAGCGGTCCTCGCCCATGAACACTGCCGACACCCGGATGCCCTTGCGCTGCAGCACGCGCACCTGGGCGGCTGCGTCGGCCACACCGGCGGCGTCCTCGTAGCCGCAGCCCAGCGGGTTTTCCGGGCTGGGCGGGATGCGGCGGCTGTCGTTGGGGGAAGCGTCGGTCAGCAGGATAAGCAGGTGCCGCGGGGCAGGGCCGGGGGCAAAGTCCAGCAGATCGCCCGCCGCCAGCAGGGCCAGGCCGTCGCGGTTCCAGCCGGAGGCGAAATACCGGTTGATGTTCTGGCGGTTTTTGTCGGCAAAGTCCTTGAGCACCCGCAGCACGGTGTAGCCCCGCAGGCTGCTGAAGGCACTCACCCGCACCGGGATGCCGCAGTTGGCCAGGCTCTCGGCCAGGATGGACCCCTGCGCCGCGATGACCTCCTGACAGTGCAGGCGGGAGGCGGAAGCGTCCAGCAGCAGGTCCACCGTAAAGGCGGGGTGATTTTCCTCTTCGGCGCACAAAAACACCCGGTCATCGTTCAAAAGCGGGGCGCGCCACACCCGCCCGGGGTCCACATTGCCGCTGCGGGCCACCCGCGCGTTGGGCTGCTGATGCACCAGGATGCAGTTGCGGATCTGCTCGGTGAGCCGCAGCACCACGCTGCGGTGCAGCTCCTGATTTTTGGCGTAGTAGGCGCGGTTGCGGTCGGCCTGCAGCTCGGCCTGTTCGGCCAGATGCCGGGCCTCCGGGGTGGGCGCCTGTTCCGGGCTGGGCACGCCCGCGCTGAACCACAAATGGCACCCCAGATGCACCCCGGTGCACAGCTCCTGTTCGGCCTTGCGCAGCCGCTCCGGCGGATAGAGGGAGCGGCCAAAGCAGCTCTCGATGTAGGCGCGGTCCTGCGCGGCGTTCTGCTTCAGGGTGATGTGGGCCTGCCGTTTGTCCACGCTGGGGCCGCTGCCGGCGGCGTCCACCGCGTTGGAGTGCTCCACGGTCACCCGGTCGGTCTTGATCATCTGGGTGGGCAGGGCCTTGGTGGCAAGGGTGGCCAGCAGGCCGTCCAGATGCAGGTGCAGCGCCGCTTTCGGGTGCACGGTGCCGTCGAAGAGGTCAAACGTTGCGTACACGGCCAGCAGGGCGTCCTGCAATTGGTCCGGCTGCGGGGCGGTGTCCGGGGCCAGCGCCCGGAACAACCCGCTCTCGTAGGGGGTCATCACGGGCAGATTGCGCCCCAGCACGCTGCGCCAGCGGGCCGCCTGCATGGTGTACACCAGCTGGTTCCTGGCCATCCACTCCTGCCGGGAAAGTTTGTACTGGATGGCAAAAAAGTAGTCGGCGTGAGAATAGCGCAGCGCTTCCAGCACCGGGCGGTGGGGCAGCTCCAGCCGGTAGGCCGCGTTTTCGAGGTACAGCCACGCCAGATCGTCCAGCATGGCCTGCCGCAGATCGCCCGCCCAGCGGTCGAAGATGCTGTTTATCAACTTGTCACCGTAATATTTGTGCACAAGGCCCACGATGGTGTTCATGTAAAAATCCACCGTGCCGTCGGTGTTGTGGGCCAGAAATAGCGGCTCAAAGCCATAGGCGCCCGCAGCCGCCCAGACCTGATTGGCCGCCCGCCGCTCCTGTGCGGTGTAGCTCGGGGCTTCCATCAGGCAAACAGCCTGGCCGCGTCCAGTTTGGCCGGGATGCGGGCCGCGATCACGTCGCGGATCAGGCCCTGCTCGTAGCTGTCAAAGGCCTTGTTGGTGATGCCCATGTCCAGCGCGGCCCCTGCGGGGATGCCGCGGCGGATCAGGCGCAGCGCGTCCAGCATGCCGCGCAGGTCCAGTGCCTTGGTGGAAATTTCCGCACTGTCGCACTTTTTCTGCAAGTCGAGGAACAGCAGGGCGAACTGGTGGGCGTACTTCGCAGCAAGATCCGGGAACTGTGCCCGCAGCAGCTTTTCCAGATTGTCCTGGGTGATGGTGGGCATCTGGATGACCACGAAGCGGGAGGTCAGGGCCTCGTTCAGCTCCCGGGTACCGGCGTAGCCGTAGTTCATGGTGGCGATGAAGCGGGTCTCCTCGGCCAGCGGGATGCGGTCGTAGCCGGGCACGTCAATGGCGCGGCGGAAGTCCAGCACTGCGTGCAGCACGGCCAGCGCCTCGTTCTTGGCCATGTTGATCTCGTCCAGCACGCCAAAGCCGCCGCACTGGGCGCAGCGATACACCGGTCCGGGGCGGAACTCCACCCGTCCGTCGACAAAGGTGTCCATGCCGATGAGGGAGGCCGCGTCCATGTTCACATGGAACGAGATGTCCCACGCGGGGCGGCCGAAGGCGGCGGAGAGGTTCTCGGCCAGCACGTTCTTGCCGGTGGCCTTGCTGCCCGCCAGCAGCAGGTTTTCGCCGCAGAGCAGGGCGGCCAGCGCCTGCTCCCACACCTCTTTGCCGTAGTAGGTAAAGGCCGGGGCCGGGATGCGGGGCCGCAGCGCAGCGTCCAGCGGATGGGCGGCACGGTATTCTTCCACCGCAGAAAGCAGGGCCGGGTCCACGCCCTCCTGCCGCAGCGTCTCAAGAAGTTCAGACATTGTACAATACACCTCGATGCTTTGCCGGTTGTTTGCAGCAAACCGGCTGCTCAGCCCTATCATAGCACAATCGCGGGCATTTGTGTAGGGGGTGTGCGGGGCAAAACAGCAAAGAGGGGCAGCCCCGACCGGGACCGCCCCTCTTCCCATGAAAAAGAAGAAAAGAAGAAATGTTGGATCTATGCGGGAGAACTGCGCCTTATCAGGCGTTCTCCAAGCCTGCCATCTGCTTGATGGACTTAATGGCAAAGGTCAGGGTACGACCGCAGGCAGTACCGCCCATGACGCAGGGATAGTTGTTCTGGAAGAAGCTGCCGGACATATCACCGGTGATATACAGACCGGGGATCGGCTCGTTGTTGCTGTCCTTGGCCTGGCAGTTCTCGGTGATGGAGATGCCCTGCATACTGCACAGCAGAGAGGCACCCAGCCAGCAGCCGTAGAAGGGAGCGGTGCGGATGGCGCTCAGACGGTAAGCGGGCTTACCGAAGTCCTCGTCGTTCTGCTTGTCGTACAGCTCGTTGTAACGCTCAACGGTAGCGAGGAAGGTGTCCTTGGCCTCACCGGTGAAGCCCAGCTTGTCGGCCAGCTCCTCGATGGTGTCGCAGACGAACAGGGTGCCAGCTGCAACAGCCTCATCGACCTTGCCCTGGAAATACTTCTCGCCGCCGTTGCGGGTCTGGGCAGAGCAGCCGATGGTGTGGAAGCGCTTTGCATCCTCCAGAACATTGGCGTCGCAGATCTGTGCGTAGACGCGGCCCGGCTGATGAGCAGCAGCGTAAACAATATCGTTGTAGGGGCTGCTCTCGTTGGCGAAACGCTCACCGTTGCGGTTGACCTTCAGGAAAGGCTGAGTGCCGGGGTTGTACTGGCGGATGGGGCCGGGGAAGGCCTTGCCGCCGAAAGCGGAGTCGCTTGCCACATAGCCGCCGTCCACGCCGGGAGCCACGATGCCGCGGTCGAACAGCATGGGAGCAGCTTCCTTGTCGAGGTTTGCACCGGCCCAGACAGCGGCACGGATGCCGTAACCCTTATCGGCCGGAGAGTAGGAGCAGGCGGTGGTGACGGAGGTACCCAGCGGGTCCAGCTGCTCCATCATGTAGGGGTTGCCGGGGAAGCCGCCGCAGGCCAGCAGCACGCCCTGATTGGCGTTGTAACGGATGAAATGGTCATCCTCGGTGCTTTGGGCGATGATACCGGTAATGCGGCCATCGCTGTTCTTTTCCAGCTTTGCCAGACTGGTCTTGAAGTCCACATCGTAGCCCAGCTCCTGAATGTACTGCAGCAGCAGCTCATTGCGGGGTGTGCCGGAAGCACTCTCGCTGGCCATGTAGTTGTGCTCCTGCACAGGGTAGAGGTAGTCGGTGTTGTGCTCGGCATTCTCTGCGGGCCATGCAGCCTCGCTGCCGGAGGTGAAATCGCACACCCAGCCGTACTTATCCTCCAGAATGCTGCGCATGAAGTCGTGCATGGCGGCAGACTCGTTGATCCAGGTCTTGACCACGCGCTGGTCGCACTTGCCGGAGGCATAGCGGGAGATCTCGCTCAGCAGCTTTGCCTTATCGGTGGCGGGTTCGCCAGCCTCCTTAGCGGCAGCAGAATCAACAGCGCCGTACCAGTGACGGGTGTCCTGCACGTTGGCGTTCTGCTCGATAACACGGAAGTTCAGGCCGTTGGCAGCAGCATAGGCGGCGGCGAACATACCGCCGTTGCCAGCGCCCACGATCAGGATGTCGGTGTCCACGGTCTCGGTGATGGCAGCCTCGTCGATGTCGGGCTCTTTGCCCAGCCAGTCGTTCTCGTCACCGGTGGGCAGCTGCACGCTGGAGACCACGGCCTCGCCCTTAGCCTGTGCGTAACAGCTCTTGGCAGCCTTCATCACGGCGTCGGAGGTGATGGTAGAACCGGAAACACCGTCGATCTCGGCAGAACCAGCAGCCATCAGCTGCTCGCGCAGCTCATCGGCAGCGGCAGCGCCGAAGGAAGCGGTCTCACCGGAGGTGTCCACCACCACGTCGGTGACAGCGCTGTCGGAGAAGGTCATGGTGACCTTGACGGTGGAGGAGATGCCCTCGGCAGTGCCCTCGTAAGTGCCGGGGGTGTACAGACCGGCGGTGCTGCCGGAAGCAGCGGTGGAGGTGGAGCCGGAGGCGGCGTTGCAGGCGGACAGAGCACCGGCGGTGACACCGCTCATGGCGGCGGCAGCGGCGATCTTCAGAAAGCCCTTGCGGGAGATCTTGTTCATAGGTATGCTCTCTTTCTCTTCATTGTTTGAATTCTTCTTTGTCCTTCCGCAATGCACAAGGATTGCGGAATCTTTAACAATTATAGCGATGACGGAGGGATTTTACAATTCAAATAAATTATATTATAATGAAGTAAAACTTATTTATTGCAAAAGGAGCAACACCATGAGCTTGAAGGCATTGCAGGGATTTGTGAGAATCGTGGAACTGGATAGTTTTTCGGAGGCGGCAGATGCGCTGTTTTTGTCACAATCTGCGCTGTCTCAGCAGATCCGCGTGTTGGAGGCACAGCTGAAAGTCCAGCTGTTTCAGCACGCGCAGCGCCGGGTGGTGCTGACTCCGGCAGGATGGGAATTTTATCCAAAGGCAAAGCAGCTGCTGGAATTATACGATGATGCAGTAAACTGTGCGCAGGCAGCGGAACGGAATGCAAACCCGCCCAAGCGGCATCTGCTGATCGGGCATCAGAATATGCCGCTGCAGATGCTGGGATTTGACCTGTTTGCCGTCACAGAAGAGCTGAGCACCCGCTTTTCCCCCTTGATGTACAGCTGTGCCAACCGAAAGGATATCGGGCGTGCACTGCTAAACGGTGAGATCGATCTTTCGCTGCAGATCGAGTGTGCGGAGATCGCAGCAGGAGGTCTGCATTTTTACCCGGCAGTTTATATGCCGGAGATCGGCATCCCGTTCCATACGCCGCCAGAGGTGCCCCGCGGACACATTCCATTGGAGCAGGCGGTAAAATATCGGTGGATGTTTGCTGGAACACCGGAGCAATCCCTGTATGAGACGGCATTGCTGCACGAGGCTTCGAGGCGGCGGGCAGAGATCATCCGCGGCGTAAAAAGTGTGCAGTATAAGCTGCCAAGCCTGATGCTGACCCCGGCGGTGTACTACCGCAGACCGAATCTTGAGCAGGTGTTTGTTCTGGATTGGAACAAGGGAATGCGGTTTGGTATCGTTACAAAAGCGGAGCCTGATCCGGTGGTGGAGGAATATGTGCGTCAGTTACAGCACCTGCTGCCCCTGCTCTCTGAAAAATTGTTCGGCATGAAGCTGGAACCGGTGGAGGACTGAACCCTCTCAGGCAAAGCCGCAAGGCTTTGCCTGAGAGGGTTCATCCCGTAAAAGCACCTGTTCTCGCTGCGTTTTGGCCGCAGGCCAACAGCAGCCACGATGCCGCTGCCCGGAACGACCCTTCCCGTGAAAAGGCAAATCCGGCGGGGCCGCAGCCCTGCCGGATTTGCAAAATCTAAAATAATATTTCCGCTGAAGATGCCCAGAGCAACGCGGAGGGCATTTTAAATCGTTCGTGTTACTCCACCACATCCTCGAACTGGCTGTTGTACAGGTCGGCGTAGAAGCCACCGGCCTCGATCAGCTGGTCGTGGGTGCCCTGCTCCACGATGTCGCCGTCCCGCATCACAAGGATGAGGTCGGCGTCCTTGATGGTGGACAGGCGGTGGGCGATGACAAAGCTGGTGCGGCCCTCCATCAGGCGGTCCATGGCGGTCTGGATGCGCTGTTCGGTGCGGGTGTCCACACTGCTGGTGGCCTCATCCAGAATCAGGATGCGGTTGTCGGCCAGGATGGTGCGGGCGATGGTGAGCAGCTGCTTCTGGCCCTGGCTCACGTTGGAGGCGTCCTCGTTCAGCTCCATCTGGTAGCCGCCGGGCAGGGTGCGGATGAAGTGGTCGGCGTTGGCAGCCTTTGCGGCGGCAATGACCTCCTCGTCGGTGGCGTCCAGACGGCCGTAGCGGATGTTCTCCATAATGGTGCCCTTGAACAGCCAGGTGTCCTGCAGCACCATGCCGAAGCCCTCGCGCAGAGCGCTGCGGTCAAAGTCGCGCACGTCGTGGCCGTTCAGGGTGATGGAACCGGCGTCCACATCGTAGAAGCGCATGAGCAGCTTGACCATGGTGGTCTTGCCCGCGCCGGTGGGGCCCACGATGGCCACCTTCTGGCCGGGCTTCACCGTACAGCTGAAGTCGTGGATGATGGTCTTGTCCGGGGTGTAGCCGAATTTGACGTGGTCGAAGGTCACCTGACCGTCGATGCAGGCGGGGTCTGCCCGGCGGGCCGGGTCGGCGGTCTGGTCCTCTTCCGGCTCGTTCAGGAACTCGAACACCCGCTCGGCGGCAGCGGCCATGCTCTGCAGCATGTTGGACACCTGCGACAGCTGCTGGATGGGCTGGGTGAAGTTCTTGACGTACTGGATGAAGGCCTGGATGTCGCCGATGGTGATGGTGCCGTTGGCGGCAAAGATGCTGCCCACGATGGCCACCGCCACATAGCCCAGGTTGCCCACAAAGTTCATGATGGGCATCATCAGGCCCGAGAGGAACTGGCTCTTCCAGGCGGATTCGTACAGCTTGTCGTTGGCGGCGTTGAAGTCGTTCAGCACCACGGCCTCGCGGTTGAAGGCTTTGACCACGTTGTGGCCGGAGTAGACTTCTTCCACCTGACCGTTCACAACGCCCAGAATGGCCTGCTGGGCCTTGAAGTATTTCTGGCTGAACTTGACCACGATGAGCACCAGCACCAGCGAGACCGGCAGGATCAGCAGGGCGATCAGGGTCATCTTCGGGCTGATGGACAGCATCATTACCAGCACGCCGATCATGGTGGTCACACTGGTGATGAGCTGGGTGATGCTCTGGTTCAGGCTCTGGCCCAGGGTGTCCACATCGTTGGTGATGCGGGACAGCACCTCGCCTACGGTGCGCTTTTCAAAGTAAGCCAGGGGCAGGCGGTTGATCTTCTGGCTGATCTGGCGGCGGAAGTCGTAGCAGACCTTCTGGGAAAGGCCGGTCATCAG
>ERZ1673699.2178-NODE-2178-length-13501-cov-20.261416_pt1 | contig 13501 bp, 16 predicted proteins | sample MGYA00580229_ERZ1673699 | MGnify/ENA primary metagenome ERZ1673699 (study PRJEB41218, sample SAMN15661785) | gut metagenome | host: Homo sapiens | place: Canada: London | collected 2015-08-20/2019-03-30 | study: EMG produced TPA metagenomics assembly of... | reverse complement strand
AAAAATATTCCATTTATATCGTTTTTATGATTAATATTTGATATCTTCGTCGAAAATAAAAGCTAAATAACAATATTTACTCTTAATACCGACAAATATGGAAACTACTGATTACAAACTGTACAGTTATAAAATGAAGAACGACAACCGTTTTGCCCCTAACCCTTTATTTGGAGTGCTGACACTTGCCACATGCAAACCATATATGAGGCTTAACACAAAAGTAGGGGAATGGATTGCGGGGTGGACGTCTGCACACATTGCACATTCGCCTACAGAACAGGGAAAGGAGAAACTTGTATATTTAGCCAAAGCAACCCGTAAACTTACTTTTGAGAAATATTGGGAACAATACCCGCAAAAACAGGCTGTTTATACCGAGGACAAAAATGTACCGGAACGTTATGGAGATAATATTTACCAACCCGAAGTTTCTGCGGAGGACGGATTTATACAAATACAAAATGTTCATCATGGCGCAGACAAGAAAGCAAAGGACTTGAAAGGTAAATACGTCCTTGTCTGCGAGGAGTTCTATTATTTCAGTTGTTTATCGCCCCTTGAAATCCCCTCTTACCTGCGTCCCAATGTACCTAAAATGCAGACACGCTACGGAATGATTACCGAGGACGCTTCCGCATTTGTCAATTATGTAAGACTGCATACCAATCAATGCAAATATACTGATGCAAAATGAAAGTTATACTAAGTAGAAAGGGATTTGACTCCCAATATGGCGGAATGCCCAGTCCAATATTGCCGGACGGGACGTTATTATCATTGCCAATACCCTCAAAAGAGGATACTACAAAATATACAGATTTGACGTGGAACGGCAAATCATATTACGAATTAATACAGGAATTGAAACCAAGCAGCCAAATAAAGGCAAATTATACCTGTCATTTAGACCCGGACATTAGGAAAGCAGCAGCAGACAGGCTTGACGGTTGGAAACTTACATTCGGACAAACAGGTTTTCCTTTGGGGCATCTACAGAAACAAAAAGTTGGTATTGGGGACTTGTTTCTGTTTTTTGGCTCTTTCCGCCAAACAGAGTTTATAGACGGAAAATTAAGTTATGTAAAAGGTGCATCTGCCTTGCACGTCATTTACGGATATTTACAGGTAGGGGATATTGTCTGTTCACAGGACAGTGTACCTCACTGGTTGACAGAACATCCACATGCCAAGACAGAACGGTGGAAACAACCCAATGCAATTTTTATCGCCTCCGATTTACTGTCGCTCTGCCCCGAACAGCCCGGAGCGGGATGTCTTTCTTATGCTGACAAATTAGTGCTTACCAAGCAGGGGTGTAGTAAAAGCGTTTGGGATTTACCCGATTTCTTTAGGGACATACCCATTACTTACAATGCCAATGCTTGGAAAGATGACTGTTTTGTATCAACAGCCAAAGGGCAGGAATTTGTGTTTGAAGCAAATAGTGAAGCGGTAGAGTGGATAAAGCACCTACTATTACAATAGCTGTTAGGCATTTTATTTTGACCTCCTACGATAATAATAGACATGAAAGCGAAAAGACAAACAGCCCCGAAGAAGTTAAGAGGCGTCAGCAAATATTTGATGAATACGGAAAAGAAAAGCCGAAGTGATGAAGACTTTGGCTTGACTTCGGCTGCCACACCTAAATTTCCCTTTTTCCTATTAAGATGCCCGTGGGGCTGGCAGTTAAAATGGTAGCGGTTCTGGAAAGTCTATTACCCATTAACCTTTTGACGGTACAAATATAACTAAAATTCAGCATACTACAAACTTTTTTAGGGGTATCGTGGAACATATTTACTCATTTATTGATAGTTCACAAGATTTTAAGGAGGAGACTCCAATGAAACTTTTATCTATTTGAGCGTCTAAACTTTTACAAACGCACTTGAACAACCTCATCATCGTAGTTATAACCACAAACACACTTTACTTATTGATTACATTACACTCATTTTTAGGTACTGCATGACATTTTTGCCCCCTACATTGCAAGTCCTCTATGACGTAATACCCTGTCATTACATAAGTTTATCATCATACAGTGATAATTTGCGAGTGCTACATCCTCTTTACTTAGGCACCTGCATTGACTCTATCGACCGAACACAACCGCCTTATCACATAAAATTAAGCAACCTCGTATTAGAGCGTTTAAGCCATTGTTATACCCTACCGAATACTTTTATTGTATTTGATAAGTTTTTGGCTGTACCGTGCCAATAGAGGGCTTGTTTTAGGGATTAGGAGTGAAGCTGCCTATTGGACTGCGTGAAACAGGTGCTGTTCCTCACTGACACTTAAACCGTCTGCCGACTCTTCCAAGAGCCATGTAAGATACTGTTCCATTTTATTGATAAGTTCGGATATGGAATCGGAGGCTGGAAGATGGATTTCACCCCAGTTTAATGCCTGACGAATTTTCTTTTGTATGTTATAGTGGAGGCGGTTCTTGCCGTCATTTTTCGATGCCCTGTTTTTAAATAGGATGTATTTCATATAATAAGCCATATTTTGTCCTCCATTGGCTACACAAATGCACCAGTTTACAAAGTCGGCAACCGTCTTAAAATCGTCAAATTTAACGTCCAAATACCCTTTGGGCAGTTTTTCCACGCTCTCAAAATAGCAAAACCACTCCGTAACAAACGTCCAAAACACACGCTTGCTATAAAGTTCTCCGGCTGTCAGTCCGTCCTTAAACAGCTCTTTCAGTCTTTTCTCCTTAAACGTCACCTCATACCTTAACAGGTTCTCAGGTAATCCAGTCCTATCCTGTGGCAGTTCACGCTTCTTCTTGGCTTCCTTTATCTTGTCGTAAAACTTAATCTTCTCAAGCATAGTTTCCATATATACGGTTTCACCAATCTTCGACACTTTAAACTTTCTCATTCCACCCAGTTTCTGCAAATAATTCATAGGGGGCTGGCTCATCTCAAAATTATGTGCAAACTCCAGCTCTTTCACAACAGCATACTGCATCGGCACTCCTAATATATCACTCAACCTCTTAACAAACTGTTCCACCTCATCCAAACTCAATGTGTATATGTTGTGTCCGTTCATAAACTTAGGTATGCTACCCATAAATAACACACCTCTCCTGCTTATATCTATCCTGCCCACATGTCTGCCAGTCCAATAATATCCCTCATCATTGTCTTTAGTCGAGCCCTTACCAAGTAAAGTCCAGTTCGACCTCAAACGCTCAACTACCTCATGCCAGTCATAACCATCTATATATGCAGCGTCCAATACCAATTCTACCTTGTCATACATATCATTAAATTGTTAAATCGTTTATAAATGGGTTATAAAAATATTCGTAATATTCTGTATAAACAGAGTTTTATTATAGAAGTAAGTTTTTAGAGTTCCGCATCCGTGCGGCAAGCTGTCCGTCCATACGTTCTATAAATTCTTTGTCCGTTTCCTGTTTCCTTTCCAGCACCCACTCTATAATATCTTTGCATTTGAACATCAACTTCCTGCCATTGTTTCCTGCACGGTAACAGGGTATCTTATTCTTGGCTGTCAGTTTATAAATGGTGTCCTTTGAATAACCTGTCAACTGGCAGCAAATATCCATACCAAACACATCCGGGTAATCTTCTATCCTTTTTAGGGGTCTGTTGGTCTTCTGTTGTCCGACCTGTGGTTTGGCTGGGTATGTACCCCGCATTTCTTTTGTAATATCCCTAAGACTCCTTATCTGCTCCAATACGGCATCTTCCCATTGTGAACGTAGAAACTCCAAGTCGTTAAAGCTCCATGCTGTTTCTATGTCCGTGCGGTGCAGTTCATTGATGAAACCGTACTTTTCTATCCCCCTGTAGAGGAAATCTGCGGTCAGTTCGATTTTACCTTCGTCATTGTGCAGCTTGTCCGCCATGCACAAATCCTCTATATCTGCGCTGCTCATATTGGGGCGTATGCGCCTGCATTCAGGTATAAAATACCTGTCTCTCCATTCATTTATAGCTTTGTCTATTGCATCCACTACCTGTTGCAGCCTTTCCTTGTTTCCGTAACACAATGACTGGATATAAATGGTTTGACGTGTAGGAGTAAAAATGTTTATTCTTCTTTGCAACAGTCTTTTAATTGTTTCGTCCAATGGTGTTGCATTTCCTATATAGTTGATTTTAGCTTCCATATTCTTGTTGTTTATATTATAAATGCTTGTTGTTATAGAACCCTCGCAGCACTGTCAAGCACTTCGGTCTTGAAGCTGTCAAGGTAGACATTCGTTGTGGTAAGGTTCTTGTGCCCCAATGCTTGGCTGATAACTTCACGGGGCATATTGTTTTCCTGCAAGGTCATAGCCATTGAATGACGGGATACATAGGTGGTAAGAGGCAAGTGGATACCCAGTCCTTTCCCCAATTTCTTCATGTTCATATTGATGCGCTTGTAACGGGTACGCACATGGTCGTAAAGTTCCACCCCGTCATAGTTTTTGGTAATGATAGGCAACAGGTAATCCCCCATAGGCGGAATGTTGGACTTGAACCATTCCAACAGTTCGTTTATTTCATTTGTCACAGGTATCTGTATAGGCTTCGTGTTTTTGGCGTTTTTAATCTTCTGCCGTTTATAAACGATGTGCAAGCCTGTGGAAAGCATAACTATGTTTTGGCTTGTCAGATGTGCCATATCAACAAAGTTCATTCCGAAGCAGTAATAGGAAAACAAAAACAACCTTCTTGCACGCTCCAGTACCATATTTTGCTGGGGTGTGTTTTTTATCAGTGCCAGTTCTTTAGGTGGCAGGTAACGTTTTTCTGTTTCTTCCGCCAATTTTCCGACTTCAAAGCCTCCTTTTCCAAATGGGTAAGTAGCGGATGAGGCTTCTTTCTCCTTGATAGCCTTGTTTATTACAGCACGCAACGTCTTTAAGGTGTGCATCCGTGTGTTTCCGCAGCACCCGTTCAATTCCATAGCGTGGTTCAAACGGTTTATGTACCTTACGTCAATGTCGGAAAACTGCCGTTGTTTGGCTTTACTGTCATAGAGGCAAAACAAGTGCAGGTCGCGTGCATATACTTTGGCATTGCCTATATGTCCCGTAGCCATAAGGTCATCGACAAGCCTCCTCCAAAAGTCATACACCTTTCCACGCTTTGAAGCCCCTACAAATTCTTCCTCGAAGCGTTCTATCGTCCACTCCGTCCGTTCCTGTGCGAACTTGCGCAGAATTCCGTCTTTCCGTTCCTCGTAGTGGTTCAATAGGGCATTGTAGTTTTCATAGTTGGAGACCACACGTCTGTTCTTTTTAAACCGTTCCGTCTCTGCGTTCCACTGTTCAACTGTTGCGGAAAGTCCGAGGTCAATGTATTTCAACCTACCATTTTGGGTAATCCGTAGGCATACGGGGCATGTGCCGTCCCTGCGAATATTGCTTTTGTTTAATACAATTTTTACTTTTGCCATTGCTTACTTTTTTTTAAAACCAGTGTATAACGATGAAACTCAAACGGAGAGTTACGAAAAACTGCAATAAAGCTATATATTTAGATTTATTTAACAATGAAAGACGGACTACAATTCCGAAATTTCATCGGATATACCTTTTTAGCCTTGCTCCAACTTTGGCAGTATTAGGAAACTTCCACTTCCAACAGCGAATAAATTTCGATTAAAGTTTGATTAAAGTTTTTGGGTAACTTAAGGCTAATAAATACAAGGTTCGGAGGCAGTGTAAGGGCAACTAAATGCAAAATGTGTTATATGGACGGGATACACTTTATTCTTGCCTTGTTTTTTATAGTTATAAAAGTGTCAATACAATGCACTATATTACAATACTTTATAAATTTAAAAGAAATAAACCATCCGAATATTTTGCTTATTAAAAATAAAATTCTACTTTTGCACTCGCAATTCGGGATGTAGCTCAGCCCGGTAGAGTACGCGTCTGGGGGGCGTGTGGTCGCAAGTTCGAATCTTGTCATCCCGACTGAGTAAAGTGCTGGTAATCCAATGATTATCGGCACTTTTTCTTTTTATACATTTCCTGATTTTAGCAGTAGAAATGGGACAAAATCAAGGTTAGTGTAAACCATAGTGTAAACCGCTGCACAACCTTTAAAGCAATGAGTATCAAGGTTTCAGTGATTTGTTTTAAGAGTAAAGTGTTATCAAACGGAGAGCACCCTCTCATGTTACGTATTACAGAGAGCAAAAAAAGAGTAATGAAAAGTTTGGGAATATCCGTAATACAGGATAGTCACCTCATCCGGCTTCAGACTGTTTTGCCCGATTATCCTTATGATCGACTTGACCTCATTGAGAAATATGCAGGCTTCACGGGAACAGACTATATTTCCATCCACTATTTTCCTTTCAAAATATCCGTCCCTTCTGTAACGTTGTATCAGTTCCCCACACAGTTTCTCCGCAGTCTCACCGTTCCTCATCTGCCTCTCCTTCAATGTCGGCTCCACAATCACATCAGGATCCCATTCCAGTTTATAGTAGGGAATGTTGGCGAATTGAGGTATGTAGTCAAGGTAGATGTCAGGGACAGGTGTAGCGGACAAGTAACAGATACGTTTCACTTCACTGTCAAGCCGGATGAGAAAATTCATGTCCGTACTGCCCTTGAACGTCGCATCGCCCATAAGACATTGGAACTCATCGACCACAAAGAGGCATGAATCCAGCATATTATTTCCTCTAAGGACACCAAGAACCTTGTCCGATGAATCCAGTGTAACCAGTATCTTGGCAGGTCTCATTGGCAAGGGGGTAAATGGTGTGCTTCCATGATGACAGTCCAGGTACGAATCAAGATCACGCATCATTTGGATTATTGCTTGTCCTCTATTACCACTGAATGGGACATGGAAGTGAAAACTGTCGGGATATTGTCTGTGCTTCTCTTTCAACACCTGAAGTCGTGGCGAAATTATTACCACAGGAAAGTTCGAATCGAGAAACAGGGATGTACCACCACAACCGGTTACAGTCTTGTTCAGGATAAACTTACCATCCAATGGCAATTCCCCATTCAAGAGATTTTCATAATCACTCATATACCTGCAACCTTTCGGCATACTAATTGATATCATATTATTTATATTATTATCCATAATTGTTTTATTTTTGTTTATACTCATTTCATATATAAAGGTTTGCAATGTTTTTATATACCCTTTTTACACTTCGATGAGTAAACGGAACGCATCAATATTTTTCCTTATGCAATCTATTTCTTTTAAGTAAAATCTCTCATTTTGACAAAAAAAGTTGCATGAAACTATTGTATATCTTTCTTCTTTCGTTTGTTGTAGGCTCACGCCGCCTGAGTGGGTATTATAATAAAATATGCAGTATATGTATAATAAACTTGCCTCCGGTTAACTCACAAGGTGTTATTTTGCAATATTTTTCACCTGTATCCTTGACATATGGATTCTTTATTGGCTTTGACGAAATTTTAAAGGAGAGCTTATGCAGCATCTCCTTTATCTTTCCAATCAGTCAGTACATTCTCAAGTCCAGCACTTGGCATTGGATTTGACTACCACTTTGGTAAATTTCTGAAGTTCGGTTATCAATGCCTGCACTTCATTCCTTGTCGGTTCGGGAAGGGTAATGTCCTGTCGTGAGTTCCTGCCGATATTGACTTGTACAGGAGAACACATGCTGACAAGTTCAACCATTTCGGGCAAGTCGAATTTTATCAGAGGTTCACAGGTCACATAGGTTCTCATTCCAAGGCTCGCCAGTTTTTGCATGGCTTTGGCACGTTTCCGGGTACCTGGAGCATTCCTTACGATGTCCGGATAAAAGACATTGGTTTCAATGGTCGTGCACAAAACCGATTTCTTCATTACCGGATGCCCTATGAACTCCAAGAAACGTATGGGGTCCTTGGATTGGAAAAGATAGTTATTATCAAACTTGTCACAATAATCCAGAACCCGGGCAATCCAGTCCGAAGGTACGTCGAAAGCCCATGCGTCCGTTCCGCTACCAACGAAAATAAAATTGCCGTTACCCAGGTTTACTTCCAGTTCCTTGGGGTCAAACCGTATAGGAAGCAGACCATCGAATTTTTTCATGTAACAATAGGGGCAGTCATGAAAACATATTCCTTTTATTGCATTCCACGTGTGGGTAACAAAAGGATACATGTTACCCCGGCTTTTTGTCAGTGCCATAATTGTTTTTTTAAAGGGGTGATTAAATCAGTGTATTGTAAATATCAATGTTCCGAAGTTCTTCTCTTCGGTCTTATAGGCGTTGCCCACATGGCTTCTGATTTCCTTTTCATCCATTGTGTCATCTTCCCAGCCATCAATGAAATACTCAGTAGCCAATTCCTCGTCAACACCCCATTTGCACATCCAGCAGGCTAACCTGAAGATGCAGTTTCCCCTGTTGCCTTTTTTCCAATATTCAGGATTGTTCCTTTTCCAGTGGGAGTTCATGATGCTGATGATGCTTTTGTCCGACACTGTTCTTGTCCCGGATGATTGTGGCATCTGTACCTGTGGCTTTATGGTGGGGACATAAGGGTACGGTTCAGGATTTGGATTGGTCCAGATGTCAGGATCGTAACTCAGATAATTTCTGCGTGCCAGGTCTTTACAGCTTGCATCATTTCTGTTTGCCACATAGAATTTATCCAGTAGCTGTCCATACAAATCTTCATGTCTGGCCGGATCTGTATTGTCATGCAAAACCAGAGCCTTCAGTCCATTTCCACTGGGTGTAACAAAAACACTCAGGACACATTCGGTTATCATCAGCTTGTTCCGTAACCGGATCATTTCATCCGGTGTTGCTATATGGTCAAAATCCAATGCCGTCACACGCGAGTATTCAATCAGCCCCGCACCGTTAAGTTCCCTGAATGTACCGTTATAGGCAACAGCGGGCAGGAGTCTGGCTTTCCATTTCCGCATGTCACCTGGAGCTACACTTCTGATATGCTCTATTGCCTGCTTCAATGTATAGTCTCCAAACTCATTGTCATGCAATTGCATGTCTCCCGTGCGAATCATCTGTATAACATCTCCTAACTCAGGATAAGCCAGGTTGTACTTTGTCCAATTAATCTTTTCTGTCAATGTCGTTTTCATATTCTTTACCATAGACTTTATTGCTTTTTTATCCATCTGAGATTATCAGCCGCATTGTTGGACATGTCGCCGTCAATATGCTCCACTTCCGTATAGGCCTTCGGATCAGGATTGACCAGGAATGTCTCAGCAACGAGGAGATCGACATAAGCCTTCTCCCCGCCGATGATGATGTACTGTCTGCCGTTTGCCTCCCCGAATACCGGTACATTGCCTCCATTTGCGGATGATGGCATTGCCAGACCGGTACGGGAACCTCCTTTTTCAAGGCTTTTTCTGACATCCGACCATAACCTGTATTTCCTGATGTCCCTCATGCCCCGTGAATACAGACCTTCATACAGGTCACAGAGGAAGTCCACACTGTCATATATCCCCAGTTCATAGGCCTTCTCGAACCATCCTGTCGCTTCCTTGTACATTACGGGAGTCCCAAACAGCCCTTTGAGGCGTATATGCCCCATTGTGAAAGCCGACAGTCCGTCACCTGAATCCGCAGCCTGTCCGAGTAACCCGATACCTTTCCCTATATCCTGCGGACATCCCTGCCCTTCCAGGTATATATGGCCCAGATTGGCTTTGGCTGTGGGGAATTTATCTGCAATACTCTCTAGAAGAGCGATTGCCTTGCCGGTATCATGCTTTACAGCCATCCCTTTCAGGTAATATATGGCAACGGCGTTGATTCCATATACGAATCCCTGTGTAGCCGAACGGTCATACCATAGGAAAGCCTCGTCGGCATTTCCCTTATCCTCATAATACAGACCGGTTAGATACTGAGCCTCTGCATCACCTGCCTGGGCCTTTTCCAAAATTCTTTTTGTTTCTGTTTTCATGTTTCTTTCATTTTTGAAATTGAACATTTTTTTAAAATCACACATGTAAGGATTTCGGGGTTTTGTCAGACGGCAGTTTTTTATGTGTGTAAGTTGAAGTGGGAGAATATGCGGATGATGGTCCGATGGATTTGTCCGGCAATCGTTTCGGTATGTCAAGACTTTCCGGTAAAGTTATCAGATGAAGATGATAGCCAGAACCGAGGGAGTGAGTGTTAGTACGGTCTAGAGATTGAAAAAGATGTTCGGGCTGTAGAAATAATGATGAGGACTATATATGTTTTAAAAACAGCTGATTTTTTTTACTGACGTTTCCGCGGCCGAATAGTTTCTTTGCGGTGCCAAACGAAAAATGTACCAGGCTGATCTAACGGAGACCGAATGGCGTATATAACAAAAGTGTTAAATTTGCAGGAAGAGTAAAATATGATTTGTAATGCTGTATTTTTTAGTTAAGACTAGTTGTCAATGGCATATGCCTCTTTTCGAATTCCCAAAGTGACAGTTGTTTTATCACCACTATCGTAAATGAGGTTCTTTGTCGGAGTTGGGCTTATTGTTAGAGAAATTACGTGAAGATATACGTGTGAAACATAGCATGGGACCAATTGTAAATAGTATCGTGGACAATCAAAATGTCAAAGGGGAACAATGCTTCCTTGAACGGTGTTGACGGGAATAAAAAGCAAAAGGCATAAAACGTAATATCATAGTAGATAAAAATCTTTTTCTTTTAACTATTAGAATACGTACTTTTGATAGTGTAGTTGTCTTAATATAAGATATTGCTAACAATCATTACTAAATAATACTAAATATGAAACACTTATTCTTTGCTCTTCTGTACTTTTTCGCAACAGTGGCAACGGCCCAAACACTGAGCGAGTATCCTGATTTTGAAAGATATCAAAAGGATAATGAACGCATCATTCAAAACAAAACTTATCCGAAAGTGATTTTTATCGGAAATTCCATTACCGACGGATGGGCTAGCAAACGCCCCGTTTTTTTTACAGGTCATCAATTTTTAGGTCGTGGCATCAGCGGTCAAACCAGTCCGCAACTCCTGCTCCGCTTCCAAAAAGATGTGATTGACCTTAAACCAAAAGCTGTTGTCATCAACATCGGTACGAACGACATAGCCGAAAATACTGGTAAGTACAGCATCGAATATACGGTGAGTAACATCAAATCAATGGTAGAGTTAGCCAAATCACATAAAATCAAAGTGTATCTTTCTTCGGTTCTTCCGGTTGATGTGTATCCTTGGAGAAAAGACATTACGGATGCAGTGAAACAGATTTATGAGCTGAATGTGCGGATCCGGCAACTTGCCAAAGCAAAACATGTACACTACATTGATTACTTCAGTGAAATGAGCAAAGAGAACGGAGGCATGATTGATGAATATACGTATGATGGTGTCCACCCTACAGATAAAGGATATGAGGTTATGGAAAAAATCGTATTGTCTGCCATCAAATAGCCACAGATACAAACCGTTATTATGGACTCTCAATATTCAAATGGAATGCAAGAAAAGGGGGGGGATTCTATCAGTCATTTTAGACAAGTTTATGATGAACTGTATCCTAAATTGATGGTTCATGCATGTAAATTTGTTGATGAAGAGGTTGCTGAAGATATAGTACATGATGTATTTGTCGCTTACTGGGAACAACATCATATGATTGTTTCCAGTAGGCTGGCCGCCTTTCTATTCAAAGCCACGCAAAACAGTTGTCTAAACTATCTGAAGCACCAAAAGGTAGTGGAGAACTACCGGGAACAGTGGCAACTGGCCATTGATCGTTGTGAATATTACAACCAGAAAATTGAATCGACTGTTTCGATGTCTGAAACGAATGAGGAGTTGAACAATAAGTTGCTGGAAAATGCAATCAGGCAATTGCCTCCCAGACGTGCGGAAGCTTTAAACTTATTCTACTTCGAAGGGAAGTCACAAAAGGACATAGCCAATCAGATGCATGTGTCCTTACGTACGGTACAGACACACCTTGCCCAAGCCATCGCGGAATTGCGCAAGTCCTTGAGGCATGTCGGAATTTGGATTGCTCTAATGTTGAATTATATATTACTGTAATATGGATTTAAATGTATTAAAGCGTTTTTTAAATCATTCCGCTTCGGAGGAGGATTACAAAAAGATCAACAAATGGAGAAGGGAAGAACCTGCTAACTCGACTTTTTTGTTCTCGTTGGAGGAAATCTGGTCGAAAAAAGAAGAAGCCAACTATGCAACAAAGATACATCTGAATGCATCTTACCAAAAGATGATAGAGAAGATGATGAGTAGATCTGAATCCAAAATTAAGGAACAGGAGACATACAATACAACACAAAAAAACGATATCCATAAACCTAAATCATCACTCTTCCTAAAAATAACTGCATCAATAGCAATTGTATTGTCAGTAGGGTTGGGAACGTTATATTACATGGAGGTTACACGACCGGTTGGATTTAATACGGTAATTGTCCCCAACTCGCAGACAGCCAATTTGGTATTGGAGGATGGTACACACATCTGGTTGAACTCAGGTAGCCGGTTTACTTATCCCACCAAATTTGCTAGGGGTTACCGTACGGTCAAACTGGCAGGTGAGGCTTTGTTTCAAGTGAACCGTGATGAACACAAGCCGTTTTTGGTGGAAACGGAGAGGTTGAAAGTACGTGTACTGGGTACTACATTTAATGTGAAATCGTATTCCGGTGAGGATCCAACAGTTCTCTTAAAAGAAGGGCAGGTGGAAGTGTATACTGATAAGAATAAAAATATACGGATAAAGCCCAATCAAATGCTGACAGTCTCTCTCGAAACGGGTCTGAGTTCGATTCGTGAAATGGATGCTTCTACGGCTGGTACGTGGCGGACGGGGGAACTGATGTTCCCCGGGGAAACACTGAAGACCATTGTGTTGGAATTGAAACGGAAATTCGACAGGGAAATTGTCATTGAAGATCCTTCGCTTGAAAAAAAACGGTTCTTCTGCCACGTGCATAGGGAATCGACCTTGACGGAGGTCTTGGACCTGTTGCAGGAAAGTGGGCAATTGACGTATCTGGAAAAAGAACATATATTTATAATAAGAAAGGAGGACAATTAACAGAAAAAGAAGAAAAAGAAAAAGGATTGCAAATTGTTGCAGCAATTCACAATCCTTGTCGTCGAATAAATTAATTAAAGATTAAATCAATTACTCAGTTACAAATTTATGAAAAATCCAACCAGTTATTTCTATCTAAAAGAATGCGTAACTTTTTTTAGTAGATGGAATAGGAACTCTTGCAGTTTTGTGCTTTTGTTAACATTTTTATTCCTATTTAACGGAGTACTTGCATTGCATGCTCAAAATGTTACCATTTCACTGGATGTGAAAAACAAAAGCATCACGGAGGTGCTATCAATCATTGAAAAAAAGAACAATCTGTTTTTTACTTATGATTACAATCTGTTCAATCCCAAGCGAAAGATTTCGGTGTCTTTAAACATTAGTGTCCACTAAAAAATCATAGTCGTTCTTTGAAATTGTTGAAATTCAG
>ERZ1673699.2175-NODE-2175-length-13515-cov-5.229718_pt1 | contig 13515 bp, 9 predicted proteins | sample MGYA00580229_ERZ1673699 | MGnify/ENA primary metagenome ERZ1673699 (study PRJEB41218, sample SAMN15661785) | gut metagenome | host: Homo sapiens | place: Canada: London | collected 2015-08-20/2019-03-30 | study: EMG produced TPA metagenomics assembly of... | reverse complement strand
GTCCTTACGGCGAGTTCTTCCTGCCGGACGACCTGCCCGATACGCAGGAGCTGATTTTCATCGGCGGCGGTGCGGGCATGGCCCCGATGCGCAGCCACCTGATGCACCTGTTCAAAACCGAAAAGACCAACCGTCCCGTGTCGTTCTGGTACGGCGCACGTGCCCTGAAGGAGGTTCCCTACCTCGACGAGTTCCACCAGATCGAGAAGGATTTTCCCAACTTCAAATTCAACCTGGCTCTCGACCGTCCCGATCCCGAGGCGGATGCCGCCGGGGTGAAATACACGCCGGGCTTCGTGCACAACGTGCTGTATGAGAATTACCTCAAAAACCATCAGGCTCCCGAGGACTGCATCTACCTCATGTGCGGACCTCCGATGATGATCGCCTCGGTGGTGAAGATGCTCGACAACCTCGGTGTACCGCCGGAGAATATTCTCTACGATAACTTCGGCTCGTAGCGAGTGCAATGATCCGCAAAACGCCGCAGGCGTGTAAACGAACGGGAGGGGAGGTTCAAATTTATTTGAAAACTTCCCTCCTGTTCGTTTATTGTTTCCGCAGGGTTTGCGGATCATTGCCGAGCGTCGCCGCAGTCACGGAGCACGTTTATCGCGAGCGGAGGCGAGCGATGCGACGTAACTTATTTTTCGGAAATATATAATATTTCCGGCGGCGGGCCCGGACTTTCCGGACGAAAATAGGGACGAAAAATTTGCCATCCCGTTTGAAAAATGTTACCTTTACCACAAGCCGGAGGATTGAGCAGTCATGGATAAACCGTCGGAAACCATTTCCCCCCCCCGTGGATTCGAGGAGGTATATGCGAAGTACAGGACGTATTTCGTGGGGATCGCCATGTCCTATGTGCGTGACCGGATGGCTGCCGAGGATATCGTGACGGACAGTTTCGTCTCCTACTGGGAAAACCGTGCGGCGACGGAGGTGCAGCATGCCCCGGCGTATATCTTCACGGCCGTGAAGAACCGCTGCCTGAATTGGCTGGAGGCATACCGCCAGCATGCGCAGGCCCGGCAGGACATCCATTCGACGGCCTACCGGCTGGCGGTGCAGAGCATCGCGTCGTGCGAGGCAAACGAACCGCAGTCGCTGCTCATGGCGGAGGTCGGGGCGATCGTGGAGCGCGAAATCCTCCGGATGCCCGAGCGCATGCGCCGGGTTTTCATCGCGCACCGCTACGAGGAGATGTCCTACCGGGAGATCGCCCGGTTGTACGAACTCTCCGAAGGGCAGGTCCAGTATGAAATCCGCGCTGCGAAACAGATGCTGAAAATCGCGCTGAAAGATTACATTCCGGCCATCGTGACGTTGTTCCTGCATTGAGGTTCCCGGTCCATGATAACCGTCGTACACCTGCCCGCGGGCAGGTGTTTTTTTGTGGCTTCCGGTCCGCAAACCGACTTTCCAATTTCTTAAAAATATTTATTTGCAGTTTTTTGCGATTTTTTTGTCCATCCGGCCCCGCCCGTCTGTCTATTGAGTAGTTATGGACAAAGAATTATTGTACAAGTATCTCAAATGTCTGACTTCTCCGCAGGAGGAGGAGTGGATTGCGGCGTGGCTGGAAGCCTCCGCCGAAAACCGCGCGGAACTGAACCGAATCCGGCTGCAGTTGGAAACCCTGGCTTTCGCCGCCCCGGCGATCGACGCCTGCTACGGGCAGGACCGTCGCCGGAATCTCACGATCCGGCTGCGGCGCTGGTGCACGGCGGCCGCGGCGGCGGTGGTCCTTGCGGCCGGCGTCTCCTATTTCACGGCGCAGAGCGTCCGCACGTCGATCGGCGGGACCATGCAGACCCTCACGGCGCAGGATGGGCCGGTACGCCTGACGCTTGCGGACGGCACCGCCGTATGGCTCAATGCCCGCACGACGCTGGAATATCCGGCGGTTTTCGCCGGCGGACAGCGGACGGTCCGGATTTCGGGCGAGGCGATGTTCGATGTCGCACGCGATGAAAAACAGCCGTTCGTCGTCGAGACCTATGCCTGCGACGTCCGTGTGCTGGGCACGAAGTTCAACGTCTCGGCGAGCGAGGCCGAGGGGAGCTTCGAAACGGCCCTGATCCGCGGGCGCGTCGAAGTCCGCAACCGGACGACGCACGAGACCGTCACGCTGCATCCCGACGAAACCGTGACGCTGGAGAACGACCGCCTGGTCCGCTCGACCATTGCCGACCACGACGATTATCTCTGGACGGACGGCTACGTCAACCTCAAAGGACATACGTTCGAAGAGCTGATAGCCCGTTACCGGAAGGTATTCGACGTGCGGATCGAACTCGACGGCGTACGGATGCCCGACACCCGCTTCAAATGGGGCAAAATATGCGTTAAGGACGGCATCGACAACGCCATGAAGGTTCTTCAGAACGCCTATCCGATTACCTATACTTTCGATACGGACGCGCGGACGATCGTCGTGCGCGGCCAATGACAATGAGTTCGATAACCCGAAAAACCGAATTGCCTATGACGTAACCCAAGCCTTATTTGAAACCTGAAACGATATTGCCGAGCCCCATGAAAAAGGCCTGCGCGGATGGTTGCACATCCTGCAGGCCGGGGGTTTAAGCAGAATTAGACTCAACCTAAACCTTAAATGACAAATTTATGCATAAAAAAGCGTTTACGCAAATCAAAACCCTGATTGCGCTATCATTCGCTCTCTTTTTGTGTTGTGCAGCCCCGGCCGTACAGGCTCAGACGAAACCGATTTCGCTGGCATTGAAAGACGCGCCCCTGGAGAAAGCGATGAGCGAAATCGAACGGCAGTCGCCCTATCGTTTCGTGCCGAATCACGAGGTCGATATTGCCTTCCGGGTGACCGCCGCCGTGAAATCGGCCTCCATCCGGACCGTTCTCGACGCGCTGCTCAAAGAGACTCCCTACACCTATTCCCTGCTCGAATCGACCACGACAATCCTGCTGTCGAAACGTGCGGAAGCCGAATCCGCCCGGGTTTCGGGCCGGGTCCGCGATGCCGCCGGACAGCCGATCGTCGGCGCCACGGTTATGGTCAAAGGCACGACGAACGGGATTTCGACCGACGCCGAAGGGCGTTTCGCCCTGCTGGTCGGCACGCCGGCCGGTGCGCAGCTGGAGATCAGCTACCTGGGCTATGAGTCCCGGACGCTGGCCGTCGGCAGCCGCACGTCGTTCGACGTGACGCTCGAGGAGTCCGCCTCCGAAATCGAATCGGTCGTCGTGACGGCCCTGGGCATCAAACGCGCCGAGAAAGCCCTTTCCTATAATGTCACGGAGGTCAAAGCCGAAGATATCACGATGGTCCGGGACGCGAACTTCATGAACTCGCTTTCGGGCAAGGTCGCGGGACTCCAGATCAACAGTTCGTCGTCGGGTGTCGGCGGCGCGGCGAAGGTGACCCTCCGGGGGCAAAAATCCATTTCGCAGAATAACAACGCCCTGTACGTGATCGACGGCATTCCGATGAACAACTACGGCGGGGCGCGCGGCACCAGCTCGGAGTTCGACTCGAAAGGCTCGACGGAAGCCATCGCCGACCTGAACTCCGACGACATCGAGTCGATTTCGGTGCTGAACGGCGCTGCCGCCGCGGCGCTTTACGGTTCGAACGCGGCCAACGGCGCGATCATGATTACCACGAAACGCGGCAAGGCCGGGAAGCTGAACGTCTCGTTTTCGACGAACAACGAATTCCTCAAACCGTTCGTGATGCCGGAGTTCCAGAACCGCTACGGCACGGGCCTGAACGGGAAGCGCGACGGTTCGCCGATCCAGAGCTGGGGTCCCAAACTCCTGCCCGCGGCGCAGACCGGCTATTCCCCCGAGGATTTCTTCCAGACGGGTTACGTCTCGACCAACTCGGTGACGCTTTCGGGCGGCACGGACAAGAACCAGACCTTCTTTTCGGCCGCCACGGTCAACTCGGAGGGTATCGTTCCCAACAATTACTACGACCGCTACAACTTCACGTTCCGCAACACTTCGTATTTTCTGAACGACAAACTCCGCCTGGATGTCGGTGCGAGCTACATCGTGCAGAAGGACCAGAACATGACCAGCCAGGGCGTCTATTCGAACCCGCTGGTTTCGGCCTACCTCTTCCCGCGCGGCGAGGACTTCTCGCTGGCCGAGAATTTCGAACGTTACAACCCGGCCCGGGGCATCTACGAGCAGTACTGGCCCTACGGCGAGGGCGGCGACCTGCGCATGCAGAATCCCTACTGGATCGCCTACCGCAACCTGCGCAACAACGAGCGCAACCGGTACATGCTGTCGGCCTCGCTGTCGTATGACATCCTGCCGTGGCTGAACGTCGCCGGGCGGGTGCGGGTGGACAACGCCAACAACCTCTATACGCAGAAACTCTACGCCTCGTCGAACCCGACGCTGCTGGAGGGCAGCGACCAGGGATTCTATGCCGAGGCGCGCCGCTACGACAAGCAGGTCTACGGCGACATCATGCTCAACATCAACAAGACTTTCGGCGAGGACTGGTCGCTCAACGCCAACGTCGGCGCCTCGGTCAACGACACCCGGACCGACGAGCTGACCTACCAGGGACCCATCGCCACGAGCGGCATCCCCAACGTCTTCTCGGTGTTCGACCTGGACATCGAAAAGCGCCGCGCCTCGAAATACGGCTGGCGCGAGCAGACGCAATCCGTTTTCGCCAGCGTCGAGGTGGGCTGGAAGCAGATGCTCTACCTGACCGTCACGGGACGCAACGACTGGGCTTCGCAGCTGGCCAACTCGCCCGAATCGTCGTTTTTCTACCCTTCGGTGGGCCTTTCGTGGATTCCAACCGCGACGTTCGACCTGCCGGAAGCCGTCACTTACCTCAAAGTGCGCGGTTCGTTCGCCTCGGTGGGCATTCCTTTCCCGCGCCACCTGACGGTCCCGACCTACGAATACGACCAGACGGCCCACGCCTGGAAGCCCAAGACGCACTATCCGATCGGCGAGCTGCACCCCGAACGCACGAAAACGTGGGAGTTCGGTGTGGACATGCGGCTGTGGAAGCACCTGAGCCTTTCGGCGTCGTGGTACAAGGCCGACACCTACAACCAGACGTTCGACCCGCAGATTTCGGTGTCGTCGGGTTACTCGACGATCTATCTCCAGACGGGCCACGTGCGCAATACGGGCGTCGAGGCGACGCTGGGCTACGACAACCGCTGGCGCGGCTTCGGCTGGTCGTCGAACTTCACCTTTTCGTGGAACAAAAACCGGATCATCGAGCTGGTCCACGATTACGTGCACCCCGAGACGGGCGAGCTGATTTCGAAAGACCGCCTGGAGATCAAAGGGCTGGGGCGCGCCAAGTACCTCCTCAAACCGGGCGGCACGATGGGCGACCTCTACACCAACTCGAGCCTCAAATACAGCGAAAAGGGCTACATCGAACTCGACGACAAGGGCAATGTCTCCACGGTGGACAACCTCACGACGGATATTTACCTGGGTTCGGTGCTTCCCGACTACAACCTGGCGTGGCGCAACGATTTCTCGTGGAAGGGCGTCAACCTGGGATTCCTCATCTCGGCCCGCATCGGCGGCGTCTGCTATTCGGCGACGCAGGCGTGGATGGACCAGTTCGGCGTTTCGGAAGCCTCGGCTGCCGCGCGCGACGCCGGCGGGGTAGTGGTCAACGGCCGTTCGACGGTCGATGCCCAGAAGTGGTTCCAGACCATTTCGGCCCAGACGGGCCTGCCGCAGTACTACACCTATTCGGCGACGAACGTGCGTCTGCAGGAGCTGTCGCTGGGTTACACGCTGCCGCGGCGGTGGTTCCGCGACGTCTGCTCGATTCAGGTGTCGTTCGTGGGGCGCAACCTCTGGATGCTCTACTGCAAGGCCCCGTTCGATCCCGAGGCTACGGCCTACACCGACAACTTCTACCAGGGCATCGACTATTTCATGATGCCGTCGCTGCGCAACATCGGATTCAATGTAAAACTGACTTTCTAAACGACTGCTATGAAAACAAAATCATATATCGATAGGAGCGCTTGGATCGCAGGTGTCTTTACCGTCCTGCTCGCTGCGGCCGGCTGTACGGGTAATTTCGAGGAGATCAACCGGAACCCGAACGAGGTTACGGAAGCGGAGATGCAGCGCGAAAATTACAAGACGGGCGCCAACGTGAAAGGCCTCATCAACCTGGTCGTCCCGGCGCAGGAACACATGTACCAGTTCAACGAACTGCTGGTCAGCGGCTCCTATGCGGGCTACACCGAGTTTACCTCGGACAGCAAGTTCGAGAAGTTCTCGACGTTCAACCCCACGGTGGACTGGCTCAAATGGCCTTTCGTAAACGTCATTTCGGAGACCTATCCCTACTACCGGGGCGTGCTCAACGGCACGGACAATCCGGTGATGCGGGCCCTCGCCGACCTGCTGCGCGTGGCGATCATGCACCGCGTGACGGACACTTACGGCCCGATTCCCTATTCGAAAGTCGTCGAAGACAAGAAGGAGTCGTTATCCGTGGGCTACGACACCCAGGAGGCGGTCTACATGAAGATGTTCGAGGAGCTGGACGCCGCCATTGCCGTGCTGAAGGCCAATACGTCGCTTTCGACCGAGGCTTTCGGCAAGTTCGACGGCGTTTACGGCGGCAATGTGGGGCAGTGGGTGAAGTTCGCCAATTCGCTCAAACTGCGCATGGCGATGCGCCTTTCGAACGTGAAGCCGGAGATCGCCAAGGCGAAGGCCGCCGAGGCCATCGAAAGCGGCGTCATCGAGGGCAACGAAGACAACGCCGAACTGACGCTGGCCGAGAACCGCTCGGCGCTCTGCTGGACCAACTGGAACGACCACCGCATCGGCGCCGACCTGATCTGCGTGATGAACGGCTATAACGATCCCCGCCGCGAGACGATGTTCACGAAGGTGACCGTCGGCAAGGGCGAGACGGCGGCCCCGGGTTTCGCGGGAATCCGTGTCGGCAGCTATCCGGGGGATTCCGACGCCGCCAAGGCGGGTTATTCGAACATGATTATCGATTCGAAGTCGCCTTACCTGTGGATGAACGCTGCGGAGATCGCTTTCCTGCGTGCCGAGTACGAACTTCGCTGGGGCACGGACGTCGCGGCCAAAGCGTTTTACGAGCAGGCCGTGAAGCTGTCGTTCGAGGAGCGCGGGGCCAAGGGTGCGGAGGATTACCTCGCCCAGGCGGACGCCGTGCCGGAGAACTACCAGGACAACGTCGGTTCGAACAACTATTCGGCCGTCTGCAAGATCACCATTCCCTGGGAGACGGGCAGTTTCGACCGCAACCTCGAACGCATCATCACCCAGAAGTGGATCGCCATTTTCCCGCTGGGCACCGAAGCGTGGGCCGAGCATCGCCGCACGGGCTATCCGGCGCTTTTCCCGGCTGCCAACGACCGGAGCGGCGGTTCGGTGGACCCGGCGATCGGGCCGCGCCGCCTGAACTACCCCGTCGAAGAGTACACCGAGAACGCCGCGAACGTGGCCGCCGCCGTCGGGATGCTGGGCGGGCCGGACACGCAGGGCACGCACCTCTGGTGGGATAAGACAACTTCTAAAAACTAACGCCATGAAATTGAAACGAATCATATTGGGAATGCTGATGCTGTGCGCTGCGGCCGCATTCTCCTCGTGCGACGACTGGACCGAACCGGAAAGCGTGGACATCGACGCTTCGCGTCCCGATGCGAAGGACCCCGCCGCGTGGGCGGCCTACACCGCGACGGTCCGGGCCTACAAGTCGACCGACCATACGCTGGTCTACGCCTGCCTCGTCAACGCCCCCGCCGTTTCGACCTCCGAGCGCGATTTCCTGCGTTCGCTGCCCGATTCGGTGGATATCGTGAGCCTGCAGAACACGCCTTCGGAGGCCGATCTCGCAGACCTTCCGCTCATGCATGAACTCGGCACGCGGGTGCTCTATCCGCTCCGTCCGGGCGACGACGCGTCGCTCGCCGCCGCTGCGGCCTCCCGCCACGGCTTCGACGGCGTCGTCCTGCTGGCCGAACGGCCTTTCGACAACCTCTCCGCCACGTTGCAGACGCTCGGCAAACCGGGCCTGCTGGTCTACGAGGGCGATCCCTCGGGGCTTGCTGCCGCCGACCTGGCCGCTTTCGACCGGGTGGTGCTGCCCACGGCGCAGCTCGTCTACCAGAGCGACATGGACCTGCTGCTGGACAATGCGGCCCTCGCGGGGCTCGCCCCCGGCAAGCTGATCTTTGCGGTGACGCCGGGCGCCGTGCTGCGCGACTACCGGAACCGCAAGCAGGACGCCATAACCCTCGGCACGCAGATCACCACTTCCAACGGGCTGGGCGGCATCGCGCTCTACGACATCGGCCGCGACTATTACCACGTCGGACTGAATTACCTGCGGACCCGGGAGCTGATCGCCCGTCTGAACCTTACGCCTAAAAACTGACGAAAGATGAAACGCATACTGTTACTTACCGCGTGTTTCGCAGTGCTTCTGACGGCCTGCGACCGCAACGAATACGAGGAGAAGACGCCCAACGAGGCGGCGCTCTACCTCGACGCCGCCGCCGAGCGTCCCGACGTCAACGTCTTCTTCAAACGCACGATCGAGACCCAGCAGCGGAAACTCGCCGCCGTCCTGAGCGGGCCCGTGGGGCACGACGTTACGGCTTCGCTCACCGTCGACGCTTCGAAAGTCGACCTCTACAACGCCCGCCACGGCACCGACTACAAACTGCTGGATGCCGCGCACTACGATCTTTCGGCCGCGACGCTTCCGATCGCCGCCGGGGAGGTCACCTCGCCCGAAGCCGACGTCGACTTCAAAGGGCTGACCGAGCTGCCGCTGGATGTCACCTACCTGCTTCCGGTCTCCGTCGCGAGCGGCGACGTCTCCCTGCTGGGCGGCTCCGCCACGGTGTGGTACCTCGTTAAACAGACGAGCGCCGTTACCACCGCGGCCAGCCTCACCGACAACTGGATTGCGTTCCCGACGCTCGACAAGGCGGGTCCGCAAAGCGATCTTTTCAACGGGCTGAAAGCCGTCACTTTTGAAATGATCGTGCGGGTGAATGCGTTCGACAAGGCGGCTTCGATCTCCTCGGTGATGGGTGTCGAGCAATACCTGCTGCTGCGTTTCGGCGACACGGGTTTCCCGCGCCAGCAGCTTCAGGTGCAGGCCGGGGGCAACAAGTTCCCCGACTCGGACGATGTGAAGTCGCTCGAAACGGGCGAGTGGTACCACCTGGCCATGACCTACGACGCGCTGGTCGGCTCGATGTCGATCTATGTCAACGGACAGCTCCAGAGCGAGGGCACGGTCAAATGGTCGGGCGAATCGGTCAACCTCGCCATGCGGGCGATGTACGACGCCGATCCCGAGGGCAACAAGTCGCTGGCCGAAGCCTACCAGTTCTTTATCGGCTACTCCTACGACGACAAGCGACCTTTGCAGGGCGATGTCGCCGAGGCGCGCGTCTGGTCGAAAGTCCGCACCCGGCAGGAGATTTGGGACAACATGTACGATGTCGATCCGAAGAGCGACGGACTGCTGGGCTACTGGAAATTCGACACGCCCGAGGACGGCAATACGGTGAAAGATGTCACGGGCCACGGCAACGACGGCGTGGCGGCCAAGCCGCTGAAATGGAATACCTCGGTCGAGGTTCCGCAGCTGAACAAGGAGTAACCCTAAATGGAGGAAAACATGAAAAAACTGAATAAAATATTGCATAACTGGCCTGCGGCGGCGTTCGTGCTGCTGACGGCATCGCTGGCCGCCTGCACGGCCGACCCCATCGATATGGAGGTCGGTTCCGGAGCCGCCTACGATCCTGTAGGCAAGGTGAAGCCGGGATTTTACAGCCCGAAAGCCATCAGCGACACGATGGTCCGCGTGTGGGTCAAACCCGGCGAGAAATTCGAGGATGTGCTGACTTTCGGACTGACCAAGGAGACCCCCGAGGATGTTACGGTCACGTTCTCGCTGGTGAACGACGAGTCGAAACTATTTGCATACAACGATTGGTATTCATTGCAGGATTTTCAGATCAATGATGTAAGTGGAGAGATGACCTTTCTGAATCGGAGGTTCGCCTATGTTCCTCTCGACAAACTGGAGATGCCCTCCGGAGAGCAGGTCGTGCGTGCCGGGACCTATGGATTGGAATTTCCCGTTTCGATCGATCTGAAAAATGCTGAGGAGGGCAGGTGCAGTCATCTTGTGGAGCTCCATGCGACGATTTCCGGAATCGACGGCGCAGAGCCGGAGGAGTACGTTTTCTATTACGAACTGCTCATCGACCCGATGGCAGTACGAACGCCTCCGACCCTCCTGCCGGGACATAAGGGGTCGAAACTCGACTATGTGGTTGCTTATCTCAATCCCTCGTGGATTGACCCGCGTGCCTGTCTCGAAATGGCTTTACAGTATACGTATATGCAAAATGTAGATCCGTACGATTACAAGGAGGAGTACTACGAATTGATCGACGGCGTCACGCTGATCGGCGGTTCTGTCGGTTATGATGCCGAATCGAAGATGCCCGAACTGAAACTCGATGGGAATCTTTTCCACGTGTTGCGGGGTGCGGATAAATACCTGAAACCCCTGCAGGATGCCGGAGTAGATGTGATGCTGGAGATCACGGGCGGCGGTATGGGTATCGGTTTCTGTAACCTCGACGATGCGCAGCGTGCGGAGTTGGTGGAACAGATTCGGAAGACGGTCGTGCGTTACGGTCTCGACGGCGTGAACCTCGATGACGAAATCTCGGGTTACGGCCGCGAGGGAATGCCTGCCATCGATCCAGCTTCGTATGCCAAGTTTATCCGCGACCTGCGCACGGCGCTGGGTAAGGATAAACTCATCACGCTGACCGATATCGGCGAACCTTCGGCGACGCTTTATGAGACACGCGAGGGTATCGAGGCCGGAACATATCTCGATTATGCCTGGACGGGCTTGGGCTGGACTTTTACCGATCCTTACAAAGAGGGAACGGGAACGATTGCCGGGCTGCCCCGGGAGAAATACGGTCGTTTTACGGCTCGTTTCCGGGATACGAGCTATTCGAACGAGGAACAGATGAAATTCATGGAAGAGATAATGGAGATTGCTCAGACCGATGATCCGAGGATCATGGCTGCCGAACTCATGCCGATTATTGAAGGGGCTGAAAGCCAGACAGGACCTAATGCTTTCTTTTCTTTGGCGAATCTATGTCCGGTTACGGATCTTCCCGAGTATATGGAAATGTATATGGCTTATCCCGGTGCAGTAACGGAGGGCTTTGCTATGAATCCACGAAGTGATACGGGACTTCCTCAATACGGCAATATGATTTACTATCCCGACTGGCTGCGGTTCTGATTCCCGGCCCGGTAATACGTTCACGGTCCGTAACCATAGCGGTTACGGACCGTGTTTTTGCAGGTTAATTTCGCCCGTGATTTGGAATTGAATTTATTTTACACTAATTTCGGTTTTCCAAATCCGGTTGTGTCCCGATGCCCCAGAGTCCGACATCCCTTGTTTTATCATCACGGCAGTTCGAGGAAATATTCCTCGAATACCGCCCTGTTTTTATCAGGAGGGCCTATCGTTATGTCCGTGACCATGAGATTGCCGAGGACCTCGTTTCGGACAGTTTCATGACTTTCTGGGAGGGTAGGGGGATGCTCCCCGGGGATGTGAACGTCCCGGCGTATATCTTTACGATCGTCCGGAACCGATGCCTCAATTACCTGCGGGATAAAGCCGTGCATCTGCAGGCGGCGCATAATATCCACAGCTCCCAACGCCGGCTGGTCGAGGCGGATATCGCGTCGCTGACGGCGTGCAATCCGGACAGGTTGTTCCGGGAGGAGATTTTCAGCATCCTGCAGCGGGCGCTGGCCAAAATGCCGGAAAAGACCCGGACGGTTTTCCTGAAAAGCCGGTTCAGCGGCATGAGCTATAACGATATCGCCGAAGAGCTCGGCATCCCCTCTTCGGGCGTACACTTCGAAATTAACCGGGGACTGAATATTCTGCGTACCGAGCTTAAAGATTATCTCCCGGCTTTGTTGCTGATAATCGGCAGTTTGCATAATCAGTAATCCTCTTTTCACCTGTTTTCCGAAAAAAAGTGCGCCATTTCCTTAACCATGTGGCGCGCTGGCGTGTTATCTCTATAGACAGGAAATAATGCACAATTTTTCATGGAAGACATCACCTTATTGAAATTTATCCGTAACGAGGCCACTCCGCAGGAGACGGACGCCGTATTGGACTGGCTCGATGCCTCCCCGGAGAACCGGGAGTACCTGAACAGCCTCGACGATACGGATTTCGCACTCGACCTTTGGGCGCGCAGGCTGGAAGATACACAGCGGGCCCCGGCGAATGTCCGGCTGTTCGACTGGCGCCGGATCGTCCGCTGGACGGCCTCCGCCGCCGCCGTAATCCTGCTCGGGCTGGGCAGCGGATTCTTCCTTTACGAATACCGGATCGCGGAGATCGCCGGCCAGCGCCTGGAGACGACGGCGCCCAAAGGGCAGCGCATGCAGGTGAAGCTGGGCGACGGGACCTCCGTGTGGCTGAATGCCGGCAGTTCGATTACCTATCCGCCGATCTTCGCCGGGAAGGAGCGGCGGGTGCGGCTGTCGGGAGAGGCCATTTTCGAGGTCGTCCACGATGAAAAATGTCCGTTCGTCGTCGAAACTTTCGCCTGCGACGCGCGGGTCCTCGGCACCCGGTTCGATATCGTGGCCGACGAGGGGACCGGGACGTTCTCTGCGGCGCTTCTGGAGGGTAAACTCCAGTTAATCAACCGTATGTCCGATGAAACGGTCCTGATGACGCCCAACGAGATCGTCCGCATGCGGCACGGGAAACTCTACCGGCAGCAGTTGTCCGACCACGACGACTACCTGTGGCCCGAAGGCATCATCAGCCTGAAAGGACTCTCGTTCGGGGAGCTGATGACGAAGCTCGAACTGGCTTTCGACGTCCGGATCGTGATCCGGCGGCAGCAGCTGCCGGATGCGAATTTCGGGTGGGGCAAGATCGCCGTTTCGTCGGGGGTCGAACATGCCCTGGAGGTCTTGCGGTGCGCTGCGGATTTCAGGTATGAGATAGACAAGGATTCGGGTGTAATCACTATATATTGACAGCAAAACCAAAAACCGCTAACCCTAAAAACCGACCAGCCTATGATTTGAAGCCTGAAATAAACCGATATCGATGATATGTATTAGGCCGAAAAAAGCCCGCAGGTGTTTGAGAGCGTCCTGCAGGCTGGGGTCTAATAGAAAATCCACTTTCCTAATTAAACCTTAACTTACAAAAGTATGAATAAAAAGTTTATTCAGCAAATCCAATGCCTGGTTACTTTTTTGTTCATGTTGGTTCTGGCTGCCGTTCCCGACGAAGCGAAGAGCCAGACGCCTGTGAACGTGACGTTGTCCCTGAAAAACGTCCGGATGCAGGTCGTCATGAACGAAATCGAGAAGCAGACGAAGTATCTATTTGTGACCCAGCAGGATGTCGATCTGAACAGG
>ERZ1673699.2168-NODE-2168-length-13548-cov-15.071000_pt1 | contig 13548 bp, 11 predicted proteins | sample MGYA00580229_ERZ1673699 | MGnify/ENA primary metagenome ERZ1673699 (study PRJEB41218, sample SAMN15661785) | gut metagenome | host: Homo sapiens | place: Canada: London | collected 2015-08-20/2019-03-30 | study: EMG produced TPA metagenomics assembly of... | reverse complement strand
TTCGCCTATCGAATTTCTTAATAATAGTGTCCAATATGATTGACAAACCTACATTATTTTAAATGGCTATTTCAACTTCCATGTTGATGTTAACAAAAATTTCACAATCAACTTATGTAAAATGAAATAATTTAGAACGCAATATTTGTTCAGCTATACAAAGATCTTGTGCATATGAGAGAAATATACAGAATATAGTGACTTTTGGTGTTATATGTGTTAAAATAATGTGTACATAGATAAAAAAGTCTATTGCAAAAAAAGAAATGTGCTGAGTCCAATGAAGATATAAATATTTATTATGCACAATTATCCGTTGCAATAATTGTGTGATATGATGAAGTTAAATTACTCTGCAACAAAACTTGAAGAAAATCACACCTATATTATGAAAAAACGTTTAATATGAAAAATATCGTTAAGAGAATCGCAGCTATGGGTGCTGCTGTTATGATGATGAGTTCTACGGTTATTGGGGCTAGTGCGGCAGATAGTAAAGCATTTAGTCTTCGCAACACGCCGGGAGCACCTTCAAGCGATAACGTGACTTCCAAAACACTTAATTTTAAAACAACACAATCTGGTAAATACACTACATATACCAAATTGACTGCAAGTAAAAATACTACAGTTACGACCAAGGGTTATGTTTGGAAAAACAACACTTGGAATTTGATCACAACATCTACGGGTACACAGAAGACTACAGGCTCGTGGTATCAGATAACAGTTGGCATGAATGCTAAAAACGTTGTTTCTATAACTAAAAATGCTCAAAAAGCAACATCTGCTTCTGGAAGTACTTCTGGTTATTAATATATGCACTTAAAATAACATATGAGCGACATATTGTCTGAAATTTATCAGCCGATAGTCGCTCATAATATTAGTAAAGGTCGTGAAATAATGAAAAAAAATTATGGCGTTGTTATATCTCTGCTTTTTCTTTTCCTTTTTGGTTGTTCATCTCAGGACAACAAATCCAATAACCACAGTACAGATGATGCAAGGCTTGAGCCTGTGGAACAGGCTTATGACGGCTGTGATAAGTTGCTTGGCAGCGATCACGGCAGTTTTAAGCTGCCAGAAAAGATAAGCAAAGTGGACTTTAATAAGGTATATTCTTTGTCCTGCAATACTTTGAAAAATGATGATATGACCAATGCTGAAAAGTTATTCAAGACTTTTTATGGCGACGATTTCGACGAAAGTGCACTTTCAACTGACAATGGCTGGCAGTTAAGGCATGAGTATGTTGTTTGTGGTGCTTATGAGTTTGTTTAAGGTTGTTAAGGAACACCCTGATTGGTCATATAAACAATATGCAGACGAGTTAGGTTGGACAGTGGTATTAGTTTCATCACGTTTTAGAGTGTTGAGGAACAAGGGGTTTTGTAAGAGGGATAAGAAGAATATGCCTTGGACAATACTAAAGGACATAGAGGAATAAAGGAGTGTGCAATTAATGATTAAGTTTATCAAAAAATATTATGGTGTGGAGTTTGATGTAGAGTTAAAGGACAAGATATGTTTGTTTACAGGCTATTCTGGTACTGGAAAGAGCTTTGCAATGATGGCAATACACAAATATTTAGTTGAGCATGGCGTTGATGTGCTATATATCAACTACAAGAATTGTAATTATACAGTTGAACAAATGATAGGTTTATGCAGTGTTAATAAGGTCATTATTATGGACGATGCAGACTTGTATATGACACAAGAATTGTATAACTACATAAAGTTGAATTGTGAGCAGAGCTTAATATGTTTAAAGGACATTTATAGAATTAGACGAGGCAATTGTGGATTTTATAGCATAATATATGAGGGTGATACATTAAGGACAGAAAAAGATAACATTGGTATTATTACTTAATAGCATAGTGATATAGTCCTCTATGTTAAAAATGTTAGACTTGAAAATAGACATTATGATGATAGGAGTGTAGATTTTAGAGTTTAAACTGGTGTATAGAATGAGGTAATTGGTACACCAAAACGTCTAAAGTCTACAGTGGTTTTAAGGTATTTGGAGTTTAAACAAGTGTACAGAATAAGGTAACTGGTATTTCAACTTCTGTGTTGATGTTAACAAGCATTTAGCAATCAACTTATGTAAAATGAAATAATTTAGAAGGTAATATTGAGAAAAGCACAGGAGATGAAGAAACAGACCGTGAAAAAGCTCCTTGGGCAACTTACTGCTCGTATGACATATATGAAGCTGTTCCATGCTGGGTGTTTTACTTTGACGAAACTCCGAACAAGGAAATTTATGCAACCATAAATTGTAACGATATGAACGTTTCTTTTGTTAATAATCAAAAAGGAGTCTAACAATAATGAAAGTTTTGCGTTGTGACCTGAACAAAAGCATAATAAACATAGGCTTTGCAGGGGCGGTGCTGCTGACGACAGTGCTTGCTTTCACCTCCTCGGCCTATACAGACCTTGCCACCGATAAATCATATTCGGTGTTCGAGTCACTTTTCACCCTCGATAAAAATATCCTCCGCACCGACCCAATGCTGTCCTCAGTGCTGGTTTTCAGAAACGGACTTTCGGGATATATCACAATGTTTTTGCCTATTGTCGTGGCATTCCCATTCATGGTGTCTTTCTGTGCGGAGCGAAATAACGGACTGATGCGTTTCACCATATCTCGCACAGGCAAGCTAAGATATTATCTTTCAAAATTCATATCCGCACTTATCTCAGGCGGATTTGCCGTTATGCTAGGTATAGCTGTTTACGGCATAGCCTGTGCAGTGCTTTTTCAACCACTTTCGGAGTTTGACGTATCAGCCGACCAGCTTCAATACATTATCCAAGACAGCACAGGTAAAACGGTAGTCAAAATGCTTGCGGTAGCTTTCGCATATGGTGCAGTTTCCACACTGCCTGCGTTTTTCCTAAGCTCTTTCTGCAAAAATCCGTATATCATAACCTGCCTGCCCTTTATGCTGAACTATGTCCTCACAACAATGCTCAATAGGATAATAGACGCAAATCTTTTCAACGATAACTTTGATTTTGATAGAGCGAATGCCTTTTATCCAAGCTCTGTGACGAATTTTCTGTATATCCAAAGCTTTGACAGAAGTGCAAAGTGGATAACTGCGGTGAACTGTTCGGGGGCGATTGTTACCCTGCTGGGATTTATTATCGTGATGAATTTGCGCAAGGACAAGGGGGTGTAGGTCAGCTATGATGAAAAATTTCAGCCTAAAACAAAGCTTTTTCTGTGCAAGGGCGGAGTTCATAAAGTGGATATGCGACGCACGAATGATAATCCTAGGAGTGCTTCTTATCTTCATTTACAGCTTTGCTATCGAGCCTCTTAAATCAAACGCAGAGCTTATGGGCGAGCCGCTGAATATCCTTGAGCCTTTTATCGCCATAGCAAATTCGGGTGCGATACTTCTTATCATACCGCTGGTTTTCCTCACACTTATCGCAGATTTTCCCAAGATAGACACCAACACAGTTTTCTACATAATGCGTGTGGGCAGGCTGAACTGGCTGTTCGGACAGCTTTTGAAGCTCATTTTTATGGCTTTATCTTATCTTGCAGTGATATTCTTGGGCGCAGTGCTTCCAATGCTTTCAGACGGTTTTTGGTACAACGGCTGGAGCAACGTGGCGACAAAGTTCGCTTCACGCTTTCCTGAACATTCGGGCAATTTCGGCGTACAGCTTTTGCCCGAAAACCTGTATAATCAGCTCACAGTATTTTCAGCCGCCGTGCAAAGCTATCTGCTGGTGTTCGCATATCTCATGATAATAGGGCTTATCCTGCTGAGCTTTTCACTTGTGAAACACAAAACTGTGGGTTTTGTCCTCTGCGGAGCGGTGATATCTTTAGGCACGGCGTTCTGCTCCATAAAGACCACGCTTATGTGGACAATGCCAATGGCGAACAGCATAATATGGCTGCACTACACAAAATATTTCCGTGAGCCTGTTATGTCAATGAGTTTTTCGGTCAGCTATCTTGCCATATTTATAGCGGTACTGCTGGCGTTCTGCTTTATCGCCATAAGAAAATTCAATTACGACAATGTTGCAGAGATAGCAAGTTAGGGATTAGGGGGACAAAATGGATATCATCAATGTAAATGACGTATGCCTTACGCTTGGCAAAACGGAGATACTAAAGCACATAAATGTGTCCTTTGAGGAGGGCAAGATACACGGACTTATCGGGCGAAACGGCAGCGGCAAAACGATGCTGATGAAGTGCATATGCGGCTTTATCAAGCCCACATCGGGTGAGATAACAGTTGACGGCAAACAGGTTGGCAAGGACGTTGACTTCCCGAAAGATATGGGTATCATTATTGAAACACCTGGGTTTATACCGTATTACAGTGGATACAAAAATCTCAAACTTCTTGCGGGGCTGAACAACAAGATCGGCAAAGATGAGATAAAAAGCAGTATGAAACAGGTAGGACTTGATCCCGAACTAAAGCGACACGTCCGCAAATACAGTCTAGGTATGCGGCAGCGTTTGGGACTTGCACAAGCCATTATGGAAAATCCGAAGATACTCATTCTCGACGAGCCTTTCAATGGTCTTGACAAGGACGGCGTAAAGGAAATGCGTGAGTATCTGCTTTCATATAAGGAGCAGGGCAAGACTATCCTTATTTGCTCTCACTCAGCGGAGGATATTTCTGTGCTGTGCGATACTGTGCATGAAATGGATAAGGGGGTTATTGAGGAGGTAAGGTGACATAGACTGAATAAGTATGGATTCGTACAAACAGATATCAGGAACTGATATTGATAGGATAAAATTAGGACTGTTCTGAATAGGATAAGCTGCCACAGATTTTTTTCTGTAGCAGCTAATTTTTTTGTTTATGCTATTCATTCTTGCGAAGATATCCGTCATCATCATATTTCTTAGCTATATGCTGTGCAGCTTGCCAAACGCCCCATTTGTCTACAGCCTTATTCCGAATTGTCATATATTACAACATGTTTTCTGAAAAAGTTTACGTTTATCAACATGGAAGTTGAAATAGCCAACAAAAAGCAGGCTGCCTTTTTCAGACAGCCTGCAAATGTTATTCATAATCGCTTTTAAGAATACTTCTCTTGTGCTTTTTCTCCTCATAAAGCAGGATATCAGCATGGCTGAGAAGCTCTCCTATCTCAAGCGTGGCACTGCATACGAACGGATAAACGCCTACGCTCGTATGGATTATATATGGCTTATCGGCGGCATATTTAATATTGTATTCTCTTGTGACCGCTTCTATATGGTTTCTCATTGACGGGATATCTATTGCGTTATCAAGAAAAGCGCATACAACGAACTCATCGCCACCTATACGACCCACTATCTCACTGTTGCCAAAAGAGTGTTTAAGTATCTTTGCCGCAGATAGTATAGCAAAGTCGCCCTCCTCGTGACCAAATTTATCATTTATGGTTTTCAGACAGTCAAGGTCGGCAAAGACCATGATAGCCTTTTCACCCTCGTTTTTGTCATTGCTGAGTCTTTTACGAAGCTCCTCAAAAAATCCCCTTCGATTGTAGCAACCAGTCAAAGCGTCCTGCCTTGAAAGATCTCGAAGAAGCTCATTGTTCTCCTTGATCTCGATCAGGCTCTTTTTAAGCTGCTTCTGGGTAACAGCCTGCTGCTTCATCAAGGTTATTATTTTAAGTGCCGCACAAAGTTGAACTGTCACCGACTGCAAATAATTAAAATACTCATGCTTTATCTCACACATCAGTATTCCGTAATGTTCCTCGTTAGAGAACAATGGTGATACCACTAATGTGTAACGTCTGTCTGTTGGCAGATACTTATTCGACAACAGCTCTGTATACTTTACAGCCTGCTCTTCATGTGGGAGCTGGATAGCGTCAGAACCATTGTGATAGGCTTTGAGATACATATATTCCGGCGGTTGCCACTTATCTGTACCGAAGTGAATAATGGCAGGCTCGAAGCTGAACAGAAAGCTTGATTCCATATGAAGTCTCGTAAGCTTATCCACAACGGTCTCATATGCTCTGTCATCATAAGCTTCAAATACAAGCATATCCCTTGTGATAGAGTTTGCCTGCCATGCAAGAAACTCATTATCCTCAAGTTTTTCCTTACAATAATTCGCATTGCGTTCTGCCAGTATCTTGTATATCTGAATAAAAGTCTGATTTAACTTCAAATGCTTCTCCATGTTATCAAAACGAGAGATAAGCTTTTGCTGAATATACTCAACAGAAGCATAAAGCTCATCAACGCTCACAAACCTAAAAAATTCTTCACTGGCAAGAGTTGAGATCATTTCTAATACCTTATCTTTTTTGACCTCATTATCAAGATTTTCCTCACGGGCATAATCATCAAGTGCATATATTATCTTGACGTAATCTTCCCGCATTTTCGCAGTTGTTTCACTTGCACTGTATTTATTGAACAAAAACTGGCTCATTCTTCTTGCAAACGCTTCCGGATCATCTGATATGCGACCAAAAGATATGGTCTTTAACTTTGAGTTGCCCTGACAGCCGCAGGAATTTCTTCTTACCATTTCTGAAGAGATCTTATCGTTGTTTATAGCCTTATTTATAACATAGTTCACAGCCTCCTGAACGGCATGATAGCCAAGCTCAGAAGGGTCAGCCTTGACAGTCGTCAAATGCGGATTAAGCTCCTCAGCCACTGGATCGTCATCAAAGCCTGTCACAAGGATATCCTTACCAGGACGTATTCCACGCTCTTCCATAGCCTTATAGCCTGCGATTGCCATCTGGTCGTTTGCAAAAACTATAGCTTCAAGTTCTGGATTATCGTCAATTAGCTTTCCGACTTCGTCAACACAGAATTTTGAAAAATTACCATATGCAACACGCTTTTCATCATAGATGATACCATTTTCCTTAAGAGTTTCCTTGTAAACGTCAAGTCTTTCAAGGGCATCATCACTTGTTTTAGGTCCGCTTACCATACCTATCTTTTTACAGCCATGCACCTTTATAAGATGTTCTATAGCCTCCTTCATTCCCGTTCTGTTGTCGAGCATGATACAAGGATAACCATCAATATGTGCCGTTATAGTTATAACAGGCGTTCCAGCAAATTTTTTCAGAAACTGAACCTTATGCTCGTTGTCAAGATATGTTCCAAGTGTGCCGATAAGCACAAGCAGAACGTCGAACTTATTTGCCGCCGCCATATCGAACAGAGTATTATACTGATACTCATACACCGTTCTCAGCTTGTCGGCATAGATCCCATCTATATATCTGCCTGGAAAAATAACGAGGTCGGCGTCGCACTGCTCTGCGCCTATCATTGCGCCCTCTGCAACCGCATCGTCAAAATCATCTTCAAGGTGGCTCACCAAAAGTCCTATTTTTATACGTCTGCGTTTAGCAGTATCATTCATCATCTCATGATCCTCCGTACAAATCAGCCGTGCTGCTTCAGACGATCTAAAGCAGCGTCACACAAGGCACGCCTATGGGCTTTGCCTTATTCGTTTATCTTGATATCTTTCTTACAGTCGACTACTGAAAGCGTACCATTCGGACTTCCAAGCCACCAGCCGTCGCCTGTAAGGAACATTACGTCGAACTGACAGCTTTGTGCTGTCACGTCACCTTTACCAGTTTTATCTCCAACACCTGAAACAGAACCGCCCTCGCAATAAAGCTTAAAGACAGTATTTTTAAGCTCACAATCCAGCTTTCCGTCCCTTGTTCCCACACAGTTGAGAGTTCTTCCTTTCATGGAAATGCTGAGCCTGCCATCAAGAATACATATCCTTCCGGTTCCGTTACTCATAACTCCCACTGCAGTCAGGTTATTTCCCGAAAGCTCACAACTCATGTTATAATCTGAAATGCTTATATCAGCACTGCCCTTTACGGCACCAACGCCCACTGACATTCCTGCCGCAAGCTTTAGTCTGCAGCCACAGTTTGATATAGTCACATCTGCGTCGCCGTCGATGCTTCCAATACCAACGCACCTATCGCCACTGCAATTTACAGCTATATCACCGCCTGCAATGACAATACCATCTTTGCAGCCTCCTCCGCCTATTCCGACGCACTTGTCGCCATTTGCAGTTATATCAAGAATACCTGTCATTGCGACAGTTATCCTTCCGCAAGGCTGCTTGCTGTCAGTGCCTATTGCATAGCAATCCTTCGACTCTGATCTGACATAAAGCTCACCTGAGCCTACGAGCTCTAACGACGATCCCTCAGGGACATAAATGCCTCTGCCGTCTATATGATCTTCACCGCTGCACACTATCCTTACTCTAGAGCCAGTGCAAAGCTTTATGTTCGGTAGTTCACCATATGTAGTGAGCCATGCGTTTTTCAAGTGAATGACGCAATCAACGCCACTACCAACTGTCACAGACAGAGGCACTGAACGATCGTCCTCAGCCTTTCCTGAAAGAGTAAATGTACCTGTGCCGAGAAAAATGTCTGAATATCTTTTTTTATACATCTCAGCAAGGTCGATAACGTCATTATCCTCAGCGTGGAAGACCTTTTTATCTTTATCTCCAGCCTCGATACTGTAAGCCACTATCTCCTCACGGATATTTTCCGAGATATCGTGGATAAGCACAGGCTTCGGCTTAGAAACATAATAACCCTGAATAAGATCAACGCCGAAATATATCATGGTTTTAAGTTCTTCGCTTGTTTCAACACCCTCTGCAAGTGCGGTATATCCGCTTGAATGGAAATATTCCACCATTTTTGAAACTATCTTCTGAGCCTTAGGGTTCTGGTCAATGCCAGAAATGAGAGAACGGTCTATCTTTACCACCTCAGGATCATATCGCAGAAGATTCGATGTATTTGAGTAGCCTGTGCCGTAATCGTCAATAGCAAGGCTCATATTGTTCTTTTCAAGACGCACCCTTATTCTATCGAGGTCGTCCTCGCTGATCTCTGTCTGCTCTGTCATTTCGATAACGACCTTTTCAAGAAGTTCGCCATAATCATTGACGATCGCATAAAAATCCTTATCGTCAAGAGCATGAGATGATATTGAATTTATATACAACCTGCGGTTTTCAAAATCGAGCTGATGCTTGCTGAGATATTTAAGAGTATTTTTCAGTGTAGCTTTCTCTATCTCGTAAAGTCTGCCAAAATTTTTAGCACAGTTGAGTATCTGAAGCGGATTGAGTGCTATATTTCCCTTTGTTCTCATAAGCGCTTCATAAGCGACTATCTCGCCTGTTGAAGAACTAACGATAGGCTGAAAATGATATGTAAACAGATTTTTATCAAGAAGCTCTGAAAAAGCCCTGATATTCTCGATATCACTCTTTTGCTTTGCATATTTTTCAGGATCAAAGCAACAAATACTGCCTGCACCCTTTGCCTTAGCTTCATAGAGTGCAAAGCCTGCTGCGTGCATGAGTCTTGCTGGCACTTCAAAGCCGCTGCTTATGCCTGCCGTCACAGACAGCGAATGATTTGAAGACGATCTCACTCCAAATTCATCTGGCAGGCAACACTCCTTCACCGCTTTACGGATATTGTCAGCAAATTCCTCAGGCTTACCTACAAAGCGTGGAACATATATCCAAAACTGACCGTCTGAATTGAATGCCGTCACAGTATTTTCAGGCAAAACCGCAACAGCCGCCTTAAGTGCCTCCCCTATGCAGTAGTCTGAATCCAAAAGCTTCCCTGCTCCATCAAATCTTACAAGAGCAAGCAATGATGAGCGTGTCATTCCATCAAGAAGTCTTACAAGCTCTGATTGTGGTATAATGTCGAGCCCTTCAAAAACACTTTTTGACATATATTCTTTCGACAGATACACTATTCCGGCGGTAATGCCACTTGGAGTGTCAAGAAGTTCTATACACAACGGCAGGCCAAGATCTCGTCCTCCGCCGTTCAATGCAACTATATCTCTGAACTTGTCATAATCTGTGTTCTCTCTAAGTCCCATAAGAGCACGACAGTTTTCATCGGCATAAAACTCTCCGCTTTTCTCGTCCATAACAAACCCGCCGATATTGTGCCATATTGAACAAACCTTTCCCCAGACAGCACCAAAATAGCTTTGCCACAATTTATTTTCCATATCCATGATCTTCACCATGCCTGAATATTCGACTGTGTTCAGACAACCCTTCCTTTGGAGATTTGTTAATTTTTTATATTTTTATAACTAATTATTTATCAAGCCTATTATAACATAATCCCGATAAAATTACAATAGCGACTAAAGAAAAGATGTTACAAAATCGTGCATGGAATTTTGTATATCTGTTTGACTTAGCTGGTTTTTGGTAGTATAATATAAGCATACACACAATGGAAAGTTAGGATAAAATGACAGATTTTCGCAATAAGTATTCAGTGCTTCAGGACTTTTTCGGACACTCTCAGTTCAGAAACGGTCAGGAGCAGATAATAGACAGCATACTTGCAGGGCGTGACTGCCTTGGAGTTATGCCAACAGGCGCAGGCAAATCTATGTGCTATCAAATACCTGCTCTTATGTTTGACGGGATAACTATAGTTGTTTCGCCGCTCATATCCCTTATGAAAGATCAGGTGAACTCGCTGATACAATCGGGAGTGAGGGCAGCGTATCTGAACTCGTCACTGACGGCGGCACAGTATGAAATGGCTATATCAAACGCCGCCCGTGGTATGTACAAGATAATATATGTTGCACCTGAAAGGCTGATGACAGGATCGTTTCTGTCACTGGCTTCGTCGGTGAAGATATCCATGCTTGCGGTGGACGAAGCCCACTGCGTTTCTCAGTGGGGACAAGATTTCAGACCTTCCTATATGAAGATACCCGAGTTTCTTGGCAAACTTCCCTACCGCCCTATCGTCAGCGCATTCACCGCCACTGCCACCGCAGAAGTAAAAGCGGACATTATCAAAATGCTTGAACTCCGTGACCCTTTCACCATAACCACAGGCTTTGACAGAAAAAATCTCTACTTTGGCGTTTCTCACCCTCATGACAAATACAGTGAAACAGTGAAGATAGTTGAGAAATACAAGGACAACTGCGGAATAATCTACTGCTCCACAAGAAAAAATGTTGAGAGCGTGTGTGAAAAGCTCTGTGCCGACGGCTACAACGCTTCACGCTATCATGCAGGACTTTCTGATGAGGAAAGGCGTAAAAATCAAGACGATTTTATCTTTGACCGTGTCCAGGTCATGGTGGCGACCAATGCTTTCGGCATGGGAATAGACAAATCAAACGTGAGCTATGTCATACATTATAATATGCCTAAGAATATTGAAAGCTATTATCAGGAGGCAGGCAGAGCGGGACGTGACGGAAACGAAGCAAAGTGCATTTTGCTCTACAGCGGTCAGGACGTTGCGACCAACAAGTTTCTTATAAACAATTCTCATGACAATCCCGACCTTGACGATGACACTCTTGAAATGATACGCAAGCGTGATCTTATGCGTCTGAAAAAGATGACCGATTACTGCAACACAAGTGGCTGTCTGAGAGAGTTTATCCTTGGATATTTCGGTGAGAAGCAGGACAAGCCTTGTCAGAACTGCTCAGGCTGTTTGGGTGATTTCGGAGAAACAGAAGAAGTTGACGTGTCTGTAGATTGCCAAAAAGTGCTTTCCTGCATTTATAGACTTCACCAGCGAAACCTTTCTTTTGGAGCAGGTGTCATAGCACAGATACTTAAAGGCTCAGACTCCGAAAAGGTAAAGCGTTTTGACCTTTCCACTCTTTCAACATACGGCATAATGAAAGACTCCACGCAGGTCTATATCCGCAGGCTCATAGCTTTTCTTGAAGCTGATGATTACATCACACAGACTTCACACGGGGATTTTTCTGTGCTTACTCTTACAAGAAAGTCTGCAGAGATATTAATGGACAAAAAGACTATTACAATACGCCTTCCAAAGAAAAAGCCAAAGAGCGAAACGGTCACAAAGATCGGCAGAGACGAAGTTACGACATTCGACAAGGAGCTTTTCGGACGGCTCAGAGCTGTGCGGAGCAAGCTTGCGACACAGGCAAGTCTGCCTGCATATATCATTCTTACAGACGCTTCACTGCGTGATATGTGTATAAAGCTGCCTAAGACGCAGACGGAGCTTTTGAATATCTCAGGGGTGGGCAAGTCAAAGCAGGAACGTTATGGAAGATACTTTGTAGCCGAGATACAGAAATATCTCAAGGAAAATCCTGACGCTGCTTCGGGTTATAAATATATCCCAGAGGGCTATCTGCAAAAACAAAATGCGGTTGGCGGTCAAAGCACAAAGGAATATATAATCGCCCACGCAGGTGAGCTTTCAGGCAAGGAACAGGATATGACCCTTTCAGAAGTATGCGACAGCATTTTCTATCAGCTCGGCACAGACGGCGATATAAGAAGCATAAAACTTGCCATAAAAGAATGGCTCATAGGTGAAAATTATCTTGCAAAAGACGTAGCAAACGGAAGGGGCTTTCTTGAAACTACAATACTTTCCCCTGAAGCAGGAATAATAGAACGTGAAAAAATATCACAGCTTGGAAACAGCTACAAGACGATACTTTTTCCAAAGCAGGCGCAGGAATTTATTTTTGAGAACATAGAGGAGATACTCAGCCAAGATGCACAAAACTAATAATAAAATGCGGTTTTGCGACAGATATTTATGTTTTCATACAATTTAGGTGGGGAAAATCAGAAAAGCTATTGAAAACCCACGAAAAAAGCAGTATAATAACAATAGTACATAAAACAACACGGGAGCTGAATGTTTTTCGGCTGAGAAAGAGCAAATAGATGTTCTGACCGCACCTGATATGGGTAATGCCAGCGTAGGAAAATAGTGTGTATATCTATGCGTATGCCCTTTTATCAGGCATACGCATTTTTTGTACGCAGAAAGGAATGGTATAATATGAAAAATTCAAAAACACTTACATTGGTCGAGGGTGCAGTAATGGTGGCACTGGCAACAGTGCTTAGCTTTATCAGAGTATACAAGCTCCCTTGGGGTGGCTCTATCACACTGCTCTCCATGCTTCCTATAGCCGTTTTCAGCATTAAGCATGGCGTAGCAAAGGGTCTTGGAGCGGCATTTGTTTTCTCTCTCATTCAGTTCATTCAGGGTATCACAGACGGACTTTTCGGCTGGGGACGTTCTCCTGTAATGCTCGTTGCCTGCATATTCATTGACTATCTTGCAGCCTACACAGTTCTCGGTGTGGCAGGAATGTTCAGAAAGAAAGGCGCAGTGGGCTGGATAGCAGGAACGATGATAGCAGTTTTCCTGAGATTTGTTTGCCATTTCATCAGCGGCGTTGTTATCTGGAAGTCATTCGGCGCACTGTGGGACGGCTTCTCAACAGACAACAGCATACTCTACAGCCTACTTTACAACGGCTCATATATGCTTCCTGAAATGATATTCACAGCTATCGGTACGTTTGCACTTTTTGAGATACCTCAGACTAGAAAGATACTTTCCACACAGGATAAATAATCACACAGCAAAAAAGAACTATCTAATCTTGAAAAAAGGGTACAGCAAACACAC
>ERZ1673699.2143-NODE-2143-length-13720-cov-6.299012_pt1 | contig 13720 bp, 8 predicted proteins | sample MGYA00580229_ERZ1673699 | MGnify/ENA primary metagenome ERZ1673699 (study PRJEB41218, sample SAMN15661785) | gut metagenome | host: Homo sapiens | place: Canada: London | collected 2015-08-20/2019-03-30 | study: EMG produced TPA metagenomics assembly of... | reverse complement strand
TAGAGTAAAAATAATTATTAAAATATTCTTTGTGGGTAAATTATTTTATTTATATTTGTGCAGGCAATAATTGTTTTGGGTATCATGAAACTGAACAGAACCATTTTTCTGACTGTCGCCGCCTCTATTATAATAGGTGCGTTCGCCGGATGCAGTTCCGACGACGATGGAGGTGTGCAAATTCCCCCCCCCCTCCACGGGCGGCGATCCGGTCGATGCTCCTTATAAGGACCCTGAGGGTCTGACCGTTACCGAACGGTACGACGGCTATCCCGAGGGAGTCTACGTCCGTTCGTTCGAAATGCCGCTTTCCGGCGGCCAGAAGATCGTCGGCTACTATGCCGTGCTGGATTTCGTCGAAAATCCCGACCTTCAGTTCCTTCCCCGATTCTCCGCGGGAAAAAAGCCTACCAAATATTTCAGCGACCATCTCGCCGAAGGTGCGGATAAACCGTTCCTGGCGGTGAACGGCGGTTTCTTCGTCATGACGGCGCCGCCCCGCTCCTACTGTCTGCTGGTCAGCGACGGTGTGGTGAACTCGCGCCCCGATCCCTACGAGTGGACCGGGCCGTCGTCGTCGCCTTACCAGTTCTTCCCCGTGCGCGGAGCCATGGGCCGCATGGCTGACGGCAAGTTCGAGACGGCGTGGGTGTATTGTGTCGCTGACGACGCGCAGCGTCCCTATGCGTTCCCCTCGCCGCTGGACAACGACGAGCGCATTCCCTCCTTCATGCCTTCCGCACCGACCTCGAAAACCCCGGGCGCCGAGCCCTGGGAACCGCAGCAGGCCATCGGCGCCGGGCCGATGCTCGTCAGCGACAGCCTGAACGTGGCGGAGGACTCCTATTACCGGGAGGTGCTCCACTATATGGGACAGGGGATCAACGGCATGGGACGCCGCCCCCGTACGGCGCTCGGGACCACCCGTTCGCAGCGCCGGATGGTGGTCGTCGTCTGCAACGGCGACAAGGTGCAGTCGAGCGCCGGAATCACGCTTCCCGAGCTGGGCGACCTGTTCCTGCGATTCGGATGCGTGATGGCCGTGAACCTCGACGGCGGCGGTTCCTCGGCCTTCGTGGGACGCGAGGGAACCCTGCTGAACGGGTTGTCGGTGGAGCGGACCATGCCGACGGCGGTGATTTTCGCCGAGAAGAAGTGATCGTTAATCCTTAAAACTACGCAATAAACCAAATGAAACCGAACAACCCTGCCGGCATTTCCGGACTGATGTGCAAACTGCTGTTGCTATTCGTGCTTTGCATCACAGCCTGCAAGGGTGAGGAGACCAAGGGCGTCACTCCCGAAGGACCCTCGACCGACGAGCCCGTACCCTATGGGACGGCCTATATTTCCGACCTTGCGCTGATTTACGGCGGCGGCCGTCACCGACAGGTCGTGTGGAACGAGGCGAGCTTCGGGCCGCACGTGGCCTACACCGATCGAAACGGCAAAGAGTACTGGCTGTTCGACTCGTTCCTGCTGATCGAGTTCACGCTGGGCAAAGGCGGGCAGACTACGAACCAGATCTTCGCCACGGGCTACTACGGGCTTCCGGCGCGGAAAGCCGAGTGGCAGGAGCTGCTGGACTACTATTTTACGAAAGACGTAAGCGTCGATGCGCTGGACAAGACCGTCGGCAAACAGATCGAAAAGATCGGACGCCCGGCCTACAAGCGGCAGGTGGTGCTGACGCTTCCCGAACCGATCGTAGGCGGTGCCGGGTCGAACTATCCGGGCGTTGCGAAGGATTACTGGGGCGTGGTGGACGGCCGGAAGTTGGACTTCACCAGCCCGGCGGACCGGCTGACGGCCTGCAAATGGTACATTGACAAAGCCTGCGGGATGTTCGATGCCGGCGGTTACGAGAACGTGGAACTGGCGGGTTTCTACTGGGTTGCCGAAGAGATGTACCACTCGTCGGGCATCATCGAGGGCGTGGCCGAATACCTGCATTCGAAAGGGCTGCGGTTCGAGTGGATTCCCTATTGGAAAGGTGAGAAGGACTGGCAGGGCAACGATCCCGACTACTTCACCTGGAAAGATTACGGGTTCGACCAGGCTTATCTCCAGCCCAACTACTTCTTCAACGAGTCGGTGCCGGCCAGCCGGTTGACGGATGCCGTGAAGGTAATCAACAAGTACGACCTGGGTTACGAGGTGGAGTTCGACGAAAATGTCATCGAGGGGCAGGGCGGAACCAAGCGGTCGCGGCTGTACGATTACATGCAGGCCTTTAAAGAGAGCGGAGTCTATGCGAAGCAGCCGCTGGCCTACTACATGGGCGAGAATGCGTTCTGCCAGCTTTCCAAGGCTGCGCTGAGCGTCGACCGCAAGACTTTCGACGACCTCTGCACGTTTGTCGTCACCCACCAGCAGGCCTACCTGAACGAACGGAAAAAAACGGAATAAGATGAAAAAGAACCTTTTGCTGAAAACCTTTGCGGCGCTGTTCCTGCTGCTGACGACGACCGCGGCCGCCGCTGCGGAGCCGCTGCTGGCGCTGGAGAAATACATGGTGCCCGTCGGGGTGCCGGGTGCGGCGGTGGGACGCTTCACGACGGAGGAAACGGTGACGCTCGCCGACGATCCCTCGGGGCTCTTCGAGATCGTGGACAACCGGCTGAAACTCCGCAAAAAGGCGGTCGTGACGGCTTCGTCGCCCATCCTGTTCGAGATCGGGGTCGCATGCGGCGACGCGCAGAAGCGGTTCACCATCGTCAAAGACGAGTTCATCCGCAACAAGGTGGTGGCCCACCGCGGGGCGTGGAAAGGTTACGGGTATCACCAGAACTCGCGCCACTCGCTGCGCAAGGCGATCGAACTGGGGTGCGAAGCCTCGGAATTCGACGTCTGGCTCACGAAGGACAAGTACATCGCCATCAACCACGACTACGAGTACGACGGCATGATCGTCGAGTTGTCGAAACTGGCCGACATGCGGCGCGTGATTCTGGAGCAGGGCGAAGTGATGGCGACGCTGGACGAGTATCTGGACATCATCCGCGGACAGAACCGGACGCGACTGGTGCTGGAGTTGAAGTCCATGCCGACGAACAAAATAGGCCTCGAGCTGGCCGACGCCGCCGTGGCGATGGTGCACGGGATGGGCGCACAGGCATGGGTCGACTACATCAGTTTCGACTACGAGGTGCTGAAACGGGTGCGGGCGCTCGACCCCACGGCGCACATCGCCTACCTGGGAGCTGTCGTGCCGATGGATCAGCAGAAGATCGAGGGAATGAACGGCATCGACTACCATTTTTCGCAGTTCGACAACATGCCGCGGCTCTACGACCGGGCGCGGATGCTGGGGCTGACGATCAACGTCTGGACGGTCAACGATCCGAAGATCATGGAGCGCATGCTCGACATGGGGGTCGATTTCATCACCACGGACGAGCCCGCGATGCTGCTGGAGATGATCGAGAAACGGAACAGGTAATAAAGCAACAAGTTACACAACAACCAAATAACCTTAAAAAAGAATTGATTATGAAGCGATTGTTTTTAACCCTGGCACTTGGTGCACTGGCGGTTTTCGGACTGAATTCGTGCTCGGACGACGACTCCGACGATGGAGGCAAAAAGCGTCCGTATTGTGAGATCGAGAAATTCTCGGTTCCCGTTCCCAACGTCGAGGCCAAGATCGACAGGGACAAAGCCATTGTGGAACTCTACGTGGCTCCCGACCTGCTGGAGCTGCTCTCCGATGTGCTGCCTACGGGCGAGCTCTCCATCGGCGCTACGGTGGTTCCCGCGTTCAGCGTGAAGCAGGACTTCACCAAGGAGGTGACCTATCTCGTGACTGCCGAGGACGGCACGACGCAAAAGACCTGGACCGTGAAACCCGTCGTCAGCAAGTATGTGGCTATCGGTATCGGTACGGTGAAGCCCGCCTGGGCGAAGAAGGCATCGGAAATCGGCCTCACGGTCAACGAGCCTACGATCGCCTCGTTCGAGGATAAGGTGATCGTTTCCCGTCCGGGCATGATTATCAACGGTGCTACCGGCGAGAACACCGGCGAGAAGATCAACGTCGACGGAATCGTATGCGGCGCCGAGGCCAACAACATTCCGTTCGTCGTGGCCAACGACAGCAAGGGTAACCTGCTGGGTGCGACGCTGGGCGCCTGGTCGAAAGGTGCAAGCAATCCCTGGAAGGTATACAAGTGGACCGCGCTGAACGCCGCTCCCGTGGAGGTGCTCAGCTACGAGCAGTCGGCAACGGAGAGCTTCGGCCGCCGTCTGACGGCTGTCGGTGACGTCAACGGCAATGCGATCGTTACGTCGCTCAACGTGGACAACTACAACCTTACCCAGCCGAGCCCCGCAGCTGCGCCTGCCGCACACTACTGCTGGAAGATAACCAACGGCGTCGTCAACACGAAAGCCGAGCTGGTCGCCGTTCCCGCCGGATATCGTTCGGGCAATATGTATCAGGTGCTCTGGCCCGCGAGCGAACTGGCTGCCAAACCGTTCTATTTCAGCGATCCGGGTGCTTCGAACGCCGTGCCCGTGACCCGTCTGGGTTATGTGGGTCTCGACGACCAGATCGTTTACTTCAAGGGCGGCGTGGACCCGAGCGACATCATGGGCGGCGGCGACGAGATGTTCAAAGAGACCGGCTACGGCCGCAAGGTGCTCCAGAGTCAGCCGTTCACGTTCAACGGAGTGAATTACCTCGCAGTATGCGCATTCTACAGCACCGAGATCGGCACGAACGGCGCTACCGAGGATAAGATTTACCTCTACACGCAGCTGCTCGAGGTTTCGGGCAAGGATTACAAGGTTGCCTATGTGCGTACGGATATTTTCGACGGCAAGATGTCGACGGCCAATCCCAACGGAACGGGCGGTCTGGCCATCAGCAAGATCGTCGAGGGTACCGGGGAGAACGAAGGCGAGCTGAGCTGCCGCGTTTACAACCTCCTGTCGGGTGTCGGCATGGTCGGCTACACGATCACCAACGTTAAGGAGTAACCTCCTTTCGATTACCGGAGGAGTGGCCGCACAGGCGGGGCTCCTCCGGTTTTTTCAGTTAATCGCCGCCGTAAAAGGCTGAGACAACATTTTTGTATGAAGAAATTAGCACTCCTAATCCTGCTGTTGGTCGGTTGCGTGTCGCTGCATGCGCAAACCGCGTCGAAACCGGCCTCCAATAAGCTGACCCTGACGGGTAAGGTCGTCACCTCTGCCGGAGAGCCCGTGATCGGTGCGACGATCGTCGTCGAAGGTTCGAAACCGATGATTGCGACGGCTGCCGGCGTGGATGGTTCCTACTCCATCACGCTGCCCTCCGGATCGGTTTCGCTGACCGTCAGCTCCGTCGGCTACAACAGCCGTACCGTGCCGGTGAACAACCGGACCCGGCTCGACATCACCCTCGAGACCGAAGACCTGGAGATCGACGACGTGGTCGTGGTCGGATATCGGGTTCAGAAGAAGGTCACCCTCACCGGCTCCGTCTCGGCGATCTCCGGAAAGGACATCGTCAAGCGCGATGCCCCCAACCTCTCGTCGGCCCTCCAGGGCCTGATGCCCGGTGTCGGCGTCGTGCAGGCCTCGGGACGCCCCGGCGCCGACGGCGGCGAAATCACCATCCGCGGTGTCGGTTCGATCAACTCCCGGACCAATCCCCTCGTGCTCATCGACGGCATTGAGGGCGACCTCAATCAGGTCGACATGAATACCGTGGAGAGTGTCTCGGTCCTCAAGGACGCATCGGCCGCCATTTACGGTTCGCGCGCCTCGAACGGCGTCATTCTCGTCACGACCAAACGCGGTAAGAGCGAAGTGCCCCAGTTCACCTACACGGGTTACTACGCCATCACCGCCCCTACCGAAATGCCGACGCCGGTCTCCGGTGCCGAGTATATGGAGTATATGAACATCGCGGCCCTGAACTCCGGGCAGAGCATTCGTTTCGATCCCGCCTACATCGCCGAGTACAAGCTTTACGGCGCCGACAACTGGACGACGTTCGATACCGACTGGAAAAAGGAGATGCTCAAAAGCAGTTCGTACATGCACCGCCACGCCCTGAGCGTCTCGGGCAAGGGCAACACCTGCTCCTACTACGTCGACGGTTCGTACCAGTTCCAGGACGGACTGATCGACAACAACAACTTCTCCCGCAAAACCTTCCGGGTGAACACCGACATGAACCTCGCCAAATGGGCTACTTTCAGCGTCGACTTCGACGCCTTCGGCACCAACGAGACGGTTCCGTCGATCACCAACCCCGAGAAGCTCATCGGCGAGGCCCTGACCTACACCCCGACGCTCGCCGGCATCAACCGCGACGGCACCTGGGGCGAGGGTCTCAACGGCTACAACCCCATTGCCATCCTCCGCGCGGGCGGCACGCAGAAGAACAGCGTGACCGGGTTCGGAACCAAAGGCAACCTCTTGGTCAAACTCCCTTACGGCTTCGAGCTGAAGACGCTGTTCAGCTACCGCTACCAGCACGACAACCAGAAGATCGTGACCTCGCCCTACGACACCTATACGCAGGGTATGCTGAAATATACCTATCCCGAGACTACTCCCGACGGAAAGGTTTCGATGTACTGGAAGAAGAACCAGCAGATTCAGTTCAACGCCAGCCTCTCCTACAAGAAGACGCTTCGGGAGGATCACAACTTCAACGCGCTGGCCGGTGTACAGCTCGAAACCCTCACGTCGCAGAGCCTCTCGGGTTCGCGCGAAGGATTCTTCATTCCCGGATACGATGATATGGCCAACGGTTCGAAGACCCAGACCAACGCTTCGGCGCGGGACGAGTGGGCGATGCTCTCGTACTACGGCTTCTTCACCTATAATTATAAGGAGAAATACCTCATCGAGCTCACCGGGCGTCTCGACGGTTCGTCGCGCTTCATGCCCGACAATCGCTGGGGATTCTTCCCCGGAGGTTCGGTGGCTTACCGTATTTCGCAGGAGCCGTTCTGGCAGCCGGTGGAGAAGTATGTCTCCTCGCTGAAGATCCGTGCCTCGTATGCGCATTTCGGCAATCAGTGGCTCAACGACTACTATCCGTTCACGGCCCAGATGGTGACGAACCTTTGGAACGGTTATTTCTTCAACGGCGAGCAATTCCTCGGAAGCATCCAAAGCCAGCTGTTCAATCCCGACATCTCGTGGGAGACCTCCAAGCAGGCCAACATCGGTCTGGACATGGGATTCTTCGGCGACAAGCTCACCCTGACGTTCGACTTCTTCAACCGCAACCTTGCGGACCTGATTATGCGTCCTGATATTGCAGACTGCCTCGTTTACGGTCCCCCTTATTTCAATATCGGAAGGATGCGGGCGCGCGGTTACGACCTCTCGCTCACCTACCGCAACTCGTCGAAGAACGGCAACTGGCGCTACTCGTTCACGGCCAACTTCTCCGATGCCAAGAGTACGATCCTCAAAGTGGCGAATGAGGTCGCTGCGACCAGCACCAGCCTGACCGCCCTGCGCGCCGGGGACCTTCAAAACGCCATTCGCGGCTGGAAGACCGACGGTTTTTACCGCGACCAGGCCGACATCGACGCCTCGCCGGCGTTCAACAACGAAAAGACGAACCTCAAACCCGGTGACGTGAAGTACCGCGACAAGGACGGCAACGGCTCGATCGGTTACGAAGACCTTTATGTGCTGGGCGACGGAAGCCCCCGCTACCTCTACAGCCTGACGGCCAACGTTTCGTGGAAGAACTTCGACCTCTCGGTCTTCATCCAGGGCGTCGGCGAGCGGATGAAGCGCTACAACGGCGCCGGCATCATCCCGTTCGACAACGGACGCTCGATGTACGAGAGCCAGACCGACTATTGGCGCGAGGACAACCTCAATGCCAAGTTCCCCCGGCTGTCGATCAACAACAAGAACAACTACTATGCGTCGGACATCTGGGTGAAGAATGCCGGTTACGTGCGTCTGAAGAACCTTTCGCTGAGTTACCGCATTCCCAGGAAGATCATCTCGAAGCTCCGCCTGCAGACCGCACGCGTCTATGTCAGCGGGCAGAACCTCTTTACGCTCTCCGATGTGTTCGAAGGCTTCGACCCCGAGGCGAACAACGCCTACGGTTCCGAGTTCTATCCGATCATGCGAGTATTTACCGTCGGTCTCGATTTACGCTTCTGATTATGAAAAAGTTCATTAAATATCCGATCCTGCTGCTCTGCGCGCTGTCGATGACATCCTGCGCGGAGGACTTCCTGAACCGTTACCCGTCGAAACCCACCACGGGAGACTTCTTCAAAAGCGAGGAGGCCGCCAAACTGGCGCTGACGGGAATCTACAACGGCCTTTATCTCTGGTCGAGCGGCGCCGCCATCGGCTACATGCTTCCCGGCCCCGCCTCCTACGACGCCCTGACCGGGCTGGTGATGACCCGCGACGAGAACGAGACGCTCGGTTCCGGCCGGATCTGGCCCGACGACGGCACCGTCCTCGCTTACTGGAAATCGTGGTATGTCATCATTCAGCGCGCCAACACTTTGTTATTCAATACAAACGCTGCGCAGTCCGAGAATATGGCGCGTTACACCGCCGAGGCGCGGGTGCTCCGGGCCATGGCCTACTACTACCTGGTCTCGATGTTCGGCGACGTGCCTTTCTTCACCGAGCCGCCGAAGATAGAGGATTTCAAATGCCAGCGTACGTCGAAGGTCACGATCCTCGATTTCGTGCTCCGGGAGCTCGACGAGGCGGCCCGAATCCTGCCCGAATGGAAAGCCTCCGAGCGGGGACGCGTCGACAAGGCGGCGGCCTACGGCATCCTGTCGCGCGCCGCGCTGATGGGCGGCAGCTTCAACTACAACGATGATGCGGCCCATTACTTCAAACTCGCTGCCGAGGCCGCCGAGAAGGTGATCGGCAAGCGCGGATTGTGCAAGGACTTCGGGTCGCTCTTCACCACGACGGGACAGGCCCAGGCCGATGCCCGCGACGAGTTGATTCTGGAAATCGCGTTCTACAACACGGGTGAGGCGAAGTTCCACTATGTGGGCTTCACCGAGACGAGCCGTTTCGTCGGCCAGACCAGCCGGTATCCGACCCAGACGCTCTTCGACACCTTCGAGTGCATCGACGGCAAGCGGATCGACGAGTCGCCGCTGTACGATCCCACCGACCCGAAAAAGAACCGCGACCCGCGGCTGCATTCCACGATCCTCATTACGGGCGACACCATCACGGTCAACACGGGCAGCGGCAAGGTGAAAGCGGTGCTCAACGCCTACCAGGGCGATCCGAACGACAGGGCCAACTACCGCAAGACCGTGAGCTACAACTACACCACGCAGGTGTGGGACAAGGTGGACAACCTCGATTTCACCGATCCGTCGGCGTTCACCAGCTTCGCCAATGCGGGCAAAGGCTATATGTGCGGCAAGTTCCAGCGCGACAGCACGGAGAACATCAACCAGTCGACCGTCAACTTTCCGATCCTGCGCTATGCGGAGGTGCTGCTGAACTTCGCCGAGGCGAAGATCGAGCTCTGGGCGCTGGGCGCCGAGGCCGAGGACGACCGCATCTATACGGCGATCAACGAGGTCCGCAACCGTGTCGGCATGCCCGACGTGTCGGGCGACCGGGTCGGCAACGTGGAGAAGATGCGCCAGCTGGTGCGCCGCGAGCGCAAGGTGGAACTCGCATTCGAGGGGCTTCACCTGATCGACCTGCGCCGCTGGGACATCGGCGACCTGGAGAACTCGCAGCCGGTCTACGGCATGCCCGAGGAGCAGTACGGCGGGTTTAAGGCCCCCTATCCTTCGGTGCAAAAGCTGCCGGTGTTCAATAAGACCGCCCGCCACGACCTGAATGACATCGCGACCTATCCGGATGCCGAAATCCGCCTCGTGCGCGACAAGAACCGCAAGTGGGAGCCCCATTACCGCCTGTGGCCCATTCCGCAGTCCGAGAGAAGCAAGACCGGCATGTCGCAGAACCCCGGCTACGACGGAGGAACGACCGATACGTCGAATCCGTGACGGGGTGCCGTCGATCGATAATTGGCAAGAGGAGTTTTTGACGAGAAAATTCCTCTTGCCTGATTTTCAAATGCAACAGATCAATCCTATGAAGTCATTTTTTGCAACCCTCGCGCTGCTGGCCGCGGTCGTGTCGCTGCCGGCAGGGTGCAGCCGTCCGGACGCCGACGTCGCCGCGGCGCAGGGACTGGCCGGACGCATCGTCCCCGGCTACGCTTCGAAGATACGCTTCGAGAAGCTGGCTCCCGCGGCGGATTCCACGGACCGGTTCGAATTGGAGACGGTCGGCCGGAAGCTGGTCGTCCGGGGGAACAACGCCAATTCGATGGCCGTGGGCCTGAACCATTTCCTGAAATATTACGCCCGCACGAGCGTCTCGTGGTTCGCCGACCAGCCGGTCGAGGTGCCCGCGGAGATGCCCGCGGTGGCGGGAAAGGTCGCGCACAGCGCCCTGCTCGACGACCGGTTCTTTCTGAACTACTGCACGTTCGGATATACGATGGTGTGGTGGCAGTGGCGCGACTGGGAGCGGCTGATCGACTGGATGGCGCTCAACGGCGTGACCCTCCCGCTGGCGATCACGGGACAGGAGGCCGTGTGGGCGCGGGTGTGGCAGCGACTCGGACTCACCGACGAGCAGGTCCGCAGCTATTTCACCGGCCCGGCCCACCTGCCGTGGCACCGGATGTCGAACCTCGACTACTGGCAGTCGCCGCTGCCCCAGAGTTGGCTCGACGCGCAGGTGGAGTTGCAGCAGCGGATCGTGGCCCGTGAGCGGGAACTGAACATGAAACCCGTGCTTCCGGCCTTCGCCGGGCATGTCCCTGCGGAGCTGGGTGAAATCTACCCGGAGGCCAAAATCTCGCGCATGAGCAAATGGGGCGGTTTCGAGGATCGTTACCGCAGTCATTTCCTCGATCCGCTCGATCCGCTCTTCGCGCGGATTCAGCGGGAGTTTCTCGCCGAGCAGACCGCGCTCTTCGGCACGGACCATATTTACGGCGCCGATCCGTTCAACGAGGTCGATCCGCCGAGTTGGGAACCGGAGTTCCTCGCCCGGGTCTCCCGGACGATCTACGACACGATGACCGAGGCCGATCCCGAGGCCGAATGGCTTCAGATGACGTGGCTCTTCTACCTCGACCGCGACAAGTGGCACGACGACCGGATCGAAGCGTTCGTCACGGCCGTGCCGCAGGACAGGATGCTGTTGCTGGACTACTATTGCGAGAATACGGAGGTGTGGCGCCAGACCCGCAGCTACCACGGGCAGCCCTATTTCTGGTGCTATCTGGGCAACTTCGGCGGCAACACGATGCTGGTGGGCAATTTCGACGAGGTCTCGAAGCGCCTCGACGGGGTGTTGGCCGAGGGCGGGAAGAACCTGCGGGGCCTCGGTTCGACGCTCGAAGGGCTGGATTCGAACCCTTTCATGTACGACTACGTTTTCGAACGTGCGTGGGATTTCCCGGTCGATGACGACCGGTGGTTCGACGCGCTGGCCGACCGTTACCTGGGGTATGAGGATACGGGCTACCGCCGGGCCTGGGACGCCCTGCGCAAAAATGTCTACATCACCTCTTCGAAATACGGCCACTGTCCGCTGCTGAATGCCCGGCCCACGCTGGAGGGCATCCTCACGGGTACTACCGATGCGGAGATCAAATACGACAACGACGGGCTGTTCGACGTCTGGGCGAAGATGATCGACGCCGGGGATTCCGGGCGCGACACCTATCGCTACTGGCTCGTGAACGTCGGCCGGCAGGCTTTGGGCAACCTTTTCCTGCCGCTGCGCGACGGGTTCACGGCGGCTTACCGGGCGAAGGACCTCGCACGGATGAAGGAGCTGCGGAGCGAAATGCTGGAACTGGCGGCGGACCTCGAGACGCTGACGGCGCAGCACGGCGCCTTCTCGATGCAGAAGTGGATCGACGACTCGCGTTCCTTCGGCACGACCCCCGAAGAGCGGGATTACTACGAGGTGAATGGCCGCACGCTTCTCACGACGTGGGGCGACCGGGCGCAGAGCATCAACGACTACGCCAACCGCACGTGGTCGGGGCTGGTGGCGGACTACTACGCCGTGCGCTGGCGGATGTTCCTCGATGCGGCGGTCGGAGCCGTCGAAGCGGGGCGGAAGTTCGATGAAGAGGCGATCTTCAACGCCATGGCCGATTTCGAGAAGGAGTTCGCCGACAGCACGAAGCCGCTGACGCAGACCCCCGCGGGCGATGTCTGTGAGATCGTCCGGGAGCTTTACCTGAAATACAAACCCGAATCATGAAAAAGAGTATTGTTTTTGCCTTGCTGGCATTGCTGGGCTGCACGCAGTTGTCGGCGCAGGGAAGCGCCCAGACCCCGATGGTCAAAGTGCGCATCACGCCGACGAACGGCTCGTGGGACTACCGCGTCGGGGAGCGGATCAAAATGGCGGTGAGCGTGGAGCTGAACGAGCTTCCGCTCCGCGACGTCGCGTTCACCTATGAGGCCGGCCCGGAGCTGGTCGGGCCGACGGTGACGGGGCAGGCGACGACCAAAGACGGTTCCGTGACGCTGGACCTCGGGCGGATGGACAAACCCGGATTTTTCAACCTCGATGTCCGCGTCAGGGTGGACGGCGTGGACTACCGTCAGTGGAAAACCGTCGCCGTGGACAAGGAGCGCATCGAACCGACGGTGACGATGCCGGCCGATTTCCGGTCCTACTGGCAGTCGCAGCTCGACGCCGATGCGGCCATGCCCCTCCGGCCCCGGATGGAGCTGCTTCCCGAGCGCTGTACCGACCGGACCGATGTCTACGAGGTGAGCTATCTCTACACGCCCCAGGGCGGACGATTCTACGGCATTCTGTGCATCCCGAAGGCCGAAGGAAAATACCCGGCCGTACTGCGCGTTCCCGGAGCGGGCGTGCGGAGCTATCGGGGGAGCGCCTGGCAGGCCGACAAGGGCTTCATAACGCTCGACGTCGGCATCCACGGCATTCCGGTGACGCTCGATCCGGTCATCTACGAACGGCTTGCTGCGGGGATTCTCGACCGCTATTACACGATGAACCTCGAAAGCCGCGACGATTACTATTACAACCGCGTGATCCGGGGCTGCAAGCGGGCCGTCGACCTTATCTTCACGCTCGACAAGTTCAACGGCAGGATAGGTGTCCAGGGCAGCAGCCAGGGCGGCGCGCTGACGGTGATGGTGGCGGCGCTCGATCCGCGGGTATGCTGCGCGGCGGCGGCCCTGCCGGCGATGAGCGACATGACGGGGTATCTTCACGGCCGTGCCGGAGGATGGCCCCAGATCCTGAAAAATCCCGCGGAGTGCATCTACAACCGGAAGGAGATCGTCAATACGCTGTTGTATTACGACACGGTCAATTTCGCGCGCCTGCTGAAAATCCCGATCTATTACATGCTGAGTTACAACGACAAGGTGTGCCCGCCGACCTCGACCTTCTCGGTCTACAACGCGACCGCGGCCCCCAAGCGGATGCAGCTCACCCACGAAACCGGCCACTGGTACTATCCCGAGCAGGCCGGGCAGATGGATACTTATATCGAAAAGGCCTTGCAGTGACCCCGGACGAAAAAAAAGAGTTGTACCGTGATGGTACAACTCTTTTCAGTGGGCCCAGAGGGGCATGATCCCACGACCTTCGGATTATGAGTCCGCTGCTCTGACCGACTGAGCTATGGGCCCGGTCCAGCGCCTGTGGGGCGCTTTTGTGGCGCAAAGAT